>ERZ808040.541-NODE-541-length-31600-cov-5.079085_pt1 | contig 31600 bp, 27 predicted proteins | sample MGYA00380191_ERZ808040 | MGnify/ENA primary metagenome ERZ808040 (study PRJEB31490, sample SAMN06133395) | mouse gut metagenome | isolation source: J6 | host: mice | place: China: Chengdu | collected 2015-05 ...
CACCTCGCACGGATGGTTACAGTCCGTCCTCGCGTTGACCACCGGCGCATCAAGATACTTTGCCATCGTTTCAATCACGCGGATATCCTTGTGCCTTACAACCACCAGATCCGCCCACTGATCTAAATATCCGCATACATCCCGCAGATCTTCTTTTTTCTCAAGCACCTCCGCCGGAAAGCGGATGGACTGTCCTCCCTGCAGATAAATCCCCTTCTCAAACGTCACCCGCGTCCGCAGGCTCGAATCCGGGAAAAATAAGACCGCGCTTTTCTCCCGCAGTCCCCCTTTCCGTTTTCCCTGTTTCATTTCATCCGCAATCCGAAAAATCTGATCCACATCACCGGAATGCAGATCTGTCAGCCGGATAAAATCCTTCATCCCCTCCCTCCCCGCTGCCTCACCACCTCATACATCAAAATCGACGCGGCGCAGCTTACATTAAACGAGGACGCGTACGAGCTCTCTGCCATCGGGATGGTACAGAGCTCGTCACAGGCATCCTTGAATGCCTTATTTAATCCCATCGTCTCATTTCCCATCATCAGCAGCAGCGGAACCGTCAGATCTGCCTCCCAGATTGTTTTTTCCTTGTGCGCGGTTGTTCCGAGTATTGTAAAACCGGGGTATCTGCGCTTTAAATCCGCGGCGAAAGAAAATAGCCCTGCATTATCCTCCATCCGTATCACCGGCATATTAAAAAACGATCCCATCGCCGAAACGACCACATCCGGATCGTACAGATCGACCGCGTGCCCCGTAAGGATCAGCATGTCCGCGCCGAGCGCATCGCAGGAACGAATCATCGTGCCGAGGTTTCCGCGGTTGGACGGGCGGTCAAACAAAACGAGGAACGGTGTTTCGGACAATGGCACCTCATCGAGGCTGTCCCCGCGCATCCCGATCACCGCCATCAGCTCCGATGTATCTTCCTTTCCGCTCAAATCCCGCATCAGCTCCGATGTCAGACAGTAATTCATTTCCGTGCGGGTATTCGCGATCATATCCTTCGCCCAGCCGGAAAGGTTCGTCTTATCGTACAGGAAAGAATGGATTTCCCAACGGTTTTTCACTGCCTCGTTAAGGCTGCGGACACCCTCCACCAGAAATTCCCGGTAACGGTATCGTTTGTTGCGGTTTGTCTTTAACACCTCAAACTTCTGGAATGTACTGTTTCTTGTGTATATATTCGTTTCTTTCATCATCATAAACCTCCATGATACACGGATTTTTTGCCGCCGTGCTATCCTCACGGCAGAACATCCTCCCCGCCATACGCGCACGCGAAAGATATCCCCCGTGTGCCCTTCTCGAAAAATTCCGCCAGCATAAACCCCGCGGATGTTCCTCACGATCACGATCCTGACATCAAAACCCGTCCTACCTGATTATAACATTTTCCCGCCCTGATTACCACTATAAAAGTTTTCGTGGCGCATTTTTTCGAAAAAACATTTCAATAAACCGGTTTTTGTGTTATGATAGAGCTATCACGATCCGGGAGGTTTTTGATCTATGAACAAGAAAAAATTATTTACAATATTCCTCTCGCTTTCCCTGGCACTGCCGGGTTTTGCCGGATGCGGCAAGGGGGAAGCGGATGCGCAGGGCACGCCGACCATCGCGGACAATGCAGGAGAGGATGAATCCAAAGGAAACGCAGACCATGAAAAAGATACCGCAGGGAGCGGGGAGGCGGGCGAAGACGCAGCGGACAGCGGTGGGGACGATGCGGCAGAAGAAAACACCCCTGACATCCAGATCACGCACATCCGCGACCTCTCAAACCCGAACGCCACCGAAAAGACGAAGCTTGTTTATGATTACCTGTGCAGCGTCACAGGACAGGGCATCATCTCCGGCGTGGAGGAATCCGTTGGTGCCCAGAACTCGAATGCCGAGATCCAGTACATCAAAAAAGTTTCCGACAAATACCCGGCACTGCGCGGCTTCGATTTTATCAACGACGATTTTGACGGTGTTGTCAAGCGCGCAAGTTTCTGGGGCAACGACATGAAAGGCCTTGTCACGATCAGCTGGCACTGGGGTACCCCGCCGGACGGCATCGGCTACGAATCCAGCAAGGGCAGCGTTGACATGGACGAACTGCTCACCGAGGGAAGCGAGCTTTACAATGCCATGATCGTCCAGATGGACACTGCCGCCGAAGCACTAAAGGAATTACAGGAAGCGGGTGTGGTCGTCCTCTGGCGGCCGTTCCACGAATTTGACGGGCAATGGTTCTGGTGGGGCAAGGGCGGCAGCGAAAAATTCATCACCCTCTGGAAATTGATGTATGACCGCTACACAAACCATCACGGCCTGAACAATCTGATCTGGGTACTGGGCTACAGCAGCCAGGTCAAAAGGGACTGGTATCCGGGCGATGCGTACGTGGATATCTGCGGCGCAGACAGCTACGCGAACGGCACGCGCAAAGCACTGTATAAGCTTGTATCCGGCTATGCCGCACAAGGTATGCCGATTCCGCTGCACGAGTGCGACAACATCCCCGACCCGGACAAACTGCAGGAGGAAGGGACGAATTGGACCTGGTTCATGACATGGACATTGAGTTATCTGAAAGAGAAGAATACAAAAGAAAGCTTAAACGCGATTTTCAATCATGACTATGTGATCACGCTGGATGAACTGCCGGATTTTAATGCGCTGATGGAGGGCACGGAATAAGCAATTAGTAAAACTGCAAAGCTGCATAAAGCTATATTGTCCTTCTGCCGTCCGCTATATCCGCAAACTTTACTACTGCGTAAATTTAAACGCCCCCGCCATGAAAGGCGGGGGCGTTTGTCCACTATATTTTTAATCCAGGGGGATCAAAAAACCATTTCTTCCGTTCTCTTTCATGACCGCTTACTGGGTCACGCCAACCTTGATCGACTTATCGATCGGGATGATCATCTCATAGTAGTACGTGCTCGTTACACCATCAATTGTTTCCTTGTACGTAACGATGCAGCGAACCTGTTTTACCGATACATAATCGCCCTGAACAACGAAGTCATCGCTCAGCACAACGGTATAGTTTCCTGCATTGTCCGTAGGATAGCTTCCATCCCTGTTCTTCTTTACATACCCGACATAGATATTTCCGGAGATGTAAGCATCGGTGTTATCATCGTTGAGCTTCTTAAAGGTAAATGCTTCGCGGACTGCATCCACAACGCCGCTTACCGTTGCCGCAGGCTCACTTACACTGCGGTGATCCCAATTCCAGGCAACTGCCGGCTGTGTATCGTTAACTTTGATCACAGTGCCCGCCTTGTAAGAAGGCTTCGCGGAATTCTCGGAGATAAACAGGGATACCTGATAGCTTCCGGTCTTGATCTTCTGGATCAGCTGCCTGCCCTCGATATCCGCTGCGGCAACTGCTGCAGTTCTCGTCGCAGAAGAAAGGCTGTCAATCGCGGAGCCGGATACTACCTTGACATCGTTTACAACTCTTACCGGCACAAAATCAAGGTCTTTCCCGTTTGCAACCAGATCCGGGCTGCCGACATAATCATTCATCTGATTGATGATCACGGTATTCTGATTTATGTCCGTATTTGCAATGGCACTGCTCTTTGCGGTCAACGCAAGATGCTCGATCTTAAAACCGTCGCGATCCAGGCTGTAAGCCTTGATCGTAACCGTCTTGTCCTGGATCCTGCCGCTTTCCCAGTCATTTCCGGTAAGTTTCATATCAATATCATTTTTTGCAACAAGCTGATAGTTCTTTACCGCTGCACCAGCCGTATTCTTTGCGGAAAATGCCACGGCTGCCGTCAGGGTCTTCTTTGTAATCCCGTCATTGTAGGTCGCAGTACAAAGGACACGGATGCTGCTCAACTGGTTTGCCGGAAGATTCTTTGCCTTGATCTTGACCTGATACGAACCATCCCAGATCTGATCCGGACTTTCCGTAACCTCCCCATTCCCATTGTAGAATCCTACATAATCCTTTACGGTGCTGTTACCATAAACCTCAAAACTAAGCGTCATATCCCTGGTAAACGCAGCACCCAGCTGATCCACCGGATTCATGGTCAGCACAATCACATCATCCACATCCCCGCCCGGGTTGTAGCTCAATTTCTGGGAATCTACCGATGCGCTGAAGCCCGTGAACTCCCTCTTTGCCCAAACCTTGACCGGGCAGACACCGATGTACATCTCATCGTAGTATACGTAGATATTTACGATGCCGTCCTTCGGTTCCTTCGGCGGGAACAGATTTCCGTGCTCCTCATCCACGATCAGCTTATCCTCATTCTCCGTCTTGAAGGTGAACTTGGAATCACAGCAGCTCGTAACATCCACTTTCTCATTTCCGTAATAAACATCCGCGTCAATGATCAGCTTCTTGCCAAGATCATCCGCCGCAAATTCTTTGGAATTAAACGCATCCCAATCCCAGTGCATCTTGCCATCGTCCGCAACACCCCAAGCCATAATCTGGCCCCTGACAAGGCTGTGGTTGCCCGGACGGATCGTAGTGGTATCCGTCAGCTCATTCCCCTTCTTTTCCTCATTGAAGTAATCCTTGAAGGTCGCCTTTACATTGACCGCGATATTGGAATCCTTTGTGTAGAAGTAGATGACCGGATTCAGCGGGTCTGTTACAAAATTATACTCTACATGGTACTGCGTATTGCTGATCTCCTCAAGCGTTACGCTTGCCCTCCAGCCAAGATAATCCCTGCAATCCGTGATGTCAACATCCTGGCCGTTCGCACCTGCCGCATAGATGCGGAGCGATACATTTGTTTTGCTCGTATCCTCACCGAGTGTCTCACTGCTTCCCGCGGATACCTTCAACTTCGCCGCCACATTCTTTGTCGTGGTAACGGTAACTTCCTTATCCTTGTAGCGGATAATGTAATCGGTCTGCTGGTCTAACTCATCGAACATGGTCACGTCAACCACATTCTTAACATCGCCTCTCTGGGAAAGCTTTCCGATGATGACCGCGGTCTCGCCGATCTTCTCGTTGGAAGCATTCTTTAATACCCTGTAAACCTTGACGATATCTTCCTTCTCGGTTACGTCCGCGGATGCGGATGTAAAGTACTTGGAAGTCTCATCGACCGCAGCCTTTGCGGTTGCTTCCGTATCAAATGTAACCTCAAATGCGTTGTGCGCAGACTGCTGTGCGATCATACCCTGCTTTACAACAACCGTATACTCTTTGGAGACACCCATCGGGTATTCGCCGGTCACCGCATCTTTCCCCTCGGACTGAACCGTCCAGATTGTAAGGGTTGCCTCACCTGTCCCAACCGCGGTCAGCATACCGGTTGTCTTTGTTACCTTAAAAACATTCTCATCCGAAGACTTAAAACGCACACTGTCCGTTGTGTAGTTCTTCTGGGTTCTGTTCCACTCGGTATTGCCCTCGGCATCCTTGCGGACCGCGGTGAGCTGCAGCTTGTCACCAACCGTAAAACCTGCCTCAACTTTCTTTGCGCTGTCGGAGCTTAAACCAACTTTCGCGGCGTTTCTCTTTACGGTAACAACACATTCTTTGACTACGGTATCCACATCCTCGCCGGTAAATGTTGCAGTAACGGTCGTGCTCCCGACTTTGACTGCCGTAACTTTCCCCTTGCTGTTTACGGTAGCAATGTCAGTATCAGCGGATTCGAACATGACTTTATCATAACCGTTCTCCCGCCAGCCCCAGACGCTTGCGTAACGCTCGCCTTTCAAATTTCCCGTGATATCATTGCCTTCCCCGGCTTCACTGCCCTCGCCATTGCCGCTGTCAAGATACAGCCGCAATGTTTTGTACATATCCGGCTCATGGGATGCCGCAGCTGCCGTCTTAGCCGGAAGCATGGTCACAACCATTGCGAGGGCTAACACGAAGGCGATCTTTTTGAAGATACTCTTCATTTTCTCTTCCTCCTTAAAAAATTTTGGGTTTGATTGGTGCTTCTGGCCGATTGCGGCGAACATGCGACAAATTCAGCCAGAATCCTGATTTTGTCTGCGGGAATCCTTGACTAGTATTAAAATATGTGGTTATAATGTGCGTTAATAATACAATACCAAACATAAATCAGCACAAAACCACGGCTTTCCAAACAAAAAACCCAGGCTTTGCGCCTGGGTTTCCTCCTGTCATATGTCAAAATCTATTTCATAGTAGTTGTACTCATAGTCGTACAGATAAATTGAGTTTTCGCATATGGTATAGGTTTCATCAATGTTGATTTCAATGTGACATATCTCATTCTGTAAAATCATGTAACACCCCGAAAAACCAATTTATCTATGTGTAAAAAAGATTTATAAAGCCAATCCCTGTCCCGCCTCCTCATCCCCCAATCAATTCCTCGTACAGATCGAGCCCAAAACTCGTATTCTCCGGTGCCTGTTCTACCATCCGGTACGTGCGCGTACCATCCTCCCTGCGCTGCGCGCTCAAAAACACCATAGATTCTTCCCGCCTGGCATACAGCTTTCGCGCAAACGCCAGAAGATGCGTTACCATACCGACCGTGACACCGCCCTCATACAATGCCGACACAAGTTCCATCGCGATTACCGAGCCTTCCTTTTCCGTTGTTGTCGCGAAAGATTCGTTGAGCAACACCAGGGAATCCCTCGTCACATGGCGCACGATCCCATCCATCCGCCGCAGTTCCTCGTCCAACCGCCCCGAATTCATTGACTGATCCTCCCGCCTTGTAAAATGCGTAAAAATATTGCGGTATAGGCAGCCCTCAAACCGTGCCGCCGGAACGAACATCCCACACTGCATCATGATCTGCGCGATCCCAAGGCTGCGCAGATAGGTGGATTTTCCGCCCTGGTTTGCCCCCGTCACGACAAACAGCCGGCATCCGTCTGCATCAAGGGCATTGCTGACCGGATGGATGCGCATCAAAATCGCCATGCCTGGCTCATATAATCCTGCAAACCGAACCCCGGTCTCCCCCTTTTCGCGCACGGACGGAAACGAAAATGAAAGGCCGATGGATTTCATGCGCTCCGCAAGCTGCACACACCCAAGCAAAAATGCCGCATGCACCCGGAACGCGTCAAAAAACTCCGCAAGCTCCTCAAAAAACGGCATCAACCAGGCGAGCACCGCCCGGAACGCCTCCGTCTCAAACTGCTTTGCTTCCCGCACGACCGCTTCCTCCGTCATTGCCACCGTGCCGGCCTTAAACATGTGCCGCAGGATGCTGCCCACGCTCACCGCCTTTGGGTCTCCTGCCGGTGAGGAAGCAGAACGGATTTTATGAAGCGCGATGCAGTCAAATTTCATTCCTGCCCCGACCCCGACCAGAAATGAACTTTTCCCGCCTTTCGTAAAAAATTCCATATCGGCAAGGATCACATCAAGCCCCGCCGCAAAATCATCATCATAATTTTCCCGCAGGCGCATTCTCAGATCAAACAACCCGTTTCCTGCCGAAAGCCCCTCCTCCGCTTCCAAAATAAGCTTTATTTCCTTCAATAACCCGACAAAACCGCAGAGCAGTTCATATGTACCCAGCACTTCCCCGCTGCCTGCCCCCGTCCGGACACGCTGCTCCTTGCCGCGGATCCCGGCCTGCGCGAGCAATTTTTCCGCCCGCTGCCCGGTTTCATATAAATGCTTTATCAGCTCCGGGTGCTCCAATGCCGACTTTACCACTTCCTGACGGTATCTTAGCGCTTCCCTGCCGAGAACCGGAACCAGCATCAGACGCTTGACCGTATCATAAATATAAAAGTCTTCTTTCTCCACTGCTTTCAGCGAGTCCCCCGCCTTCCAGACCGGCCGGCTCGCCGCCTGGAAGATTACTTTGAGGTTTAAATCTTTGATCAGTTCATCCTTCTGCTCATAGCCTGCCTCCTGCGCAAGTTCCATGTCCGGATAAAGCAGATAGGAATGTATTTTTCCACGCATCAAAACCCTCCTGATTCCATTGCATACAAATCGCTTCCATCCCCTATTTACAAAGCAATTTCATCTCCCAAACCACTCCCGCAAAAATCTTCCCGGTACTGCGCAGTTCCTGCTGTTTTAATTGTCCCGCAGAACCCCCGCCAACCGCTCCTTTAATTCCGGGTAAGTCAGATGATATTTCTCCACCAGAGCGTAAGCATAACCGACACCTTCCGGCGCGCGCCGTACGATCCGGTACGTGCGGATATGGGAATCCCGCTCATCCACACACGCCGCCATACTGACAATCCGCGCTGCCTGCACTTCTGTGCACGCCTTGCCTTCCTCTTTCCCGTCCGCCAGTTCCTGAATATGCGTCACATAGACACCAAAACAGTCCTGCCCGATAAAATGCTCCATCACACGCTTGCCCATGATATAAGCGTCATAAGTTGCTGCGGTCGTAAACAGCTCATTCAGGATCACAAAACACTTCCCCTGCTTTTCATTCATCATCGGCGCAAGCCGCGTCAATTCCTCTTTCAGCTTCCCCCTCCCGGTCTCAAGGCTTTCCTCCACCGAAAAATGCGTTACCAGTCCGGAAAAATATGGCATGCCGGCATAAGAACAAGGTGCAGCAAAGCCCATTTTTGCCAGATATACGATCTGCCCAAGGCTGCGTGCAAACGTCGTCTTGCCCCCCTGGTTTGGGCCCGTGACCACAAGGAAGCGTTCACGCCCCGCATAATAAGCGTCGTTGCAGACAACAGGCGTTTTTCCGGAGCCCTGCTTGAGCAAAAGCGCCAGGTCGTAAGCACCGTCAAACTCCACCGGATTTTTCCCGGTATCCTCTTTTCCTTCCCTGTCAAAAACCGCATAGGTAAGCGGATATCCAAGCTTCCTTACTTTGCGCATAAAAAGCTCCACCGCCAGATATACCTGCAGCTGCTGCTCAAACACCAACACCCACTCCGCGAAAAATCCCGGCACACGCACCTGCGCAGAAAGCCCCTTCTCCCGCATCTGCGCCGTCAGCTCGCGCCTCTTTTGCACCGAATGCTTTTGCTCATATCCCCGCAGCCGCAAAAAACTATCCGGGTATTTCTTCTGGCATGCTGTCAGCACAAAAAACTCCAGTTCCCCAACTTCCTTTTTTGCTCCGAACGGATTTTCGAGCTGCCCGCGCACAACGCGCCCCTCCTTTTCATTTTCCGGAAAGAGTGCGCGCAGCGTATCAAAGTAATCCCCTGTTTCTTCCCCGTCTGCAGGCACCACACGCATCCTTGCCCCTGCAAACTCCACCCGGAAACGCATATTCCCGAATTCCCCGGAAAGGCTCTCGGTATCCCGGCAAAAATCCCGATACTCCTCCCCTTCCGTATACCTGCCCGCCTTTTTTGCAAACGCCCCAAAAAAACTGCCCGCTTCCAGGGTTTTGCCATCAAAACCGTCTGTTTTCTGCCGGATGGCAGAAAACACCTCCGAAAGCACGCCGACCGCAAGCGCATACTGCACCCCGCAGTCAAGCAAGAACTTTTGCCGGCACAGCTCCCTCTCCGCCGCCTGATAATCCGCCGCGTATCCCCTTGCGCACTGCATATGATCCGAAAATTTTACCAGCCTGTCAAATAATTCCGTATCCGAAAGCACCTTCAATGTCTCCTGCCGCTTTTTTGTCACCGAAAAATCCTCCGGCATACGGTTAAAATATTTGCGCAGGTCATATTCCCTGCGTTCCGCCATGATCTGGGCCACGACCTGATCCATGTTCAGATCCACAAAAAATCCCGGCGCAAGGACAGCTTTCTCGTAAAATTCTTCCGGATACCCCAAAAGCCATAAATTTTCCTGCTCCATCACAAAACCCCATTCTATAATTTGTGGGCGTTCTTCGTTCCCCACAGGAACATTATAACACAGGCCGCCTTCATTTTCCATGTGGAATTTCCAAAATCCCCGCCCTTTTCTCATTGCGGGAACCCGCATGTTTCCCTATGCTCCATATTCTTTTTTAATAAGGTTTTTCATAGCACTTTTACATTTTACTGTTCACCTTTCTTTTTGGATATGTTTACACAGTTCTATTGATCAGCTTGAACAATTCCTTGCTTTTGCCGTGGAACCATTGAATTTATTCGGCTAACCGTATATAATTATAGCGATAAAACTTATAGAAAGGGTGAATGAAAATGTTAGAGTATATTTCTGCCCCGGAAGCAGCAAAGAAATGGGGCATTTCAGAAAGACGGGTGCAAAAGCTGTGTGAGGAAGACCGCATACCCGGCGCGGCAAAATTCAGCCGTATGTGGCTGATACCAAAGGACGCGGAAAAACCTATGGATAAACGGCTGAAAAAGAAGTGATGATTTGACCGTTTGTAGACTTTTCTCTGATAGGATTATCATGCCGCAGTCTTATATAAATGGAAAATTGAAAGGAAGAAAAAATGCCGTCTAAAATTTTATTAGTTGATGATGAAGAATCCATATGCAATATGATAAAATTGCATTTTCAAACAGAGGGGTATCTTGTCTACACAGCTTTCGATTCTGACGAAGCTGTCAAGGCACTCTCAAACATGCCGGATTTGATATTATTGGATATCAATATGCCGGAGGTTGACGGGCTGGAATTTTGCAAAAAAATACGAAATTATATTGATTGCCCTATTATCTTTTTGACTTCCCGTATGACAGAGCAGGACAAGATTGTTGGTTTACAAGCTGGCGGTGATGATTATATTACAAAGCCTTTTAGTCTTGCAGAATTGACCGCCCGTGTAGAAGCCCATCTTCGGAGGGAAAGCAGGGTACGCCGCAGCGATATTAGAATGTGCGGGGAATTATTTATTGATTACGCAGGGCGTTGTGTGTACTGCAATGAACAAGTTGTTCCTTTTTCTAAAAAAGAGTTTGATATTATTGAATTTCTGTCAATCAATGCCGGACAGGTTTTTGACCGGGAAAAAATTTACGAAAGGATATGGGGATATGACGCAGAGGGAAGCAGCGACATTCTGAAAGAACATATACGGCGAATCCGTTTGAAATTGGCACAGGCGACGGACAAAAACCATATAGAAACTGTTTGGGGGTGCGGCTATAAATGGGTAAACTAAAAAGTATGTCGCTCAAAAAATCTTTTTGTCTTATTGTTTTTATCGCTGCTGTGATTGTCATTGTTCTTTCTGCCGCGGCAGTAAGAATCTGTTCCCGGAAACATGACGAAATTACATTATCACATGCTTTTATAGCAAATGGCACACTTATTTATCCCGACAACGGGCGCTATATCATGGAAACACCAACAAACGATACGTCTGATGAGTATATGAAATATACGGATACCGAATTGCTTATATGTAGGACCATGGAGATTTTGATTGTGCTGCTGCCTGCTTTGTTTTCTGTCTTAGGAATTGGCTTCTCTGCAATTAGTTTTTATCATATCAAGTTAAAAAAACCTTTGAAAGCATTGCAGCAGGGAATTGACCATATTTCAAACAATGATTTGGATTTTACAATAGGTTACCAAAAGCATGATGAATTAGGTAAACTATGCAGTGCATTTGAATTTATGCGCAGGGAATTGGTTAAGAATAACCGTTATATGTGGAACTTAGTGGACGAAAGAAGAAAAATCAATGCGAGCATATCCCATGATCTGCGGACACCGATCACAGTAATTAAAGGATATAGTGAGTATTTGGATAAGAATGCAGGTAAAGGGACTCTCACAGAGGATGGGACACGGGAAATTGCGGTATATATTCATCAGGCAGCAAGCAGATTAGAGGAATATGCAGATTCCGTCCATGAAATTCAAGCCTTAGAGGATATGCGTTTAGAATATCAAGAAGTATCATTGAGCGATTTTGAGGAAGAAATTGTTTCCCAGCTTTCTATCATTGACAAACAAACCACTAAAAAAATATGTGTATCATCAGAACTTCCACAGCAAACGGTTCTCCTTTCTACGGCAGCGGTATTCCGTATCACAGAAAATATTATTTCTAATGCCCTGCGATACTGTAAAGAAAAAATTGAAGTAGACATTTCCTTTTTACAGCCGTTTCTTATCGTTATGATAACCGACGACGGCAGGGGCTTTTCGCAGAAAGCCCTTGCAGAAGCAACAAACTATTTCTACAAAGAGAAATCTTCAAAAGCTCATTTTGGTATCGGCTTATCAATATGTAAAATGCTTTCAGAAAAACATGGCGGTTTTATCCAGCTTGATAATGTGCCGGGAAAAGGTGCAAGGGTGACAGTAAAAATAAAAACAGAAAATTTATCTGCATTGTGACAGAATGTAGACAAATCCCTGTTAAACTCTCCTTATCACAAACGTTAGGAAACGTTGAAAGGAGAGTTTTTTTATGCAAATTGAAATAACAGCATTAAAAAAATGTTATGGAGAAAATGCAGTCCTAAAAGATATTTCCCTCACAATCAAAAACGGTATGTATGGACTGCTTGGACGCAACGGAGCCGGAAAAACAACTTTAATGCGTATCTTATCTACCTTGTTGAAACCCTCTGGCGGAAAAATCACTTTTGATAGTATTCCTTTAGAGGAAACAAAGCGGATTCGCCCTTTGATCGGCTATCTTCCACAGGAATTTTCGTTATACCCGGATATGCCGATCTTGGAAACTATGCGCTATTTAGCAGCCATGTCAAAAATTCCTGTTGAAATACAAAGAGAGCGCATACCAAATCTTTTGCAACAGGTAAATTTATGGGAACACCGAAAAATAAAAGTTCGGAAACTGTCTGGCGGAATGAAAAGGCGGCTTGGAATTGCACAGGCATTGCTGAACAATCCAAAGGTTTTGATTGTTGACGAACCCACCGCCCACCTTGACCCGGAAGAACGGCTGCGTTTCTATAATCTGTTAGACGAATTTTCAAGTGACCGCATTGTGATTGTGTCCTCTCATATTGTGGCTGATATTGAATCGGTATGTGCAAATGTAGCCGTACTGGATTCGGGACAGCTTCTGTATGCCGGAGCAATAGATAAGCTGGCTGAAAAAGCAATGGGAAAGGTGTATGAACTGATTATTCCCAAAAATGAATTGACGGCAGCAAAACAAAACTACTACATCTTATCCAGTCAAGGACACCTATCAGATACCAAAATCCGTGTACTGGCGGACAGTATTCCGACCATTGGCTGTCCGGTTTCATGTGTACCGACTACCTGCGACGGTTACATGGAGCTGTTGCGTTTATTGAAAAAGGGGGTAAAGATATGAAGCGTTTATTTCTCATGGAGTGCAGAAAAACTACACGAAGCGTTCTGTATTGGTTGTATATTGCAGCCTTAGTTATAACCGTCTTTCAAAATTATGAAACGACCGTTGAAAGTGAGCTTCTCCAAACGGACAATCCGGCTTCCGTGTTTTATATAGCGGAAAATGGTGTGTATGCAAATAATACCGGTAAATTGAGCGAAGATACCGAGCATACTATGATGATAGAAGTGACAAAACGCCTTATAGATAATTACAGAAGTAATAGCTACGAATACTATCCGTTTGGATATGTGAAAAGAAAAACGCTGTCCGAAAAGGAACAGGCAGCAATCCTTTTATATCTGAAAGAGCTGACAGGTCTTGATGAACCCTTTATTATTGGCACAGATGAAAACCGGGATTCAGAAGATATTCAAATTTCCGGCGGTGGTGCCTTTGTCTTAAATCCGGGACAGGGAGGTACATTCGAGAACGGGCAGTTTATTGTAGAGCCGGAGGATTGGGAATATGTAGAGAATAATTCCGGGTTGTCACAATCGAAAGAGATTTCGGGAAGCGAATTTGAAATACAGGTTACATTTGACCGGTTCAAAGAGATTATGGATTGTGTGAATAATCTGATTGGACGCAATTCTTACTTTAGCCGGACTATGCTTTCCATGTACTACTATCCGAATGATATGCAGGATAATCCGATCACAGAGCAGCAACACCGGGAGTTCTATGAAAAAGATCATGTAACAGGTGCATTTGCCCGCTATTTTTGTGACAGCATTTCCCTCATTGTATTATGCCTGCCCGCATTTGTCATAATTGACCTGTTGTTAAAAGATAAACGGTGCAAGATGAATACATTGATTTATCCCCGGACGGAAAGCTCTGCAAAAATAATTATCACCCGCTTTGAAGCGGTAAGCTGTATGATAATGCTCCCTGTCCTTATTCTGCCAGCAAAATCCTTACTAACATTAGTACTGTATTGCCGTAATATCGGTATTCCTGTAAACATATTTGCTTTTGCCGCTTATATCTTTGCGTGGATTTTTCCGACGGTTTTGTTGGTTGTGTCTGTTGCTTTGTTTGTAACGGTGCTGACTGAAAACTATTCTGCTGTCCTGCTTGCGGGGTTGATCTGGCTGTTTTGCAGACCGTCTGTTGACAAATTAGCAGGCGGAAATTACGGGCTTTTTGATCTCATTATCCGTCATAATACTTTGAAAGGATATGGGCGCATGATGGAAAATATTCATATGCTGATTTTGAACAGGGTACTTGTGTCTGTCATCGCAATTTTGTTTGTGGGCTTTGCCATAATTATTTATGACGCAAAGAGGAAAGGGGGGATTGCGATTGAAAGCCGAAAATCTTTTAACAATCATAGGCGCAAACATTCGCATGAATTATAGATATACACTTTTACCAGCTATTGCTTTACTGTTCATTATTCCATTTGTTTATGGAACCGCGAATTTAGACTATTTACAATCGGCTGACTGTTTGGAGCGAATGGTTGCATTGATTGGAATACCAATGTTCACTCCCCTTATCCGGCAGGAACATTTTCGTGGCCTATACGAAACGATTGCCTTCCGGCAGGTCTCTTTGCGGTTTATTGTCTTATTGCGGACAGTGCTTTCTATAATCGGCTCAATACTGTTGATTTCGGCATTTGAAATTTATATGAGAATTTGCGGCTGCTCCTTTTCGCTCTTTCCATATGCCTTTCGGACTTTGGCTGCAAGTATGACATTGGGATTTATAGGGCTGCTCCTATCTTCCATAGTGCAGAATACAATCGGTGGTTATTTATGTGCATTTTGTTTTTATCTTATTGTGCAAACCGGAAATTCAGGAGAGTTATTCAAGCCTGTAACAAATGGAATCCAGTTTATGCCGGTGCTTTTTCTTGGCGGTATTAGCTTGGCAATCATCTATTTTTGCAAACCAACTTATTGTTGATTTTATAAACTATTTATTAAAGTAAAACTTATCTGCCGCACGACGGCAAAAGAAAAAAAGCAAGCTATGGCGATTATCGTCAAGCACTACGAAAGCTACATTGAGGAAACCGTTTGAAAAAATCATTGACACACCGGACGGGATTTAGCGAAAAAGATAGTGAAAAAGAGCCTTGAATATGCTATAATGAATGCAGGCATATCAAGGCTTTTTCCGACACGGAAAGGAGCAAAAACAGCAACCGAAAATAAATAGATTTTATTTAAGAAGGGAACCATGTATGGGATTAAATAATCTGGATCTTTATTTTATCACAGTCAATATCCTCGGATTCATCCTGCCAATCCTCTTCACCCGCTTCCATCCCGCCGGAAAAAACATACAGGGGGATTTTGTGTTAGAGGTTCTCACCCTAATTGGCGGCGCGGCCGGAATATTTCTTTCAATACTTTTCTTTGGCTATCCCGCCGCACATGGCAGGATGGCCAAAGAAAAGCGAAAAAGCAAATCCGGGCAGAATTCTGCAAAAGACCATATGATGTTAAATGTCTTTGTAAGCTGCTTTGTTGTCATTCAGACTATTATATATTTGATGTTAAAGGGCTTTCGTCCGGAACATTTCACCTTTGCGTTTGCGGAATTTTTCAGGGAAACCCGGGCACTCCTCATATATCTGCCCACGGTCAATCTCATCACATGGGCCGCGTTCGGCATAGATAAATGGAACGCTGTTTCAAACCGTTCCCGGATCCGGGTCACGACCCTGCTCGGCCTCTCCCTTGCCGGCGGTGCGGCAGGGGGACTAATCGCAATGTACACCTTCCGGCATAAGACAAGGAAAAATTATTTTGTGGTTGGGCTTCCGCTTATGATCGTGATGCAGGCCGTGGTAATTTTCTATCTGATGAACATGAAATTATGAACCTTTCGCGCAACGGCTTCACACCCGGATCCGGATTTGAGGCATCCAATATTTCCTCCACCATATCGCCAAAACCGGGAAACAACATTCTGCATTGGGTATGGGTGGAAACGGAATAGAGGTTTTTCACTGTTTCCGGTCATCCCTTCCTCACGGGAACATACAGATAACAGTATTTATGTTCGTTTTTATCCGGATCAAAATACCCGTAATATTCAAAGACAGGGCTCGTATCCACCCCCATATAGCCAAGCTTTGGCGCGATATCCTCCGCAATCCATCCATATGGCGGCACACCGCCCTTCCACGGCTTTTGTTCAAGCGCTGCCGCCGCTTCGTCACAGATTCTAAGCCTCATATAATGTGCGCCAGGCAGTTTAAGCAAATCGTAATCCTGCGGCTGGTTCTCGCTTTCAACCAAAAAACCGAACATCACCCCATTTGATTTTCCGGCGGCGAGATAATTCAGGCTGATGCATACATCCCAGCCCTCCTCTCGGCCATTCGCCGTCACACCGGAATCATTGACCTCAAAAAACGCGCCCATGATTTTTTCTACATCCGGCTCGTCCGTATTGTTCGCGGCGTATCCAATCTTCCCGCACCAAACCGTATCCTTCCATTCTACCAGATCTACCGTTACCCCTTTATAATCATATGTTTCAATGATTGTTTCCTGTGGATGTCCTGTTGTCATATATTCCCCACTTTCTGCCGCATATGCGGCATCTTCACCGTGGTGCCATTGACCACCTATGCTGCCATATTGTACAATGATAATCATTTATCACTGCATAATCTTAAAACCAAAACCATTCCCTTCCGGAGAAAAATAACGCCGCCGAATGCTTCACTCCCCAGCCCGATTTTTCCGCTGCAAAATTCTCTCCCGTAAAATCTTCTATCCTAAAAAAGTCCCACCCTTCCCAACGCCGGCAATCCCCTGATTTAATACCCTTACAATCTCGTCATTCACATCGGCAAATTCCCGGAGTTTCGCTACAATCGGTTTCCTTTTTGTTTCATCCTTCAGTGCGCCGAGTGTGATATTAAACCCACCCCCGATCGCTTCCAAATCCTTCCCGTCCTCATTGTTCCACATCATTGCGCAGCGCGAGTAAAGCTCCCGGACTTGCCCTAAAAATCCCAGATCAGGATTTAATTTCATGGCATCCTCAAGGAATTTAAAACTGCAGCTTGCATTCGTGGCAAGCCCACAGACATAGGAAGTGTACTCTGCCCAGGGGTCAAATTCCTCCGGCTTCATGCCGTCAAATTTCCCGTTTTCAATCTCGTCTGCCCAAAGCCGGAACGCACCCGCACCAAAACAGAATTTCTCCGTATCCGTCACAAGAAGTTTTGGCAAAGTCCGTATCCGTTCCCGGTAAATGTCCGCAAGGGCTACATTTTTTATCTTATCGCCCACAAAAATCCATCCCGCTGATGCAATCCCACCCGCAAGTAAATTGCCTTCGGAAATACGCTCCGGGCGGCCGCTGTTCCCGGTAATATATAAAATTGTCTTCCCGTATTCCTCATACCCGACAATCACCCCGAACGTGCAGACATAGACCGTTTTTCCGCCAAATCCCCAAAGGATTACAGGCACGCCCCTGTCAAGATAGGAAACCATCGTTTCCAAATACATCTTTGTATTTTTCTTCAACTCATTTATGGGGACGAAAGTACTCGCATAACCGCACTGTAAAAAAAGCCGCTCAACAAAACCGGCATCGCCCTCACAAAGTTCAAACCGGTCCTGCGTTTCTTTCAGGTATATACCCCGGTTTTCACACAGCATATATCCGCTCACACCCTCCCCGCGGAATTCTCCGTGAGGATAATACTGCACGAACACATCACCCGTTAATCCTGAAAAGAAATCATAATCATAATCCGTTTCACCAAGACATTCCATCACATATTTTGCACAGCCGTTAAACCAGTAATTCTCCCCGTACTCATCGGTTACAAGGCGGTGGACCGTGGGGATCACATGGTTGCTCTTTCTTGTAAGCACCAAAAGCTCCTCCTTTTTTAATTTTGTTTTCGGCAGATGGGCAAGCTGGGAAATGCGGATGGACCTGAAATATTTCATCCCCTGCCCGTTTGAGCCAACTACAATCTCCCTTTCCTTTTCCCCGCTTAAATCAAGCGACATATACGGGAATCCGGTGCCGCAGTAACGGATTTCCCCGTTGATGATCACGGCGAGATGCCGTTCCCCCACAATCCATGTAACATGGTTATATTCGCCGTACCGGATTTTTCCGCGCCCCGGAAAATCATACAGGTCAAAGAAAAACGGCTGGTGGAACACGATGGATTCCCTGCGCATCACACTCTCGGAAGCGCTTTCGGAAGCCTGATTGCCCATATTGATGCCAAAGCCAAACTGGTAATCCCTCCCCCTGGAATAATAATCCTTCACATTCCCGTGATAAAAAACAATACTGCCCTCGTTGTCCCCGTACCCGAAACGCTCATCGTTTCCCGGAATCCGAAATTCGATGTCCACCCGGTACGGCAGTTTTACCGCGACCTTGGTGCCAAGCACCCGGCTGCTGATCCACCCGGTATACTCTGCCTCGCCGTTTTCCGTCACCCGGTAATGGGGGTGATTGATTGGTGTCAGCCCATCCATGGGAACCAAGACTTCCCAAAGAACCGGGTTTTCCTCCTCTATCTCCCGCACCGTAATGGAATCTGACGGAATTTCGGCTGCCCTCCCGTAAAGTGCAGGGTCGGCAGCCCTCTTTTTCACCGGGACATAAAGGCACACCAGCTCGCGCTTTTCATCGGGAGAGATCAGATTTTCAAGCAGAACAGGGTGGCGAAGCCCTTCCCCGCTTCCATAGTCAATCTCATAAAATTTATTGTCATCAAAACTTTTTACAAGAGAGAGGCAATATTCACGCAAGTCCTCGTCCACGTAAACATTCGCCGCCGCGAACAAGCCGCCGTCAAACATAAAATCGGCATATTCCCCGTTATTTTCATATCCGTCATCAACCCGCAGCACAACCACATCAAGCTCCCCGTCCTGATATTCAAACTGCCTGCGGCATCCCGGCTCGCCGTAAGGGATACCGTTTGCCTGGACATAGCGGAAAAATCCCGCTGCATCAGAAATATCCGGATTGCTTTTTAAGTACGATGATAATACGCGCATTGCGGGCAGGCGGACGATGGAGGACTCCACCGGCCTTTGAAGCGTTCTTCCAATCTCAGACAATTCATGGTAGGTTGTTCTTTTCTTCTCTTCGATCAATTCAAACTGCTTTTCCATTTCCTCATAGAGAAGCGGCAGGGCGGAAATTTTTTTTATGCCGCTTGTGACCATCTTCTGCAAAAAGGTATTGATGATATTTTTCAGTTCCGAAAGAGCCGTGACCTCTTTATCAATCTCCCCAATCCGTTCCACAAAGACCGCAACGAGCGTGGACATTTCCGGATTTTCGTAAATGCGGATAATATCCTTTATGGGAATCTGCATTTTGCGGAGTATCATAATTTGTTTCAGACGCTGCACCGATTCTTCCGTGTAATAGCGGTATGCCTCAAACGGCGGGCGGCTGCTCTCAATCAGACCGACCTGCTCATAGTACCGCAGGGTGCGGGAAGACATACCAAGCTGCTTTGTCAGATCTGTGATCTTGATCAGTTCCATCGTTTCCTCCCATTCTGTAAAATACTTTATGCCTTGTATGGAATACTTTAAATATGCACCTTGCATGAAGCCCTTAACATATAGTGCTTTGCATAAGGTTTTGAACCTCCATCCCCCTTCCATACGGTGGTTCTACGATGATTTTACCACTTGACGCTGCGTCAATGTCAAGCAGTCAGTCAACAATCACCTGCCGCGCTCCTTTTGCCCAATCGAGAATACAGCGCCTGTCAAATTCATTGATATTTTCCGGAAGATTTGCTTTGCCAAAAAAACGGTGCTCCGTTGCTTCCTCCGTCTGATGTTTGATTTCCCCGCGGTAACCGGAAGCTAAAAAAATGATATTGGTCACATAGCATATATCCCCATTTGGGTAAATGATTATCCGGTCTTCCCCCGAATAAATAGCGAACAGCCTAAGCTCCTCCACCACAACCCCCGCTTCTTCGTACACTTCCCTTGCTGCCGCTTCCATCAATTTTTCCCCGATCTCAACAGCGCCGCCGGGAAGCCCAAAACAACCGTTATCCCGACGTTTTTGGAGCAGTATCTCCCCTTTTTCATTCTCTATGATAACGCCGCAGCTTGTTACCATAAGCGGCGCATGCCCCACCTCCTTGCGCATCTCCCTAATATAATTTTCCCGGTATCTTGCCATGATATCTTCCATCTTTCTCACCAAACCTTTCTGCGGCTTATAAACCTTACGGTATCGCGCTGTCATCCTCTATTTTTACGCATCGAAGCAATCCCGCCCATTCCAGAGGGCACCCTGCTTTATGATATCGTTCATTTCTTTAACATACCACCCAATTTCTGATATATCTTTTTCGTGTTCCGGCGAGTAACATACCTCAAAACCAAATTTCAGGCGTACCGAAAACTCGTGCTGTTTTAATTTTTCGATGAAATCAATATATTCACTTAATGGACGTGCCTGCTCCCATTTTTTCTGATACCAGTCCCTCTGGTACTCATTATACGATGACATTTCATCATACAGGCTTGTGCATTCCCTAAAAATATGGGTATGCTCCAAAAAGAAAATTTCATCGATATTTCGCTGTACGGCATAATCAACAAATTGCTGCACCCATTCTACCGTGTAATCCCCTTTTTCCAGATGGACATGTGCATCAACCATGTAAGACCTGCTCCTTCCATACAGCAATCTGAGAGAATAATTCTTCTGTATCGATTGTAGAAAAATCCGTCACATCCACCCGGATTTTTGTACCTCCAATATCAAAATCGTCAAAGCCCCTTGTCCGCACGGCACGCAAATAATCTTCACAGGAGAGCGCCGCCGTCCTTTTCCCCGAAAAGCCGTCCCCTTCCCTTTCCGGATAGCAGTCGTTTACGATATGCCCCCTGTGCCTGCCCGTACCCATATCCCGCTCCAAAAAACGCTGGCAGACCACTTTGGGATCTCCAGTCAGCAAAATGGTAAGCGCAGGATACTGATATTTTGAAAGAAGCGCCCTTAATCCAGGTTCCGATGAATGTTCAAAATTATTCTCAAGAATAAAAGGCTGCGCCGCACCCATAAGCTGCCCGGCAATGTAGTACATAATCTCCATACTGGCAGTCCCAAGCTTTACTTTTTCTTCTCTTGACCGGAAACCGACCTCATCATACAGCCGCTCCTTTATGGCATCCTTTGAAAGAACCGGCAGTTTCATCCTCCCCGCAATCATTTCCGCCATCGTGCTTTTTCCTGCCGCCGGCATCCCCGCTACAAAAATACAATACATCCGCTTATTTCCCTCCCACATCCACGGTTTCAACCGTTACACCAAGTTCCTTTGCCTGCTCTAAAAAATCCCCGGATACGCCGCTGTCCGTAATCAACAGATCATAATCATTGATCCGGCACACCGAATGAACTGAATTTTTCCCAATCTTTCTGGACGGGTACAGCCCGATGTTCATCGAACTATTCTCCATCACCGCTTTCCCGAATGCCGCCCCGGCACTGTCATGGATGGATGCCCCAAAATCGAGGGTCAATCCGGTGTGTGATAAAAACGCTTTGTCGATCCGGATATTTTTTACCATCTGGATGGTATAAAAATCATGGCAGTTGCCCCGATGCGACATTTCGCCCCCCAATAAAATAACGGACAGGTTCATTTTTTTCCGCAGCACTTCAGCGATTGTGACGGAATTTGTCAATACGGTGACAGATTTATCGTCTGGCAGATTTTCTGCCATATAATACCCGACCAAAGATGTGGTGATATAAATCACATCCTTATTTTCGATATGCCCTGCTGCCCGCTTTGCAACAGCAAGATAGTCGGGATGGGGGGTTGTGATATCGACCGGGTTGTAGGTTGGCGCTGGATATTTCTCTTTTCTGTCGATGGCGAGGGCTCCCCCGTGCGTTCTCTGCAGCAGCCCCCTGCTCTCCAACACCCTCAAGTCACGCCGGGCGCAGTCCGCGGAAACCTGATATAATTCCTGGATTTCCGCGACCGAGATGCGGCCTGTTTCATTCACTTTTTTTACGATATCCTTTTGGCGTTCTTCCATAAACATAGCATATACCTCATTGTTTGTTATGTAGTTTTGGTTTTCTTAATTGTTTTACTGCATTTCTTTATATTTGTTTATATTTTATTTTTCTTCTTTATATTTTATTATAATTGTTTTATCCCGCTTTTTCAAGTCTATTTTATGTACTATCAATAATTGTAAATTGTATTATGAAATATAACAGCAGCAGCCCCTGCCCTATATTATGATTGCAAATAATGGCACAACATGGTAAAATCAAAGGCAAGCAGCCTTTCTTTCAAAGGATTACCTAGAGTGATGGCGTATTCTATGGTCAGACTAAATTATCTCACAAAGCAGGGAGGAATATGGAATGAAAATCGACGCATGGTGGTTCGAAAACAAACAGCGCCCGGAAGAAGTTTTACAGACAGACTGGGTAATTCCAAAATCCCATTTTGGGGTTTACGCGGAAACCGAAAAGATCACTTTCCCATTGACTTTGTGTGTCACTGCAAAATCCGGGAACCTGCAGCTTTACCGCCGGGAATTTGAAATCCATGAACCAAAAGAACAAACGGAAACCTATACGGTGGAATGCTCCGAATATTCGATAAACCTAAAATGCACCGTAAAAGAAGTGGCAGGACTGCCGGGAGATATCCTTGTAAAGATCAAGTCGCAGGAATGGGAATACCAAGAGCAGGTCACCTGCGCGTACGCCCGCCTGCATGGACGGATCACGGATTTTGACGGCAACCCCTTTCCCGCGCCGTTGCTGCTGTCGCGCATCGGGTTTGCGGATGCCCCCTATATGGGCGTTTGGAGTGACCGCAACGGAGAATATTCCGTCGTAGTTCCAACAGGCTGCTACAATGCCTTTTATGTTGATGATAACAGCTACGGAAAATCCACGCTGGAAAATTGGAGTTGGCACATGATCGTCGATCGCGACGAGGAACACAATTTTAAAGTCGGAAACGGGGAGGTTTATTCCCTTTCCGTATGGCCGAACAACGGCGGGGGCAGCACACTGTTTTTCTGGTTCCGCCCAATGATCCTGCCGTCCATCAAAAAGGAAGAATACGAGATTGAGCTGGAAGGCAGCAAACGTCAGGTTATGGATATTTCCCCAGAGTTAAAAGCAGAGGATATTACCGTAACATTAAATGGCAAGCCCCTGCCGGTCGTTTCCCTGCAAAAAATCTATGAGACGTGTCCGGATTACACGATGCCATCTTACCTTGTGCAGACAGAACGTTATAACGGCACACCGACCGTCGGAAAACAGACGGTGATCGTGGAGTACGACACGGCAAAAAGAGGGGGCGGACAGTCTTACATAGCGCGCAGCCAAGGACGATGCCAGTATTTTTATAAAGATAGTTCCGGTCTGGTGCTGCAATAACGGCAAACGGAGTACATTTGCAATTACGGGTATTACAATATTTTTTCGGCACACAAGGAAACAAAGGACGCTGCCAAAGCCCTTCGCCTTTCGCAGCGTCCCCTGTTCCCGCCCGCTTACTCCGTTTTCAGGGAGCGGTATGCATATTGCCCTTAAAAAACTACGGTACTTACAAGAAAACACGATATTTTCCGGAATAATTACAGAAGGGGATGCGGCGGCCAAAAACGTAAGATTCCTCCATACGGCTTCATGCGCGGAATCTTATTACCAAATGCCGGTTGCCGCGTCCGTCCGTTTCCTTTGCAAGAATTTCGTATCCGCAAAATGCTTTTTCGATATCCTCATCCGTGTAATGGCGAAACAACAGTCCATTCCTGCTTTCGTCGGTGTACAGGAAAGTTCCGTCATCCAAAACAATATGTTTCAGCTCCAGATCATCGAGCTCAAGCGGATCGAACGAGGCATACAACAATCCGTTTACTTTCGTGATCCTTTGCAATTCCCTGAGAGCCCGTCCAAATTCCTCCACGCGCAGATGATCCAGTGCAGCCCTTACGGCAACGGCATCAAAAAGGTGATCCGGATATCCTGTGTCGGATAAGGATGCCGTTTTAAACCGGTCGCCCTCAATGCCGTAAGCCGCCAATAATTCTTTGGTGATCCAAACAGAGTTTTCGGAAATATCAAATCCAAAAACATCAAATCCGTTCGACTGCAAAATCAAGCTGTTCGCGCCAAAACCACAGGCGGCATCGCATACGGTATGGCAGCCATGCTTTCTAAACTCGCGTGTCATAACATTTTGTATGTTTTCATATCCTTTGATATATTTCCTATATTCCTCGATATCGTTTTTATCCCAGACAGCATCCCAATATTCCATACCCTTCCTCCCCTCCGTGCCAAAAGCGAATACTATTTCGGGCTGGACACATAAAATCCCGGTATCCTGCCCGCGGCACTCACAAATACATTTTGGCGGCTTCTTCCGTCAGCTGAAACTTTTCCTGAATTTTGCTCAAGATTATACTATCCGCGATCTGCAGATCCTTTAATGCGGAAACCATAGCCAAGATTCCTTCCTGTCTTCCTTCCTGCCGCCCCTTTTCGATCCCTTTTTCTTCTACTCCTTTGCTCAGATTACACATAAGCGACACCTCACTTTCTAATGCCTGCGTCATTGCAATGTTAAAATCCTCCTCCAATCTCCGGCATTTATCCCCGGAATCGGTTTCTGTCGAGAGAAGTATATTCAACAACTTTAACACACTTGTACTTGAATCTTCTTTTCCAAGGCAGATCATAACAGCGGCCATCAGGTCGTAATCTGCTTTCCGTTCCTTTACGCTGCCCGCCAGATTTTCTTCCTTAATATAATAGCGGGTGATACTGTTCTCACGGTTCTTTGGCGGATTCATACAAATCCATATACTATATACCTTTTTGATCTTCTCATAATGGGATCTAGTAAACTCCGTTCCATACTGGGAAGAAATCATGCGGCTGCAGTAATAAATTCCCCTCTTTATCAGCGGATAGCCCGGGTAAAAATCATTCTGGGCTTCGATATTGATGATCAGACGGATCAATTCCCCGGATGGATAATTTAACCTTTCTACACGTCAAAGTCTCCGTTCATGGGCTGGAAATAAAATTTCCGCCCCCACATGGTTTACTTATGATAAGGTTCACGGGCGGAAATTTTACAGCACCGGTATATCTGCTCCAACAGCACCACCCGCATCAGCTGGTGCGGGAACGTCATCCTTGAAAAGCTCATCAGGAAATCCGCCCGTTTTTTCACCTGTCCGGAAAGCCCCAGTGAACCGCCGATCACAAACGTCACATGAGATTCCCCGTTTACGGCTAATGTCTCGAGCTTTCCTGCGAGCTCTTCCGAGGAGAGTTCCTTCCCTTCAATGGCAAGTGCCGCCACATAGCTGCCTTCCTTTATCTTTCCAAGAAGACGCTCCCCCTCGCGCGCCATGATCTGCCCGGTAAGTGCCTCCCCCGCCCCGTCGGGTGTTTTTTCGTCTGCCACTTCCACGATCTCGATCTTGTGATAACGCCCGATCCGCTTTATGTACTCCGCGGCAGCATCCCTAAAATATTTTTCCTTGATCTTCCCGACACATAAAATCGTAATTTTCAAGCCCGTCCTCCACACAGAACGCTTCCGGTGCACGGGCAAAATACCCGCAGCAGGAATCCGCGCCCGCCATTCAAGCCGTATCAAATTGTTCACAAATTGTTATCCTGACATTCATAATTTGCTCATATTTTCATTCTATACTAATAGCAGATTAAGAAAAATAATTTTCTTTTTCATACTCTCCTCCTCCCTATTTTTTATAAAAACCTTAGCATCCGCTAAGGTTTTTCTGTTTCTTCCGGAATTTCTTCTGTTTCCTGACGGATCAGTCTTACCACCCTGACACGCCGGATCACACGCTCGCGGATCGCGACCGAGTCAAAGCGGAATCCTTCATACTCCACGGAAAATACTTCATCATCCTGCGGGATATGGTCAAGCAGTGAAACAAGAAGGCCGTTGAGCGTATCAAAAGTTTCCTCTTCCTCCTTCCGGATCTGTATCCCGGTTTCCTCAGAAAGCTCCTCCAATGTCACTGCACCGCTCACAACAAAAGTTACCTCATTCTCTTTTCGGATCAGTTCCTCTTCCTTGTCGTACTCATCCTGAATATCCCCGACGATTTCCTCCAAAATGTCCTCCATCGTCACAAGCCCTGCCGTCTGCCCATACTCGTCCGCGACGATCGCCATATGTATTTTCTTCGCCTGCATCGCGCGGAACAAAACATCCAGATCCTGTGTGTCCGGCACAAAATAAGGCTCACGCGCCACTTCCACAAGCGGGCGCTTGCGGTGTTTCGCATTTGTGTAGAAATTCATGACATCCTTTAGATGGAGCACCCCGATGATATCATCGACATTCTCCCCATAGAGCGGAAAACGCGAAAAGGGTGCACTCAGCATAAAGTTCATGGCATCCTCTATGCTGGTATCCGCGGAGATCGCGATCATCCGCTTGCGGTGGGTCATCACATCCTTGACCTCCTTCTCATCAAACTCAATGATATTGGAAATCATTTCCGCTTCCTCCGCCTCCAAAACCCCCTGTTCGTGCCCCTCGTTCACGATCGAGATGATTTCTTCCTCCGTCACGTTCTCCCCTGCCCTCGCTTTCTTTAAGCCAAAGAGGCAGAGCAGGAAATTCGAGTTCTTTTCAAGCAGAAAGACGATCGGCGATAAGAGCCGGTAAAGTACAAGTATGAACGGTGCGAGCCAATAAGCAGCCCCCTCCCCAATCCTTTCGGCAATCTTCTTCGGGACTAGGATGCCGAACAAAACCATCAGATAGACCAGGAAGACCGTGACGAGCACCATCGCGGCAGCCACCGGGAGCGCCGCCGCTTCCTCCCCCGCCGATAGCGCCGGCAGGATCAGCCGCCGGATCCACCCATACAAGCTAAAAGCGTACATCATACCCGCCAGCAAGCTCATGGATGTCACGGTGATCTCGATCACATTCCGGTAACGGTGCGGTGTATCCAGAAGCCCTTTTAACCGCATTGCTTTCCTTTCGCCCCCCTGGGCACGATGCTCCACATTGCTCTCATTGATATTTCCAAATGCTTCCTCTGCCGCTGCCACCAGTGCGTTCAGCACCAGCAAAGCCAGCAGGCTTATCAGCCCTCGTATGGGATGACCGTCCATAAATCTCATTTCTCCTTCCGCTCATATGCCGCTTTTTGCGGCTCTTCACTGGATTATGTATCAAGCGCAAAGCTGACGCAAAGTGCATGATCAATCCGCTTTAAAATTTCCTGATCCAAATGGCAGACTTTTTCCTTCAGCCTCGACTTGTCAATCGTGCGCACCTGTTCGAGCAGGATGACAGAATCCTTGACAACCCCGTATTTGTCCGCCGCGATCTCCACATGGGTCGGGAGCTTCGCTTTGTTCATCTTTGACGTGATCGCCGCGCAGATCACCGTCGGACTGTGTTTGTTCCCGGTATCATTCTGCACGATCAGCACCGGGCGCACACCTCCCTGCTCCGAGCCGACAACCGGCCGCAAATCCGCATAAAAAATATCGCCACGCTTAATTATCACAATAATTCACTCTCCATTTACGAAATTCCGGACTGTTTTCCTTATATTCCCATTATCTCCCGAATTTTGTATTCCTATACAGCAGAGTGTAAATTTTATTGCCGCGGCAGACTTATGTAACCCGCGAAAAGCCCGCTCTACGCAAATTCCGTCCGTACGCTGACCGGCTCCCCCCCGTGATAATAAACTCTCGGCACACGCTTGGAAATGCCGCATATAAATTCATAGTTGAACGAACCCGCAAGTTCCGCCGGTTCCTCCACCGGAATAAACTGTTTTCCGTCATGCCCGATGAGCGTCACCTGCATCCCTTCCTCCGCCTGCGGGATATCGGTCACATCAACCATGAACTGATCCATGCAGATACGCCCGATGATTCCGGCGCTTTTCCCCGCAACCAGCACACGTCCCTTGTTGGAGAGCGCACGGGGATAGCCGTCCGCGTAACCGACCGGGATGGTTGCGACCCGCATCGGATGCTTTGCGACAAAGGTACTTCCGTATCCGATCGTCGCGCCGGTTTCTACATGCTTCACATACGAGATTTTGCTTGTAAGCTCCAGCACCGGTGTCAGGGAAAGCGCTCCGCGCGCCACTTCCCCAGACGGGTATAGGCCATAGGTGGAAATTCCGCTGCGCACCATGTCAAGCTGCGTCTCCGGCATTTCAATGATGCCCGCGCTGTTCGCAATATGTTTGACCGGAATCTTTACGCCCTTCCTCTCCAAGAGCGCGGCAAATTCCAAAAAACGCCCAAGCTGCCCACGCGCAGAAGTCTTATCCGCCTCATCGGCACACGCCATATGGGAAAACAGCCCTTCCACCCTTATGCCCGGCAGTTCCGCAATCGCCGCCACTGCCCGCGCGTCCGCGTCCGTGCCGGCATATCCAATCCGGCCCATGCCGGTATCAAGTTTAATATGTATCGCGGCAGTACGACCTGCCGCCACCGCTTCCCTGCTGATGCGCTCCGCGAGCTGCCACCCGAAAACCGTCAGGGAAATGTCGTTCTGCACGGCCTGCGGCACAAGCTCCGTATCCGTGCTGCCAAGCACCAGAACCGGCTTTGTAATCCCTGCCCTGCGCAGCTGTATCCCTTCCTCCACCATTGCGACCCCGTACGCTGCCACAACGGCTTTGCCGTCCTGATCCAATTTATCCAGGGCACGCGCGGCCGGAACGGCACCATGCCCGTAACCGTCCGCCTTGATCACCGCCATGATCCCCGTCTGAGGCCGTATGTGCTTCCTTATGTTTAAAATATTGCCGCACAGGGCATCCAAATCAACCTTCGCGCAGACCCTGTAATATCCGTCTTTGTATTCCGTCTCTACCATATCCTTGCACAGGCATCCCCCGTGCTTCGCCTTCTTTCTTCCTTTTCTGAGAGGAGCATCCCGTCAAGGATATCACCGGCCAGCATCGCGCGGCAGCCGCAGCGCCCCTGCGCCCTCTCCCCGGCAAGCCCGTGCAGGAAAACACCTGCCGTTGCTGCCTCAAACGGCTGCCTGCCGACGCTAAGACCCGCGATTATGCCCGCGAGCACATCCCCGCTGCCCCCGGTCGCCATACCGTCGCACCCCGAACGGTTGATGTATAACTCCCGCCCGCCCGCTACGATAGTGTGCGCGTCCTTTAACACGTAAATTAGTTTATTATTATAAATGCATTGTTTCGCCGTGTCAACCAGATGTTTTGTTATTTCATTTACGGAAAGCCCGGTAAGCCTTGATAGCTCCTTCGGATGCGGTGTCAGAACCGTCCCTTGCGGCAGGCGTGCCGCAAGGACGGAAACCCTTTCTGCAAACGTCCCTGCGCCCGCCCGTTTCGTTCCACAAAACCCAGCCAGAATGTTCAGGGCATCCGCGTCCAGTATGAGCGGCTTCGTCCCTGCGCCCACCGCGCGGCCGTCTCTTTCCGTCCCGCTATCCGGAAACGGTTTCGCCTCCGTCTTTTCCGTGCTGCCTGCCTTCACTGCATCCAACAGCCCGGTCAGTGCCCGCACGGCATCCTGTCCGGTTCCGATGCCAGGTCCGGCGAGCACCGCATCCGCCCATTGTACCTGCGCCTCCCAAAAGGCTCCCTGCCCCTGTTCCGGGATTTCCTCATACAGTGCCTCCGGCAGCATCCGGCGCACAACATCCAAACACTTTCCTGCCGAAACAAGCTTTACAAGCCCGACCCCGCAGCGGTATGCCGCCTTCGCCGCCAGATATGCCGCCCCTGTCACCTCCGCAGAACCCGCGTATACCAATACCTTACCGTAACTGCCCTTGTTCGAATGCGGCACGCGCACGGGGAGCAGCGCGGCGGCATCCCTCTTCTCATAAGTAAAATAGCGGTATGATCCTCCCACAAGTATCTGGCGGCAGAACTCCGGAACAAAACCTGCATCCGTGAGCACAAGCTTTCCGCAAAAAAGCGCACCCGGATAAAGAAAATGCCCGATCTTGTATTCCCCAAACGTGACCGTCACATCCGCCTGCACGGCAGTTCCCGGACATTCGCCCGTACCGGCGTAGATTCCGGAAGGAATATCGATGGCGAGCACTTTTACTTTTGATGCGTTAATCCGCCCGATGAGCGCACCGTATTCCCCGGCCGCCGGCCGTGAAAGCCCGATCCCGAAAATTCCGTCCAATATGATATCATATGCCGAAAAATCCACATCGGTGCATGTCCCGGTCCATTCCGGTATCCCGCATTTTCTGGCAATCGCAAGTTCTGTCTGTGTCAGTTCGCACGGCACCTTTTTATCCGCGGGCAGGAGCGTTACCGAAATCCCCCTGAAATACAGCAGCCTTGCCGCTGCCACGGCATCCCCCCCGTTCCCGCCGGCACCGTACACCGCGAGCACACGGCCTTTTTGTTTTCCCGCTGCCCGAAGCATCCCAAGTGCAATCCGCGCGATCTGCTCCGCCGCCTTTTCCATCAGCACGACCGGCGGGATACCGGCCTCCTCCGATGTCCTGCGGTCACTCTCCTTCATTTGCCCCGCGTCCGCAATATATCTCATAATCTACCCCGTTCCGCTTTCTCACAGACCGCAAATGCGACCGCATACTCTTTCTCATTCGAGACCGAAACATGGATATAGCCAATCCCCAGTTCCGCCGCGCACTGTTCCGCCACACCGTGCAGGGCACAGAGCGGCTTTCCTGCCGCATCCCGCAAAAGCTCGACCTCGGACGGTGCAATACGCCCAAACCCGGTTCCAAGGGCTTTCACCACCGCTTCCTTCATCGCCCAGTTATCCGCCGCGCGCGTTTTTCTCTCACCGATCAACATCTGCTCCTTCTCCGTGTAAACCCGGTCACGGAACGCTTTCCGCCCGTATGCCAGAAGCACCCTCTCGATTTTTATGATGTCCGTCCCAACACCTGCGATCATTCATCCTCATTCCCCGGAGCCAATGTCCGGTCAAGCTCCTCCATCAACTGCACACCTAACAGCGAATGCAGGTAGGCATACATCTTTTCATCCTGCATCTCCCTCTCCTGCTTCTCCAAAACCCGCAGCCTCAGTTTTTCCCGCAGGGAAGAAATTTCGTCCTCCAGTTCCTGCATCTTTCCCTTATTGACCCGGAAACGGTCATAGCAGACCCTTGTGCTTTCCAGCATCAACTGAGCATTTGCCTGACGGATCCGGTACGGCATGTCGGAAAGGCTGTCTTCCGTCTCCTTTAACTGCTCGTTCAGTTCCAGTATCTTTTTCTGGTTTTTGTCGAGCTTCCTTTGCTTTAAGCGCCCAACTGCCGTCTCATCCGCGCCCATATACTGCACGATCTCCTGCATCATCTGCGACTTGTAACGCCGAAGCCCCTTGATGTCATCGTTCTGCTTCCCCTGCTTTTTT
>ERZ808040.542-NODE-542-length-31583-cov-6.234654_pt1 | contig 31583 bp, 26 predicted proteins | sample MGYA00380191_ERZ808040 | MGnify/ENA primary metagenome ERZ808040 (study PRJEB31490, sample SAMN06133395) | mouse gut metagenome | isolation source: J6 | host: mice | place: China: Chengdu | collected 2015-05 ...
GTGGCCAGCAGGGCGTCCAGCCCGTCCATGGCGCCCCCCTTCATGGGGATGCCGATGACGGGCAGGGTGGAGTTGCCCGCAAAGGCCCCGGCCAGATGGGCGGCCATGCCCGCGGCGCAGATGAGTACGCCGAAGCCGTTTTTTCTCGCGTTTTTGGCGAAATCGGCGGCGGCGGCGGGGGTGCGGTGGGCGCTGAGGATATGGGCCTCATAGGGGATGCCGAAGTCCTTGAGCTGGCCGCAGGCGCCCTTGACCACGGGCCAGTCGGAGTCGGAGCCCATAATGACGGCGACTTTTTTCATGAGAAATCCTCCTTTGTCATAAAATCAAAAAGAAACAGGCCGCCGCATGGCGCGGCGGACCTGCTTTATGCTTCAAGCGGCGGATTTGGACGCAATGGGGCTGTGGCGGCGGACACCCTGACGGACGCGGATGGGACGCACCATGACAGCCACCTCATTTCCAATTAGTCCATTCCATTTTAGCTAAGAAAATCCCAAAAATCAAGGGCTTTTTCCAATTTTGTAGGCTTGTACGATTCTCCGGGACTGAGGGGGGCCGTCCATGGCGAAAACCTCAAAACAGCCCGGTAGCCTCCAAAATATTGGAAACCTGGGCCGCCCGGTTGGTCCAGGAGCACTGCCGGGCCATCTCCCGGCGGCGGCGGGGAAGGGAGGGGTCCTCCGTCAGCGCCGACTTGCACCGGCGCAGGAATCCGGGGCCGTCGTAGGCGGTGGACACCAGCTCGGGAATGGCGTCGGGCACGCTGGGGTCCACCACGGTGACGATGGGCTTTCCTGTGGCCAGATATTCGAAGACCCGGATGGGCACCACATCTCCGGGGCGGTCAAAGCGGGGCAGGTCGAACAGCAGGTCGCAGCGGTACAGGTAGTCGGGCAGATCCAGCGGGTTCACCGGCCCGGTGAGCACCACGTTTTCCAGCTCCCGGAGCTGCTCCGCCGCCGGTTTGGTCACCCGGCCCATGAGGGCGAAGGTCCACTCCGGCCGGTGCCGGGCCAGATAGAGCAGCGGCTCCAGGTCCACCTGTCCGGTGACGCTGCCCACCCGGCCCAGTACCCGGCGGCCGGGCAGATTGGCCAGAGCGGGGGGGACGGTCCGCACCTTCTGCTGGAACAGCACAGGGTTCACCCCGTTGGGCAGCAGGGCAATGTTGTCGCTGCACGGGGACAGCCGCTTGATGAGCCCAAAGGAGGCGGCGAACACCACCTCGGCGTGGCGGGTGAGGTCGCTCTCCCACTCCAGAAAATCGTCGCTCCAGAAGCGGAGGCAGTCGTATACCACGCCCCGGTAGGCCAGCTTGTCCAGAAACTGCGCGTGGGCGGGGGTGGTGCACCACAGCACCGGCTCATGGAAGCGGTGCTTTTCCATGACCTGCTGGACGTAGTCCGCCGCCCGGTCCAGCCTGCGGTGGTGGAGTACGGAGCCCTCCTGTGGGCCGGGCAGCGGAACGGGCAGGGTGTACACGGTGATGTGGGCCCGGACCCGGCGGCGCTGCTCGGGCATGGGGACGCCCTTCCTGGGGGCGGGCTCGAAAAACAGAATCTGGGCGTCCCCCAGCCGGGCCAGCAGCTGCTGGGTGCGGTCGGGGCGGGCCCGCCAGGGCGCGTGGGCCAGGCAGACGATCTGCTTCATGGGGCCACCTCCAGCAGGCGGCGCAGGACGGTGGAGTTGTTCTCCTCCAGGCGGCGCAGGGCGGCCACGGCGGAGCGCAGGGAGTCCCGGTCCGCCCGGAGGGCCAGGGCCCGGTCCAGCATGGTCCGAAGGCTGTCCGCGGTGAGGGTGTCCAGATCCTGACACAGCTCCTGCCCCATGTAGGCCAGGAAGCCGCTCACCTTTGGGTCGTAGATGATGCCCACCAGGGGGACCCCCTGGCCGGCGGCGAACACCAGGCCGTGGAGCCGCATGGAGATCACCGCCTGCATCCGGGAGGTGATGCCCAGCATGAGCTCGGAGCTGAGGGGCTCCCGCACCACGAAGGACGGAACGCCGTCCAGATGGGACACCGCCATGTCGGCGGCGTCGCCGTCGGCAATATGGTTGACGGACAGAAACACGGGGGTCAGCCCGTATGCCTCCCAGGCGTAGCGCACGGCTTCGGCGATGACGGGGACCTTGTCCCCGAAGCCCCGCCAGGTCCGCAGGCAGACGCCCAGATAAGCTCCGCCGGGGTCCAGTCCCAGCTGGGCCATCAGCGCGTCGGTCTCCTCTTCGGGGGCGGGCTGGAGGGAGAGCACCGGGTCGGCGGCCAGCACGATTTCCGGCTTGTCCACCCCGAACCGCTTCAGCTCCGCCAGGCTGGCGTCCTCCCGGAGGGTGATGGCGTCCACGCAGCGGTTGAGCACCCGGCGGACCAGGGCCGCGTCGCCCGGCCGCTCCACCGGCCCGATGCCGCAGCCGTACATCAGCACCTTGCAGCCCCGGCTGTGGGCGGCGCGCAGGGTAAACAGGTAGTACAGCAGGCTGCGGCGGGAGGTGGCGTCCTGGATGAGGCTGCCGCCGCCGTTGATATACAGCCGCACCCGGCCCATGGCGCCCAGGATGCCGGGAATGTCGAACATATGCAGGGCCTTCACCCCGTGGCGGGCGGCGGTCTCGGCGGGGTCCCGGGAGAGCACGGTGAGCTCTTCGTCCCCGGCGGCGGCGCGCACCTCCCGGAGGATGGCCTTCAGGATGGACTCATCCCCCGTGTTGCCCAGGCCGTAGGAGCCGCAGATGAGGATTCCCCGCCGCTGATTTGATTTTGAAGCCTGTTGGCCCATAGTTGTCGCTCCTCTGATCGGCGGCATCCGTTACAGTCCCAGCACGGTGTCCGCCAGCCGGGTGATTTCGCCGTTGTAGTCCGCCAGGTCGTCATAGACCTTGTGTTCCGGCTTTTTCGCCGCCGCCAGCGCCTGGACAATGTTTTCGTACCCGGTGACGCCCGGGTTGTAGGCCTCCAGGTTTTTGGAGATATACAGGGGCAGGCCCAGGGCCTTGGCCTCCCAGATGACCATGCCCTGCCCCTCATACCGGGAGGTGAGCACAAAGCCGTCCATTTTGTCCATATAGCAGAAGGGGTTGGCCTGGTTGCCCAGAAGGGTGACAAATTCCGTCAGGCCCAGATCTTTGATCTGGGCCTCCAGAGCGGCCCGGTCGGGGCCGTCCCCGATGAGGTAGAAGTGGAAATCCTGGCGTGTTTTTTTCACCTCGGCCAAGTAGCCCATCAGCAGGTCATAGCCCTTTTGGTGGCAGATGCGGCCCACGGAGCACAGGTTGAGCTTGGCCGGGTCCACGCTGAAGTCCACGTCCAGCTTGGCCTTGCGGAAAATCTCGCCGGTGTCGATATGGTTGGGGATGGGGGTGATGGACTTGTCCTGGATGCCGGACACCCGGCGGAAGCCGCCGATCACGCCGGGGGAGACGGCCACAAACTCGTCGTAGTACCGCAGCTTCCCCTTGAAGAAATGCCACAGGATGCGGTACTTGGGCTCGTTTTTCCGCTTGATCTCCACGTCGTTGTGAATCCACATCACCCGCTTTTTGGCGTTGGCGTTGATGACGCCCGCGGCGCACTCGTTCTGATAGCTGTTAAAGTCCACCGCCACGTCGTACTCTTTGCCGCCGGTGACGTCGCCCAGCAGGCGGCGGGCCAGGCCGAAGTACACCACCCGGAAAAAGCCCGGGGCGGCGGGCAGGTATTTGATCTGGAGGTTTTCATGGGCGGGGAGGTCGAAAAAGCACTCCCGGTCAAACAGGTAGACGTCGACACAGCACCTGCTGAAGTCGATGTCGTTCAGGATGTTAACCAGGGATTTCTGAACCCCGCCCACCCGGAGGTCGGTCTGGAAGAACGCAATGTGTTTCATGGGATGGCCGCCTTTCACAGTGACATATGGTATCGGACCGCCGCAGATGATAACGCATGCCGCCTTGCGGCTGATTCAGCAGGCAATATTATAGTACGTTCCCGGAATTTTTGCAATATGCCGCCGTGGAAAGGACTTGTAAACGGCGGCGGGATCGGCTACAATGGAGCTCGCGGGCCGGATGGCCTGAACTCCAGTATACAGACAAATTCTTCCCAGGTCAAGGGAGAAGGGAGGCATTCTCATGCCGGAAGTCATTCAGCAGCTGGACCAGCAGGCGCTGGTATGGATTGCGGACCATCTGCGCTGCGGTCTGCTGAACCCCGTGGTGGAATTCTACACCCGGCTGGGCAACACAGGCCTGCTGTTCATCGGGCTGGCCCTGCTGATGCTGTGCTTCAAGCAGACCCGGCGGGCGGGGGCGTCGGCGCTGTGCGCCATGCTCATCGGGCTCGTCGTGGTCAACTTCACCATCAAGCCCCTGGTGTCCCGGCCCCGGCCCTGGCTGGTCATCGAGAACTTCGCCAGCCTGGTGGCGGAGCACGACCCCAATTCCTTCCCGTCGGGCCACACCAACGCCGCCTTCGCCTTTGCCCTGGCGGTGTGTGCCGCCGCGCCGGAGCGGTGGATGAAAATCACGGCGGTGGCGGCGGCGGCGCTCATGGGCCTGTCCCGGCTGTACGTAGGGGTCCACTTTCCCAGCGACGTGCTGGCGGGAGCCGTGATCGGCTCTCTGTGCGGCCTGCTGGGGGCGTGGGTGGTCAAAAAGGCGTGGGAGCGGATTGCGCGCCGTCCGCAAGGGCCAGAATAACCGCCTGGGCCAGCAGCAGTCCCGCCGCCGCCGGCACCCACATGGCGCTGGCGGGGATGGACCGCCGGCCGGGGGGAGGGGCCTCGTCCCCGGCCTCGGCGCTGCGGGCGGGCTCGGGGGAGAACACCACCTGATGGTGGACGATGCCCCGTTTCCGCAGCTCCTTGCGCACCACCCGGGCCAGGGGACACCCCTCGGTCCGGGCGATGTCGGCGATGCGCAGCTGCTGGGCATCCCGCTTGTTGCCGGTGCCCAGGGCGGAGATGATGGGAATCCCTCTGGCATGGGCCGTCTCGATCAGGTCCAGCTTGCAGCTCACCAGGTCGATGGCGTCCACAATGTAGTCGTATTGCACGGCGAAAAAACGCTCCCGCGTCTCCGCCTCGTAACGGGCGGCCACGGGGTGGAGCACACAGTCCGGGGCGATGTCCTGAAGGCGCAGGGCGGCGGCCCGGGCTTTTTCCATGCCGACCGTGGAGTGCAGGGCGGCGGACTGACGGTTCAGGTTGCTCACGGAAACGGTGTCCTGGTCCACCAGGGTGAGCCGGCCCACGCCGGAGCGGCACAGGGCCTCGGCACACCAGCTCCCCACCCCCCCCAGGCCGAATACCGCCACGTGGGCGGTCCGCAGCCGGGCCATGGCGGGGGCGCCCAGCAGCATTTGTGTGCGGATGAATTGATCCTCCATGGAACTGCCTCCTCTAAGGTAAAAAAGGGGCCGGACTGAGCAGTCCGGCCCTTTTTGTGTGCTGGAATTACTTGCCGAGGTAGTCCGCGCCGCCGGCCAGGGCGGTGGAATATCCGGCGGACAGCTCGTCGATCCAGGTCTGCTGGCCCTGGTTGGTCAGCGATTCGCGGGCGGAGCCCATCCAGACAGGCTCGCTCTCGCCCACATAGTACATCAGGTGGTAGCCCCAGTACTTGTTGCCGTCGTTCTCGCCGGCGCTGTGCTGGACAATGCCCACGTCGCCCACACTGCGGCCATCCTCAAAGATCCAGCTCAGGAACTCGGGGACCAGGGAGGTGTTGGTGCTGGCGATCCGGCTGTACAGGCCGCCGGTGGTGCCGTCGCCGTCGTCGGACTTCTCGTTGGCCAGGGCGGCGAAGGCGTCCTCCGTCTTGGCGCCGGCCTCATATTCGGCCTGGATGGCGTCGATCTTCTCCTTGGCGGCGGCCCAGGCCTCATCGGTGGGAGCTACGGTGTGGCCGTCCTCGTCGGTGGTGGTGTCGGCCAGAATGACGATGTGGCGCACATCCCGGGTGGGCTCCTCGTCGCGATACCGGTCATGGAAGGCGATGACATAGTAGCCGCCGTCCGTCTCCACCAGCTCACTGGACTCCTTGTCCAGGGCCAGCAGCTGCTGGCTATAGGCGGTGTTGATGGCGCCGGTGCCCACGGTCTTGATGTGGTCGCCGGAGCTGGTGGGGTTGAAGTGCTCTTTCAGATGGGACACAGGCTCGCCCTCCCGGAGCTCGGCCAGGGCCTCCTCGGCGCTCTGCTTGGCGTTGGTCTGGACCTCGTCCTTCAGCTTCTGGAGCTCATCCTCGGGAATTTCGTTGCCCTCGTCGTCCTTGGTGTTGACGGAGGGGATGGCGAAGTAGAGGAAGGAGTACTCAATGGTGTCCAGCTGATCCACATTTTCCTGATAGAACGCGTCCAGATCGGACTGGGAGAAGCCGTCGTACAGCTCGTTGGCCTTGTCGCTGGCGGCCAAACGGGCCAGCAGGGTACGGGCGGTGAGGGACTCATAGACGCCGGTGCTCATATAGGGGCCGTAGACGCTGCGCAGGTAGGAGGTGTAGCTGTAGCCGTAGGAGGCGGCCTCGTCTTTGACGCTCTTGATGGTGGCGTCCAGGGTGTCTTTGATCTCGGCCTCCGTGTGGCCCTGCTTGATGGCCTCGTCGGCCAGGGCCAGGAACTGCTTGGCGTTGGTCAGGGCGGTCTCCAGGAAGTAGTCCCGGAAGGTGACGCCCTCCGCCTCGTTGTAGAACTGGTCCTCGTCGGACTTGGTGGTGTCGAAGCCCAGGCTGGCGCTGAGGTAGGGGTTGGCGTAGGAGCTGCGAATGCCGTTGTAATAGAAGCTCAGCTCGGCGGTGGTCAGGGTTTCGTCGCCTACGGTGGCGGCGGCGGCCCGGCTCTGGAAGAAGCCGGAGCGCCACACCAGCAACGCGATCACCAGAAGGGCGATCACGGCGGCGGTCACGGCGTAAATGACGGTTTGGCGCTTATGGGCGGCCTGTTCCTGCTGGGCCCTGGTGGCCTTGGGGTCGGGACCGGCGCCCTGGCGCTGCTTTTTCTCTCTGGATGCGCTCATGGTATATCAATCCTCTCAGTGTTGGTAGTAGTGGCGGCGGGCCGGGAGGCCCGCCCGGTCCCGGCGGGCCTGGCTGTATTTTACCCAAAAAACACAGCCCTCCGCAGGGCGTCGCCTGATATTATAGCATGGCAAAACCGCCGTTGCAAGGCTAAATTCGCCCGCAGATGAAAATTCACAAATACAAAACAGGCGGAGCGGCCGCGGCCGCTCCGCCTGGTCTGGCAAAAAGAACCCCCGCCGTGGCCGTGCCGCCCCATTAAAAACCTGCACAAACATGCAGGTGGGTCGCCTCCGCTTGGCTTTACCGCTTCCAACGTCCAGGTGCCTCCGAAGAGGGCCGGGAGGCCTGCGAACCGCCGCGCGAGTGGAGCGTCCCGTTTTAAAAATGTGGGTTTTAACAGGGCAGGTTCACGTAGTTAGAACCCGGCAGGGGTAAAAAATAAATGCGTCCGAACCGTCGTGAGCAGCGCGGATGGAGCGGAGCGAGGACAAAAGCCCAGCTTCCGCGCGGCGGAAACGGATTTTGTCCGAGCCGAAGCGAAGCCGCGCGTCGCGAACAGGTGAGGCGTAGATGCGTGCCGTCCGAACCGTCGTGAGCGGTGGGTTTACTCCTCATCCTCCTCGTCCGCGAACAGCTCCTCCATGAACTGCTCGTACACGGCGTTGAGCTCCTGCTCGTCGTCGATGTCGGCCAGCAGCTGCTCGCCGTCCTGCTCAATCACCTTCAGGAGGATCAGGCCGAAGTCCTCGTCGTCCTCGTCCATATCGGCAGGGACAAAGGCCATGTACTCTTGGCCGTTGTATTCCAGGGTGCCCAGATGCTCCAGTTCAGATTCATTGCCCTCATCGTCGGTGACAGAGATGAAATCCGGGCCGTACTCTTCGCTCATGGCTCCATCCTCCTTTCTCCGGCGGGACTGCGCCGCCTACGCCCCTATTGTAACGGCTGCTGCGGGAAATTGCAAGAGGAAACAAAAATTTTTCGTGGAAAAAAAGATGCTGCTTCCTGTCGTTTCCCGCCGGTTTGCCCAGGGTGGACAAATGCGTTTTGATGTGGTATAATATCCCGCGAATCGCGCCGTGCGCGGGGGCCTGTGCCCCGGGAGAGAGGGACCCGGACCATCCCGCCAGGGATGGGTCTAATACATCGGAGGGATCTCAAATATGGCAGATATGAATCAAAACCACGCGCCCGAGCGCCGTGAGCCCCAGGGAGGCGGACAGGCCAGGTCAAAGCGCAAGCGCCGCCGCAGGCCCATTGTGCTGACCATCCTCATCCGCCTGCTCCAGACCATCGGCACCCTGCTGCTGATCGGCGTCATCACCGGCTGCTTTATGGCCTGCTTTGCCGTGGTCTATGTGCGTACGGCGGTGATGCCCAGGACCTATATGAACCTGGACGACTACACCATGGATGAGAACTCGGTGATTTATTATCAGGACAAGGCCACCGGCAGCCTGGTGGAGCTCCAGACCCTGGAGGGCAAGGAGAACCGGGAGATCATTCGGTACGAGGACATCCCGGAGGACCTGATCAACGCTTTCATCGCCGTGGAGGACAAGCGCTTCCCCACCCACCACGGGGTGGACTGGGGGCGCACCGCGTCGGGCCTGCTGCGGCTGTTCACCGGCGGCAACATCCAGGGCGGCTCCACCATCACCCAGCAGCTCATCAAAAACCTGACCGAGTACGATGACATCACGGTTACCCGGAAGATTCTGGAGATTTTTACCGCGCTGGAGCTGGAGAACAACTACAAAAAGGAGGACATCCTCACCACATACATGAACTATATCTTCCTGGGCAACAAGTGCTACGGGGTGCAGGCGGCCGCCAAATTCTACTTCGGCAAGGACGTGTGGGACCTGTCCCTGGCCGAGTGCGCCAGCCTGGCGGGCATCACCAACAACCCGTCCCTCTACGCTCCCTACGGCACGGTGGAGGTGGTGCGCTACCGGTGCCAGAACCCGGAGTGCAAGATGTACTCCCTCACCAAGGACCCGGTGTGCGAATACTGCGGGGCGGAGAACTCCTATGACAACGGCGCGGTGTGGACCAACCGGGAGTACAACAAGGCCCGCCAGGAGACCATTTTGCGGCTGATGGCCGACCCGGAGATCTCCCCCAACGGGGCCTATATCACCGAGGCGGAGCGGGACGCCGCCATTGCCGAGCCCCTGGTGTTCCAGCGGGACCGGCAGGACGCCCCGGAGGACCCGGAAAACCCGGACCAGGCCGCGGACAGCAAGCCCTCCACCGTCTATTCCTGGTACGTGGAGGCGGTGATCGACGAGGCCATTGAGATGATGAAGGAGACCTATCAGATCAACGACAAGGCGGCCTCCCAGCGGGTGTTCAGCGGCGGCCTGTCCATCGTGTGCGCCTATGACCCCACCGCCCAGGCGGCGGTGGACACCGTGTTCAACAACCGGGAGAATTTGGACCAGGTGTCCAAGCGGACAGGCCAGCGGCTCATGTCCGCCATCTCGGTGGTGGACAACGAGACGGGCCTGGTGGTTGCCATGGGCAGCACCGAGGAAAAGACGGTGAACCGGGGCTGGAACACGCCGGTGGACACCAAGCGCCAGCCCGGCTCCTCCATCAAGCCCCTGTCGGTGTACTCTCCGGCCATCGACATGGGGCTCATCACCCCCGCCACCATCATCGACGACAGCCCCCAGGAGCTGAACGGCAAGCCCTGGCCGGTGAACGTCACCCCCACCTACAAGGGCCTGACCACCGTGCTGGACGGCGTGACCAACTCGCTGAACACGGTGGCGGTGCGGGTGCTCCAGCAGGTGACGCCCCAGGCGTCCTACGACTTCATGGTGGACCGGTACGGCTTTACCTCCATGGTGCCCTATTGGGAGACCTCCACCGGCCAGATCAAGTCGGACATCGAGCTGAGCCCCCTGGCCATGGGCGGCCTGACCAAGGGCGTGTCCACCTTTGAGATGGCGGCGGCCTTCTCCTCTTTCCCCCGGGACGGCGCCTTTACCAAGGCCACCACCGTGCTGGAGATCCGGGACGCCAAGGGCCACGTCCTGCTGGAAAACGACACGACGCCCAATTTCATCATGCAGCCCAAGACCGCCTATTATATCAACGCCCTGCTGACCAACGCCGTCACCTCGGGCACCGGCACCGGAGCCCGCATCTCCGGCCAGACCGTGGCGGGCAAGACGGGCACCACCAGCGACACCTACGACTACTGGTTCTGCGGCTATACCTCCTACTACACCGGGGCTGTCTGGACGGGCTATCCCAACAGCGAGGTCATCAACTACAACTACCACAACCCGTCGGTGGACCTGTGGCAGAAGGTGATGGCCATCCTCCATGAGGGGAAGGAGAACGCGGCCTTCACCGTGCCGGGCACCCTGAATTCCTACTCCATCTGCCGGGACTGCGGCAACAAGGCCCTGTCGGAGTGCGAGAACGACATCCGGGGCAGCCGGGTGCAGACCTTCCGGCTGTTTCCCGAGGACGCCCCCCAGGAGTACTGCAACTGCCACAAGCCGGTGAAGATCTGCGTGGACAGCCCCATCCTCAACGCCGACGGGGAGGCCACCGGCCGCTACCATCTGGCGGGGGAGTTCTGTCCGGAGGAAACCGTCAAGACGGTGTATATGGTGGACTATCAGCGGGAGGTGCCCTCCTCCGTCCGGGTGGGGGACTCCAACGCCCTGCTGGGCTGGTACGACACCCTGGAGCATCCCCAGTGCGACGTCCACACGGACGAGCCGGTGCCCACGGAGCCGGAGCCCTCGGACAACCCAGACGTGCCGCCCACGGACTGGCCGCAGCAGTCGGACAATCCCATTGTTCCGCCCACGGCGGAGCCCTGGCCGACCACAGAGCCCTACCCCACCTTCGACCCCCTTCCCCCGGAGCCCACCTTCAGCCCCATCCCCGTGGACCCGGACCCCGGCCAGACCTTTATTCCCGCCGGGGGGGACGAGGACTTCCCCAAGCCCAGCTGGCTGCTGCCCTGAGCCGGGGACCGGCCCGTTACCGGCAGATTCAACCGCCCGGCGGCAGCCCCGCCGGGCGGTTTTCCCGCTTTTTGCGCCCCTTTGCTTCATTCCGCTAAAGAAACGGGCGAAGAAGGGGAAAGGTTTGGTGAAAAAGCAGGGAGACCGGCGATTGATATCTGTCCAAAGATATGATATAGTCTAAGAAATTTGGGATCATAGGCGTTTTCCGGCCTGAAAAGGCAAAATCACCGGGCAGCGGCTTGGCCCGATGGGAGGAATGAGCGGCAATGGTAAATGTGGCGATCCTTGGCTTCGGCACTGTGGGCTCCGGCGTGGCCGAGGTGCTCACCGGCCACGAGAGCAGCATTGAGCGCAAGGCGGACGGGCTGATCCGGCTGAAGTATATTCTGGATGTGCGGGACTTCCCCGGCAGCCCCTTTGCGGATCGTTTTGTAAAGGACTTCAGCGTGATTGAAAACGATCCGGAGGTAGACATTGTGGTGGAGACCATCGGCGGGGCCACCATCGCGCTGGATTTCACCCGCCGGGCCCTGGAGGCGGGCAAGAGCGTGGTCACCTCCAACAAGGAGCTGGTGGCCACCCGGGGCTATGAGCTCACCCAGCTGGCGCGGAAAAAGGGCGTGTGCTACCTCTTTGAGGCCAGCGTGGGGGGCGGCATCCCCATCATCCGGCCTTTGAGCCAGTGCCTGGCCGCCAATGAGATTCTGGAGATCTACGGAATTTTGAACGGCACCACCAACTATATCCTCACCCGGATGATCCGGGCGGGGCTCACCTTTGACGCGGCGCTGGCGGAGGCCCAGGAAAAGGGCTACGCGGAGCGGGACCCCTCCGCCGACGTGGAGGGCCACGACGCCTGCCGGAAGATCTGTATTCTGGCGGACATCGCCTTCGGGCGCCACATCAGCCCGGACCAGGTGCCCACCCAGGGCATTGCCGGAATCACGCTGGCGGATGTGGACTATGCCGAGAGCGCGGGCAAGAAGATCAAGCTGCTGGGCCGGGCCATCCGCGGGAAGGACGGCCGGGTGTGCGCCTATGTGGCCCCTCATCTGGTGGACCAGTCCGATCCGCTGGCCGGAGTGGAGGATGTGTTCAACGCCATCTCCGTCCGGGGCGACGCCATCGGGGACGTGATGTTCTACGGCCGGGGGGCGGGGAAGCTGCCCACCGCCTCCGCTGTGGTGGCGGATGTCATCGACGTGGCCCGGAACATGGGACATCGGAAGGCCCTGTCCTGGGAGCCCGGCGGGGAGGACGCCGCCAGCGGCACACAGGGGCTGGAAAGCCGCTGGTACGTCCGTGCCGCCGCGTCCGCCGACGAGCTGCGGGCCCGGTTCCCCGGCTGCAAGCTGCTGGCCCGCCGGGAGAGCGGCGGTGCGGAGTCCGCGTGCCTCACGGAGGGGGAGTTCACCCAGGCGCAGATGGAGGAGAAGCTGGCGGGGCTGGCGGTGTCCAACACCCTGCGGGTGCTGGATTGAGAAGCGCGGAGAAGCGGACAGCGAGAGAGCTTGGAGCGGAGCGAAGGCAAAATTCCAGGGCCCGCAGAGCGGGAATGGATTTTGCCTGAGACGCAGCGAAAGCGAGCGAGCGCCCTGGCCGCTTTGCAGCGTGACAGGAAGAAGCGCGGAGAAGCGGGCGGCATAAAATAGAGCGTCGGGACAGTGCCCCGGCAAATCCCAGACGGCATGGAAATTCCATGAGAGGATGAACAGAACTATGGCATTGATTGTACAGAAATTCGGCGGGTCCTCCGTTGCGGACGCGGAAAAGCTCCGCAATGTGGCCCGCATCATCACCGATACTTATCAAAAGGGCAATCAGGTGGTGGCGGTGCTGTCCGCCCAGGGCGACACCACCGACGACCTGATTGACAAGGCGGCGGAGATCAATCCCTCTGCGTCCAAGCGGGAGATGGATATGCTGCTGTCCACCGGCGAGCAGATCTCCTGCTCCCTGTGCGCCATGGCCATTGAGGGTATGGGCTTCCCCGTGGTGTCTCTCACCGGATGGCAGGCGGGATTCCGCACCAATTCCGGCTACGGAAACGCCCGGATCAAGCGGGTGCAGGGGGAGCGCATCCGGGCGGAGCTGGACAAGCGGCGCATCGTCATTGTCACCGGGTTTCAGGGCCTGAACAAGTATGACGACATCACCACCCTGGGCCGGGGCGGCTCGGATACGTCGGCGGTGGCCATCGCCGCGGCGCTGGGGGCGGACCTGTGCCAGATCTACACCGACGTGGACGGCGTATACACCGCCGACCCCCGTCTGGTGCCCACCGCCCACAAACTGGACGAGATCACCTACGACGAGATGCTGGAGCTGGCCACCCTGGGCGCCCAGGTGCTCCACAACCGCTCGGTAGAAATGGCCAAGCGGTATAATGTGAACCTGGAGGTGCTTTCCAGCTTCTCCGGCAGGCCCGGTACAAAAGTGAAGGAGGTCGTCAAGACCATGGAAAAATCCCACATCAGCGGCGTAGCCAAGGATAAGAACATTGCCCGCCTGGCCCTGGTTGGCCTGGAGGATACCCCGGGCATCGCCTACAAGATCTTCTCCCTGCTGGCCAGGAACAACGTGAACGTGGACATTATCCTCCAGTCCATCGGCCGCAGCGACACCAAGGATATCAGCTTCACCGTGGCCAAGGGCGACATGGAGCTGGCCCAGCGGCTGCTGGAGGAGAACCGGGACAGCATCCGCTTCGACCGCATCGACGTGTCGGACAATATCGCCAAGGTGTCCATTGTGGGTGCGGGCATGATCAACAACCCCGGCGTGGCCGCCGCCATGTTCGAGGCCCTGTTCAGCGCGGGCATCAACATCAACATGATTTCCACCAGTGAGATCAAGGTGTCGGTGCTGGTGCATATCAGCGACGCGGACCGGGCGGTGCAGGTGATCCACAACCGCTTTTACGACGAGTTCAACGGCGCACAGTAATCCGAATCCCAGCAAAAACGCCGCTCCCGGCATGGGAGCGGCGTTTTTTTGCCGCGTTGGCGGCGCTTCAGGGGGCGCTGTCCGCCTCCAGGTGGTAGCCCAGCCGCCGGACCGCCTCAATGCGGATGTTGGAGCCGATGCTGGCCAGCTTTTTCCGCAGAAAGCCCACGTACACCTCCACGTGGTTTTCCACGGCGTTGGAGTCGTACCCCCACACCCGGGCCAGAATCGTCTCCTTGGGCAGGTTGCGGCCCTTGGCCTGCATGAGGCATCTCATCACCTCAAACTCCCGGGCGGACAGCCGGACCCACTTCTCCCCGCAGGCCAGGGTGGAGGCGGCCAGGTCCAGAGCGGTATTGCCGAAGGTGAGCTCGTCCACCTGCCCGCCCTGGCGGCGGAGCAGGGCGTTGACGCAGGCCAGCAGTTCCCGGGTGTCGAAGGGTTTTGTCAGGTAGTAATCCGCTCCGGCGTTCAGCCCCTCCACACGGTCCTCCAGCTGGGAGCGGGCGGTGAGCATGAGGATGGGCGCGGCGCACCGCGCCCCCCGGAGCCGCCGGGCGGCCTGCCAGCCGTCCAGCCTGGGAAGCATTACGTCCAGAATGATGAGGTCGTACACGCCCAGCAGGGCGTACTGTACCCCGGCCTCGCCGTCAAAGGCGGCGTCCACCTCATAGCCCCGGTCCTCCAGCAGGGCCCGGAGAGAGTCGGACAGGGGGCGGTCGTCCTCAACAATGAGTATTTTCATGGCGGCCTCCTTCCCGGCGGCGAGATGTGTTCAGCCCTCCGCCGCCAGCGCTGTACAGAGCTGGTACAGGGTGGATGTGCCTGCGCCGGTGGCCCCGGCGGTCTGGTAGTCCCGGCGGGGCCGGTCCACCCAGGCGGTGCCCGCAATGTCCATGTGGACCCAGGGGACCTCTTCGGCAAAGGCGCCGAGAAACAGCCCCGCGGTGATGGCGCCGCAGCCGTCATTGGACTGGTTGGACAGGTCGGCCACCGGGCTTTCGATCATCTTTTTGTACTCCGGGAAGCTCGGGAAGCGCCAGTACTGCTCGCCGGCCCTCTGCGCGGCGTCCAGCAGCCGGGCGCAGAGGCCGTCGTCGTTGCTCACCAGCCCGCCCACGGTGAAGCCCAGCGCCTGGACGCAGGCCCCGGTGAGGGTGGCGATGTCCACCACCCGGGCGGCCCCCTCTTTCTGAATGGCGTAGGTGATGGCGTCGGCCAGGATGAGCCGCCCCTCGGCGTCGGTGTTGTTGATCTGGATGGTCTTGCCGGACATGGAGGTGACCACGTCGCCGGGAAGCATGCTGTCCGGGGAAATGCGGTTTTCCACCGCCGGAATCACCGCCGTCACGTTCACCGGCACGCGGTTTTCCGCCAGGGCCAGAACCGCGCCGCACACCGCCGCCGCGCCGGCCATGTCGGCCCGCATGGTTTTGAGTCCGGCGGAGGTTTTGAGGTTGTAGCCGCCGGTGTCGAAGCACACCCCCTTGCCCACCAGGGCGATGGGGGCGGCGCCGGGCTTCCCGCCCCGCCAGCGCAGCACGATGAGCCGGGGAGGGTGGGCGGCGCTGTCGCCCACGGCGTGGAACGCGCCCATGCCCAGGGCGCGGGTTTCCTTCTCGTCCAGCACCTGGGCCTCCACGCCGGCAGCCTCCGCCGCCTGGGTCATGGCCTGGGCCATCAGCGCCGGGGTGAGCATATTTCCCGGGCGGTTGGTGAGGCTCCGGGCAAAGCAGATGCCCCGGGTCACCGCGTCCGTCTCCGCCAGAACGGCGGCGGCGTCCAGCCCGTCCGCGCCGGTGAGGTACAGGGTAAAGGGCTTGCTGTCCGCCTGCTTCCACGTCTCCTGGCGGTAGCAGGCCAGCTCCGCGCCCTGGGCCAAAGCAGACAGTGCCTCCTCTCTCAGAATCTCTGCCGCCGGGGCGGCGTCCAGCACGGCGCTGACCGCCCCCAGCTCCCGGATGGCCTTCACAGCCTTGGCGGCTGCGCGGCGGGCGGTCTCGGCGGTGGGCTCGCCGCCCAGGCTCACCGTCAGGGCGCGGCCCTCTCCGGTTGTGCGCAGGGTCAGGGGAGCGGCGTCCCCCAGCTCCAAATTCAGCCGCCAGTCGGCGGCCTCCCGGTTCCATAGCTTTACCATGTTTCCAACTCCTCACACTCTGACCTGGCGGTCATTCGTTCCAGGCCATTTTAGCGCCTTTTCCGCCGGTTGACAAGCCTTTGTGAAAAAAATCCGCACCCGTGGGAAATGCTTGTTGCCATTGGGGGCAAAATGTGATATATTACCTGAAAACAGGCTGAGACAGGCCGTTGTTTTGAGGTGAATGCATTGAATATTCATGAATCCGCCGAAAATTATCTGGAGGCCATTCTGGCCCTGGGGGAGAAGGGGCCGGTGCGGTCTGTGGATGTGGCCCAGCACCTGGGGTTTTCCAAGCCCAGCGTCAGCCGGGCCATGAGCCTGCTCCGGGAGGGGGGCTTTGTGGTGATGGACGCGGGAGGGTTCCTCACCCTCACAGAGGACGGGCTGGAGATCGCCCGGCGCATTTACGAACGGCACCTGCTGCTCACCCGCTGGCTGATCCATCTGGGCGTGTCGGAGAAGGTGGCCGCGGAGGACGCCTGCCGCATTGAGCACGACCTGAGCGTGGAGTCCTTCGACGCCCTCCGGGACCACATCAACCGGGATCTGGGTTCTGAGTGAACCAAGCACAAAACCGCATAAAACCGCCGCTTCAGCGGCGGTTTTGCATTTCCCCGGCCAGGCTGTCCGCGAACAGCCGGCGGACTTCCTCTGCGTCGTCCGTCTGGCCCAACGCCCACATCAGTTTGGTGACGGCGGCCTCGGTGGTCATGTCGTACCCCTGGATGACCCCTTCCGCCAGCGCCTTCTGGCCCGCCTGGTAGAGGGCAAAGTTGCTGCTCTCATACAGGCACTGGCTGCACACCACCACCGCCATCCCCGCCTGGGCGGCGGCGTGGAGCTTTTCAATGAGATTGCGGCGGATGAAGTGGAGCCCGCCCGCGCCGAAGGCCTCAATGACCACGCCCCGGTAGTGCATCCGCAGCAGCATGTCGAAAATCTCCGGGTCCAGCCCCGGGGTGAGCTTGATGAGGAATACCGCCTCGCAAAGCTTGTCCCGCAGGCGGCAGGGCCCGTTCAGGGGCGGGACGGCGTCCTCCCGGATGGTCAGCCCCGCGCCGTCCACCTGGGCCACCAGGGGCCAGTTTACGCTGTCGAAGGCGCCGAAGGCGGTGGTGTGGGTCTTGACGGCCCGGCAGCCCAGCATCACCTTCCGGTCAAAGGCCAGAAACACCCCCGGCTTGCCGGAGGCCGCCATGGCAAAGGCGGTGCGCAGGTTGTCCAGCCCGTCGGTGAGGGGGTGCTCGATGGGCAGCTGGGCCCCGGTGAGCACCACCGGAATGGGGATATTGCGCACCATATAGCTGAGCACCGAGGCGGTGTAGGCCATGGTGTCGGTGCCGTGGGACACCACCACGCCGTCAAACTCCTCCCGGGCCTCAAAGACGTGGCGGGCGATGAGCCGCCACTCCTCCGGCTGGATGTTGGACGAGTCCAGGTGGAGGATGTCCCGGACGGTGAGGTCGTAGCTGTCCGCCAGAGCGCCCAGATAGTGGGACAGGGCCGCCCCGTCCAGGCCGGGGGCCAGCCCCTCGTCGGTGAGCCGGGAGGCGATGGTGCCCCCGGTGGTGAGCAGCAGGATGCGTTTCATGGCGGGCCCCCCTTATGCGCCGATAAAGCGAAGAACCTCCGCCCGGGCCTCCGGGGAGTCCATCAGGTCCCCGCTGATGCTGACCTTGCCGAAGCTTCTGGCGCTGAGAAACAGCGTGTCGGGCGGCCTATCTCCGGTGTGGTACCGGAAGGCGGCCGTGAAGTTGTCCCGGCCGGTGTTGCTGACCACGATAAATTGTTTGGGCGTTTTTTCGTATTGCTCCAGCAGCTCCGGGCGGCCCTGGAAAAAGCACTGGCCGCGCTCGTTGAAGATGAAGAAATTGGCGCAGGGATAGTCGCAGTAGTTGGGGACGATAAAATAGGCTATCTCGCTGTGAACTATGGCGTCATAGATCCCAAAGACCGGGTCGCCGAAAAAAGGGCACCGGGCCCGGTTCTGGAAGCATTGGTACCCGCACTGTCCGCAGGGCGTGAGGCGGAAGGTGGAAAAGTCGTAGTATTTGACCTGACCCCGGCCGGACACAGCCCCGGACAGGACCCGGGCGATGGCGGAGCAGTTCCCCTCCTTTCGGCCGCTGAAGGAAATGAGACAGCGTTTCACGAAGTATCCCTCCCGATGGTAAGCTTGGCCAGACAAGTATAGCGGATCGGCGGGGAATTTGCAAGTATTGTAAATAGAAGGGAAACCTGATATACTATCAAAAAATCCTGGAGGGATTGCCGCTATGAAATATGACCTGCTTATTGTGGGCGCAGGCCCCGCGGGGCTCACCGCCGCCATCCATGCCCGGGCCCGGGACAAGTCCGCGCTGATCGTCTCCAACGATCCGCTGGCCTCGCCCCTGAGCAGGGCCCCCGCCATGGCCAACTGCCCCGGCCTGCCCGGCGTCACCGGGCGGGAGCTGCTGGAGAGGCTGGTGGAGCAGGCCCGGAGCCTGGGGGCGGAGTTCAGACAGGGCCGGGCCCTTTCCGTCATGCCCATGGGGAAGTCCGTCATGGTGTCGGTGGAAAACGACGCCGTGGAGGGTCGGGCGGTGATTCTGGCCCCCGGGGTGTCCCGGGCCGCCCCCCTGAAGGGGGAGGCGGAGCTGCTGGGCCGGGGAGTCAGCTACTGCGCCACCTGCGACGGCATGTTCTACCGGGGCAAGCGGGTAGTGTGCGCCGGGGACGCCCCCAACTTCGACGAGGAGGTGGAGTTCCTGCGTTCCATCGGCTGTGAGGTGGAGGTGGTACGTCTGGCGGGGCTGTCCATCCTGGGAGAGAGCCGGGTGTCCGGCGTGAGGGACGCCCGGGGCAGGGAGACCGCCTGCGACGGCGTGTTCCTGCTGCGGTCCTCCATCGCCCCCGCCCGGTTGGCCCCGGGGCTGGAGACCGAGGGGGGGTATATCAGAGTGGACGGCCGTATGGCCACCAATCTGCCCGGAGTATTTGCCGCCGGGGACTGCACCGGACAGCCCCTTCAGCTGGCCAAGGCGTTGGGGCAGGGGCAGGCCGCGGCCCACTTCGCCATTGAGGGAATGGGGTGATGGACCGGGATTTTCCTAATTTTTCGTGAACTTCCCTTTCATGTATTGAAATTATCTTGAAAAGATGGTAACATAGAATCATCACAGGGGGACTCCCCCCAATACCAAGTAAGGAGTGGTCAAAAATGGTCAAGGTTATCATGGGCCTGAAGGGCACCGGAAAGACCAAGCAGATGATCGACCTCATCAACACAGCGGTGGATACGGAGCACGGCAATGTGGTTGCCATCGCCCACAATTCCAAGCTGAACTATAAAATTAACTATAAGATCCGCCTGGTGGACACCTCGGACTACAGCATCCCCAACTACGACACGCTGCGGGGCTTCCTGTACGGCCTGTACGCCAGCAATTACGATATTACCCATGTGTTTATTGAAAGCCTGAACAAGCTGGTGCCCACCGTGGGCAACGAGGATGTGGAGCCGTTCCTGGCGTTTCTGGACGATTTCTCTCAGAAGACCGGGATCAAGTACACCATTTCCATCAGTGAGGATGCGGCCAAGGCCAGCGAAGGCGTGAAGAAGTATTTCTGAGCGGACCAGTTTTCAGACCGGGCGGGCCAGGGCCCGCCCGGTCTTTATTTTTCAGGCCGCTTCCGCCCCTCCGGGTGCGGAAAGGCCGTATGATAAGGAGGTTTTCCCATGAACTGTACCCAGGCCATCCGCGCCCGGCGGAGCATCCGCAAGTTCAAGCCCGGCGCCGCCGTTCCCAGGGCGGACGTGGAAACCATGCTGGAGGCGGCCATGATGGCCCCCAGCGCCCACAACACCCGCCCCTGGGAGTTCTTTGTGGTGGAGAATCCGGAGCTGAAGGCCAAGCTCCGCGGAGCCCATCCCTATTCCAAGATGCTGGACACGGCTTCCCTGGCCATTGTGGCCTGTGCCCGGCCGGAGGATCAGAAGGGCGCGGTGTCGGGCTACTGGCCTCTGGACTGCGGCGCGGCGGTGGAGAATCTGCTGCTCCAGGCGGTGGATTTGGGCTACGGCGCGTGCTGGTGCGGCTGCTGGCCCAATCCCCGGCTGTCGGTGATCCAGGAAATTTTGCATACTCAGTCCGTCCCCGTGGCGATCATTGCCGTGGGCGTGCCCGACGAGGAGCCCCGCGCCCGGGGCTTCTACCAGCCGGACAGAGTTACCTGGCTCTGATGGACCCCAGCGCACGAACAAAGCGTGCGGACCCCGGTGAACGCAGTCAGGAAGGAAGATCAAACCATGCGTGTGAAAAAGGAAATCGCCCTCGATCCCCCCAAGGTATCGGGTGTTGTTCTGCCCCGGGCCATCCATTTGGTCCCCATGGACCAGATCGCCGGCTTCGACGTTCGCCCGGGCTTTTACGAGACCAACGGCGCCACCGCCATCCCCGGCGGCGTCAACTTTACCGTCCACTCCCATGGGGCCACCGGCATTGAGCTGCTGCTGTTTCAGCGGGAGCAGGACGAGCCCTTTGCCGTACTCCCGTTCCCGGAGCACTACCGCATCGGCAACGTGTATTCCATGATCGTATTCAAGCTGAACATTGAGGAATTTGAGTACGCCTACCGGGTTTACGGACCCTATGAGCCGGACAAGGGCCTTATTTTCGACCCCTCCCGCTATCTGCTGGACCCCTACGCCAAGGCGGTCACCGGCCAGAGCGGCTGGGGGACGACCCAGCCCAACGGCCAGCACTACAAGGCCCGGGTGGTGAAGGACGACTTCGACTGGGGCAATATGGGCCAGCCCCTTATTCCCATGGAGGACCTCATCATATATGAGCTCCACGTCCGGGGCTTCACCAAGGACCCGTCCTCCGGGGTGGAGCATCCCGGCACCTTTGCCGGCCTGATGGAGAAGCTGGATTATCTCCAGGATCTGGGGGTAAACGCCATTGAGCTGATGCCCATTTTTGAGTTTGACGAGATGCTGGACTACCGGGAGGTGAACGGGCAGAAGCTGTACAACTACTGGGGCTACAACACCGTCAGCTTTTTCGCCCCCAACACCAGCTATACCGCCTCCACCGAGTACAACCGGGAGGGCAACGAGCTGAAGCGGCTGATCCGGGCCTGCAAGGAGCGGAAAATTGAGGTATACCTGGATGTGGTGTTCAATCACACCGCCGAGGGCAATGAGATGGGCCCGTTCTTCTCCTTTAAGGGCTTTGACAACAACATTTACTATCTGCTCACTCCGGAGGGCTATTACTACAACTTCTCCGGCTGCGGGAACACCCTGAACTGCAACCACCCCATTGTCCACCAGATGATCCTGGACTGCCTGCGCTACTGGGTGACGACCTATCGGGTGGACGGCTTCCGCTTCGATCTGGCCTCCATTCTGGGCCGGGATGAGAAGGGAGCGCCTATGGTGTCTCCGCCGCTCCTCCAGGCCATGGCCTTCGACCCCATTCTGGGGGATGTGAAGCTCATCGCCGAGGCGTGGGACGCGGGAGGGCTGTACCAGGTGGGCACCTTCCCCGCCTGGAACCGGTGGGCGGAGTGGAACGGCCGCTATCGGGACGACATGCGCCGTTACCTGAAGGGGGACGCCGGCATGGCGCAGGCGGCGGCCCTGCGCATGACGGGCTCCAAGGACATCTATGACACCGCCGCCCGGCGCAACGCCTCGGTCAATTTCCTCACCTGCCACGACGGGTTTACCCTCCACGATCTGTACGCCTATAATTTCAAGCACAATGAGGCCAATGGATGGAATAATACGGACGGCGCCAACGACAACAACAGCTGGAATTGCGGCGTAGAGGGGGACACGGAGGACCCGGAGGTAAACGCTTTGCGCCGCCGGATGGTGCGCAATGCCTTTGCGCTGCTGATGTGCTCCAGAGGGACGCCCATGTTCCTGGCGGGGGATGAGTTCGGCAACACCCAGTTCGGCAACAACAATGCCTACTGTCAGGACAATGTCACATCCTGGCTGGACTGGTCGCTGCTGGAGAAAAACCGCTCAATGTTCCGGTTTTTCCAGTATATGATCCGGTTCCGCAAGGAAAACCGGGTGCTGCGCTGCGATATGAGCGGCGGTGCCTGCGGTTTTCCCGATGTGAGCTTCCACGGCGTGGCCCCATGGCAGGACCAGTTCGGTCCGGAGGACCGCTATGTGGGCGTGATGTTTTCCGGCGCGGAGCGCAACGTGGGGCCGCAGGTGGTGTATGTGGCGTCCAACTCCTACTGGGGCGAGCTGAACGCGGCGCTGCCCCAGCTGCCCCTGTCCATGCGCTGGGAGCAGGTGGCGGACACCTGGGAGGAAGAGCAATCCGTCCGGTCCGTGAACGGCGGATGCTTTACCATCCGCCCGCGCAGCGTGATGGTGTTCCGGGCCAGATAAGAAACCGGCAGATGAATCAGAGCAGCAAAAGGGCCGCGATGGGAAATCGCGGCTCTTTTCTTCTCTTAAACGGAATTTAAATATTTTCCCACTTGCGGCTTAATCGGCATGCTGGTAACATGGGGATGTGGGAAGGAGTGATTGGCCATGTACACGGTGCTTATCTGCGACGACGACAAGGATATCGTCTCGGCGCTGGAGATCTACCTCACCAGCGAGGGCTACCACACGGTGTCCGCCTATAACGGGGAACAGGCCATTCAGGCGGTGAACGAGGGGAACATTGACCTCATTCTGATGGATATCATGATGCCTCAGCTGGACGGCATCCGGGCCACCGCCCGCCTGCGGGAGTCCGGCGGCAATATCCCCATCATCCTGCTCACCGCCAAGAGCGAGGACAGCGACAAGGTGCTGGGGCTGAACATCGGCGCGGACGACTATGTGACCAAGCCCTTCAATCCCATCGAGGTGCTGGCCCGGGTGAAAAGCCAGCTTCGGCGGTATACCACGCTGGGCGGTAAGGCGGTGGTCCAGGAGGCGGACGGAACCTTGCGCAACGGCAGCATTGTCATGGACGACGAGGCCAAGTCGGTGACGGTGGACGGGGAGGGCGTCAGCCTGACCCCCATTGAGTACAATATTCTGCGCCTGCTGATGAAAAACCTGGGCCGGGTGTACTCCACCGCCCAGATCTATGAGCAGGTGTGGAACGACCCCGCCCTGGGCTCGGAGAACACCGTGGCCGTCCACATCCGCCACCTGCGGGAGAAGATTGAGATCGACCCCGCCAACCCCCGGTATCTCAAGGTGGTGTGGGGGCTGGGCTATAAGATGGAGAAGATGCCATGAAGTGGCGGGAGAATATAGCGGTGAAGGCCCTGGCCTTCACCGCGGCTGTGGCGGCATTTACCGCCACAGCGATCCTGAGCTGGTATCAGCTGGCCAATTTCGACGCCCTGTGGACCGACGCCTATTACGACAGCACGGGATACACCGGCGGCTATACCCGGACTTATCTGGTGCGGCAGGACTACTGGATGGTGCGCCGCCTGGTGGACCTGAAGGACAAACAGGCGGCGGGGCAGGAGCTGGACCTGTCGGAAAAGCGGACCATCGAGCGCTGCGAGGCGGAGTTTGACGCCGGGGCTACCAACCTGCGCTGGCAGCTGCTGGACCAGAACGGCAAAATCATTTACGGCAACACTCAGCAGGACAGCACTCAGGCGGATATCGCTTACTGGGTGGATTTCCGCCGGGGCGAAAACCGGACCCTGGGCGTCAACGCCGAGTGGGAATACTTCAACCCGGAATCTCCATCCAGCGCCGTCAATGCCGGGGATTACACCAGCGTGTGCTATAATTCCAGTTGGCGGGACCTGCTGCCCAGCTGGGTGGAGACAGTGGGTGCCTCTGAGGGTGAGGCGGCGGACGCGCCGCAGACCGCCGAGGCGGTGGACGGCGATGAGGGACGCGTCACCGTCGGGGTAGACCAGGTGCTGGCGGACGATAACGGCAATACCAAGGTCCTTCGGGTGACGGACGCGGCGGGCGATTCATATATTTTTTACCCCACCATCCAAGCCTGCCTGAAGGCCAACCAGTTCGGCTATATCTTCAATGCGGACAGTCTGGAATGGGAACTGACCCCGGAGGCCATCGCCCAGTCGGAGGCGAGAAACGCCAGCCTGGTGCTGTGGGTGGACGACACCCTGCGGGTGGACGATCAGTACCGCAAGGCGGCCACGCAGCTGGCCCACTGGCAGGCGGACCGGGAGTGGTATCTGGCGGGCACCATCGTGTTGGGCACGCTGGGCCTGCTGCTGACGGTGTACCTGTGCTGCGGCGCGGGCCACAAGCGGGAGGTGGAAGGGATCTGCCTCAACTGGTTCCACCGGGTCCCCGGGGATGTACTGCTGTCCCTGCTGTTTTTGGGCGGCGTGGCGTCGGTGGGGCTGGGCGTCTCCATCGTGGCCGAAAGCTATGGAGACCTGCCCATGTTCATGCAGCTGTTCGGCGTGGGCCTGGGGGTGGCCTTTGCCGCGGCCATGGGCCTGGCGGCGCTGGTGACGGTGTGCGCCCGGTGCAAGGCCCACACTCTCCTGCGCAACACCTGGACCTGGAAGCTGTGCGCCTGGTGCTGGAAGCTGCTTGTGCGGTGCTGGGGCTGGATTGGCGAGTTGTTTCGGACCATGGGGCGGGCTATCCAGGCCGTCCCCCTGATTTGGAAGGCGGTGACGGGCTGTATGGCGTACGCACTGTTTACCATTGTGACGATAGACAACGGCAATGCCACGGGGCTGTGGCTGCTGGTGAGCTTCGTCGCGGCGGCCTATCTGTGCACCTGGGCCTACCAGTGGAAGAAGATCCGCCGCGGCACCCAGGAGATCATCGGCGGAAACCCCAACTATCACATTGACACCAACCGGATGCTCCCCGACCTGAAGGGTCACGCCGACGAGCTGAACAACCTGGGCCATGCCATCTCCACCGCCGTGGATGAGCGGGTGAAGAGCGAGCACTTCAAGGCGGAGCTCATCACCAACGTGTCCCATGACCTGAAAACGCCGCTGACCTCCATCATCAACTACGTGGACCTGCTGAAAAAGGTGGAGATCAGCGATCCCAAGGCCCAGGAGTATATCGAGGTGTTGGACCGGAAGAGCCAGCGGCTGAAAAAGCTCACGGAGGATCTGGTGGAGGCGTCCAAGGCGTCCACCGGGAATCTGACCGTGAACTGGGAGCGGCTGGACTGGGCCCAGCTCATTGACCAGGCCCTGGCGGAGTGCGGCGAACGCTTGGAAGCCCAGCGGCTGACGGTGATCCGCTCCCTGCCCGGCGAGCCCCTGTGGGTGGAGGCGGACGGACGGCACCTGTGGCGGGTGCTGGACAATCTGCTGACCAACTGCGCCAAATACGCGCTGCCGGGCACGCGGGTCTATGTGGATCTGCGCGGCAGCGGAGAACAGGCGGTGCTGTCGGTGAAGAACATCTCCCGGGACCCGCTGGACATGCCGGCCGAACGGTTGATGGAGCGGTTTGTCCGGGGCGACGAGTCACGCAACCAGGCGGGCAGCGGCCTGGGGCTGTCCATTGCCCAATCGCTGACGGAGCTCCAGCGGGGGAAGTTTGAGATTGCCATTGACGGAGACCTGTTCAAAGCCATCGTCACCCTTCCCCTGGCGGGGAAGCGGCCGGAAGATCCCATTGAGCTGGTGCTGTAAACAAGTCATCCGGACGTTTTTATGAAGAAGGGGCCGCCGCATGGTGTATGCGGCGGCCCCTGTTTCACACGGTCCGGCGGCAGCGCGCAGGGCGGGCAGCCCGCTGAATGCGCGTACTGTTCGTGTTTTGCCGGGTAAGTCAGCGGTTCAGCGCGGCCTTGAGCGCGTCTGTCATGTTGGTTTTTTCCCAGGGAAGATCCAGGTCCAGACGGCCAAAGTGACCGTAAGCGGCGGTCTGACGGTAGATGGGCCGGCGCAGGTCCAGCTGCTGAATGATGGCGGCGGGACGCAGATCAAACACCTTGTCTACCGCGCACTCCAACGCCTCGTCGCTGACGGAGCCGGTTCCAAAGGTGTCAACCCGGACGGATACGGGACGCGCCACTCCGATGGCGTAGGCCAGCTGCACCTGGCACTTGTCCGCGAGCCCCGCGGCCACCACATTTTTTGCCACCCAACGGGCGGCGTAAGCGGCGGAGCGGTCCACCTTGGTGGGGTCCTTGCCGGAAAACGCGCCGCCGCCGTGGGGAGCGGTGCCGCCGTATGTATCGACGATGATCTTCCGCCCGGTGAGGCCGGAGTCCCCCTGAGGCCCGCCCACCACAAACCGGCCGGTGGGATTGACCAGGATACGGGTGTTCTCGTCAAACAGCTCGGGCGGAATGGTGGGCTTGATCACCAGTTCCGTCATGTCCCGGCGGATCTGCTCCAGAGTGGCCTCGGGGGCGTGCTGGGTGGAGACCAGCACCGTGTCTACCCGCAGAGGCTTGCCGCTCTCGTCGTACTCCACGGTGACCTGACTTTTGCCGTCGGGCCGGAGATAGTCCACCAGCTTCTCCTTGCGCACCTGGGTCAGCCGCTGGGCCAGCTTGTGTGCCAGAGAGATGGCCAGAGGCATCAGCTCCGGGGTTTCGGTGCAGGCATAGCCGAACATCATGCCCTGGTCTCCCGCGCCGTTGTCCAGGCCGTCGGTGAGGACGCCCTCCTTGGCCTCCAGGGCCTTGTCCACGCCCAGGGCGATGTCGGGGGACTGCTCGTCGATGTTGGAGATGACGGCGCAGCTGTCGCCGTCAAAGCCGTACTTGGCCCGGTCATAGCCGATGTCGCGGATGACCTGCCGGGCAATCTTGGGGATGTCCACATAGCAGGATGTGGTAATTTCACCCATGATGTGGACCAGCCCGGTGGATACCGTGGTTTCACACGCCACCCGTGCCATGGGGTCCTTTTCCATGATGGCGTCCAGAATAGCGTCGGAAATCTGGTCACAGACTTTGTCGGGGTGACCCTCGGTTACCGACTCAGAGGTAAACAAACGCTTTGCCATATTTTTTTCTCCTTTCTTTGTGGGAGGGGCTGAAAAGCCCCCGCCGGAAAATCGGCGGGGGCTGGATGGTTCAGGTCTCTCCTCATCTCGCGTTTCCGCCGGAATTGGCACCTTGCACTGCAGGTTGCCGTGGCTTCATTGGGCCGGTCCCTCCGCCACTCTTGATAAGGGTTATTCACTTGTACGGCTTTATTATAGCATATTTTGGACCGTTGTCAATGGGCAGCTGAGAAAAAATCGGCGCAGCGTCTCAGGGGTCCGTCCGGGCCCGCAGGGGCAGGATATCCCGGCGGTACACCCGGCGCATAAAGACGGCGCACAGAGCGCAGGAAAACAGCTCCGCGATGGGAAAGGCCAGCCACACCACATCCAGGTTATGGAACAGCAGGGACAGGAGGAAGGCCACCGGCAGCAGAACAATGAGCTGGCGCACCAGGGAGCAGATCAGGCTGAGCACCCCGTGGTCCAGGGCCTGAAACACGGAGGAGGAGATAATGCCGAAGCCGGCCAGCAGCCAGCTGAAGGAGATGATGCGCAGGGCCGGGATGCCGATGGTGAGCAGGTTTCCCGCCACGTCCTCCTCGGATCGGAACATGTCCAGAAGCGGGCCGGGAAACAGTTGGAACACGGCGAAGCCGGCGGCCAGCAGAATGGTGGCGTACATCACGCTGAGCTTGACGGTTTTCACAATGCGGTCGGGCCTGCGGGCGCCGAAGTTGTAGGCCACGATGGGCACCATGCCGTTGCACAGGCCGAACACGGGCATGAAGAAAAAGGACTGAAGCTTGAAATATACCCCGAATACTGCGGTGGCGGTGTCGGTAAAGGCGATGAGGATCTGGTTCATGCCGAACACCATCACCGAGCCGATGGACTGCATAATGATGCCGGGCAGCCCCACGGAGTAGATCTCCCGGATGGTGGGGCCGTGGGGGCGGAAGCCCTTGAAGGAGATCCGCACCTCCGGGTTGCGGGTGAGGTTGAAGAAAATTCCCACCCCGCAGCCGAGAAACTGGCCGATGACGGTGGCCAGGGCGGCTCCCGCAACCTCCATCCGGGGAAAGGGCCCCAGGCCGAAGATGAGGATGGGGTCCAGGATGATATTGGTCAGCGCCCCCACCGCCTGGGCAATCATGGTGTAGAACGTGCGGCCTGTGGCCTGGAGAAGCCGCTCCATGGCCACAGCGGTAAAAAGCCCCAGGCTCAGCCCGCAGCAGATGGTCAGGTAGTCGGCGCCATAATTGATGATGCCGGGGATATCGGTCTGGGCGGTGTAGAACAGCCTGGAACAGGTGAGCCCCAGCGCCACAAAGGCCATACTGCTCAAAAAGATGAGGAACAGGCCGTTTACCGCGGAGCGGTTCACCTTTTCCTGGTCGCCCTGGCCCAGGCTTCGGGCCAGCAGGGCGTTGATGCCCACGCCGGTGCCCACACTGACGGCGATCATCAGGTTCTGCACCGGGAAGGCGAGGGACACCGCGTTCAGGGCGTCCTGGCTGATCTTGGACACGAACCAGCTGTCCACCACATTATAGAGCGCCTGGACCAGCATGGAGATCATGATGGGGATTGCCATGTTCAGCAGCAGCCGGTTCACCGGCATGACGCCCATTTTATTTTCTGTTTCGGGCCGTTCCACTAGAGGGTTCCTCCTTTTTTGTTCCGGAGGGCAGGGAGCCGCCCTGTCCTGGTTTTGTAACAGCAGTAGCCTAACATTATAGCCGAGCCAAGCCGGGTTGTCAATGGGAGGGAGGGGATTTAAGGCGCTTTTGCGAGATATTTGACGGAAAATACTGCCGAATCGGCCGTTTGGACTTGCTCAGCCTGAGGCGCTGTGTTATAATCTGATACAATCAGCGGTATTATGGTTGTTTATGGAGGTGCAGGCATTGCTTCGCGTGGCAGTTGTGGAGGACGAGACCTCTGTTATGGCGCAGATTGAGGGATTTTTGGCCCGGTATGAGTCTGAGCGGGGGGTGCCGATGGAGGTAACAGCCTTCCGGGACGGCAGTGAGCTCCTGGCGGATTACCGGCCGGTATTCGACATCATTCTGCTGGATATTGAGATGCCTCAGGTTGACGGCATGGCGGCAGCGGAGCAAATCCGCCGGACAGATCAGAACGTGGTCATTGTGTTTATCACAAACATGGCTCAGTACGCCATTCAGGGCTATTCCGTCGGCGCGCTGGATTTTGTGCTGAAGCCGGTGGATTACTACACCTTTTCCGTCAAGCTGGACCGGGCTATACGGCTGGTGGACCGGCGTGCGGCCTCTCAGATTGTGCTCACCCTGCCCGGCGGCGCCGTCCGGCTGGATACCCGGCAGATCTACTATGTGGAGATACAGGACCGGCGGCTCCACTATCACACGGATCAGGGGGAATATGTGCTCCGGGGAAGTATGAAGGAGGCGGAAAGCCAGCTGGCGGACCGGCATTTTGTGCGGTGCAACTATTGGTATCTGGTGAATCTGTACCACGTTACCGAGGTGCGCCGGGACGTGGCGATGGTGGCCGGCCATGAGCTGGAAATCAGCCGCAGGAACCGGGCCGCGTTTATGACCGCCCTGACCAACTACGTGGGAGGCGGCGCGTAATGAGGGAGGCGGTCCATTTTTCCATGGAGGCCGAGTTCCTCACGCTGTGGCTGGTCTGCGTCAGCTATCTGATCCCGCTGAACAAACGGACCCGCCCCATGGGGCGGGCCGCCGCCATGCTGGCCCTGGCCTGGCTGGCGGGCAGTGCGCTGGAGCTTTTCCATCCCGTCCCCATGTGGGCGTCCATGGCGGCGGCCTTCGGCTATTCTGTTTTATTTTTCCTGGTGTGCGGTGAGCTGTCGCTGCCCGGCGCGCTGTACGGCGCCGTATGGGCCCGAATCTCCCAGCAGCTGGCGGCGGAGAGCTTTTTGATGATTATCTGGCGGTTTTTTCCGCAGGCAGGCTGGAGCCAGCTGGTCTGGTGGGGGCTTGGAGCGCTGCTGTTTGCCGGGTCGTGCGGCGTCATTGCCCTGACGGTGGCGCGGTGGATGCCCCATAAGGGGACTTATTCCGTCGGGCCCAGGCAGCTTACCCTGTCCCTGGTGTCGCTGGCGGTGTTTGAGGTGCTCTGCTGGCGGCTGTACTCCGACCTGGATGTGAACGCCGCCGGGGCGCTGTATCCGGTGAGCGTCTGGCTGGCCCAGTGGTACTGTGCCACGATGCTCTATTTTCAGTACACGCTGTTCTCCAAGAGCGCCATGAAAAAGGAACTGGACACCCTGAACCAGCTGTGGCACCGGCAGAAGGAGCAGTACCGCCTGTCTAAAGAGACCATCGCCATCATCAACCGGAAATGTCATGACATGAAGCATCAGATTGCCGCCATCCGCGCCATGTCGGGGGCGGAGAACCAGGAGAGATATCTGCGGGAAGCGGAGAATTCGGTACGGATTTATGACGCCATTTTTCAGACGGGCAATGAGGTGCTGGATACGGTGCTCACAGAGAAAAGCTTGTACTGCGGGGCCAACGGCATCCGGCTGGGCTGTGTGGCGGATGGGGAACAGCTGGATTTTATGGACCCGGTGGATCTCTATGCCGTGCTGGGCAACGCGCTGGACAACGCCATTGAGGAGGTACAGTGCCTGGCTGAGCCGGAGAGGCGCATGATTGACGTGCTGATCTGCCGGGAGCGGCAGTTCCTGGTGCTTCAGGTGATCAACCCCATGGAAGGGGAACTGTCCTTCCGGGACGGGCTGCCTCTGACCACCAAGCCTGGAGACGGATATCACGGGTTCGGACTGAAAAGCATCCGGCACACTGTGAGCCAGTACGGGGGCTTTACTACGGTGAGCGCGGAACACGGGTATTTTACTCTGAAAATCCTGATTCCGCTGAATAGCTGAACGGCCTGGACCGCCTGCGGGAGCCGGGCCGTTTTTTTACGTCCGCCCGGGTTGTAATACTGTTTCTTGATAAAAAGATTTTAAAATCTTTTTATGGCGGCGTTTCACGCCGCTGCGCCTGCGGCGCGCCGAGAAACGTATTGACAGCATTCTTAGCGGCTGTGCCGCCGGGCCGCATTTTGCGGACCCATATAACGATTGCATCGTTTTATGAAGAATCAGTATAAAATACCACCTGAAGCTCCAAATTTTACCCTATGCCGTTCTTGACGGTGGGAGCGGAAGAAGGTATAGTAGGGATAAGGACCCAAAACCAGGAAAAATTGCAGGAGGTAATGTAATCATGGCTGTCAACCGCTTTGTACTCAACGGCATTTCCTACCACGGCAAGGGCGCCATCCAGGAGATCCCCGGCATCGTCACGGCCAAGGGCGTGAAGAAGGCGTTCATCGCCTCCGACCCCGATCTGGTGAAGTTCGGCATCACCAAGAAGGTCACCGACCTGCTGGACGCCAACGGCATGGCCTATGAAGTCTATGACCACATCAAGCCCAACCCCACCATTGAGAATGTGGTGGAGGGCGTGGAGGCCTACAAAAAGTCCGGCGCGGACTACATGATCGCCATCGGCGGCGGCTCCTCCATGGACACCGGCAAGGCCATCGG
>ERZ808040.546-NODE-546-length-31350-cov-6.787932_pt1 | contig 31350 bp, 33 predicted proteins | sample MGYA00380191_ERZ808040 | MGnify/ENA primary metagenome ERZ808040 (study PRJEB31490, sample SAMN06133395) | mouse gut metagenome | isolation source: J6 | host: mice | place: China: Chengdu | collected 2015-05 ...
ATGCGCCGGCTTTTCTGGCGGCAGCAGCTCTTTCACTTTATTCCATTGTTCTTCTGTCAATTCATGTCGCTTCATACTTCTACTTTATTGCTGGTTCCTTGATTTGTCCAGCGTTTGTTTGAAGACACCCTCTAAGGCCAACGCCGAGGCCGCCAAGTTGAAGCGTGAGCTTCAAGCTCGTATGTCCGAGGAGGAGCGGCGTGAGGCCGAGCGCAAGGCCAAGGAGGGCGAAGTAAACGAAAAGCTGGCTGAATTACAGCGAGCGAAAATCGTGTCCGACACCAAGGCCCAGTATCTCGCCCTCGGCTATGAGGCGAGCCTGGCTGACAGAGCGGCAGAAGCGGTGGCTGACAACGACCACGGAACGCTGTTCCTCGTGCAGAAACAGCACCAAGACGCTCTGGTGAAGCAGATTCGGGCCGAAATGCTCAAGAATACGCCCAAACCTAGCGGCGGCGGTCAGACCGTACCGAAGGACGTTACCAAGGAGCAGTTCTCCAACCTGTCGTACATGGAGCGCCTGAACCTGTTCAACGAGAACCCTGAACTTTACAAAGAACTGAATGGAGAGTGAGATTAAATGGCTACTGTTCCTAACACCGCTACCTATCTCGCCAACCTGTTCAATCCGCAGGTTATCGGCGATATGGTCAACAAGAAGTTGACCCACGACATTAAGTTTGCCCCGCTGTGCCTGATTGACAACACCCTTGAGGGCAGACCCGGCGATACCATCACCCTTCCCTCCTTCGCCTATATCGGTGATGCCGAGGTCGTTGCCGAGGGCCACGACATTCCCATCACCCAGCTTGTCGAGAACACCACCTCCGTCAAGGTGCAGAAGGTCGGTAAGGGTTTGCAGTTCACCGATGAATCCATCCTGTCTGGCTACGGAGACCCGCTCTCCGAGGGTATCCGGCAAATCAGCCTTGCGATTGCGTCCCGTGTGGACAGTGACGTTCTGGCTGTGCTTGACGCTATCAATGGGCAAATGCTCTACACTGCCGCCGCCCGTGCCACCGCTGACGATATTTCCGATGCGCTGGTGAAGCTGGGCGAGGACATTGACGGGCCGAAGGTTTACCTGTGCAGTCCCGCCACCTACGGCGCTCTGCGGAAGACCGATGGCTGGATTCCCAATACCGAGATTGGGGCCAACATGATTCTCCGTGGCTCGGTTGGCATGATTCACGGCTGTCAGGTGTCCGTGTCCAACAAGCTCACCGATTCTTCCTACATCGTGGCCCCCGGTGCGCTGGCCCTGTGCATGAAGCGGGAGACCATCGTCGAGACTGACCGTGACATTATCAACAAGTCCACGGTGCTGACCGCCGACAAGCACTATGTCGCTTATCTCTACGATTCCTCCAAGGCTATCAAAATCAAGGAGACCGTTGCGGGAAGTGAGGGCTAATCATGGGAATGTTGCTACACAGGCAGGGGGAAATCAGACGTAGCGCCCTACCCCCGAAGACACCTCCCCAGCCCCCTCCCAGTGAGGTAGAGGGACACACTGACGCTACCGGTACGGAGACGCAGGAGAATACGGGCAGAAGCGGCAGCAGGAAGCCGCCCTCCAAGCCCAAAAAGCCGTGATAAAGGAGATGTGGATAACATGACAGAGGAACAAAAGCTCGCCTTGCTTCGGGCAATGGTTGGCGGCTCTGATGCCGATGAAGTGTTATCCGCATACCTTTTGTTGGCTGGCAAGAAAATTCTGGCGAAAGCCTACCCATATGACTCCGATGTGACGGAAGTCCCTGTTCAGTATGAGGCCCTGCAATGCGAGATCGCCGCTTACCTCCTCAACAAGAGAGGGGCTGAGGGACAGATTTCGCACTCGGAGAACGGGATAACCCGCACCTACGAAAATGCTGACGTTCCCGCTTCGATGTTGAGAACGATTGTTCCCCATTGCGGCGTGTTTCGGGAGGTGTAGCCAATGGTTTGCATGAGTAGGAACAAATCGGCGTTCTTTTACGCCCTCTATGTGAGCAAGGGGCAAGCCACAGACGAGTACGGAAATCCGACAGGCGGTGTAGATGTTTTCTACGGAGACCCACAGGAGTTCAAGGCGAACGTTTCAGCCGCCAAGGGCGAGACCCAGACACAACAGTTCGGTGAAAGCGAGAACTACGACAAGGTGATTGTCATGGGGAGTGATGCTCCTCCGATTGACGAGTATTCAATCCTTTGGGTTGATACTGTTCCGCAGTTGGATGATAAAGGGGTGCTCGCCTTGAATAAGGAGGGTGAAGCGATTACCCCTCATGACTACATTGTGAAAAAGGTTGCAAGAAGCCTTAACAGCGTGTCTATCGCCATAAGCAAGGTGAATGTCCAATGAGCAAGAAGATTTCTTTTGGCCTGTCTGTTGTGGAAATCAACCGGGCTATCCGGGAGCTTGAGAAGTACAAGCGGGACTTCGTTCGCAAAGTCGAGCTTCTGCGTGTGAGGGTTGCCGAGCGATTGGCGCAAAAGGCCAGTGATGGGTTTACTGGCGCAGTCGTTGACGATCTGACCCACGGTGAATCTAAAAAACTGGCTGATGTGAAAGTCTCCGTGGAAGACCATGGGGACGTGACCCTTGTAATCGCAAGCGGCGAGGACGCTATCTGGGTGGAGTTCGGCGCTGGTGTTTACCACAACGGCTCGGCTGGGTCTTCCCCTCACCCGAAGGGTGCGGAGCTCGGCTTCACAATCGGAGACTACGGCAAGGGCTACGGCAAAAGACCCGCATGGGGCTTTTACGAAGATGGGGAGCTTCATATCACTCGTGGTACTCCCGCAAAAATGCCGATGTACCGGTCCATGGAGAGCGTGTGCAACGAAATCGCAAGTATCGCTCGGGAGGTGTTCGGATAGATGAAGCCCTATGCGTATAAAGGTCTGCGGCAAAAAGTAGGCTTGAGTTCAAAGGAATACGAAAAGCTGTATGGTGCGTGGAAACGCATGATAGGCCGATGCTATGACCCGAACAATGCTTCCTATTCTCATTACACAAGCCGAGAGATTGAGGTTTGCCACGAGTGGAAATATTCGTTTGAAAATTTCCTTCTGTGGAGCTTGGAAAACGATTGGAAACCCGGACTGACACTTGACCGTATCGACAATGACGGGCATTATGCGCCGAATAATTGTCGATGGGTGGATATGAAAACACAAGGAAGAAACCGAAGCTCATGTGTTTATCTTACCCATAATGGGGAAACAAAATCTCTTATCGAATGGTGCGAGATATACGGAGTTCCCCATCACTTGCCATTAAATCGTCTGAATCGTGGCTATACCGATTTTGAGCAATTATTTTCAAAGGTCGATTGGCGAACAGGGGGTATGCTTCATTATTGATGTGGAAGAAGAAGTGTTCGGCATTGTCGCTACGAAAGTTCGGAAGCAATATCCGAAAATTTTCATGGTCGGGGAGTACGTGAAAGCCCCTCCCTCGTTCCCCTGCGTGTCATTGGTGGAGATGGACAGTCACCCTGACGTGTCCACCCAGACAACCGATTGCATGGAGAATCATGCGGTTGTGATGTATGAGTTAAATGTCTACTCCAACAAGATCAAGGGCAAGAAAGCCCAGTGCAAGGCAATCGCCGCTCTAGTAGACAGTGAGCTTTCCCGGCTTGGGTTTACCAGAACGATGCTGAATCCTATCCCGAATACGGATGATGCAACAATCTATCGTATGCTTGGCAGATATACCGCCAGGGTGTCAAAAGAAAATGTGATTTACAGGAGGTAAAAGGATATGGCAATTTCCACCTACAAAATCTTCCTGATGATGAAGAAGGAAGCGGCGTGGGAAAAGGTCGTAGACATTAAGGAGTTCCCTGACCTGGGCGGCTCCCCCGAGATGTTGGAGACCACCACCCTGTCTGACCGTATGCAGACCTACATTCCCGGAATCCAGAGTCTTGATTCCCTTGAGTTCAACGCCAACTACACGTTGGATGAATACAAGAAGCTCAAGGCGCTGGATGGCATTGAGAACGAGTACGCTGTGTGGTTCGGCGGTACGGAGAACGGCGATACCGTTACCCCCACCGGGTCTGATGGCAAGTTCAAGTTCAAGGGTCAGCTTTCCGTGTTCCCCGTGGGCGGCGGCGTGAATGAGGTGGTCGATATGACTATCACGATTGCGCCCTCCACGCCCATTACAATGGACGAAGATGTTTCCGCTGGCGGCTAATTAAAGGGAGGAAAAAATCATGGCGAAGACATTAGAGTTTACCTACGGCGGGAAGGACTACATCCTTGAGTTTACCCGCAGGACTGTGGCAGAGATGGAACGCAAGGGCTTTGTTGCCGCCGATGTAGAGGCCAAGCCTATGACCACCCTTCCCGCTCTGTTCGAGGGCGCTTTCCTCGCCCGTCACAGATTCGAGAAGAAGGAGGTCGTGCAGGAAATCTTCTCCCACATGACCAACAAGGAAGGGCTTATCGGCAAACTTGCCGAGATGTACAACGAGCCTATCCTGGCTCTTGTCGAGGAACCCGAGGAATCCGAAAAAAACGTGGACTGGACAACGAACTGGTAAGGGATTCGCTGTCCGGCAGAGAACCCGAGGACAGGGGGAGCGAGAGCGTAAATCGCTCCGCTTCCCCTTTTCCTTATACTGAGATGTTCTATAAAAATTTCCCTTACTACTTATCCATCGGCATGACCGAGGAGCAATACTGGGATAGGGATTGCTGTCTTGTGAAGTATTTCCGTGAAGCCGAGGAAATCAGAAAAGAGCGCTTCAATCAAGAAGCATGGCTACAGGGTATGTACACCTATGATGCGCTTGCTCGTATTTCTCCGCTCTTACACGCTTTTGCTAAAAAGGGAACTAAGGCCAAGCCCTATGTTGAGCAAGCCTACCCCATCAACAAGCGGAGCGCCGAGGAGACCGAGACCAAGAAGAAACGGTTGAAGTCGGAGAAGGGCATTCGCTATATGCAAGCGTTCATGGTGAAGAACAACAAACGGTTTGAAGAAAGGAAGTGAGTAAATGCCTACGATTGATTCTCTGGAACTTGAGGTACAGTCGAGTTCTCAATCGGCTGTATCTGGCATAGATGCTCTTTCCGCTTCTCTGTCAAGGCTGAAAACGGCAGTCAAGGGCGGCGTTGGATTAACGAGTGTTACCAATCAACTCAAAAACATCAATGCCGCCCTGCAAAGCGTGGATGATTCTGCGGCTGGTAAGCTGAACACTCTGGCGAACAGCTTGGGAAAGTTACGTAATCTGGGCAACCTCAAGATTTCGTCCTCGATTGCTTCCCAGATTACCAGCATCGGCACAGCCACCCGTTCTTTGAGCGGCGTTGATTTCTCTCCGCTTGGTGAATTGGCTACCGCAATTCAGCCTTTGGGGAGTATTGGTTCGCTGAACCTCTCCTCCACCATCAATCAGCTGAACAAACTGCCAGCGGCAATCGGCGCTCTCAATGGTGTGGACATTGCTTCAACGGCAAGTAAAATCCGAGAATTGGTCAGCGCTCTTGGGCCTTTGACTACTATCGGAAATTCTAACCTTGGCTCCTTCTTCTCGCAGATTCGAAGGCTTCCCGAGATGGTGCAAACGCTAAATAGCATTGACATGGATTCGTTCGCAGACAGGATTCAACGGTTGGCTAATGCGCTCGCTCCCCTTGCGTCTCAACTCAACCGCATTGCGAGCGTGTTTGACCGTATTCCCGAGCGGATTCTGCGGATTATCCTTCGTATGGATGATTTGGCAGATCGCAACAACAGGGCCAGCAAAAGTTACATGAATTTGTGGGCAATGTGTCGCATGGCTATGAATGTTATGCGGACAGCGGCAAGTAAATTTGGCGAAGCTATTACCCAATCCATGAAATATGTGGAAAACTTGAACCTGTTTACGGCTTCTATGGGGGAATATGCCAAGGAAGCCAAGGGGTACGGGGAGCTTGTCGGTGAAATCATCGGTATTGACCCGAGTGATTGGATGCGAAATCAGGGTGTCTTTATGACAATCACCGAGGGTTTTGGCGTTGCGAGTGATAGGGCTTATATCATGTCGAAGAATCTTACCCAGCTTGGCTACGACCTGTCCTCGTTCTTCAATATTCCCTTCGAGGACGCTATGCAGAAGCTACAGTCTGGCATCTCTGGTGAGCTCGAACCGCTCCGCAGGCTCGGTTACGACCTGTCGCAAGCACGGCTGAAAGCCGTAGCTCTATCGTTGGGCATCAAGAAAAGTTTTAACGACATGACACAGGCCGAGAAAGCCCAGCTTCGCTACTACACCATTATGAAGCAAGTAACGCTGGCGCAAGGCGATATGGCCCGAACGCTGGAAGCTCCTGCCAATCAAATAAGGGTTCTAAAGTCGCAGATTGTGCAATGTGCCAGAGCGCTTGGTAACATCTTCATTCCCGCTATCAATGCTGTTATGCCTTACGCTATCGCCTTGATGAAGGTATTGAGGGGCGTTGCCGATTCCATAGCACTTTTCTTCGGGTTCTCGTTGCCGGAGGTCGATTATTCTGGGCTTGGTGAGGTTGGTGATTCTGTAGGTGATATTGGAGAAAACATGGAAGATGCCACGAAAGCCGCCAAGAAGCTCAAAAACGCCATGGTGGGCATTGACGAGTTGAACATCATTTCCCCGAATGATTCCAGCGGCGGTGTAGGGGGAGGCGGTCCAGTTGGCGGGTTTGATTTCGACCTCCCGGAGTATGACTTCCTCGGTGATGCTCTTAGCGAGAGGGCAGACAAAATCCAAAAGTGGATGGAGAAGATTCTTCCGCTCATTGCGGAGATTGGCGCTGGTCTGTTGGCGTGGAGTATTGCAAGTTCGCTCATTCCTGATTTGGGCAAGCTGGGAAGTTTGTTGGGCGGTCTAATGGTCGCTGTTGGAGTAACACTTCTGATTGACAGTATCAAAGACATTCTTATCAATAAAGACCTGACGTGGAAAAATATCTCGGAAGGTGCGGCTGGTGGCGCTGTTCTTGGTGCGGGTCTTGGCTTCATGCTGGCAAAGAAATTTGGCATGACGTGGCAGAATGGTATGCTCACAGGGGCCGTGATTGGCGTTGGAATTGCCCTCCTCATTGAAGCTATTACGTCCACCCTTGCTAAAGGGCTGGACATAAAGGCTGTTTTAGTTGGTGCAATCGGTGGAGCGCTTGCCGGAGCAATGATTGGAAGTAAAATCGCCGCAGTAGGCGCACCGCTCGGAGCAGTAATTGGTATCGGCGTATCGTTGATGATTCTGGGGATTGTATCTCAAATCGCAGATGGCGTAGATATTGTGAACGGACTGCTGACTGTTATTGGAGGTGTTCTTACAGGCGCAGGGATTGGATTTGCAATTAAACATTCGATAGCTGGTGGCGTTGCAGGGGCAGTTGTCGGCATCGGCGTGTCTCTGGTGATTACAGGACTGATTCACCAAGTTCAGAGCGGCGTTGACATTGCCGGGACGCTCATGACGATTCTTGGGAGCGCTCTTGCCGGGGCTGGAATCGGCTTTATGATTGGTGGTCCCGCTGGAGCGGCTGTCGGAGCGGCAATCGGCGTAGTGGTTGGCATCGGGCTCGAGTTCATCGGAATTGCGGAGGCTGGCAAGGCGGCTTATGAAGCGTCCGAAGATTTTCGGGTTATGGAGAACATTGTAAGCCGGAGCGCCGATACGGTCAAGCGGTGTGCCGATGCTCTCAAGAACATGGAGACCAATATCGCCAATCTGGATGGCGTGGCCTCTGACTTCGCGGCGGCGAGCCAATTGGTGTCGGAAATCTTTGACATTAACGAGAACGCTCATGCTTCCAATTATGAGCTTGAGTTGATGAAGGTGAAGGTGGACGTGCTGAATGGCATGAACATCAAGGGCTTGTCCCTGTCTATTGACGAGACTACGGGCCGAGTGAAGGAATCCCGCCAAGAGGTTGAAAAGCTCATTGAATCGTTGCAGAGAGAAGCCCAGATGGAAGCCATGAAATCGCTTCTGGTGGACACCTACAAAAACCTCGCCACCGCTCAGAAGGACGCAGTGCAATCCTTGAAGGATTACAATTCTGCCTCCGAGGCCCTGCGGCAGACTGGCAATGAACTGGCAAATTGCCCGTGGTATGACTTTCAGCGGCACTCCGAGCTGACTGCCGCCCAGAAGGAGCAAACTGAGGCCGTTAGGAGTGCGCAACAGGCGTATGCCGATTCCCGTAATGCGATTGATGAACTGACAGGCACGATTGATTTATACAGCGGACAACTCGTGGATATGAAGCTGGCGGAAGTCGGTGTCGGGGATGAATTAGTCAACGGGCTTGGCAACGTGCAATCCAGTCTTGACGAAGTAGCTGGGAGTATGCAGGGCTATGGGCAGAACATTGCCGAAGGACTTCGCAATGGCATTGATGAAAATACCCAAGAAGCGGAATATAGGAGCATTTGGCAACGGATTATACATTGGTTTACGGGTGACTGGGAAATAAATTCGCCATCCCGATTGTCTTATTCATGGGGCGAGTATATCAGTGCAGGACTTCTGAACGGACTTTCGGAAACCTGGGGTTCGATTGGTGCGTTCTTCTCCGAGAAGACAGATGCCATTAAGCAAATTTGCTCTGAGGCTTGGGAAAACGTAAAGTCAACTGCATCTGAAAAATGGGCCAGTATCAAAACCGATTTGTGTGAAACATGGGAAAATATCAAAATCAGCGCTGGAGAGAAGTTCGGAGAGGGAGTTCGCCGGAAGGTTTCTGACGCATGGAGTAATATCGAGCAAGAGATTCCCGGCAGGTGGGACGAAATTAAATCCTCTCTCAAAACCAAGTGGGACGATATTGTGTCGAGTGCGAAAAGCTGGGGAAGCGATTTGTGTGACAGCCTTGCCAGTGGCATTAGTAGTGGTATTCGGTGGGTGCAAAACGCTGTCAGAGATGTAGCCGATACAGTGAGCGGTTATCTTCATTTTTCGGAACCGGACGTAGGCCCTTTGAGTAATTTCCATACTTTTATGCCTGATATGCTCAAACTGATGTCTTCCGGTATCCGGGACAACTCTCATTTGGCTGAAAACGAAGTATACAATCTCACAAACAGTATTGCCAATGCTCTGGACAAGTCGAAGGAGGATTTTGTGATTCCGATTTCGACCAAGAACCGTATGCGGTATATCGTTGATTACAGCGAGCAACTTCAACCAGAAGCCTCTTCGGAAGATGGATTTGCAGACCGTATGCGTTACGCAAACGGCGAGGTTGTTAGTGCCCTATATGCGATTGCAGGTCAGCTTGTGAGCGCCATTGAAGAAGTTGCGGGCAGACCTGTTGAAGTGGAGCTGGACAGCAAGCGACTCACGAGTCAAATCGAAAAGACCCAGAGGGAACGAGGCCGGATGATTATGTCGGGAGGTGTTGTCAATTGAAAGCGTTGGTTTCCATAGCGGGTCATGATATCCCGGACCCGTCCGTCTATAACGCTACCACGTCCACTGTCGTGGACAACGGGCGTAACGCCGAAGGGAAGCTGGTGGGCGCTGTCATTCGGGACTCCATGGCAAAAATTGAATGCAGTTGGCGCTACCTCCCTGCCGCGAAATGGGCTGAGATTCTTTCGCTGTTTAACATCTCCCTTGGCGGTTCCTTTACAAATCCTGTAACGTTTTTCAATCAGGACATCAACGATTGGGAAACACGAGAAATGTACGTCAGCGACAAGACCGCCGGAATGTTCTATCGCAATCCTGATACCGGGGAAGTCAGGGGCTTTACAGAGTGCCGTATCGCTCTGGTGAAGGTGTGAGATATGCAGAACGTTTCGGAACTCTGGAAGCGCACACAGCGTCAGACGATAGTCCCGCTGTCTTTTGTGGAAATTGACATCGGAGTCGGGGACCCGGAAGCGCAGTTACATGCCGAGGTCTCAGACAACGGACATGAGGTATTTTCCGATGTTCAGGGCGTGATTTCTGAAACCGAGAAGACACCGCCTAAATACGCCACTTTGTAACCTGACCTCTGGCGCTTGGACGGCACGTTCCAAATACTGGAAGAGAGGGGGCCAGGATACCGGCATGTTCGGGGTTGTGGGTATGGGCCGTGTCGGAGCGGCACGAGTGAATTGGAGGGGATGAATATGTATGAGCCGACAGTTTGGCGGGACGATGATTTGATTACCACCGACAGGCTGAACAAGCTGGAAGAGGGTGTAGCCAACGAGCAGATTGGTCCTGCCGGTCCCCAGGGTGAAACAGGCCCGCAGGGGCCTGCCGGACCTAAAGGGGAGACCGGCCCCGCCGGTCCCCGGGGTGAAACAGGCCCGCAGGGTGAGCAGGGACCGCAGGGGCCGGGCGTGACTCTGGAAGAGGTCAATACGATTGTGCAGGCCGCTGTTCTTGACAGTTGGGAGGGGTTATATTGAGCGTTCAGGAAGAGAAGCTAAGGGCGATTGCGGACGCTATCCGGGAGAAAGAGGGCAGTTCCGCACTGATTTCCGCCAACGACTTCTCCTCCCGGATTCGTGCTCTGGAGGCTGGTAGTCTTCCCGATGGTATACGCACCATCACGCTAAAGGCTGACCCACCGGAGGGCGGAACCGTGGCAGGGGGCGGAATGGCATCTGAGGGAATGACCGTCACAGTTAATGCAGTGTCCAATAAGGCAGGTAATTACGATTTCGACGGTTGGAAGGAGGGAGACACGGTTGTAAGCAAAGCGCCTGAATTTACGTTTCCGGTTTCGGGAAACAGGAATTTGCTTGCTGTATTTCAGTATCATTCCTATATGGCAGGTGTTGACTGGTGGGGAACAACTCTCCCCTCTTCTGCCAGTTGGCGAAGCGTAACCTATGGAGACGGCAAATTTGTGGCGGTTGCAGGCAGTAACAGTAATGTTGCGGCTTACAGTTCGACAAAAGGCCCGCCTGCATAATGGAGGTGACACCCATGCCTGACAACACCTATACCGGTAGCTGGCTATGCGGCCCGGACGCACGGTTCGACCCTCAATCCGGGCCCGTCCTCACCTTTCGGTTCCCTCACAGGATGGATGGAACCATTCCCGGTCTGACCATTACCTGGTCCTCCGTCTACGGAGAATGGGCAACGCAATATCGGGTCCGGGTCTGGGACGGAGAGGAGGAGATTTTTTCTCAGACTGCTTTAAATTCGTCCGTAGTCTCCATGCTGAAAGCGGACATCAGCGGATACACCCGTATTACCCTGGAACCGCTGGTGTGGTGTAAGCCATGCCGCCGTGCCCGTATTGAAACGGTTGCCTTTGGTGTGAAGGTACACTATGGCAAGTCTGACCTGCTGAGCTACAATGCGGATATGTATGCCGACCCGCTATCCGCCGAGCTCCCTAAAGCAGAAATCGTGTTTCGGTTGAAGAATCTGGATGGCCGCTACAATCCCGACAATCCAGACAGTATCAGCAAATATCTGATGGAGCGCCAGCGGGTGACTGTGACCTACGGCTATGAGCTGGACGGAGCTGTGGAGCGTATTCCCGGAACGGTGTGCTACCTCTGCGAGTGGGACACGCCTCAGAACGGTATCAGTGCGGGTTTCACGGCAAGAAGCGCTCTGGAATTTATGAATGATATCTACACGGGTCCTACTTCCGGGACACTGTATGAGATTGCGGAAGCGGCTTTCATCCAGGCGGAACTGCCTCCGCTCTGGGACGCTCCATCGTGGGTGATTCATTCGTCTTTGAAGCGGATTTGGGCACCGGAGGAAGTAAATCTGGAAGATTTCACAATCGCAGAGGTCTTGCAATGTTGTGCCAATGCGGCCTGTTGTGCGTTTTATCCCGACCGGAAAGGGACTCTGCACATTGCGCCGAACAACGTACATCTGACTGATTACAGCATTGACAGATTCAATTCCTACGCCAATTCCGACTTAAAGCTCAGCAGGCCCTTAAAGGCTGTCAACGTCAACCGGGGGCAATATGTTTTCCCTGTAAACCGTAATGGAGAAATCCAACCCGTTGTAAACCCGCTGATTTCTAATGCACAGGCCCATACTGTAGCGCTGTGGGTCGGGGATGTTCTGAAAAATAGGCGGAGATTATCAGGGCAGTTCCGGATTGACCCACGATTGGACCCGCTGGACATTGTGGCCAATGTCAATCAATTCTCGAAATCCAGCGTCATGATTACAGAAGTCAAATTGAGCTATAACGGGGCCTTTCGTGGAAGTTATGAGGGAACAGGCGCAGACCAGTTGTTTGGAAGACATTATCATGCTGGTGATTTGTATGCCGGGGAGGTGTGAATATGGATACTTTGGAACAGCTTATTACAGACCGCACTTCCGAAGATGTCACGTTGGGAACAGCGAAAGGCTTTTACAATGCGTCAGACCTGAACCGGGTAGAGTCAACAGTGGCAAGGCTTGCCGCACTCTTGCGGGAACTTCCCGTAATTCTGACGGCTTACGGGAACGAACTGGGTATCGACTGGAAACAGAGCCGTTTGGGTTATGACCCCAAATCCCTTACTTTGCTGACGAAGACAAATTGGGGTATGTGGGATATTCCTGACGCTGAGGACGCTGGGCGCTATTTGGGAAATATTGCCGCGCTTTGCGGAGCATTGCGGGTTGACACGAAGAATCTGCCGTTTGCGCTGAATCGTCTGACGTGGAGAGGGGCCAACGTAATCGAGGACTGTTTGCGGCGGGTCCGGGAAACCCGCACCGCCCTGGAAGAGCAGGAAAAGGACCGTTTGGACAGGACCGCTAAGAGCTGGCATATGGCGGGAGAATTATTTGCAGGGGAGGAAATTTCATGAGAGACCGTATATCTAAATACCCCGGAAGGGTGAAGCTGACCCCGGTAGACGGACTGGAAAATGTGTACGACATGGTTCGTGCTGACGAGCCGGAGGACGAGGGCACGCCGTTGAATACAGCAACGTTTCTCCGGGAGGCTACAGTTGAGCTGGCGGGGCTGTCCGAAATGGGAAGTGCGGCTACGCCGGACGATATGTTCAACGTTCTACTGAAACGGATAACTTATGGCGTGGAAGACCTGACTGCGGGAGAATCCGATTTAAAGGACGGTGTAGTTTATCTCGTCTATAAGGGGGATGACTGATGTCCAGAAGGTATGTCTATTCTGTGTATGAGGCGGCTGGTCCGACTCCCATCACAACAAATCAATACTATAGCGAATATTCGTACAGTGCATATCCAAATTTTGAGATATACGCCTGTAGCTCATATACGATCAATGGTGCGAAGGACCGGCAGGGAAACAGTATCGCACTGTATGAGCCCTCTGGTTCTGACGTGAAGACTGTCAGTGTCAACGGAGTCAGCAGTACATATCAAACGTTTGATACGCTGGAATACCCGTATCTGATTTTACAGCAATACACAACAGTAAACGGAACAAAGCTTGTGGGTATGTGCTTCCTGTTCAAGCATATCCAAGGCACTGACGGTAATTACTGGCATGTAAAAACCGAAAGAAATCGTGTTTTCATCATGACCACATATAACCAGACGCATTATCCAAATTGGCTGGACTTTACGTTTTGCGAGTATACCAAAACGGGAGGGACTATTACAAAAGGAACCTCGCTGTTGTATACAAAGTCCAGCGGCAAAAGTGATGACGAAGGGGCTTTTTACGCAGGCGGTTGGAAATGGAGTGTTTACAGGGGTTCCGATACCATTGACCCCATTTCTGTGTCTTACCTGGAAGATACATTGTACAGCGGAGATTTCGTTACAGCGCAGGTGGAGCCTTGCGCACCTGTTTATGGCGGAACTGTTTCCTATCAGTATGAGTATTCCATTGATGGCGGTAATATCTGGGCAAAATTCGGAAATAAAACCACGGAAACCAGCCTGAAAATACTTATCCCGGAAGAAGCGGAGCGGTTCCGGGTACGGGTCTTGGCCTCTGACAATTACGGTTTCACCTCGCTCACCTATGTTATGGGTCCTGACTGGCTTGTAGCGCAGTTAAAAGCCTATATCGGCATAAACGGCAAAGCCAGACCTATCCATAAAATTTACATTGGAGTCGGGGGAAAGGCTAGGGAGGTGATGAGGGGATATATCGGTGTGAATGGTAAAGCCAGGAAATTTCTTTAGAACAAAGAGGATTGACTCGCTACAGGCAGAACCTTGGAGGTTGCGCCCAATGCGAGCTTGTATGTCACGGCGAGAATGGACGCAGTAGACGCATACACAGCGAAATTGATTGAGGGAGGTATTTTTAATGAGTACGTTGGCCGAAAGCCTCAAGCGGCTGGAGCAGGACTTTCCTGTGTAACCATGCGGGAAGGGAGGTGACAACATGGACACTGTGAAGGATTTTCTCATGCAGACTTATACCATAGCGCTCCCTGTTTTGCTGGGGTACATCGTATGGCTTCTACAAAACCAGAAGAAGGACAGGGACGCAAACACCAAAGGCACGATGCTTTTGCTTCGGATGCAGTTGATTGAGTATCACGACAGGTACATGGCGCTGGGGTCAATCCCCTCCTACGCCTACGAGAATTTCCAAGAGATGTACGAAGCCTATCACAAGCTGGGCGGCAACGGCATGATTACCAAGATGAAAGAGGAGATTGAAGAACTGCATCTGGGGAAAGCCGGGGCCAGAAAGGAGAACTGACATGAGCAACAGTCCGTTGGTGAGCTACACTAAAATTTCCCCCAACAAAAACAGCCCCCGGAATAAGGCGGTGGACAGAATCACCCCGCATTGCGTCGTGGGGCAATGCACCGTGGAGCGAATTGGTGAAATCTTCGCTCCCTCGACCAGACAGGCAAGCTCCAACTACGGCATCGGGCTTGATGGTAAAATCGGTATGTACTGCGAGGAGAGAGATCGTAGCTGGTGTTCTTCCAGCGGGACCAACGACAACCGGGCAATCACCATCGAATGTGCGTCCGACACGAAAGCCCCCTACGCCATGAACACCAAGGTCTACAACGCCCTCATTGGCCTCTGTGTGGATATTTGCCAGCGGCACGGGAAAAAGAAGCTCCTGTGGCTGGTGGATAAGGACAAGACCCTCTCCTACACCCCCAAGAAGGATGAGATGATTCTGACAGTCCACCGCTGGTTCGCAAACAAGTCCTGTCCGGGCGATTGGCTGTACTCCCGGCTGGGAGACCTTGCCACAGAGGTCACTAAACGGCTCTCTGGCGGCTCTGGGGTGCAGGGGGGTAATGATACTACCCCAGGCTCCAAACCCGCCACAGAAGCTCTCTACAGGGTTCAGGTGGGTGCCTACAAGCGGAAGTCCAATGCTGACGCTATGCTGGCGAAAACTAGGGCCGCCGGGTTCGATGGTTTTGTCAAGCTGGACGGCGAGCTTTACAAGGTTCAGGTGGGCGCTTACCAAGAATCGGCTAAGGCCAAAAACGCTTGCGAGACGGTCAAAAAGGCTGGCCTCCCGGCTATGCTCGTAAAGGCCCTCACAGGGCCGCAGGAAGGGCCACAGGAGGGCTTTAAGCCTTACCGGGTACAGGTACATACCCCCGCCTTAAACGTCCGTCAGAAGGCTTCTGCGGTCGCTGTGAGGGTAGGGTCTGTACGGCAGGGCGAAGTCCTCACAATCGTGGAGGAATCCAACGGGCCGGGGGCAACGCTTTGGGGCAAGGTCGAAAACAAGAACGGCTGGATTTCCCTTGATTTTGTTAAGAAGGTGTAACCTATGGCCCGCAGGAAGCGCAAAAAGGCCCCGATGGAGTTTTCCAAAAAAATCCTGATTTTTGCGGCGATTCTGAACATCATTACGGTGGTCTTCACCTTCGTCATGGTGTGGAGGACGATGGACTCTTCCCCGCTCACCGTACTTATCCCGGCAGTTGCCGCAGAGACCGCCACAGGTACGGGATTCTACTATTCCAAGGCTCGGGTGGAAAACCGTATTAAGCTGATGAAAGCAAATCGTGTCGAGCCTACAGAAAGTTCGTTTACAGAAAATGGAGGTTATTTCAATGGTTGATTTGACACAGGTAATCGTAGCACTCCTGACCCTCGCTATCTCCGCTGTCTCCGCTTTCCTGATTCCCTACATCAAGAGCAAGGTGAGCGCCGAACAGCTTGACACAATCAAGTTCTGGGTCAACATTGCCGTGGAAGCGGCAGAGATGATTTACAACGGGACAGGCCGTGGGGAGGAGAAGAAAGCCTATGTGGTGAAATTCCTGAACAGCAAGGGCTTTATCCTCAACCCCGAGGAGATTGACAACATTATCGAAGCCGCTGTGCTGGAACTCAAGCTGGAGCAGAAAAAGGAAGCCTAACCGAAGTTAGACTTCCTCTACGATGAGTACAAATCCAAAACAGTGTTTTATAAAAAATACTTGGTTCGGATTTGCACATTCTGGTGGACTCGAAGGGGATCGAACCCTCGACCTCTGCGATGCGAACGCAGCGCTCTCCCAGCTGAGCTACGAGCCCAAATCGGCACTTTTTATGCGGGAAAAGTTACGAATTTTGGATTTCTCAAATATTCGATTTTCAGGGAAAAGTCCAACAAATCGGACAGGAAAACAGGGGGCAGAAAATCGGGTCGGATGTGTCTCGCTATGGATACGAACGCAGTGCTCTCCAGCTGTGCTACGAGCCCAAACTGCTTATTCTCATGCTTCGCTTGATGCGGCTCCCAGTCTATGTCCTGCGAAAACGGTCTGACAGACCGCTGAGTCCCTTCCGCCTGATGCCGTCACTACCTGACAGCAGAAATTATTATACCATATTTTCCGGCATTGTAAAGTGCTAATTTAAAAATTTTCGAAAAATGTGATCCAAATCTTTTGCGCAGCCCCCGGTCCAGGTGGAACCTGCTGAATTGAAACAGCAAAGGAAAAATCACGAAAGCCAAAGCCGTTGTCGAAGCTCACTTCAGGACACCGGCAAGAAGACCGGCACACCCATAACTTCACCTGGATTCACGACCTGGGCCGCGCCCCGGCGTCATCGGTAACACCGCTCTTTCTCTGGACCTGGCTTCCGGCAGCTGCCCCTATGACAAAATTACCGTCCCGGACGATTGCGTCACCGCCTTCAACGAACGCAGTTTCGTTACAGACCTCCCCCCAAGTAAACGCCGCAAAAAGGGGCGGTCTTACCTGAAAATGGAATATTTCTGCACCGATGGCGGCACCATCCCTGCCGTGTCCGTGACAATCCTCTTGCCAGCTCCAGACATAATCCGACCCTTACCTGCATCTTTGGCGGAACCGGCTCCGGCGGACCTGAATCGCCCACCGTCCTCCACCAGGCGGTTCAGGTCCGCCGGATGGCCTGTCCGGAAGGCGGCGGAACACGACCTTCAAAAGGCGAATGGTTTTCCTGATACGGGGCCTGCCGCCGGGTATCAGAAAGAAGCAGAAAGAAGCAGGAAAAACCAGGTACAGCCGGGAAAGGGACCCCTGACGGGGTCCCTTCCGGTCGTTCTTTCCGGGCTCTCTCGAAACCTGTTTTCGTCGGGATCAGCCTGTAATATCCCGGTAAAGATACGTGACGATGTTGGCTCTGGGGGAATTCTGGCCGGGAACGAAGGCGGAGCCCACGCCGGTCAGCAGGCCGCTGCTGTCCGCCCAGGCCACGGCGCCGGTGAAGTACTTGTTGGGATTGGCACTGGCCAGGGCGCTGGCCCCCACGGGGTTAGGCTCGCCGTTGGAGCGCCAGAGGAACGTCACTACGTGGCCGCTGGTGCAGGTACCCCTGGGATTGAAGGTGGTGGCTGTGGTGCCGGTGGTGATGCCGTTCTCCTGGGCCCACAGGATGGCCTTATAGAAGGGGCTGGAGGAGGCCACGTCAGTAAAGGGATTGGTCTTGGTCCGGGGCTCGGGGCAGCCCTTGGCCCGCCAGAGGAACGTCACCACCTGGCCCCGGGTGCAGGTGGAATTGGGCTGGAACTGGGTTTCCGTCACGCCGGTGGTGACGTTGTTCTCCAGAGCCCAGAGCACCGCGTCCTTATAGTAGGCGCTGTCCGGCACGTCTGTGAAGGGGTTGCCGCTGGCCACGGAGTCGGGCAGCTGGGGAATCTGATTTGGCTGCTGGCCCTGGGGAATGCCGGTGTCCTCCAGGCCGGTGTTGAAAAAGTCCACCTGGAAGTTGAGAGAGGTGGGAGTACCGTCCCGAAGCTTCAGCCCGTCGATGCGGACGGAGTAGGTCCCGTCGTAGACGCTGATGCCGTCAGGCCGGAAGATGAGGCCATAGCCCACTCCGCCGTAACCGTTGATGTAGTTGAAATATTTTCCGGAATGGGCGGCGGTGTAGCGTTCGCTGCCCTGGAAAGTCCAGGTTTTGCCGTCTCCAGTGAGGGTGATGGTGAGACCGCTGACGGCAGGGGCGGCGTAAACAGAGGGATTCAGATGCACGCTCCAGGCGTAGTCTTTACCGAAGATGTCGCTGGGGAAGCTGCCGGAGGCGGGCCAGGCGATATAGTCAAAGCTGCATCCCTGTCCGCTCTGGTCGTGAGCCATCTCCATGGAATAAGCGCCGGCCATGCCAAAGCCCACCTTGCCCATCCTGGGATTGAGTTGCCAGGTTCGGTGGCCCACCCGGCTGATATTGCCGGCGTCGCTGTCATCCATGTATCCGTCCACAGAGCCCACCAGGGAATAGCCGCAGGCGATATTGCTGGAGCTGGCGGCAGCCCGGCCTTTCTGGTAAAATCCCTTGTCCATGCCCGCCGGCTGGCTGGGATAGTGGGTCAGCTCATTCAGGGCGGCGTTGACCACCGCGCCGTACTGGGCGCTTTCGCACATGCCGGCGTCCAGGGTGACAGAGGGCAGACCCGCGATGCGACGCATGGCGTTCAGCCGGGCGGCGGCCTCTTGAAGCAGGCTGTCCGTAACCTTGCCGATGGCGTAGGGAGCCTTATAGGAAGGCTCCACGTCATATTCCTTGTCGTAAATGCTGCTGCCCCGCAAAGGCGCGTTTTTCAGCAGCTGAGTAATTTCCGCCTGGCTGAGCTTGGGCATCTCCGTGCTTCCGCTGCCATCATGGAGCTTCCGGGGAATGTCGGAAAGGGTCTCTTCCTGGCCGCAGACAGAACAGACCTGATAGATCCTGCCGGCAGAAGAGGTGGTGGCAGGAATGGTCTTTTTCTCCCAGCTGTGCGCAAGCATGGGAATCGTCCGCAAGGTTTCTTCCGCACCGCAGTCAGGACAGCTTCGGGTAGCCTTGCCCTCGGCGGTGCAGGTGGCAGGAACGGTCTCATATTTCCATCCGTGATCGCTCTTGGGGAGCGTCCGGATGCTCTCCTCTGCGCCGCAGGCGGAGCAGCTCCGGTAATAGCGGCCTTCTTTGGTACAAGTCGCCTGTTCCGTCAGATATTTCCAGGTATGCCGGCCATTGGCGCAGGGGGTGCCGGGTGTAACCGGCGGCTGCGTAACAGGAGGCTCCGGTGTGACGGGGTTGGTGGTCTCGCCGGGATTTGTAGCAGACCCGCCGGGGTTGGTGGTCTCACCGGGGTTCGTGGTGGAGCCGCCGGGGTTGGTGGTGGAACCGCCGGGTTTGGTCGAAGTAGACCCGCTTCCGGAGGAGCCGGGAATCCGGAAGGTGCTGCCCGGCTGCGCCATGCCGTTTTCATCCAGCGGAGGCACATCCTCCATCATCTTAAACTTACAGGTCTGGCAGACCCACTCCTTGTGCCCCTCGTTGTCCTTTCGGGCAAACATATTGCCCATGAGCTTAAAGTTGTGGGTGTGGCCATCCTCGCCAACGAGATAGCTGGGGTCGATGTCCAGACCGGGCCGGGTCTGGGGCGGCCGGGCGTCGTCGTTGCAGCGGGAACAGATGCCGTCCTTGTTGGGGCCGTAGTCGTGTCCCAGGGAGCGGCCGCCGTTTTCCAGCTCATCATAGGCGCCCACCCCGGTGCCCCAGCTGCCGCACTGGGGACAGACTATATACATATAGCCGTTGTCAATGCAGGTGGGCTGGACCGGCGTGTACTCCATGATCGTACCGCATCTGGAGCACGCGCTTTTATGCTCATAAGCCCCTGCCCCAGGTATGGCGGACACCATCAGCACCAGCGCGCACAGCGCCGCCGTCCATTGTTTCAGTCGTCTCATTCTTCAAAATCCTCCTTTTTATATTCGGGCCTGAATTTGCCCTCTATAAATAAGTGCGTTTGAAAAACGCCGAGGTTTTATTTTTTCGGAAAAAATTTTTGGATTTTTGAAAAAACCAGCAAAGCACACAAAATAGATCGCCGTTTTTTGTGCAGGATTCCACGGTCCGGCGGCTCCGGAACCGCCCGGCGGCCCCTGCCTCCTAGCGCATGAGGTAGCCGTGGGCGGTGAGCTCCCGGCAGAGATTTTCCACGTGCCTCTGGTCCCGGGTCTCCAGCACCAGGGTCACGATACAGGCCGCCACGTCGGTTTCCTTGTCCTCCCGGTTGTGGCTGACGCTGATGATATTGGCCCCGCTGTCCGACACCACCTGAAGCATTTGCAGGAGGCTCCCCGGTTTGTCCGCCACCTTGGTGGTGAGCTCCACCAGACGGCCCGCCTTGGAAAGGCCCTTTGTGATGACCCGGGACAGCGTCGTCACGTCCACATTGCCGCCGGAGACCACGCAGACGGTTTTCCGGCCCTCGGTGGGCACCTCACCGAACATGCAGGCGGCCACAGGCGTGGCCCCGGCCCCCTCGGCCACGGTCTTCTGCTCCTCCATCAGGGCCAGAATGGCAGAGGCAATCTCATCCTCGGACACGGTGACCACCTCGTCCACGTACTTCCGGCACAGCTCAAAGGTCAGGTCCCCCGGCCGCTTCACGGCGATGCCGTCGGCAATGGTGGACACGCCGGACAGCTCCGCGGGCCGCCCCTCCTGGAGAGAGAGGTACATGGAGGGGGCCCCGGCGGCCTGGACGCCCACCACCCGGCAGTCCGGCTTCAGGTGCTTGATGGCAAAGGCCACGCCGGCGATGAGGCCGCCGCCGCCGATGGGCACCACCACCTGATCCACCTCCGGCAGCTGCTCCAGAATCTCCAGGCCGATGGTGCCCTGCCCGGCGATGACCAGGGGATCGTTGAAGGGATGGGCAAAGGTATAGCCCTCCTCTGCCACCAGGCGTTCCGCCTCCCGGGCGGCGTCGTCATAGACGCCGGGGACCAGAACCACCTCCGCGCCGTAGCCCTTGGTGGCCTCCACCTTGCTGATGGGCGCGCCGGCGGGCATACAGATGACGGAACGGATGCCCAGCTTCGACGCGGACAGGGCAATCCCCTGGGCGTGGTTCCCGGCGGAGCAGGCAACGACGCCCCGCCCGGCCTCCTCCGGCGTCAGGGAACGAATCTTGTTATAGGCCCCCCGGAGCTTGAAGGCCCCAGTGAGCTGGAGATTTTCCGCCTTGATGTAAACGCCCTTCCCCAGCCTGGGGGCCGGGTCCAGGGGGGTCCGCCGGGCAATGCCGGACAGGGCCTGCTGCGCGTCCCAGATCATATTCAGTGTCAGCGTCATGATAAACCGCTCCTTTCGCGGGGCCCGGCCCCGGGTGAAATGACTCGCTCCGCCCTCAGCCCTCCTGCTTCTTCACGGACAGGAAGACGGAGGGATGTGTTTTGCAGGTCGCCAGACTCACCGACACCAGGGCGATGCCGCAGGCGACGGTCCCGGGGACGGCGGAGCCCAGCCCCAGGGGCTCGCCCATCAGCTTCCAGCCGACGCAGACCGCGAAGCCCGCCGCCATACCGGCGATGACGCCGGGGGCGGTGGCCTTTTTCCAGTACAGCGCCGCAAAGGCCGGCAGTCCGGCGGCGGCGGCGTAGAAGCTCCAGGCAAACATAAGGATATTATAGGCGTTCTTGATGTAAAGCGCAATGACCAATGCGCCCAGAGGCAGAATGATGGAGAAGATTCTGGAGAGGAAAATCTCCGTTTTGTCCTTCATCTCCGGGAAGAAGGTCTTGCCGATGTCGTGGACGCAGGTCTGGACGGACACCAGCAGATAGCTGTCCGCCGTGGACATGATGACGGACAGAATGCCCGCCAGCGCCAGACCCGTCAGGCCCACAGGCAGCACATGGATAGCCAGGGCGGGCACCACCGCGTCGGTATTGCCGTACTGGGCCAGAACATCGTCACCGATAATCTGGTGGGCCGCCACGCCCATGAAGTACACCAGGGCAATGGTGACGCCGTAGACCGCCGTGCCCAGGAACATGCCCTTTTTGGCGGCCCCCCGGTTTTTGGCGGCAAAGGCCCGCTGCCACATCTCCGCGCCGGCCATGGTGAAGACCAGATAGGTCACCACGTCCCCCAGAATCTTGCCGTCCAGATAGGGCCGGGCAAGGGCCGGGTCCAGATTGGCGGCGAAGACGGAGAACCCGCCGATGCTTCTCAGGGACGCCGCGGGAATCAGGATATACACGAACAGAATCAGCATGTAAAACTGAAGCACGTCGGTGTAGACCACGCCGAAGAGGCCGCTGGAAGCGGTGTAGACCATGAAGATGACGCAGGCAATCAGGGCCCCCGCCTCATAGGACAGTCCCACCTGGCCCCCCAGCATGTTGATGATGGTGGCGGTGGCCGTCACCTGGGAGGCGACGGTGCCCATCATGGTAAAGGCCACCATGGCCGCCAGGAACACCTTGGCGGTCCTCCCGAACCGGCGGGAGAACAGGTCCGGGATGGAGGTCACGTCGTGCTGCATGCCGATGTCGGAAATGCGGCCCGAGACGCCTGAAAAAATAAACATCCCCAGCAGATAGGGGATCGCGGTCATCACCGCCTTGAAGCCGCTGGAATAGGCGACGCCCGCCCGGCCCATCAGGCCGCTGCCGCCGATGATGGTGGCGCAGACGGTGGCCATCATTACCAGGGGCCCCAGAGACCGGCCCGCCACGTAGTAATCGCCCACATTTTTGATGCGCCTGACAAAGTAGACGCCCACCGCCACCATGGAAACCAGATAGGCCCCGATAATCATCAGGTCCAGTACGCTCAGTTCACTGTGATTGATCAATTGAATCATCCTTTCCTGTTTTGGATTCAGCCGCCGGTCACGGCGGCCGCCTGTGTTCCATCCGCTCCCCCGCATCCGGGGGCTCGCGGAACGGCTGGTTGGACCCAAGACCGCAGAGCGGGGAAGCATCGTCCTGCCTGATATAGTCAGCACAGTTGAAAATCGGCAGATACCGATTTTCAAACAGCGGCGGAGCCGCTGACGGGTAAGGTAAAAACCCGATGTGCTGACTATAAAGTCCTCCGCAAGGCCGTTTTGCGGCCTGTGCGGCGAATCATCGCCGCACTTGTTGAAAAGAAGCAAATGCTTCTTTTCAGCTGCGGTGACGATAACGCCCGCGAAAAACTGCAAAAAGCGGACCGGCGCCCTCCCCCGGGCCGGTCCGCATCATCAGGCACTTCCACACAAGTTCCGCTGTTTTTTTGCCGGAGGCGCCAGGCGGGACAGCACGCCGCGGTCCTCCGAAATTGTGTTCTCGCAAAGATTATACCATAAAAAGGGAGCTCTGTCGAGGGGAATTCCCCAAAAAATATTGAAAGCCGCATTATTTTCCGTCAAAACCGACGAATCCCCTGGGAAACCGGCTCTAAACGGCGAAAAAGCAGGAGACAGGACCGTCGGCCTGTCTCCCGCTCTCGTTGACGGTTTTTCAGTTTCAGCAGTCAGCTTTCAATTCTCAAAATAACGCCCCAGATCGAAGGGGGAGAAAATGCCCTTCTCCGTAACCACGCCGTCGCAGAGCTTGGGCGGCGTCACGTCAAAGGCGGGATAGTAGCCCTTGACGCCCTCCATGGTGGTGCGGGTGCCCATGGCGTCCATCACCAGCAGGGGGTCCCGCTCCTCAATCACCACGGAGCTCATGTCCGGGTGGCTGGGGTTGGGGGAGCCGGTGACGAAATAGGGAATTCCCCAGTACCGGGCCGCCAGGGCAATCTGAAAGGTGCCCACCTTGTTGACCACATGGCCGTCCATCGTAATAACGTCGGCGGCGGAGGTAAACAGGTCCACGTGCTTTTCCTTCATGGTGTAGCCCGGCATGTTGTCGGAAATCACCGTCACGTCAAAGCCCATGTCGCAGGCCACGCTGGCGGTGAGCCGGGCCCCCTGGAAGTAGGGCCGGGTCTCCGGGCAGATGACCTTGACGGCGTTGCCCCGCTCCCGGCACTCCCGGAGCATGGTGCCGATGACGGTCTCCGCAAAGCACTGGGTCATGATGGTGCCGTTCTGGGGAATCTTGTCCGCCAGCAGCTTTCCCACGGCGGTGTAGCGGATATAGTTCTCGTTGATTTGATTCACCGCGTTCTCCCGCAGGGCCTCCACCAGCTCCAGGCCGGTTTTCCCCGCCGCCAGTGCGGCCCTGGCGGCGTTCATGGCCCGCTCCGTCACCCGGATCATCTTTGCCATGGTGGTGGGCCGGGCGTGGGAAAGGTGATAGGCGGCCTGCTCCAGATGGGCCAGCAGATCCGCCTCCGGCAGGTCCCTGGCCTCATAGCCCGCCAGGGCCATGCCCATGGCCGCCGCCAGATAGGGCCCGCCGCTCTGGGTCACCATGTCGGCAATGGCCTGGGCCACCTCCTCGTGGCGGCGGCAGGTGACATACTCCACCCGGACGGGGTAAATGCGCCGGTCCAGAATGCGAACTGCGCCGTCCTCGTACCAGGCCACATTTTCATAGCGGAGCAGGAAGCCCACGCCCTCGTCTGCGCGTTTCATCATAATCCGTGTCCTCCTTACCCGTGTTTCATGGCGGCAATGTCCGCCTCGCTCATGGTGACGATGGGCCCGTTTGCCATGGCGATGGAGCAGATTTTGGCGGCGTCCTCAATGTAGACGGCCCGGATGTGGGCCTGCTCCAGGCTGGCCCCAATGGCCAGGACCCCGTGGTTTGCCAGCAGGCAGCCGGTCCGCTCCGCCAGGACCTTCACCGCCTCGTCTCCCACGGTCCGGGTGCCGGGAACGGCGAATTTGGCCAGAGGCACATCGCCCCCCAGGAAGGGGACCATTTCAATCAGAATGGTGGGGATGCCCTTGTTGTTCACAGCGAAGGCTGTGGCGTAGGGGGAATGGGTGTGGATAATCGCGCTCACCTCCGGCTTGGCCTGGTAAACGGCGGCGTGCATCCGCCACTCGGAGGAAGGACGGTAATTTCCCTCAAGAATCTCGCCGTCCAGCCGCAGGACCACCATATCCTCCGGCGTAATGGTCTCATAGGGGACGGAGGTGGGGGTAATGACCATCACATCCTGCTCTTTGTCGTACACGCTGAGGTTCCCGCTGGTGCCGGCAAACAGTTTCTCGGCGTAGGACTGCTTGGACCAGTCGCATACCGCCTGCCGCATTTCCTGAATCGTCATAGGCTGTGTGTCCTTTCTGTATTGATTGTACCCATTGGAATTTTGAGATTAAAGATATAAAGGCGGAAGAACCGCCGGGGGCCCTCAGCCCAGCCAGTACAGCGTCCGGCTGTCAAAGGTCAGGCCCAGCTTCTTCTGCAGGGCGGTGGAGGCGTCATTGCCGGGCTGGATGTGGCAGTAGGGCAGCAGGCCCCGCTCCAGCTGCCGCCGGATCAGCTCGCACTCCAGCACCTCCGCGATTCCCCGGCGGCGGAACTGGGGCAGGACCTCCAGAAGGCCCATGCTGCCCTCCTCATGGAAGCCGGCAAAGCCCGCCAGAGCCCCGTCCGCCACGGCCCCGGTCATGCCCTCGGCAATGCGGCGGCAGATGTGCTCCTCATAAGCGCCGGGATGGTGGTAGTTTTCCAGCACAAAGTCCATGTCCTCCATGGTCAGGGGCCGGAGGCTGACGCCGGGCCGGGAGACCCGGGGGGCCTCCTCCTTCAGATAGACGGCCTGGGCGCAGGGCATGATCTCCCGGTAGACTCCGGCCTCCGTCAGGGCCTTCACCGTGTCCTCATCATCGGTCAGAACCAGGAAGCAGCCCCGCAGAGCCGGATGATCCGCGGCGGGACCGGCGGCGTAGCAGATATTGATTTCATCATGCTTCAGAACCAGGGCCGTTTCGTCGGCCCGCAAAATCCGAGCGCCCCGCCGGTAAAAGTCCAGCAGATAACTGTAGCGGACCGGGTCCCGGCGGGCCCACTCCAAAACCGTTTGCTCCATAGTACCTCCCTCCGTCCCTTTTGTACATTTGTTGATTTTCGTTGTTTTCCTCCCCGGGAGGAAAACCCGCTGTTGACAGTACCAAAATAACATATCTTCCCGCACTTGTCCAGCTTTTTCGGAGAAAAACGGAAAAATCCGCTTTGCTTCGCCAGCGGCCTCCTGCCGTACCCCCCAAGAGGCTCTTTATTTTTTGACCATTTTTGCGTTTATTATTGTGGGTTTCTGTCTAATTGACACAAAACTGGCCCTGTGTTACAATGATAAAAATTCCTGCGGCGGTGAAACGCCCCGCGGAGACGAAAGAGGAGGGCGTCCCCATGACCTATACCTATGAATACTTCCAGAAAAGCGCGGATTTCCTGAAAACCAAGGTGGATTACACCCCGGAAGTCGCCATTGTCCTGGGCTCCTGCCTGGGACCCTTCGCCCAGGCCATCGAGAACCCGGTGGAAATCGACTATGCCGACATCCCCAACTTCCTGGTCTCCACCGTGGAGTCCCACGCCGGAAAGCTCATCTTCGGTGAAATCGCGGGGAAAAAAGTGGTGTGCATGTCCGGCCGCTTCCACTCCTATGAGGGATACGACTTCGAGCAGCTGGTTATCCCCGTCCGGGTCTTCAAGCTGCTGGGCGTGAAAACGGTGATTCTCACCAACGCCGCCGGCGCGGTGAACACCGGCTACCGCCCGGGAGACGTCATGATTATCTCCGATCATCTCAAGCTCACCGGGGACAGCCCCCTCCGGGGCCCCAATGTGGAGGAGTTCGGCCCCCGCTTCTTCGACATCTCCCGGATGTATACCCCGGAGCTGCGGCAGCTGGCCCTGCGCTGCGCCGAGGACTCGCCCCTCCGGGTCCACGAGGGCGTCTATATGTTCTTCACCGGCCCCCAGTTTGAGACGCCGGCGGAAATCCGGGCCGCCCGTCTGCTGGGCGCCGACGCCGTGGGCATGTCCACCGTCACCGAGGCCCTCACCGCCGCCCACTGCGGGATGCCCCTGCTGGCCCTGTCCGTCATGACCAATATGGCCGCCGGCGTGCTGAGCCGTCCCCTGACCGACGGCGAGGTGGGCGAGACCGCCCAGATGGTGGCCGGAGCCTTCAGCGACTACATGAAGAAAATCGTGGCCGCAATTTAAATATAAGGAGGAACCCGCGTGAAACTGCTTTTAAAGCACTGCGACATTCTGGCGGGAGAGGACTTCCGCTGTCTGAAAGACGCGTATCTGGGCATTGACGGGGATACCATCGACTATATCGGCACGGAACGGCCCCAGGCCGCCTACGAGCAGGAGAAGGACATGAGCGGGAAGCTGCTGCTGCCCGGCCTGATTAACTGCCACGGCCACACCGCCATGGTGCTCCTGCGGGGCATCGGCAGCGATCTGCCCCTTCAGGAATGGCTGTTTGAGAAGATGATGCCCGTGGAGGACCGCCTCACCGCCCAGGACATCAAGGCCGGCAACGCCCTGGCCCTGCTGGAGATGATTGCCACCGGCACCACCAGCTATTCCGACATGTATTTTGAAACCATGACCGCCGTGGAGAACGCGGCGGAGTCGGGCATCAAGGCCAACCTCTGCCGCCCCTGTCAGGCCTTTTCCAAAGAGGATTCCTACGCGCAGAACCGCCGGGCCGCGGAGTCCATCCAGCTCTTCAAGGACTGCCACGGCATGGAGAACGGACGCATCCGCATCGACTTCGCCATTCACGCCGAATATACCAATTTCCCCCATATCGTGGAAGCCTACAGCGCCGACTGCAAGGCCCTGGGCGGCCGGATGCAGGTCCACCTCTCCGAGACCGTCCGGGAGCACGAGGAATGTGTCGCCAAATACGGCAAGACCCCCGCCCGGTGGTTCTATGACCTGGGTACCTTCGACTCCCCCACCGCCGCCGCCCACTGCGTGGCCGTGACGGAGGAGGATTTGCAGCTGCTGCTGGAGAAGGGGGTCAGCCCCATCCATAATCCCTCCAGCAACATGAAGCTGGGCAGCGGCTTCGCCCCCATCCCCCGGATGCTGGACCTGGGGCTCAATGTGACCCTGGGCACCGACGGCGCCGCCAGCAACAACAACCTCAACCTGTTTGAGGAAATGCATCTGGCCTCCATCCTGCACAACGGGTTCACCCACGACCCCACATTGATGAAGCCCGCCCAGGTCCTGGCCATGGCCACTCGGAACGGCGCGAAGCTCCAGGGCCGGGAGGACACCGGCGTGCTGGAGACCGGGAAGAAGGCGGACCTCATCGCCCTGGACCTCCAGCGGCCTCATCTCTATCCCAATCTGAATCCCCTGGCACTGGTGGCCTACGCCGCTCAGGGCAGCGACGTGGTTTTGACCATGGTGGACGGGAAAATTCTCTATGAAAACGGGGAATTTTTGACCCTGGACGCGGACAAAATCATGTACGAGGCCAAAGCCGCCGTGAAGCACCTGTACGGCTGAGAGATACCGGCCCTGCCGCAGGGACCGGCCCGCCCCGGAGCCGTTTCCGGCAACGGAAAGCGGGCGGGGCTTCCGGCAGACGGGCCGGGACAGAGCCCGGCCCCTACAGGACGCCGCCGCAAGGTGGGCGGAACCCACGGCACAAAAGAGAGAGCGGCTGACGGAAGCGCCAGGGCCCCAGCCGCGTGGAACAGACCCCCAATACCCCCAGACCGAAACGCGGCACAAAAAAGAGGGCGCAAGCCGATGGGAACACCCAGCCCCCAGCCGCGTGGAACAGACCCCCGGAACCTCCAGACCGAAACGCGACGCAAAAAAGAGGGGGGCCCGGGGGATTCTTCCCCCGGCGCGGCACAAAAAAGCCGGGGGAAGATTCCCCGGCTTCCAAGAGAGTAAGATCAGGCGCCGTCCAGCACCTTGACCTGTTTTTCGTCAAACAGCCGCTGCCACTCGGCGTCCAGGGGCTGGTCGGTGATGATGCAGTCCAGCTGCTCCAGGGAGCAGACGGAGATAAAACCGGACTTGCCGAACTTGGTGTGATCTGCCAGCAGAATGGCGTGATCTGAGTTCTCAATCACCGTCTGCCGCACGTTGGCAACCGTCTCATAGGCGTCGTTGACGCCCCGGAGAGGATCAATGGCCCGGCAGGAGATAAACGCCTTGTCCATGCAGTGCTGCTGGAGGTAGCGGACGGTCTCCAGTCCGGTAAAGCCCTCGATGCCGCCGTGATAGGTGCCGCCGGTGCAGATCAGCTGAATATTGGTGCAGCCGGAGAGCTGCCCAATCACCCGGTAGGAGTTGGTCACCACCGTCAAAGGCAGGTTCCGAATCTCGTCGCACAGGGCCAGGGCAGTGGTGGAGTGGTCGATGAAAATGCAGTCGTTGGGATAGATCATCCGGGCGGCCTGCTGGCAGATGGACTTTTTCTCGTCCACAAACAGCCCGCTTTTCAGCTGATTGGGCACCATGTTGGTCTTCCGGTCCTTGATGGTGGCCCCGCCATAGGAACGGAGCAGGAAGCCCTCCATCTCCAGAACCTCAAAATCCCGCCGGATGGTCTGACCGCTGACCTGAAACCGGCGGGCCATCTCCGCTACGGTGGCAGACTTATACTCCAGGAGATACTTTTTCAGCTTCTCCCGTCTCTGGGCAGTCATCATAGGCAGCTCACTCCTGTTCCGTTTCTGTCACTTTGACATAAAACGCCGCGTTTTCCGTCACATCCGGCGGCAGGACCTCCCGATTTTCCAAAAACCGGAACACAAGCGGCCCGGCAGGTCCGGCGGAAAAACATCTGCGGTTCTCTCACTTTTGGCTCATTTTTTGCATATTATGTCACAAATATGTTTCCCTGTCAATCCCGCAGGCCGGAATTCCCGTCAAATATCCGCAAATTTTTTCTCGAAACCGGCTGAATTTTTTGTTGAATATTGTTGCACTTCCTCAGTTTTTGTGAGCAATGTCCCGCTCCAGCGGAGAAAGAAAGGATGTTTTAAATGAAGAATTTTACCTATGCCATTACCACTGTGGTCCACTTCGGCAAGGGCCAGATTGAGAAGCTGGGGGCCGAGGTAGCCAGCCGCTCCAGCCGGGTGCTGATGGTCTACGGCGGCGGCAGCATCAAGCGCAACGGCGTCTATGACGGCGCCGCGGCCCAGCTCCGGGCCCACGGCGTGGAGTGGACGGAGCTGCCCGGCGTGGAGCCCAATCCCCGCATCAGCACCGTCCGGGAGGGCGTCCGCCTCTGCCGGGAGAAGGGCCTGGACGGCGTTCTGGCCCTGGGCGGCGGCAGCGTCATCGACTGCTCCAAGGCCATTGCCGCCGGCGCCCTCTACGACGGGGACCCCTGGGACTTCTCCGCCGGCAAGGCCGCGCCGGAGAAGGCTCTGCCCCTTTTCACCGTGCTGACCATGGCGGCCACGGGCTCCGAGATGGACAACATCGCCGTCATCTCCAATCCGGACAGCAACGAGAAGGAGGCCTTCGGCGCTCCCTGCTGCCTGCCCGCCGTGTCCATCCTGGACCCCAGCTACACCTGTTCCCTCCCGGCATCCCAGACCGCCGCAGGCACCGCCGACATTATATCCCATACCCTGGAGAACTATTTCAGTCCCATTGAAACCAACTACCTGGCCGACAACATGGCGGAGGCCATTCTCCGAGCCTGCGTGCTGTACGGCCCCAGGGCCATTGAAGCCCCCGACGATTACGACGCCCGGGCCAACCTCATGTGGTGCGCCTCCTGGGCCATCAACGGCTTTTTGGACATGGGCAAGCCGGTGGGCTGGAGCGTTCACCGGATGGAACATGAGCTCTCCGCCTTCTACGACGTCACACACGGCGTGGGCCTGGCCATTCTGACGCCCAACTGGATGCGCTATGTCCTCAGCGAACAGACCGAGGCCCGGTTCGCCCGGTACGGCGAGGCGGTCTGGGGTCTGGACCGGACGCTCCCCCAGCGGGAAAAGGCGGAGACCGCCATTCAGAAGACCCGTGAGTTCTTCAATTCCCTGGGTCTGCCCGCCACGCTGACGGAGGTGGGCATTGACAGCACGCACTTTGCCGAGATGGCCCGGAAGGCCCGGACCGCCAACTTCGACCGGACCTTCGTGCCACTCAGCGTGGAGGACATTCAGGAAATCTATAAAATGAGCCTGTAAGAACCCGGATTCATGGCCGGAAAAGGCCGGACGGGAAAGTTCTCTTTAGAAATTCCGGCGGAAACAGAACAGACACAGCGGCGAAGGGACCCGAAAGGGTCCCTTTCAGGCTGTCGAAAAAGAATTTTTCGACAGCCTGCGCAAGTTTTCAGAACCCGTGAGAAGTTCTGAAAACTTATTGA
>ERZ808040.547-NODE-547-length-31331-cov-83.221508_pt1 | contig 31331 bp, 21 predicted proteins | sample MGYA00380191_ERZ808040 | MGnify/ENA primary metagenome ERZ808040 (study PRJEB31490, sample SAMN06133395) | mouse gut metagenome | isolation source: J6 | host: mice | place: China: Chengdu | collected 2015-05 ...
GTAAATGAGAGTTACACTACCCAGACCTGCTCGTGCTGCCACAAAATAAGTGACAGTAGCCCGAAAGGTAGAGCAGGTTTGCGAATAAGAGGATGGGCTTGTGCTGAGTGTGGCACATGGCATGATAGAGATATCAATGCTGCTAAGAACATCCTCGCGGTCGGACTTGACCGTCTAGATGTAGGAATCCCCTCGGTTTAGCGAGGGGAGGAAGTCAAAAAAGAAAATTAAGATAAATCAGACGTTAATAACGATAGATTTTGCAGTGATATATCAAAACTGTTACCAATTTAGTTTTAGTTTGCAAAAGCAGGGGAAAGATAGTGGTTCAATGCCACGTTTGACTCAACTTCTTGCTATAATAGCGGCTAATTAAATCGCCTTTTTGCTCGATTGGGTGGTTATCCCTCTAAAAGTAACCAAATCAGTGCGACACCGAGATTTTTTGTCTCGTCTCACTATCACATAATATCGAAGTTTGTTTTTTTATACTTTTCTTCCCACTTAGATACTGCGGAAATTGCCTTATGATGACCCTCGCTGGACACCGTTTTTTAACCGAGTTTAAAACCAATCAACTGATTGAGCAGTTAAATAGCCAAGCGGCCTTAAAAGTGACTGGTATTGACACTCAACAAGTGTATGTCTTGTCGCGTGACCTTAACGATGCAGAGCGTAAAAAGGCCTTAGATTTATTGAATCAAGGCGAGGAAGTAGACCAAATTACAGCGACACAAGGGCAGTGCCAGGTCATTGTTAGCCCTAGATTTGGCACCATTTCACCTTGGTCTAGTAAGGCAACAGATATCTTTAATAACTGTGACCTTGACGTTGAACGTGTTGAGCGCGTTATCGTTTTCACCTTAACCGGTGACAATCTGCCTGCCAAATTACCAAAAGAGGCAGAGCAAATCTTACATGACCGTATGACTCAAAGCTTGGTATATGAGTTTGCTAAGTTAGAGCAGCTGTTTGATGATCACAGCCCAGCCCGCCTAAATCATATTGACGTAATTGGCGAAGGTCGTGCGGCATTAGAAGCGGCCAACCAAGAGTTTGGTTTTGCTTTATCTAGTGAAGATATTGATTATTTAATGGCAGCTTATGTTGATGAGCTAAAGCGCAACCCAACAGACGTAGAGCTTATGATGTTTGCTCAGGCCAACTCAGAGCATTGCCGTCACAAAATCTTCAACTCAGAGTGGACCATTGATGGTGAGGTTCAGCCAAAATCACTATTTAAAATGATCCGCAACACTCATGAGAAAAACCCTCAAGGTATCTTATCGGCCTATAAAGATAACGCTGCCGTTATGGAAGGCTTTGAAGCCCAACGTTTTTATCCTCTACCTACCGTACAATTGGGTGGCTCATTAGGGGATGATGCCTTATCGACTGAAATGCATCAGTATGGTTTTCATAACGAAAACATCGATATCTTAATGAAAGTTGAAACCCATAACCACCCAACGGCCATTGCACCTTATGCCGGTGCTTCAACTGGTGCGGGTGGTGAAATTCGTGACGAAGGGGCAACTGGTCGTGGTGGTAAGCCAAAAGCCGGTCTAACTGGCTTTAACGTCTCTCACTTACACCTACCAGATATGCCAGAGAAGTGGGAGCAGTCAGGTAAGGTAAGTACCAAAGAGTATGGCAAGCCAGACCGTATGGCTTCAAGCTTAGAGATTATGACAGAAGCGCCATTAGGTTCTGCTAACTTCTCTAATGAGTTTGGTCGTCCTAACTTATGTGGCTACTTCCGCTCGTTCCAGTTAGACACCAGCAAAGAGCAAGATGGTAGCGAAATGCGTGGTTACCATAAGCCAATTATGATTGCTGGTGGTTACGGTAACATCAAGCGTAACTTGGTTAAGAAAAATGGTATCCAAGAAGGTGATTTGTTAATTGTACTGGGTGGTCCAGCGATGCAAATCGGCTTAGGTGGTGGCGCAGCCTCATCTGTAGACAGTGGTGAACTGGATGAAGGTCTAGACTTTGCTTCTGTACAACGTGATAATGCTGAAATGGAGCGCCGCTGTCAAGAAGTTATCGATCGCTGCTGGTCTTTAGCAGGTGATGACATTGAAAGCAGCAACTCTGGCAAAGATGGCAACCCAATTGTGTCTATCCACGACGTGGGTGCAGGGGGGCTATCTAACGCTATGCCTGAGCTGGTTGATGACCATGATATGGGTGCTCATTTGAATTTACGCCGTATTCCTTCATTGGAAGCGGGTATGTCACCCATGGCTATCTGGTCAAATGAAGCGCAAGAGCGTTATGTGCTAGCCATTCGCCCAGAAAGCGAAGAGTTGTTTGATGCTATTTGTAAACGTGAGCGCTGCCCATATGCTATTTTGGGAACAGCAACCACAGTTCGTCAGTTAAAAGTAGATGATGATTTATTAGAAGACCAACCAGTAGATATGCCAATGCAGGTATTACTGGGCGGAACACCACAAATGAAACGTTCATTTGAGCGTAGTGAGCAGCAGCTAAGTGCCTTAGATTTATCATCTACTGAGCTAACAGAAGCGGTACATGATGTCTTACGTCACCCAACCGTAGCCAGTAAGTCTTTCTTAATCAGTATCGGTGACCGTTCTATCACCGGTATGGTGACTCAAGATCAGTATGTGGGCCGTTATCAAGTGCCTGTGGCAGACTGTGCGGTGACCATATCTGGCTTAATGGCAAATACTGGTGAAGCAATGAGTGTGGGCGAGCGTCCTCCTGTGGCCTTAATTAGCCCAGCAGCTTCAGCGCGCTTGGCTGTAGCCGAAGCGATTACTAACATTGCTGGTGCTCGTATTGATAAGATTTCAGACATTACTTTATCAGCAAACTGGATGGCCGCTTGTGGTGAAGATAAAGAAGATGAAGCTTTATTTGATGCCGTTTATGCCATCGGTGAAGAGCTATGCCCAGCATTAGGTATCGCCATTCCAGTAGGTAAAGACTCCCTATCTATGCGTGCTGGCTGGACAGATGAAGACGGAGATAAAGCCGTTGTTAGTCCAATGAGCTTAGTGGTTACTGCGTTCGCTCCTGTACAAGATGTGAACAAGACCTTAACACCTGAGCTTAAGAATGCTGATTCAGCATTATACCGCTTGGATCTATCAAAAGGTCAGTTCCGTTTGGGTGGTTCAATCCTAGCTCAAACTCAGAGCCAATTAGGTAATGAGTGCCCTGACTTAGCTAGCCCACAAGATTTGATCAACTTCTTTAACTTTATCCAAGCGGGTAATGAACAAGGGGTTATCAGTGCTTATCACGATATCGGTGATGGCGGCTTATTAGCGACTGTGGCTGAGATGCAGTTCACCAACCGTTTGGCGATTAACTTAAACCTAACGGATGACAATCTATTAGGCCAGTTGTTTGCTGAAGAATTGGGTGCTGTTATCCAGGTATTGCCTGAGCATGTGGATGCGGTTATGGCGTTAGCTGAAGAGCACAACGTTGCTGATATGCTAAGCCTAGTAGGTCAGACTATTGAGACGCCAGTGGGTGGAGCAAACCAAGACAAACTGACTATTATTACCCCATCACATCAGGGCGAAAATGCTGTAGTGTTTGACCGTAGCGACTTACAGCAAACTTGGACTCAAGTGAGCTATCAAATTGCTAAGCGCCGTGATAACCCAGAGTGCGTACAACAAGAGTTTGATTTAATTGCTGATCCAAACCATCACGGTCTGATTGCTCAAGCTAACTTTGACTTAAACCAAAAAGTTGAAGAGCCTTATTTAGAAAGCCGTCCTAGTAAGCCTAAGGTAGCTATCTTACGTGAGCAGGGCGTTAACGGTCAGTTAGAGATGGCTGCTGGTTTTGAGCGTGCAGGGTTTGATGCAGTAGACGTTCACATGAGCGATCTACTCGAAGGCCGTATTAATTTACGTGACTTCAATGGTCTAGTGGCCTGTGGCGGCTTTAGCTATGGTGACGTATTGGGTGCAGGCTCAGGTTGGGCTAACTCAATCTTGTTCCATGATGAGTTACGTATGCAGTTCGTACGTTTCTTTGCACGTCCAGACACCTTCAGTTTAGGGGTATGTAATGGCTGTCAGATGATGGCTCAGTTAAAAGACCTAATACCAGGTGCTGAAAACTTCCCACGCTTCACTTATAACCAGTCAGCTCGTTTTGAAGCACGTACTGTGAACGTTAAGATTGAACGTACTAAATCAATCTTATTAAAAGGTATGCAAGACAGTATCTTACCAATCGCGGTAGCGCATGGTGAAGGTTTTGCAACTTTAAATGAGACAGATATTGAAGGTATGTCAAACCACGGTCAAGTTGCGATGCGCTATGTGGACAGCCAAGGCAACCCAACTGAAACTTATCCATTGAACCCGAACGGTTCTATTAGTGGGGTAACAGGTATTTGTAGTACCGACGGTCGTGTGACACTAATGATGCCACACCCTGAGCGTACTTTACGTGCTGTGAACCACAGCTGGAAGCCAGAAGACTGGTCTGAGGATGGTGCGTGGATGCGTATGTTCCGTAACGCCAGAGCTTGGTTAAGATAGTAGCCGGTTCTCCCTCCTTTAATTAAAGGAGAGTACAGAAGATTGGTTTTTTAATAAAAAGGTGAGTCATTAATTGGCTCACCTTTTTTATTAGCCGTAATTAACCTTATAAGCTCGCTATTGCTATGTAAGCGATGATCGAGCTTATAAGGTATCGTTTTTATGAAAACAAAGCAGTATTACTCGCCCTTATTTTTAGCCTGTTCAATTAACTCTTTTACTCGAGCACTCTCTTTTAAGACACAAGCCTCATAAGCAGAAAGCTCTTTGCCTTCTTGCTCTGCATGTTTTTCTTGTTCTTCTTTTTGTTTGAAGTACTGTTCTAGCTCTTCTGGTTGTGAGTAACTCATGACGGACTCCTTAGATTATTTTTTATGAAATGTTATTTATGATTAGCTACTAGCTAGTCGATTGAGCATAGCTTCTAATCTTTGATTGTTTTGTTCGATATATTGCTCGCCCAGTGCCAGTATCTCATCCGCTGTTTGTACAGTTTTTGGGTGGTGCTGCAATCCACTTTGTAGTATTTTACTGCCATTGGAAAGCATTCTTGGCAAACTCTCTTTGGTGACCTCAAAATGACATTGCCAACCAATCACCCAAGTATTTAGCGCTTTATGTAGCGAGGTTTGATAAATAAAACCTTGGTTAGCCCAGGCTTTGGTTTGGGCAATAATTTGAGCGTCTTCAGGACAGTCAAAGCCGTCACCATGGAAGTGAAATACATTAAAAGGTGATTGTGGTAAGTCTTGGAGTAAGGGATGAGACTTGCCGTCTGAGGTTAACTCAAGCTCAAACCAACCAATTTCTTTTATACCAGTAGGCTTAACCTTAGTACCCAAGCAATGCGCGATTAACTGCGCCCCTAAACACATACCAATAACGGTTTTACCGGCATCAATGGCTTGTTTAATTAGCTGCTTTTCGGCGATTAACCAAGGGTGTTTATCTTCATCATGGACACTCATGGGGCCACCCATGACAATTAGCCAGTCAAAGCTATCAGGCGTAGGTACTTTATCGTTATTGTAGGAGCGACTGATGGTGATTTGGTGGTGGTGACTGTCTGCCCACTGTCTAATATAGCTTAGGTCTGCGTAATTGGTATGAAATAGAGCATAAATGCGTAGCGTCATAACCCACCTCGAAGTACAAAATATTAACCATAAATGACTTATTGTTTTATCTGCAATAGCCGACTATCTGCTATAACCTTTTATCTGTCAGTAGTGCTTTGTCTAGAATAAAGTGTTTGGGATTGATTGTATTTAGAGCGGCTCACGTACTTTTTATTAAGTGCTTTTAATATCGCGTAAGTTTCTAAATCCATCAGCCCATTTATTTTTTGCGGTCTAAAATGCAGCTGAAAGGCGTAGATAACATCACGGCTGGATTTATCCCACTCATCGCTGTCATTAATTTGATAGCCATAGTCGCTAAATAACTGCTTAATGTCAGGAATGGTCGCAGTCTCAAATGAGCACTCAGTCAAAAACTGCTGTTTGTCTGCTTCATTATACCAAGCGCCCACACCATATTCTTTATATAAGCGCTCCCAAGGAAACTTAGCACCTGGGTCAATTTTACGTGAGGGTGCCATATCGGAATGGCCAATAATATTGGTAGGCTCAATCTCATAGCGCTCAGCGATATCTTTTACTAAATGAGCCACCTTTTTAATTTGCAACTCGGTGAAATCAACATAATGATGGGGCGGGTGATAGCCGTTATTGGCCTCCAAAGCTACCTTAGCGCTTTGACCGCGCTGCTGTGGAGCGATACCTAAATTGACAATCTCAATGCCAATAGAGGTGTCATTTAATATTTTTCTACCTTCAAAACCGCCAGCACCTGCATGCCAAGCGCGTTCCTCCTCAGGAACAAGTTGATAGACTTTATTGTTATCAGCCAAAGGCACTAAATAGTGAGCGCTGACATTGCCTTTGGTCAAGATCTCTAAGGAGGCCTCCTCATTTTCAGCAGTGTAATGTAAGACGATGAATCTTATGCGCTGGCTTTTGCCTTGTGCCTGATGGCTGTTATCAATGACATAGTGTGGTGCTGAGTGGATAGCACAACCACTAAGCAAAGACAGAGCGAGACTGATGCCGACTAAAGCTTTTATTTTTATCATAGTTTTTTTCAGGAGTAATGGGCCAAAGTATTGTTTGGGTTGGGCTAAATAGATGGCTTTATTATAGCGTGAATCTTTGGGCTACATTGTGTAAGAGACTTTAGGCTCCAGCAACAACAATACTGAAATGTTTCTAGAATTAGGGGTTTTAGGAGGTAAAGACAATATTAAGTAAAAATGGACAGTTTGATGTCGATATACCAAAAAATAAATTGTATGATTGCGACAATCTCATAAATAAAGCGACAGTATACAACTGTACTAGACGAAAATAGTTATAGAGAAATATTGACTGAAGCGTCTATTAAACGTGGATTGCCACTTACTTTGTTTTTGATACTATCCAGACACATGCCTTAAATGGATTTATTTATTTTTCGATAGGAGTCGATATGAAACGTTTAACTACTTTACTTGCTACTGCAACACTAACCGGTCTGTTATCAACCACAGCAATGGCTGCGTCATTAAATGGCACTCAGTGGCAGTCTATTGATGATAAGACAAAAGAGAAAAAAGCGGTTATTAAAATGACCGAGAGTAATGGTGTTGTAACCGGTACTATCATCAAACTTAATGATGCTTCAAAAGCAAAAGAAGTTTGCTCAAAATGTGAAGGCTCATTAAAAAACAAACCAATCGTTGGTCTACCTATTTTAACCAAGCTAAAAGCAGACGGTAAGAACTCTTGGTCTGGTGGGGACTTGGTTGATCCAGAAAGTGGTAAGGTTTACGGTGGTACTGTGAAACTTGCTGAAGATGGTAAGACCTTAAAGTTAACAGGTAATATTAAGGGTATGCCATTCTTGAAGCGTAGCCAAACTTGGACACGTGTTAAATAAGTTTATTCGCTATTAGAGCAATATAGCTTACTAAATATAAAAAAGGTTAAAGGGCGTTGCTCTTTAACCTTTTTTTATGCCTAGCCTTTGATTGTTTAGTAGTTACATTAAGGTCTTTAAAGTATCTGAAGGCTTTAAGTTGCCTTGCTCATCTATTCTATCCCCTTTATCTCGCTTAGGTACGACCGTTAACTTAGCATCACTTTCAAAGATTACGGCAGCCACTTCTTCATAATCGTTAATGCCTTCACTGCGCATGGCACATTCAATTTCTTGACGAGTTAAACGCTCTTCACGCATAGCGTCAGGTAAAAATTGGCCTTGATAAAATACCACGCGAGGCTCAGACAAAATGGTGCTGGCAAACTCTGGTGAGATGGAGGCGTACTTAGTCACTAGATATTGCAAGGTAAGCAAAGTGATGATTGATGCCATGCCTTCAATAATAGGCACATTTTTTAAAATGATAGTACTGGCCCCTATAGAACCAATCATCACCGTTACCACCCAATCAAAGTTATTTAGCTGCGAGGTTGAGCGCTTGCCAGATACTTTGTGTAATAACACAATGCAGACATACACCACTGCCGCTGAAATCACCATCCTTACTAGAGTCTGTCGGCTATCAAAAAATAACATATCCATAACTTATGAGGTATCCTTTAGTCTATGACAAGTTGGCTCACAGAGTTATTGTTTGGCTGTCCAGTCTAACATCGTGTCCAGCACGTAGCGAGCTTCATAAGTGTTAAACGGCTGATCTTTAGTTAAGCCATTAATGATGCCAACCACCACATAATCTTGACCAGATTGCCCACGAACATAGCCTGCCATCGAGGTTACATCATTTAAAGTCCCCGTCTTAATCCAAGCCCGGCCTATGGCTGCAGAGCTAGGTAGCCTATCTGCATGCTCAGTGATGGTGCCGCTAACGCCAGCCACACCTAAGGAGTTCACATAGGTATCAAAGTTTGGGTGGTTATAAGCAAAGCTGAGCAATTCTGCTAAATTTTCTGCCGTCACTGTGCAGTCGCGACATAAACCTGAGCCGTTGGTCATCACAGGAGGCAAAGTAGTTAGGTTGCTTTGCCACCACTGATTGATGGTTGCCAGTGATTTTAAATAGTCAGACTGCTGGGTTTGTCTAGACTTAATTACCTTAGTGATAGGCTTAGAATCAGGTTCTTCAGACTTGAGCTGAACCTGGGTATACAAAGGTAGGGTTAGGGTCACTTGCTCAGTCATCACGTTGTTTGAGTAGTGATTGATGTCATAAATTTGTTGTGACAGCGGTAATGAGGGATAGCTGACAAACGGTAGAGGTGAAGAGGGTAATAATGAAAAAGAAGAGGTCAAAGCAGAGTCTTTGTCTGCATCTACAGTCATATCAAAATAATTGCCATACAAGCTTTTTACAGGGGTCTCTGTGTTGATTATATCTCCTGAGACAGTGTTTCCTAGTCCTAGAAATTTAATATTACCCGATAAAGTATTGCCTAGGTTTAACCACTGGTTTTTTACCACTTTTTTGGCAAAATCTTTGGCATCGGGATAAGCAATATAGAATGTATGATTGCCACAGCTTTCTGGTAGCGTTCTATTAAACACCAGCGCTGAATCTCGCCAAACCGGAGCTAGGCTTGATCGAGCCGACGAGCACCTGCCGGTAGAGGTATTGGCAAGTGTGTCAGGCATCTCGTAATCTGCCAATCGCGGCTTATAATAAATTTTGGAGCGGCCCTTTTGACTATTGTTTAATAAAGGCACTGCGGTCACTTCTACAGAGCTAAAATTAATCAATAAGCCATCAGGGCTAGCGTTGTAAGGTCTTAGAGGATCATTGTCAAAGGCTGCAGGGTCTTTAGTGACCCCTTGGAATACTGAGCTGTCTAATACGATATCGCCTTTGATGTGCTGAATACCTGCTTTTTGGACCTGCTCTAATAGCTTATTTAGACGCTGGGTGGTCAGTTTGGGGTCGCCACTGCCCTTGATGATCAAGTCACCATAGAGTGTATTGGCTGAGACAAACCCCGTGTGATATACCTGGGTAAACCAAACAAAGTCTGGGCCCAACAAGTCCAAAGCCACAAATGTGGGGATGAGCTTCATGGTGCTCGCAGGGGTGCGAGGTAAGTCTGTTAGATGTCTGACCGGAAACTCTAAGCTTGGAGCAGATTTGACGATTTCAGCTGAGCCTGCCTGCCCACTGTTTGTGGTGCTGGCTTGATCTACAGCTTGGCTGGTAGTCTGATTACCCGTTTGATTGGCAGTTGAGCTGCTAGCAGCAGGTGCAGCGGTATTGCCTTGCTGAGTAGAAGAGCTTGGCTCTGAAGTAGCCGCTACAGTATCTTGAGTTTCAGGAGGTAGGGCATCTGCATCTGAAGATCCCTGTGACCCCAAGACTTTAGCTTCTTCCGGTTTGACGACTTCGGGCAGTCTGCTTTTTTTAGAAGTAGATTCTGCAGTGTTATTCGTCGCAGCATTCACCGGCATAATGAGTAAACTAATGTCATCGGTGCTAATTTTAGCGCGATTTAACGCAGACTCTACAGGAGCTGGAAGTTGAGCTTGAGCCAATGGAGATAGACCTAGGCACAGACTTAACGCAGCCGCTATTTTTTTGAAGGGCAGTGTGCGAACAGGCTTGTGTTTATCCGTATGACAAAGGGCTAGGGAAGTCGGGCGGTTTGGTTGAGACAGAGTCATAAGTTTACAATCGTTGGTTGAATTTAAGACAGCGAAAATTAATTAAAACCCATTATTATAGCTGCTCAGACAGTTAATAAACACTGAGGCAAGGACAAATGGTCAGCTAAGGGCAGGGCTAAATAAGACGTCATTTAACAATAACTAAGGGGCTGATGGCTATATTAGATTGGTAACATTAAATTAGGAAACCCATTTACTTAAGATGTAAAAAAGCCATGGCAGTAATTAGAGCATCATTATAAGCATCGTGCGCTTCTAATTCAGGCAGCTTTAATTGCTGACAGATGGCACTTAGCTGCTGAGCTTGATGTGAGATGCCTTGAGTGCGATTGCCACTGTATCGGTTGTACAAGTCACGTATGTCGATAACTGAATTGGGCAAGGCAGTTCCCATATAAGATTTGGTTATCTGATTTAAAAATCCTAAATCTAATTGCGGGCAGTAACCAACGATAGGTCTATTGCCGATAAAGGGGAGTAGACGATCCAACATCTGCTCATAACTTAAGCCATTCTCCACATCTAAAGGACGTAGGCCGTGAATGACAATGGTGTCTTTTTTTGGCATAACTGGAGGACGGCAAATTAAGTGTAAACCCTCGCCACTTAATATCTGTGAGCCATTAATATGAATGGCGGCAATAGACAGTAGATGGTCCTTTTTGGGATTTAACCCCGTCATTTCACAGTCAATAGCGACCCACTGATTGGGCGCTGGTGGCTGGAACATCTCTTTAAGTTCGGGACGAGTCAGTTGCCTTAGATACCAAGCGGACTTTAGCTGATGCACTAGATTCATAATCCCTGCCTGTCTGTTGCTCTAAGCAATATCTAATTGATAGCGTTGACGCAGCTCATTTTTGAAACTTTTTACCACGTTGAGACATTCTTTTAATAAGTCTCTTTCAAGCGCTGACAACATGGCGGGGTCCACCTCTCGAGCCAGCTTATTATCAGTAGCCAATGCAATATCTAATCGCCTTGCCATAAAAAACTCTAAGGTCTCATTTAAAGTTTCTGCACGCTTAGGGGTAATAACTCCCAAGCTGGCCAGCTGCTTTAACCGAGCTTTGGTACTGGTGACTTCAAGAATATCATTTTCTAGAGCCAAGGCGCGAATTCCATGCACTAGGGGAAAGATACCGGCTTTTTTTAAGTCAATTTCTTGTGGCATGGGTTTGCCGATTAAAGGCACAAACTTTTTCCACCACTGATTGACCTCTCCAAATTGCAAAGCTGCTTGAGCAAATCCCCGTACAAACATAGGATCTGCACTGCGATGGGCAATTTGAAGGTGTTTACGTAGCCCCTCAAGTAATCGCTCATCACCGCAGACATACGAGGCATCTAACAAGGAGGAGAGCCAGATAGCATGCTCAGGCTCTTTTTGACTAAACCAAAGAGATACTTCTGATTTGAAGCGGTTTAAAGGTTGTCGCCATAAGGGATTGGTCATCATGATATTGCCCTCACACAGAGGATATCCCATTTCTGCTAGCGCTTGATTAAAGGTTTCGGCATAGTCAGCAAGATTGGGATCACTAAAGCCATTACGAATAATCAGGGCATTATCTTGGTCGGTGCGCATGATTTGTTCGCCGCGCCCCTCAGAGCCCATAACAATAATACAAGTATTTTCATAGACCATATCTGGCACAATTAAACGCCATAATTTGGCAAAAACGTGCGCATTTAAGGCCTGAACAATACGGCTAATAACCCCGATCTTAATGCCATTATTATGTTGGGTACGAATATACTGGCCGATATGCTCAACCGGTATTTTTAGGCTTTCGATACTATTGGCTTGTTCAACTTGTAGCGTGATCAGCTGTGAGTGGTGACTCAAAAAGGCCAATAAGTCACTTTGACCCAGCACTCCAATCACTTCCTCATTTTCATCTAAAACGGGAAGACGATGAACTCGATAGCGGATCATGGCCAATAGTGCTTCACTAATGTCTTGCTGATGAGACACAGTATGCAGTTTGAACTTGGCATAATCTCGGCACAAGGCGGTGCTCATGTCTATTTGCTCACTTACCGCACGGCAGATGTCTGCATCGGTTAAGATGCCAAGATTGCTTTGGTGCGAGCGGGTAGGGTGACGCTCTACGGTAGGAGTGCGCTTGACCAGTACATGCTTTAAGCCCGCTTTGGTCATGGTCCTGGCCGCCTCAAACAAAGTGGCCGTTTCAGAGATGGTGTGCACATCGAGCATACGAATGGCGATAACGGGCTGCAGCATCAACTGCTGTGATTCAGCTTGTGTACCAGTTATAGAGCTACCCAAAGAGTAATCCGGATATAGCGGTGAGCCACTACTATAGCTTCGTTCGCTATAAGCCTGCATGCGTTCAGCCAGCTCACCACTTAGTAACTTGCGGATATGACGGTTTTGTACCGAAAGTCTATCTATTGCCTCAGAGTTAACTTGAAGTAACAGGCTGTCTTCTAAGGCATGATAGCGATACTCTGTACTGCTATGCTCTTGAGAGAATTCTGAAGCGTCATGAGTAGCAGGGTCATTGGCATATAAAGGTGCGCCCATCTCATCTACTGGCTGCTTGCGAGCATCAAACCAATCGTTACTAAAATTGGTAGCCGCAAAGTCATGCAGCTCATCACCATTTAAAGTTTGCTGGATACGCCCCTTTAACACCACATAAAAGTAATGATTATCTTCAGCAGTTAACGCTTCGTTTTTAGCCAAATAACGAATTTGGGTTTGTTTTTTGAGACTTTCACGTTCGCTTGAGCTTAAAACGTCAAAGGGAGGCTGCGTAAAATCTAGCCTTGTCATGAACCACTCCCTGGTTGTATTTCTGCGTAATCGGCTGGGTTGAATTGTTTAGTAGGTAATCTTAGTTAGTAGATAGTCTTATTTAATAAGCATTTGAGCTAAGCAGCGTTTTAATACGAGTGATGGCTTCCCGGCTTTCTTCCACACTGGCTACCAAGGCTAATCTGACAAAGCCTTTGCCAGGATTGGTGCCATTAACTTCTCGTGATAAATAGCGGCCGGCCAAAGCATTGATATTCACCTTTTCAAATAAGGCTTTCACAAAAGCTTCGTCATCAAGCTCACCTTGCTCATCTTTAAATTGCTCGGGTACCTGAACCCAAAAGTAAAACCCAGCATCAGGTTTACTAAGCTTTAGAAGCTCTCCAAGCTCACTCATCCATAAGTCGAATTTTTGTGCATAAAGCTGACGGTTTGTTTCAACATGAGCTTCATCTTGCCAAGCAGCAATAGAGGCCAATTGATGATGAATAGGCAGCGCGCAGCCTTGATACGTACGGTATTGTAGGTAAGGTTTGAGTAGATTTGCATCACCAGCCACAAAGCCTGAGCGTAAACCCGGCAAGTTTGAGCGTTTCGATAACGAGTGAAAAACGACACAGTTTTTATAGTCATGGCGACCAAGACGTGCACAGACTTCTAGCAGACCTACTGGCGGGGTATCAAAATAAAGCTCGCTGTAGCACTCATCACTGGCAATGATAAAGTCGTACTGATCAGATAACTCAATTAACGCTTGCCAGTCAGCTTCACTAAATACAGCGCCCGTTGGGTTGTTGGGGCTACAGACGAATACTAATTGGGTGTGCTCCCACACTTCACTGGGAACAGAGCGATAATCTCCCTTAAAATCATTATCTGCCTCACAAGCCACAAAATAAGGCTCTGCTCCAGCTAGTAATGTGGCACCCTCATAAATCTGATAAAAAGGGTTGGGCATGACCACTAAGGGCTTGCCGGCACCCTCTTGTGCCTTGCTTAAATCTATAGCCGCTTGAACGAAGCTAAATAAGGCTTCTCGCGTACCCATAACGGGGATAATCTGTGAGTCAGTATCAATTTGCGATAGCTTAAAGCGGTTGGTTAACCATTGGGCAATGGCTTGACGAAGCTCCAGTAAGCCATTGGTGCTTGGGTAGTTTTGTACTTTATTTAAGTTATCGGCCAATACTTTGAGAACAAAAGCAGGCGGCTCATGCTTAGGCTCACCAATACCCAGTTTAATGGTCTGATAATCACTGGCCGCTACTGAGTCTTGCAGTAGGGTAGCCATCTTGGCAAAAGGGTAGGGATGCAGCAAATCTAATTTTGGGTTCATGGTCCGCCTACTTATGATCTTCTTTGATTATTTACGTTCTTCTGTGAACTTTTATGCCTTTTAGCCACAAGGGGTAAGCACTTGTATTAAAATACTTTTTAGGCGCTCAAGCTTAGCATCACTAAGCATCGCATCGCCTCTATCACTTATATAAAACATATCTTCAGCACGCTCTCCTAAAGTGGTGATTCGGGCAGCATGGACTTCGATTTGCTCATTCAAAAACACTTGGCCGATACGGGCTAATAAACCAGGCTGGTCTAGGGTAGTCAGGCTCATCACGTGCTGTCGACTGGCCTCATTATAGTTAAAATCAATGGTGGTTGGTACTTGAAAGTTCTTTAGCCTGCGTGGCAAGCGCTTTTGTACCAATTTTGGAGACTCTGGATTTTTAAACGCTTCAATTAAGCGGCGACTTAGCTCTTCTTGAGACTCGGGGTCCGTTAATAAAGTGCCATGGCGATCTAGTAACACATAAGAATCTAGAGCGAAGTCACGGGTTGCCGTAATAATTCTAGCGTCCAGGACATCTAAGTCCATTTGATCAAATACCGCCATAGTAACCGCAAATAAGTTGGCTTGATTTTGAGTGTAAATAAAGATTTGTACCGCATCAAGCGCCAACTCTCGGTGCTCACGCAGCACAATAAGAGGCTCACTGTTGGTATCTGAGGCTTGTCCAATAGGAGGATGGTTCAAAATGGCTTCAGTATGCCACATAATGGCTTCAGGAATTTCGCGCAAGAAGTACTCATCTCCCAGCTCATCCCATAATGCCAATACCTCTTCTCTATTCATATGCTGATTGTCTACTTTATCTAGCATGGCTAGAGCCTGCTGGCGGGTAGTGGCAATCATTTCTTGACGGTTGGTTGGGGCATCCAAATCTGCCCGTAACAGTCGGCGCGTTTGCGTATAAAGCTGCTTCATTAAGGTGGCACGCCAGCTGTTCCAAAGCTGAGGGTTGGTCGCATTCATATCGGCGACAGTTAAGACGTATAAATGGTTTAAATGGGTGACGTTCCCCACAAGATTGGCAAACTTAGTGACCACTTCTGGGTCAGAGATGTCTTGCTTTTGTGCGGTCATCGACATCAATAAGTGGTATCGGGTTAACCAACCAATTAGCTTGGCATCAGCCTCACTCATACCGTGACTTAAGCAAAATTCAATGGCATCAATTTCACCCAACTCACTATGATCCCCGCCACGTCCTTTAGCGATATCATGGAAAATAGCGGCCAATATAATAATCTCTTTACGCTCGATACGCTTGTAAATAGAGCCCACTAAGGCGAAATCATCTTTGTATTTAGGATCCGTAAAACGGTGCAACATACGGACCAGTAATAAAATATGAGCATCTACCGTGTAACGATGGAATAAATCATACTGCATTAAGCCCACAAGATTGGCGAACTGTGGTAAGTAATTGGTCAATACCCCATAGCGTTTCATAATACGCAGACGCTGATATAAATAGTTTTGCTCTTTTAGGTTGGCCAAAAACAGCTGTTTGTGTAGCTCAGTGTCGCGGTAGCTTTGATCAATTCCTCGGGCGGCAATCTTTAGGGCCCGTAGAGTACGAGTACGGATTTTCTTAATCCTATGCTGCCCCATTAATAAGAACATCTCCAAGATGGCTTCAGGGTGCTGAGCAAATACGTGGTGATGGGCAATGCCAATTTGATCGCCCACTTGGTTGAAGCGAGCATTCAACACAGACTTTATAGGGCGCTCTGACTCAGGAAGACGGGCTTCAATGATGGTTTCATAGTAGTGAGAAGTGAGCATTTCAGAGAGCGTTGAAATCTGCATGGCACAGCGATAATAATCGCGCATGAAGTTTTCAACAGCGGCATTGGGCTCATCTTCTGCTGTTTGTTCATAGCCCATAAGCTCAGCAATATCACGCTGATAGTCAAATAGTAGTTTGTTTTCGTTGCGGCCCGTTAAATGATGCAGATGATGACGAATAAGCCATAAGAAGTCTTCTGCAAATACAAGCTCATCAAATTCTCTTTCAGTTAAGAACTCTTGAGGTACCAGGTCATACAGCTTGCCGATTCGAAAATAACGCTTGGTTATCCAGCCAATGGTATGGATATCCCGCAAGCCGCCAGGTGATTTTTTGATGTCGGGTTCAAGGTTGTACTCGGTACCGTTATGATGTAAATGGCGGGCACGAGCTTCTGCCATCTTTGCTTCATAAAAGTCTTTTTGAGACCACAGTTGCTGTACGATGTCGTTAGGGACCTGACTTAGACTTTCATTACCCACTAACAGACGCGCTTCAAGCAAGTTAGTAGCGACAGTAATATCTGTAGCTACTTGTAGGCAGTCTTGTATGCTACGCACTGCCAGTCCTGGCTCAATGCCAATGTCCCAAAGTCTGGCCACGAAAGCATCTACTTTTTTATTTGCTTCTTCATTTAAGTTGTCAGGAGACAATAATAAAATATCGACATCTGAATAGGGCGAAAGCTCGCCACGCCCATAGCCACCTACAGCAAATAAGGCCAATTCGGTCTGTGATAATTCATGTAGCTCAAATAACTTAATAAGTAGACTGTCTATTGCATCAGCACGTGCTTCAACCAAGCTTCTTATGTCTGTGCCTTTGGCCAAGGCAGCTGATATGTCATCTTCAACCTGTTTTAGCCAGTTGGGTATGCCTAAGTTTCTAGACTGGGCAGAGGAGACGTTTGATAGGTCAGGTAACTCAGTGATTAAAGTGTCGATTGAGTCGGGAATAAACATGTTGGAATCCAAGCGCAGTCTAAAATTAAAAAGGGGTGTTAAAAAGGTGTTATAAGTGATAAGACAGTTAACAGGGATAAAGGACGTGCCCACCGTTTATCTCACTGTTCTTTTAAAAAGCAGGCCATAATAAAGAGCGGCTTAATTTAAACAGTATAGAGCTATGTTAATCAAGTTTGCATCATTTTTGCCAAAAAAAAGACTGCCTAGGCAGTCTCTTTTTATTAAATTAAGCAGTTAAGAAGCTTAAGTCTTCTTCTGGACGGGTAGTGAATACCTCACAACCATTGTCTGTCACCATTAAGGTGTGTTCCCACTGGGCCGACAGCTTACGGTCTTTAGTAATAGCGGTCCACTGATCTGGTAAGATCTTGGTCTTCCAAGTGCCTTGGTTAATCATCGGTTCGATGGTAAAGGTCATACCCGTTTTAAGTTCCATGCCTGTGCCCTTACGGCCATAGTGCATCACTTGTGGCTCATGGTGGAACTGGTTACTGATACCGTGACCACAGAACTCACGAACGATACTAAAGCGCTCAGGCTCTACCACTTCTTGAATAGCAGCACCGATGTCACCTAAGTGCGCCCCATTTTTAACAGCGGCCATACCAGCATAAAGGGCCTTTTGTGCCACGTCACAGATACGCTGTGCCATGATTGAACCTTCACCGATGATCCACATTTTTGAGGTATCGCCATAATAACCATCTTTAATTACGGTCACATCAATATTGATGATGTCGCCGTCTTTTAGAATTTTATTATCGGTCGGGATACCATGACACACCACGTGGTTTACTGAAGTACAAACCGACTTTGGAAAAGGCGGATGACCATAGTTTAGTGGGGCAGGGATAGCGCCTTGAACGTCTACGATGTAGTCGTGGGCAAGCTTGTTTAATGCTTCCGTAGTTATGCCTTCTTTAACATGCTCATCAAGCATAACTAAAACATCGCTGGCAAGCTTACCAGCAATGCGCATTTTTTCGATGGCTTCTGGGCCAAGTATTAAATTGTCTGTTTTACTCATAGTGTTTTTGTTTTTCAAATGGGTTTAGAGAAATAAAAGACGGCTGATGTATCAGCGAGGCATAGCATTGGCCACGCGCAGGGAGGATCAGGGGTCTGATAACGAAAGCTGCTTACTTTGTACTTGCTTTGGCTTATCTTTTTTATAACAGTGAAGCTTTGTATATAAAAAGAGCAAAGCGATTTGGACAAATGCTATTTTAGCAAGTGAACTATTATACCATAGCCTTTAGGGTTAGTTATTTATAGATGTGTTATGCGATAGGCATAGGTTAACTGAAGTAAGAGCTATCAGACATAGCCTGCGTTAATTATAGGTAGCGAAAGACTTCTATCTTTGCTTTATTTGTGGTAAAATATCGGCCTTATTTTCTTTCTGTCTTATGGGTAACCAATAGGTTGCTTCTTGAGGCAATAGTTAAAGTAAATATAGATTCATTTATTATGTAACCAATGACACACACATTGCGTTTAAGAGTTGCTGGGTGTTTATCGGCTTGATTAATTTGTTTGGTTGCCTTTAGTTATATGACTTAGGCGGGCTAAATAAAACAAATGCGTGTCGATAAATCGGTGATTTTTGCAGTGTGGAGGCATAACCCAATTTTACTAAGGAATTCACATGTCAAACAGTCCAACTAACATGCCAATGCGCGACCTTTTACAAGCGGGCGCTCACTTCGGTCACCAAACTCGTTTTTGGAACCCAAAAATGAACCAATATATCTTTGGTGCTCGTAACAAAATTCATATCATCAACCTTGAGCACACAGTTAAAGCGTTCAACGAAGCATTGACTTACGTTAACGGTTTAGCGGCTAAGAACAACAAAGTATTATTTGTTGGTACTAAGCGTGCAGCAAGTGGTGTAATCCGTGAGCAAGCTTTACGTGCTGGCATGCCATATGTTGACCATCGCTGGTTAGGTGGTATGTTGACTAACTGGAAAACTTTACGCCAGTCAATCAACCGTTTAAAAGAGCTAGAGAAACAAGCTGAAGACGGTACTTTCGCTAAGCTAACTAAGCGTGAAGCGCTAGAGCGTACTCGTGCAATGGAAAAACTTGAGCGCTCTTTAGGTGGTATCAAAAACATGGGCGGCCTACCTGACGCTATCTTCGTTGTTGACGTTGACCACGAAGCCATCGCTATTAAAGAAGCTAAAAACCTAGGTATCCCAGTTATCGGTATTGTTGATACTAACTCAAACCCAGACAACGTTGACTACGTTATCCCAGCTAACGACGATGCTATCCGTGCTGTAACTTTATACGTTACTCGTATGGCTGACGCTATCATCGCTGGTAAAGAATACGCTAAAACACAAGCTGGTGGCGCTGCTGAAGCTCCTGCTGCTGAAGAAGTTCAAACTGAAGAAGCTGCTGCTCCTGAAGCTGACTCAGCTGAGTAATAGAAGTAACAAGCAGAAGAACTGAGTTAAGTAACATTTTTTAGACGGTGCTGTAACTCAGCTTAAATAGCTGAATGGTGAAAAACGGTATTACTCTAAATCGTTACTTAATCTCATAAGTACTCTATGACTTATTGCGGCATGATGTGGAAACCCTCGTCATGCCCTTGTCATTTTATAAACTTACACTGCGTTATTTATTGAATAATTTTCTACACCATAACTACTCAAATAGAGGAAAAGATATGTCTAAGATTTCTGCTAAATTAGTAAAAGAGCTTCGTGACCGTACTGGTCTTGGCATGATGGAATGTAAAAAAGCCCTAGAAGAAACTGGCGGCGATGTTGAGCAAGCAATCGACAACTTACGTAAATCAGGTCAAGCTAAAGCAGCTAAAAAAGCGGGTAACATCGCCGCTGATGGCGCTATCGTTATCGCTCAAGAAGGCAACAAAGCACTTCTATTAGAAGTTAACTGCCAAACTGACTTCGTAGCAAAAGATGACAACTTCACTGCATTTGCTAACAAAGTAGCTGAGCTTGCTCTAGCGAACAACACGACTGACGTTGCAACTATCTCTGAGTTAGATTACGGCAATGGTCAAACTGTTGAAGAAGCACGTGTTGCTCTAGTACAAAAAATCGGTGAAAACATCCAAGTACGCCGTGCAAGCATCGTTGAAGGCGAGAACTTAGCATCTTACCGTCATGGTCTACGTATCGGTGTTGTTGTTTCTACTGAAGGCGGCAACGAAGAAAGCGGCAAGAGCCTAGCAATGCACATCGCTGCATTCAACCCAGTAGCGGTTAACGATACTGATGTTCCTGCTGATCTTCTAGCACGTGAAAAAGAAATCGCTGAAGCTAAAGCTCGTGAGTCTGGCAAGCCTGACAATATCATCGAAAAAATGATCGAAGGCGGCCTACGTAAGTACCTAGACGAAGTAGTATTAGTTCGTCAAGCATACGTAATGGACAACGAGAAGAAAGTTGGTGACGTACTTAAAGCTGAAGGCGTAACGGTTAAAAACTTCGTACGCTTTGAAGTTGGTGAAGGTATCGAGAAGAAAGAAGAAGACTTCGCTGCTGAAGTTGCTGCTGCACAGGCTGCTGCTGCAAAATAAGCTGAAGACTATAAACAGTCAGCTATTGGCTTGATTGTTTCACTTCTAAAAAAAGCCCATCGCATTTCTGCGATGGGCTTTTTTGTAATTATAGATAGGTTGATAAGCGCTTAGCCAGTATTGCGAAGACCTGCGGCTAACGCGTTAATACTGCGAATTAAGGGGTCTTCTACCTCCAAGCTATTTTGAGCATCCTGCTGGTCTTTATCAGAGTGACGCAGACGTTTAAGAAGCTCAATCTGGATATAGTTCATAGGATCTAAATAAGCATTACGCCATTCCAGAGAGCTGGCCAGCTCTTGTTGTCCAGCCAGTAACGACTCTTGTTTTAATAAAGAGTTTAACCCTGACTGAGTCAGCTCATGCTCTTTAATTACAGCTTGCATCACGGTCTCACGTAAGGTTTCATCTTCACACAATTGACTATAAGCACGGGCAATATTCATCTCTGATTTGGTAAATGCCATTTCGATATTACTGATAAAGGCTTTAAAGAATGGCCAGTTATCATTCATCTCCTTCATTAGTGCTTCATCTTGTTTAACACTGTCTAAAGCACTACCGACACCGTACCAGGCGGGTAAAGTGAAGCGGGCTAATGACCAACCAAATACCCAAGGAATGGCACGGATGGTTGATTTACTAGGCAATCCTTTTTTTCGATGAGCAGGGCGAGAGCCAATATTTAGTAATGAAATCTCTTGAACTGGGGTCGCTTGAGAATAAAACTCATAAAAGCCCTCAGTGTTATCGGTTAAGGCTCGGTACTCATTCTCACCAGCTTCTGCTAAGCGAGCAAATAATGACTCATAGCTAGTTAGCTGTTTTGGTTGTTCAACGAAGCGAGAAGAGCTAGCCTTTAAGGCACCAGTGATACCCATGGTTAACTCAAATACAGCCGTATCTGGATTGGCGTATTTGGCATAAAGCACCTCACCTTGTTCGGTGAACTTGATTTGGCCATTTAAAGTACCTGCCGGCTGAGCGGCAATGGCTTGGTGAGTAGAGCCACCACCACGGCTAACTGAACCGCCACGACCATGGAACAAGCGAGTCTGGATTCCATACTTTTTAGCAATTTCAGTGATGGTTTGCTGGGCGCTATACAGTTGCCAAGCAGAAGTAATAATACCGCCATCTTTTGAAGAGTCTGAATACCCTAGCATAATCTCTTGGGTATTATCTGAGCCTTTTAATAGCTGAAGATATAGAGGGTTATCTAAGACTGCAGGCATAATGTGATCGATGTTCTTTAAGTCATCGATGGTCTCAAATAATGGAGCCACAGGTAAGGCTGCAAATAAATTACCCTTAGCATCAATACCCGACAGGCCGGCAAAGCGCATCAATAATAAAACTTCTAACAATTGGCTAGCATTGTTGGTCATCGAAATGATGTAGCTGCCAAAGGTATCTTTACCCACCAGTTTTCTCAGCTTGGCAATAGAGTTCATTAAAGCCAGCTGTTCACGAGTTTGATCGCTTAAATTATCGCTATAAATTAGTGGTGTGCCTGGCTGTTCTAGAAGTCGGGTTAACCACTGCTGACGCTCTTCTTCACTAAGGCTGCGATAGTCGGGTAGGTTGGAGGCGCTATCAAAGATATCTGCGATAACCTCGCCATGATAAGCAGAGTCCTGACGGATATCTAAAGAAGCTAGGTGGAAGCCGCAAGTTTTCACCAAGCGAATCATGTCTAGCAGTAGCCCTTTTGAGTGTGCTTCATCATGGACTTGGACACTTTGTCTGATCAGACGCAAATCATCTAGTAGCTCTTCTGGACTAGAGTAAGCGTAAGCTGCTGCCTCTAAATCTTCACCTCGGCTTTGAATGTATTGATTGGTCGCAGCGACTTTTTCGAGGATAAGGGATAAAAGTCTACGATATGGCTCATGGTTATAATCTTCTGGGTTATAGTAGAACACCTTTTGATCCAGATCACTGTAGTCTTCAATGCGTTGATAGATTTCAGCAGAGATGTCCACGATGGTGTCACTGTGAATCAGTTCACGGCGTAGTTTTTTTAGGACAACTCGGTAATGACGCAAGACAGTATTGGCATGCATCAAGACTGCCATCTCCGTGGTCTCATGAGTAACAAAAGGGTTGCCATCTCTATCACCCCCAATCCAAGAGCCAAAGCGCAAGAAGGCAGGTAAGGGGTAATCAGAAAGCTCAGGGTAGATATCTACGATGGCATTTTTTGTATTGCGATAGACTTGAGGAATGGCGGTAAATAAACTGGCATTAAAGTAATGCAGACCGTTATTGATTTCATCAAATACCAAAGGCTTACGGGTACGGACTTCATCTGATGACCAAAGTAAATCAATGGCTTCAGCTGTTGTTTGTTTCGCTTCCTCATAAGCCATACTGCCTTCAGGAAGTTCATCTAGGGCATTACTATGAGCATACAGGGTCTGCAAAATATTCATCGTAGTACGGCGACGGGCCTCTGTCGGATGCGCCGTAAATACGGGTATGAACTTTAGCTGGTCGATCAGCTCTTTGATTTGTTCCGCTTCAATATTACGCTCTTTACATTCTAATAGAGTGTGGCGAAACGACCCTTCCCAGTACTGGTAAGAGTTCTCTTTTAAAGCACGTCGCTCTTGCTGTAAGAAGTTTTCTTCCGTGAGGTTGGCTAAGAAGAAATAAATTGAAAAACCGCGAATAACATTTTGTAGGGTTTTATTGTCTAAGGAGGCAATAAGGTCGATTAGTTTTTGCTTGTTTTTTGGGTCAGGGGAGCGACGTTCTTGAATGAATCCTTTGCGTAATACCTCAATGGTTTCAACAGTGTCTGCCCCTGATTGACGAGCAATAGCTTCCCCTAAAAACGACCCTAGTAATCTGACGCGAGAGCGTAAAACATTATTATTCGATGGCATTTGTTGTCCTTAAATTCACAGCTTGTTTTGTCATGTGCTGAGTTTTTTGTGATGTTGTTTCTTATTTAACTCACTCTATTCTGCATTTTTCACAGGAGGGTGGGTTATTACCGTGTCAAAAACTTTATAGAAGTTTTCCAATTAAAACAATACCTGAAAATCAAGGACGTATCATCTATTTAAGATTAAATACTAGGCAGCTACTAGAATTTGGCGTGACAAATGGCGCTTAACTCTTCGTTAATCTTAAATACTTTGGATTTAATATCGGTAAATCCAAAAGACTGTAGCCTTTGAGTGTGCTTGTCTAGGTAGCGATGAGCATCGTCTAGATTATCGAATACATAGATGCCGCCTGCTTCTTTATTTTCTTCATTTTCGGTCCAAATTTTTGAAATCAGACCAGGCTCGGTGGCAATATCCTCAGCCAATTCTTTCATAGCGGTAAAAAACTCATCACCAAAGGGGCCTGAGTATGGAAAATCGACTTGTAGTAAGTATTTCATAGTGGTTCCTAAATAATATTTTTGAATATAGTGTCTTCTATCTCTAAGGTAAGGTTATACTTATCACTATTCAAGCTGATTTAGCGTTATTTTCTAAGGGATAGTATTAGGTCGATTTATGATACAGCAAAAGGACAACTCTCAGCTTCCCGCGATCGGGCTGATTATTGGGTGCATTATATTCGGGTTAGGCAGCCTTATTGTTGCCCATGTCGAAGTTGGGGGATATGCCATGGCCTTTTGGCGACTGGCAATATCCGGCATAGTCTTTACCATCTTGGCTGCAGTGTTTCGCCAAAAAATGCCCAGTGCTAAGGACGGCGATACAACAAGCAGTAGCATAAACAATAATAAAGCACTGATTTTTGGCTTGTTATCTGGCGCCTTCTTGGGGTTTGACTTAGCACTATGGCATGAAAGTATTTATGCGGTTGGTCCTGGGATATCCACTCTACTTAACAGCTTACAGATATTCTTCTTAGCAGCTTTGGGTTTTTTGATATTCAAAGAGCGTCAGACCATATTGCAGTTAATAAGTTTGGTCATTGCTCTTACTGGTGTGGTATTTATTGCCAGCCCTGAGTTTGCGAACAACAATCATGCTGCTTATGGCTTTGTTACTGGTATTGTCTCTGCCAGTATGTTGGCGGCCTCGATGACTTTCATTCGCTTGACCCATCAAGCTTCGCCAACCCCAATATTTTTACTCATGCAAAGAATTAGTATTGGTGGCGGTCTGGCTATGCTGATTCCCATGTTTTTGTTTGATAAAGGCCAAATAATGCCAACCTCCTGGTCTGATCTGGGCTGGATTATCGTCTATGGTACGGTGATGCAGTGTCTGGCCTGGGGGTTGATTGCTTACTCGATACCCAAGCTATCGCTGGCATTAACAGGTCTGCTGCTATTAAGTGAGCCTGTGGCGGCTTTGTTTATCGACTACTTCTGGCTAGAGAAGTCTATTAATATCTTACAGTGGACGGGTGCTGCGTTGACGATGTTGGCTATTTATCTAGGCTCATTGAAACCCAAGCCACTCACTCAAACTGCCAAATTGCGACGTTATCGGTTTTTTTCACGGTTTTATCGCCGTAGATAAGGTCTAGTAATAGTATATAGTTCTATAAAAAAGCCCACAGCATAAACTGTGGGCTTTTGTGTTTTTAGACGCTATAACTGCTTTAACTAATAAGTCTAAGCAGTACGCGTGTTGGCAATCTCACGGTTGAATAAAGCGTTTAGGACGATGGCCGCTAAAGTTGCGGTACCAATACCGCCCAAATCAAAGCCACCAAGATGTAGGCTAAAGTTACCTGCACCCATAATAACGGTCACAGCTGCGATGATAAGATTGCTGTTTTTGCTAAAGTCGATTTTATTGTCGATCCAAATTTTTACACCAGCCACAGCAATTAGGCCAAATACCACAATCGAAGCGCCGCCTAGCAGTGCAGGGGGAATACTTTGAATAATCGCACCAAACTTAGGAGATAAACCTAAGAATATTGCCACAATACCGGCCATAACGAAGATGGTGGTACTGTAGACCTTGGTCACTGCCATAACCCCAATGTTCTCTGCATAAGTGGTCACACCTGTACCACCAAAGCCTGCAGAGAAGGTTGTGGCCAAGCCATCTGCAAAGAAACCGCGACCAATATAAGGGGTAACATGAGACTTAGTCATGCCTTCTACGGCCTTAAAGTGGCCTAAGTTTTCAGCAATGAGAATAAAGGCGATAGGGGCAATAAGGATAATGGCATCTAAGCTAAACTCAGGCTTATGCGTGGTAGGCAGGCCAAACCAAGCTGCTTGCTGTACGCTGCTAAAATCAATAGGTGTTCCAAAGCCCATGACATTGGTCACAAGATAGTAGATCACATAAGACAGAATCAAACCCACCAATAGCAGCAGACGGCGTAGCATGCCACGGGTAAAGATGGCCACGCTACTAATTAATACCACGGTCAATGTGGCCATCCAAGCATCGAACTGATTGGCTGAAACCCCTTGTACCGTAACAGGCGCAAGGTTTAGACCAATGATCATCACAATAGCACCGGTAACGATTGGAGGCATTAGTTTCTCAATCCAATCTGTACCGATCTTCATTACCAGTAGACCCACCAGTGCATAGATGAGACCACACACCATAATGGCGCCCAGTGCCACATTTAGATTGGTATTGGGACCACTGCCTGCATAAGCTGTGGCTGCGATAACCGGACCAATAAAAGCAAAACTAGAGCCCAAATAGCTGGGCATACGTCCGCCGGTCATCAAGAAGAATAAGATGGTACAGATACCTGACATTAAGATAGCAAGGTTAACATCAAAGCCCATTAATAAAGGGGCTAGTACGGTTGCACCAAACATAGCAAAGGTATGCTGCACACCCAACATGACACTTTTGCCAGCCGGTAAATACTCATTAATGGCAACAGAGTGCTGGTCTAAATCGCCTTGAAAAGGCTTCCAGTTTGGAAACCATTTTCCATTACTAAAGTCAGGGTCATACTCATATAAAGGGGCAGGGGTTTCTGAGGAGGGGGCGACATTATCGCCAAGGCGAGGGTCCATAAGTAGTCCTTAATTTGGGCATTGCGTTACGGTATAAGTGACGTCCACAACAATTCAAAGTCAACGCTGATAGCGACACTGTAATGGCAGGTATTATAGACGAATTTAAGGCACGATATAATGACAGCTACTATAAATAATAGCTGTCATAAGGACTATAAAAATAAAGAGTAAGTAGCTTATAGATAATAGCTTTTAGAATAGTGAAGACAACCATAGCCTCAATCTAAGAGACCATTCGGGCTGAATTCCGGTCAGACCTTGTTTCATCTCACCGTCTTTAAGGACCACATAAGAGGGGGTAACTTGGCCTTCCCAGTCACTAAATATCTTGCCAGCCTCATCATTAATGGTGGTAAATGAATAGCTGTGTTCGGTCATGAACTGCTCAATATCTTGGTTGCTACCCGATTGAACAGCAATACTTACTACAGGATAGCTTCCTGACTCCGCCAAGGAATTTACTTTTGGAGAGGTGGTGCTACAGATAGGGCACCAAGTTCCCCAAAAATAAACTAACACGGGAGACTCATGGCTCAATGCCTCGATATCAACCAATTGTCCTTGATAATCTGTTAGCTGCAACTGAGGGTCTGCTGGCATAACCGGCTGTCGCCACCAGTTAATCGCAGTGTAGATAACCGCAAAAAGAATTAAATACTTAAGGGCAGACCATCCCCAAGAAAGTAGCTTTGACTTCGGTTTTGAGACCGAGCTCGCCGCTGAGCTATCTTGGGCGTTATTAGGCAGCTTGTTACGGGACAGCTTATCATTGAGCTGATCATCTTCTACTGACTTTTGATCCTGTGTCATAGTTATTCATATCTTTAATAAATAAGTGGGTACTAAAGCCAGAGAAATATCCTATCAAGCCTACTATCCTACCAAGCCTTTACTTAAAAAGGCTTAGTGGCTCTATTATGCATAGGGTCGCCATCTCTTACGCTACGAGAATTCTCTTTTAGCTCTTCTGACGAGCTGTCTTCCACAGACTGTTTGGCTTTTTTCTTCCACTTTAGGGTAAATAGATCTTCTCGGCGATCTTTTAAGTTATTTACTGAGCCTTCGTTACGCACATGGATAAGCTTGTCTAAATCTAAATCTGAGAAGAAGACCATTTCCGTGTTGGCTGTGGTTTCCGCCATAATTGCATCGTGCGGGAAAGCAAAGTCAGAGGGAGAGAATACAGAAGACTGAGCATACTGAATGTCTAAACTCTCAACTTGAGGCAGGTTGCCTACTGAGCCACAGATCATAACGTAGCATTCGTTTTCAATGGCGCGAGCTTGAGCACAGTGGCGAACTCGTAAGTAACCGTTTTTGGTATCTGTCCAGAATGGAACGAACAAGATATCCATGTCTTCTAAGGCTAACAGACGGGCAAGCTCAGGGAACTCTACATCATAACAAATTAAAATGCCAATACGGCCAGCATCGGTATCAAAGACTTGTACCTTGTTGCCGCCTTCAATAACCCAAGCGCTACGCTCGTGCGGAGTGATGTGGATTTTGCGTTGTTCTTCTACTGTTCCATCACGGCGGCATAGATAGCTGACGTTATAAAGCACTTCTTCGTTTTCATCAAATAAAGGCATAGAACCAGTAATGACGTTAACGTTATAGCTCACTGCTAAGTTTGAAATTTCGTTTTTGAACCACTCGGTGTAATCAGCCAAAAAGCGAATGGCAATGTTTTGATCGGTAGATTCACACAGTCCCATAAGCGGCGCATTAAAGAACTCAGGTAAGCAGGCGAAGTCGGCGTTATAGTCGGCCATAATATCAACGAAGAACTCAACTTGTTGTAGCAACTCTTCAGGAGACTCTACCTCACGCATTTGCCACTGAATACCGCCGATACGGACATCAGTTTTACGAGTGTTTGGCTTATATTCTTGTGGCTCATAATAAATATTGGCCCACTCTAATAAAGTGGCAAAGCCTTTAGACTGTTTATCATCAGGAAGATAGCCGGTCAATATACGTTTAACAATAAAGCCATTTGACAGCTGAAAAGATAAAGTCGGGTCGTATATCTCACGGTTTTCAACCGCATCGATATATTCACCTGGCGTCAAGTCTTGGTGATTGTGGTATTTAGGAATACGGCCGCCTGCCAAAATAGCACGGAAGTTCATTTGACGGCACAGCTCTTTACGGGCGTCATAAAGACGGCGACCCAAGCGATAGCCACGATAATCCGGATCAATTAGGGCATCAATACCATACAACGCATCGCCTTTGGGATCATCTTTAATAATCTCACGTTGCCCCAGTAAGTCATCATAAGTATGAGGGTTAGAAAACTTTTGATAATTGACGCGCATGGTTAGGACCATACCGATTAATTTATCATGGTCAAATAAGGCGATTTGTCCTTCAGGGAAGGAATCAATCAAAGTATGAATGGTGTTTTTTGACCAAGCACCGCCCAAGTTGGCATAAACTCGGTCCATTAAAGTTTTTAATTGGGGATAATCTTTTTTCTTGATTTCAGCTATTTTTAAGTGAAAGTCTTCAGTTTTTTGTGTCATGGGGTTACTCGTCGCGAGGATATAAAAGTTTGGTTATAGAGGATAGAGCATTAAAGCTATTTATAAATATAAAGAGGCTATCAAAGAGCTACCCATTTAAGCAGTCTTATCAATAAGCAGAGGTAAATAATTATAAATAGAATTGAGGCTGTTTACCGTTAGTAATCAGCATTAAAGTGATATAAAAAAACATATTATAAGGGCAAGAAGGCAGATAGAAACTGAAGAATTGTAAACTATTTATTTTTGTTGTTAATCCGCTGTTATACGTTTACTTGCCTTTATGTCAGAGATTAATTTTATTTCATCAGTGAGTCTGTCTGTTTTAGAAAAATGAGCAATTATTATAAAGAGGCCGGGTTGTTTTGAGAGAAAGGAAAAAACAAAAACTCAATTATGATTGTTAATTAGTATATAAAAATCGTAATTTATTGTATTATTAGTATTAAATTGTGTATGCCCCATTTCAATCCTGCGTTGGATAAAAGACTGTGAAGCATACTAAGGACTAAATTATGCCTCTACACGAACACAGCACAGCTGCTGCGCTAAGCAAGATAGAAGACGATGCTTTGATTCGTTTGGTCTATGTTAGCAGCTTGACCCTACAAAGTCGCTTTCGACCCTCTATTTTCCAGACCGTTGAGCAGGATGCTCGTTGTTATAATCAACAAAACGGGATTACTGGGACACTCTGCTATGGCAACGGTCAATTTTTACAATGCGTGGAAGGACAAAAGAGGGTCGTACTGCCTTTACTGCAGAGCATTTTTGATGATAATCGGCATAAAGAGACGAAAGTGCTTCTGGTGCATCCTATTGAGGAGCGAGAGTTTAATAACTGGGCGATGCGTCTAGTGTTTTTAGAGCGATGGCTTTGGTCTCCGGAGACCAAAAAACAGGCCAATACCTTGTCTAAATTCTTACCGTTTAAGCCTAACCAATGGGACAGTGAAGAAGCCGAAGAGTTTTTACACGCCATTCAACAAATTGAAACGCCGCCACATGTGCAAGAATCAGGCATTAGTCTTAACGCTTTAGGAAATATGATTCAGCATGTGGCTGGACCGCACCAAGCCTTTATCTTAGTGCAAAGTGTGTTGGCTGTTTTGACCATTGTGGCTATCTATCTGTTATTTAGCTTTTAGCCAGACAAATACGCTGCAAACAAAAAGACGCCTTATATGAAATAAGGCGTCTTTTTTATAGTGTGCACGACAACAATAAGAAGCTTTGCTGCTGTATTTAGTTGCGCTATAAAGCCACTTTAGATATCAAAAATCTTACCCCGGTTCATAATCCCATTAGGATCAAACACCTTTTTAAGTTCTTTCAGATACTCAATCTCGGTCTCACTGCGGCTGTAGTTTAGATAAGGCTTTTTGGTCATACCCACACCATGCTCTGCTGATACCGAGCCGCCGTATTTCTGTACCGCTTGGAATACCAAATCATTCACACTTTGGCATTTCTCAAAGAACTCATCTTTAGTTAAGTTCTCAGGTTTTAAGATGTTTAAGTGCAAGTTACCATCACCAATATGACCAAACCAGCAAATCTCAAAGTCAGGGTAATTGGTGTTCACTACCTGCTCAATATCTTTGATGAACTCTGGCACGTAGCTAATTAATACTGACACATCGTTTTTGTATGGGGTAAATACAGAAATAGTCTCTGAGATATACTCACGCAGTTTCCAAAGCTCTGCCGCTTGCGATAAGCTTTGACTCATGACCCCATCAACAATCCAGCCGTTCTCCATGCACTGCTCAAACATAGCCATGGCTTTGTCCATGATGGGCTCATACGGTGCTTCAAACTCTAGTAGGGCATAGTATTTAGTACGGGCTTCAAATGGCTCTTGGACATGGCCGGTTGCCATAAGCTTATCAATAGCCACATCATCAAAGAATTCAAAAGCAGTTAAGTCTAATTGAGACTGGAAAGCTGATAACACGTTCATCACGTGCTCAAACTCATCCATACCAAATACCATCACCGTTAAGTCTTGTGGTGCGCGCTCAAGCTTCATCTGAGCTTTAGTCACAATACCTAACGTGCCTTCAGCTCCGATAAATAAATGACGTAAATCATAACCGGTAGCGTTTTTAATCATACCGCGGTTCAGCTCTAAGATATCGCCTTT
>ERZ808040.551-NODE-551-length-31196-cov-4.746007_pt1 | contig 31196 bp, 22 predicted proteins | sample MGYA00380191_ERZ808040 | MGnify/ENA primary metagenome ERZ808040 (study PRJEB31490, sample SAMN06133395) | mouse gut metagenome | isolation source: J6 | host: mice | place: China: Chengdu | collected 2015-05 ...
TCACAGGAAAGCGGGGTTCTAGGAGAAGATGCAGGGGAAACAAAAAAAGGGGAAATACAGGAAAAGCCGGAGCCAAAACCCCAAATCCAGGAAAAAGATTTTGACTTATTTTCCTACGATGGGACTTTGCCGGAATTCTTAAAAGAAAAACAAGATACGAAGGGAACGGATCGCGGTACGCTCTACCACCGTGTGCTGGAGCTTTTGCCGTTGACAGAGAAACCGCAAAGAGATACAATCATAGCGGGATTGGACCGCCTGGCCAGGCAGGGGAAACTCAGGGCGGAGGAGATCGGTGTGCTTTCCGTTTCCAAGTTGCTTACCTTTTACCAAAGCCCGGTGGCAATGAGGATGCGTGCGGCGCAGGAGAGAGGTTGTCTTTACCAGGAACAGCCTTTCGTATTCGCGCTGCCCGCGCATGAAGTGCTGAAGAAAGAGAGCGGGGAGATGATTCTGGTGCAGGGGATCATCGACGTGTTTTTTGAGGAGGAGGCCGGGCTGGTGGTGCTTGATTATAAGACTGATTATGTGCCGCAGGAACCGGAGGAAACCTTAAAGAGGCGGTACGGAAAACAGCTTGCCCTCTATGGGAGGGCGCTTGAGGAAATTACGGGAAAACGGGTCAGGGAAAAAATATTGTATTCGTTTTATCTGGGGAGGGAGATTGTTTTGTGACAAGCTGCGGCGGAAAGACCCGCGCCGGGTAGGCGGTGCATGGAAGTACATATTTACACCTTCCGGTAGGCAGGGTGCGTCATGCCAAAGATGCGTGTGCCGGTGTATGGCCATGCACAAGAATGGAATGGAAATTTCAGGACATACTACGTAAGGATGGGGGAAAGCCCCGAAATAAGAACGGGTGCAGCATGGCAGGAAACCGTATGCCGCCGACAGCCCTGCCGGGGAAGGACAGAGGGTATGGCGGTGACGGGACACACCGATGGCAGGTGTGCTGCATGGTCTGCGCGGAAACGGAGTATGGGATGAAAAAGAAATTGCCGATTGATATTACAAAAGTGCCGCCGGAAGAAATGGTTAAATATGAAATGGCAAAGGAGCTTGGTCTGTATGACCAGGTGATCGAGAAGGGCTGGGGATCGCTTTCCGCGCGCCAGACCGGGAAGATCGGCGGGATGATCGCCGGAAAGAAGCGCAAAAAAACGGGTGTGGAAGCGGACGGTGAGACAGCCGGGGAAACAGGAAAGGATGGGGGAGAACTATGAGGGAACGATTATTATTCATTTATAACCCGAATGCGGGGAAAGCAAAGCTGAAAGGCAAGTTGTCCGATATTGTGGTGGAGTTTTCGGAAAACGGTTACGAAGTGATTGTCATGCCGACCGCAAAGCGGGGGGATGCCGCGGAATTTGCAAAGGAATATGCAGAGGAGGGCGCATGCAGCAGGATCGTGTGCGCCGGCGGGGACGGCACGCTGAATGAGGTCGTTTCGGGTGTGATGAAAAGCGGTGTGCGTGTCCCGATCGGTTATATCCCGGCGGGGACGACAAATGACTTTGGCTACAGTTTAAAAATACCGAAGGATGCGCTTGAGGCGGCGAAATTTGCAGCGCTTAACGACCCGCTTCCTTCTGATGTCGGGGAAATCTGCGGCAATACTTTTGTGTATACCGCGGCATTCGGGCTGTTTTCGGATGTCTCTTATGATACTTCACAGGATATGAAAAATATTTTGGGGCGGGTCGCGTATCTTCTGCGCGGCGTGCGAAGCCTTGTGGAGGTGCAGAATTATTGGCTCGAGGTTGAATATCTTGAAGCCGGGGATGATATGGATGCCGGTGAGGAAGAGGAAAGCCGGACAGAGGGGGAATTATCCGCTGAAAGGGACACGCAGGAAGTGGAAAATGTTGCGCCGGGTGCCGAAAAGCCCCCGCATGCAGGTATCTGGCGGCAGATCACAGGGGAATTTATCTGCGGCATGGTCGCAAATTCCAATTCCGTCGGCGGGTTTAAGGGGATTATGGGAAAGGGTGTGCGCTTCGACGACGGCGTTTTTGAGATGCTCCTGATCCGCAGGCCGCACAATGTGATCGAACTGACGGATATCGTCAACGAGCTCATCAGCAAAAAGCTGAAAAGCGATAATATTGTGTATGCCCATGTGCGGGAGGTGCGGCTTGAGGCCAAGAGCGGGCTCCCGTGGTCTTTGGACGGGGAGTTTGGCGGGGACATGCCGCAGGCTACGATACATATCCGGCAGCAGGCGGTGGATTATATTCGAAAGGAATCCGATTGACAGAAAACAGAAATATTGTTAAAATAATACAGTGAGAATCCGCAAAAAATTATGCCGCCGGACAGTACCCGTAAGGTATTTTTGGGGGCAGGGCAGAATGCGGGCTCATAATCAGGGGCAGCATGCCGCCCAAAGGTTTTGGGGGATTTTTTGGCCGGGTTGGCGCAAGATTCCCGGTGATACCGGGGACGGGATGCGGGCTTAATATTTAGGAGGTAGTATGTATTACGTAGGTGTAGATTTGGGGACATCTTCCGTCAAGCTTGTCCTGATGGAGGAAAACGGGGAAATCAAGAATATCGTGGCAAAAGAGTATCCGCTGTATTTTCCGAAGCCGGGCTGGTCGGAACAAAAGCCGGAGGACTGGTGGGAACAGTTTGTTATCGGGATGAAGGAACTGCTCGCGGGTGTTGACCACAGCCAAGTGGACGGTATCAGTTTTGGCGGGCAGATGCACGGGCTTGTGATCTTAGACGGGGATGATGCGGTGCTCCGCCCGGCGATTTTATGGAACGACGGGCGCACGCAGGAAGAATGCGACTATTTAAATATCACAGTCGGGCGCGGGAAGATTTCGTCCTACACGGCGAACATGGCACTGACCGGGTTTACCGCACCGAAGCTTTTATGGGTCAAAAAGCATGAGCCGGAGATTTTTGCGAGGATCGCAAAGATCATGCTTCCGAAGGACTATCTTGCTTACCGCCTGTCCGGCGTGCACTGCACGGATGTATCGGATGCTTCCGGCATGCTTTTGTTTGACGTGAAGAATAAGTGCTGGTCAAAGGAGATGCTTGAGATCGTCGGCATCCGCAGGGAACAGCTCGCGCAGATTTTTGAGTCGTATGAGGTTGTCGGAACCCTGACGGAAGCGGCAGCAAAAGAACTTGACCTGCCGCGGGGCGTGCGCGTCATTGCGGGAGCCGGGGACAACGCGGCGGGCGCGGTCGGGACGGGCACGTTAGAGCACGGTATGTGCAGCGTTTCGCTCGGAACCTCCGGCACGGTGTTCATCGCGACGGACGAGTTCGCGGTGGACGATGCGAACGCGATGCATTCCTTCGCGCACGCGAACGGCAAATATCATTTCCTCGGCTGTATGCTCTCCGCGGCATCCGCGAATAAATGGTGGATGGACGAGATCATCGGCACGAAGGATTACCCGAAGGAGCAGGAAGGGATCACGGCGCTTGGAGACAACCAGGTATTTTTCCTGCCGTACTTAATGGGGGAGCGGACCCCGCATAACAACCCGAACGCGCGCGGCACGTTTGTCGGTATGACGATGGATACGACGCGCGCAGACATGACGCAGGCGGTGCTCGAGGGTGTCACCTTCGCGCTGCGCGATGCGCTTGAGATCGCGCGCTCATTCGGCGTGAAGATCGAGCGCGTGCGGCTTAACGGCGGCGGGGCAAAGAGCCCGCTCTGGTGCAGGATCGTGGCGAATATCATGGATGTGAAGGTGGACAAGATCAACAGCGCTGAGGGTCCGGGCTTTGGTGCGGCGATCCTCGCGGCGGTCGGCTGCGGGAAGTTCGCGTCGGTGGAGGAAGCTGCCGGGAAGCTGATCAAAGTCGTGGAGACGACAGAGCAGGACGCGGCACTTGTCGCGAAATACGAGGAGAAGTACCAGACATTCCGCAAGATTTATCCTGCACTTGCGCCGGTTTATGACGAGATTGTAAAATAGTATGTGTCCGGCAGGAAAAGAGCGCGGGTTCGCCGCGTGAAACGGATCAAGGCGAGAGAACGCCGGGATGCCGGAAAGGATTGTTGGAACACCGCCGGTTTTTGAAAGGAAGGGGCTGCTGCAAAAAGGCGGTCAGCCACGGGATATGGTTGGGATGTCCATATGCTGTGTGTCTGCCGTGTTTTGTGGCAGCCCTTCCGGGCGGGATGGGGAGCAGGAAGAACCCGCGCGTACCGCAGGTCATGGGCTGTGGCGGTGTTCTGCCATACAGGCAAAGCCGGATTATGGAAATGGAGTGGTCAGAATGGATATTATCGAAAAATTGAGGGTGGAACTTGGAATCCGCAGGGAGCAGGCCGAGGCGGCTATAAAACTGATCGACGAGGGCAATACAATCCCGTTTATCGCGCGTTACCGCAAGGAGGTGACGGGTTCTTTAAACGATGAGGTGCTGCGGAATCTTTCGGAGCGCCTTATTTATCTGCGGGGGCTGGAGGAGAAAAAGGAGCAGGTCATCGGGAGCATTGAGGAGCAGGGGAAGTTGACCGATGAATTAAAAGCAGCGATCCTCGCGGCCGAAACAATGGTCGCAGTGGAGGATCTGTACCGCCCGTACCGCCCGAAGCGCCGCACAAGGGCGACCGTCGCGAAGGAGAAGGGGTTGGAGCCGCTTGCGGACATTATCTGGGCGCAGGAGACGAAAACACCGCTGTTAATCGAAGCAAAAGCCTATGTCAATGCGGGCGGGGAGGAGATGAACCCGGATCAGCGGGTAGCTACTCCGGAAGAAGCTTTGCAAGGCGCAATCGCGCCGGGAATCAACCCGGATCAGCGGGTGGCTACTCCAGAAGAAGCTTTGCAAGGCGCGATGGATATTCTTGCGGAGCGCATTTCGGATACGGCGGAGTACCGCAGCGAGATCCGGTGGCTGACCGCGGAGGCAGGAAGCATTGTCTCGGAGGCGAAGGACGATAAAACAGAATCCGTGTACGAGATGTACTACCACTTCGAGGAGAAGCTTAGCAAACTGGCGGGGCACCGCGTCCTTGCCATCAACCGGGGTGAGGCGGAAAAATTCCTCACGGTTAAGATCAACGCGCCGAAGGACCGCATCCTCACGTATCTGGAGCGCGCGGTCATCAAAAAGGGAAACCCGGTGACACAAGATACATTAAAAGCGGTGATTGCGGACAGTTATGACCGTCTGGTTGCGCCGGCGATCGAGCGGGAGATCCGCAGTGAACTGACGGAAAAAGCGGAGGACGGGGCGATCCATGTTTTCGGGCAGAACCTCGGACAGCTTCTGATGCAGCCGCCGATCGTAGGGCAGGTCGTGCTTGGCTGGGATCCGGGCATCCGCACGGGCTGCAAACTCGCGGTTGTTGACGCGACCGGAAAAGTCCTTGACACGGCGGTGATCTTCCCGGTTGCGGCATCGAAGGCGAAGATTGAGGAGGCAAAGCACATCGTAAAGCGCCTGATCGAAAAATATCATATCACGCTGATCTCGGTCGGCAACGGGACGGCTTCGCGCGAGTCGGAGCAGGTGATTGTCGAATTGTTAAAGGAGCTGAACCAGCCCGTGCAGTATGTGATCGTGAGCGAGGCGGGGGCGAGCGTTTATTCGGCCAGCAAGCTTGCGACGGAGGAATTTCCTGATTTTGACGTGGCGCAGCGCAGCGCGGCTTCGATCGCGCGCCGCCTGCAGGATCCGCTTGCGGAGCTGGTAAAGATCGAGCCGAAAGCGATCGGTGTCGGGCAGTACCAGCACGATATGAACCAGAAGAAACTAAGCGATGCCCTGGCGGGCGTGGTGGAAGACTGCGTGAACAAGGTTGGTGTGGACTTAAATACCGCGTCGGCGGCACTTCTGGAATATATTTCCGGAATCACAAAGGCAGTTGCGAAAAATATTGTGACATACCGCGAGCAAAATGGGAAATTCCGTACAAGGGCGCAGCTGTTAAAAGTGCCAAAACTTGGACCGAAAGCGTTTGAGCAGTGTGCCGGCTTTCTGCGTATCAGCGACGGTGAGAACCCGCTTGACGCGACGAGCGTGCATCCGGAATCTTACGGAGCGGCAGAAAAACTTTTGGAGAACCTCGGTTTTACGACAGCGGATATCAAAAAGGTACAGGCCGACATGAAAAGTTCCAGAGACGCGGCGGAAAAGGCAGTGAAAGAGAAGGGGCAGAAGCAGGCGAAGAACCGTGCAGGGAACCGAAGGGAGAACAAGATCCAGGTGCGCGATACCAACACCGCGATGGGGCAGCTGCTGCAAAAAGCCCTGGCGGCTCCGGGGATTTCGGTTGAAACGGTAAAAGCGGAAAAGGTTTCTGCGGGTGATGTGGGACATAAGAGCGAAGAGGGCGGGCTTTCCAAACTAAGCACATTGGTTCGCGACAAAAAGAGATTGGCGGCAGAGCTTGGAATCGGAGAGATCACGCTGACGGATATCATCAAAGAACTTGAAAAACCGGGGCGTGACCCGCGCGATGAGATGCCGAAGCCAATCCTGCGCACGGACGTGCTCGAGATGAAGGATCTGACCGAGGGCATGGTGTTGAAAGGTACCGTGCGCAACGTGATTGATTTCGGCGCTTTTGTGGATATCGGCGTGCACCAGGATGGGCTTGTGCATATTTCACAGATGGCAAAAGGCAGGTTTGTCAAGCATCCGCTTGATGTGGTGAGCGTCGGGGATATCGTGGAAGTGAAAGTTATGAATGTGGATGTGGCGAAGAAGAGGATTCAGTTGACGATGATCCTGTAGTTTGGGTCAAAGTAAAAAGAGACTGCCGTGGCAGTCTCTTTTCTGTTTTTATGGTTCCTGTCCGGGCTGGGAGCCCTCACCGGCAGGATACAGAGGTTCCAGCTCGCTCAGCGTAAAATCAGCGGTGACATTCAGCTTTGGCTTTGCGTTCCGGAAGCCTTTTATGATGCGGTCGCCGATTCCCGTGCAGTTTTCGTAATTCGCGGCGGAAAGCATGATGATGTACTGGCTGACGGAATAGCGGGCATAGACATCCCCGGAGCGCAGCAAGCTGCCGATCGTAGCCTCCATCTTTGCCATAGCGGCGGCCATCAGGGAATGGTCGGGATCTTCCCGGTCAGCGGTCAGGCTGATCAGGCATAAAAATACGGACAGACCATCACGGGAAGCCTTCCGCGCACCGATATGGTATAAGTTTTGGAAAACGGAAAAATCACAGAAGTATGCACTCTTTTTGGCATTCTGTTCACGGAGCCGCTGCCGGATGACAGAGAGATCCGCCGTCGGGGAATGCAGCTGTTTTGTGATTTCCTGATATAGGGCGGTAAGCTCATCGGAAGGATTGATCCCGTAGGTATCATAATATAGTTTCATGACACGTTCATATTCCTCCAGAGCTTCCTTCTTTTTTCCTGCCAAGTACAGGCAGCGGATGAGATGGTAACGCACGCCCTCGTCGTACCGGTCAATCGTACAGACCTTGTGGCACAGCCCAATGATTTCCTCGTACCGCTTTGAGACGAGCAACAGACCGATCAGTTCATGGATCGTGCCCAGATATAGGGAGTGGAGATAATCCGAGACCAAAATGGCCCAGTCATCCCCGGGATTTTTTGGAAGGAAGCGCCCGCGGTAGAGCAGGATCGCCCGCTGGTAGTTTTTCAGGCGTTCCGGCATGGCAAGCGTTTGGTCTGAGGCAGCCCCGCAATATTTTTGGAAGAGCTCGGTGTCCAATACAATGGGTACTTCGGGGTTCCATTCATAGCAGTCCCTCCGGTGGAGGATCAGCCTCTTATCCGTGTAGCCAAGCGCGTTAAGCGTCGCGCGCGCGCGGTGCAGGATCGTCTTGAGCGCGTTTTCGGAGTCGACCGACTGGCCGGAATCCGGCCAGAGCAGTTTGATCAGTGCGCCATGGCTGATTTCGCGCGAGTGGAAGGTGATCAGGTATTCCAACAAGGTCCAGACTTTTTTCGAACGGTTATCCTGATCGGATATGGTGTTCGGACCGTAGGCCATTGTGAATTCCCCAAGCATATTGATACGTATATAGTCTGACATAAGACACCTCCCTTTCCTGACGGCTATATTATAACTTTTTTCCGGGCAGGTGTCAATAAATTTGTATATTCCACGGTTTTTGTATTTTCCTGCCGACTGGGGCACTGGCCGGAAGTTTGCCGGCGCAGGAAATGACAAAGGAAGTTTAGTGCAGAAATAATCATACTGATTTATTCTGAAATGAAAAATAAAAACGGAGCGGAAACGTATTTTCAGAATATTCTAAGAAATTGTGCTTGCGGATGTGTTCAGAATACGATATAGTAGGCGTAAGAAGGGAAAAAGTATTGGAGGAATGTCGGGACAAAACAAGGCGCTACATTGCCGGGGCACTGCACTGTCTTGGTGAAGGCTGTCTTGTGGAATGGAGGGACTATGGTACAGAGAATGTCCGGGAGAAGCTTAAACGAAATGTGTTCGAGCAGGATATGCGTGGATGAATACCGGGACGGGGAAATGAGGGGCAGAATATACAACCATTATTACGGGGAGCCGCTCGTGTTTTCGAACATCATGCAGATGTTAAAGAAATTGGAGGCGATGCTTGACGGTTTTGAGTATCCGCAGAGAACGATGAAGCAACGCAGCTTTGTGGGGAAGACTCAAAAAAGTGAAGGGCAGATGGAACATAATATGCAGCAGCATCCGGCGTGCGAGGAGGAGCGCGGGAAGGTAGCGACTTTTTATGTCAAGGTTATTTTCCGCAAAAACGCGAGCTGGCAGGGTAACGTGAAGTGGCTTGACAGCGGGAAGGATGAGAACTTCCGGAGTGTTTTTGAACTTTTGACGCTGATGGACGGGGCAATGGCATAAAGGATGTTCCATGCGGTTGATTTAAGGGAAATTTCATTGTGCTTTCCCGCGGTTTAATGTTATACTTAATGTGATCGGATATTTTCCCGGGCTGCCGCGCTGCCGGCCGGGAAAAACCGTCGGATTAAATTCGGGTGCAGCGTAGAAGACAGGGTGTATATGCAAAAAAGAAAAGCAATCGGGGTATTTATAGGCCGTCCGGATGAGCCGTTCCAGACAACGTTTTTAAAGGCGGTCGGCAGGGAAGCGTTCCGGAACCATATGGACGTATTGGTATTTTCCAGTATGATGCGCACCGGCGGATATATGGATTACCAGATCGGGGAGGCCAGGCTGATAGAGCTTGTCAATTTCAAGAGGCTGGACGCGGTGATTCTTGTGCCCGACAGCCTTCAGATGATTCCGGACCATGCAGCGCAGGTTGCGGAGCGGATCCGGCAGAACTTTAACGGGGTCCGGGTCAGCATCGACCTTGATATACCGGGGTTTGAGACATTTGCCTGTGACGATGCGGCGGGGGTCTTGGAGGTGGTAAGCCATCTGATCGAAGTGCACGGCTGTACGGACATTGCGTTCATGACAGGACCAAAAGGCCACCCTCACAGCGAAGGAAGGCTCTCCGGGTACCGGAAAGCGATGGCACGGGCGGGGCTTCCCGTTGATGAGGGGCGCATTTTTTACGGGGATTTCTGGTACAACGAGGGGGAGCGCGTGGTGGAGGAGCTTCTTTGCAGCGAGGCGGGGCTGCCGCAGGCAATCGCGTGCGGCAGTGATACGATGGCAGTCAGCATCTGCTATGCGCTGCAGAGAAGGGAAATCCGTGTGCCGGAGGATATCCTTGTGACGGGCTATGATTTTGAACTGCCGGAAACCGGGGAGGAAGCGTTTATCACTTCGGCGGTGAGGGGGATCGACCTGGCGGCGGCAAAGGCAGTACACTATATCATCGGGCAGCTGGATACGGAGGAAAAGAAGAGCACGTTCCGCAAAAAATCCAATCTAAAACTGTTTCAATCGTGCAGCTGCGGCAGGCGGTTCCGGTTTGAGAAGGTGCTGCAGGATAAGCGGGAGGATGATTTTTTTGCGCTGTACAATTTTATGCAGGAAAATTTGCTGATGGCGAAAACACTCCAGGATTGTCTCTGGGCGATCGACGGTTATGCAAGGCAGGCCGGGGAATATGACAAAATGTACATATGCCTGAACCCGGACTGGAGCAGGATGGACGATGAGGAAGGGCAGGAACACGGGCAGGCTGCCTTTGGCAAACATATGATCCTTGCGTTAGATACTGTGAGCGCCCAAGAAAAAAAAGCGGAAGGAAGGCTGGATCTGGAACGGTTTTTTGACACGGCGGATATGCTTCCGGCGCTTGATGCCGACCGGGAGCAGGCAAAGATGTTTTATTTTAGCATGCTTCATTTCGGGCGGCACAGTTTTGGATATGCCGTATTGGAATACAGCGGCAAGAAATGTGTTTTTGAGAAGCATTATCCGTTCTGGATCCGGAAAGTGAATGCCGCGCTCGAATCGCTGCGCCGTGTCTATGCGGTCAGGGATCTTTATGAGGTGGCGCAGCACAAGGCAGTAACGGACGCGATGACGGGGCTTTACAACCGTAATGGTTACAATATTTTGCTGCCGGATATTGTGCGGGGGCTGGCGGAGGATGAGAAGCTTTTGTTCATGCTCTGTGACAACAATGGCCTTAAGTATATCAATGACACATACGGGCATGTCGCGGGAGACGACGTGATCTGTTTATCCGCCGGGATTCTCTCGAAAAAATATTTCGGGGAGGACGTGAGGGAGATGAACTTCCGCATTGGCGGAGATGAGTATGTCAAGCTTGCGGTCGGAAGGTTTGCACCGGGGAGCGTGGAGCAGTGCGTGGAGGGGATCCGGGCGCAGGCAGAGAGCATCAATTCCGCCCATGAGCGGAAGTACCCGCTCTACCTTGCCATCGGATACCGGGTATACGAAAAATCCGAGATTTCCTCGCTCGACCAGGTGATGACGGAGGTGGACGCGCTGATGTACCGGGATAAACAGCAGATAAAGAAGACTTCCGGATTTGACCCGATCCGGAAAGAATAGTTTTTTCCGGTTGCTCATATACTTACCATTAGGAAAAGACAAGCCGGGGACGGATGCCTTGCAGGCGGAAACGGGGTGCTATGAGAGGAAAATGGGATCGGGAAAGATTAAAAAATATTGTGCTTGTCGCGGTGTGCGTTATTTTGTCGGCTGGCGTTTTTATCTATAATTTTTTCGGGAAGGGCAGCGGGGAGGAGAAGCCGCGGGAGGATATCGTCACAGATACCGGTGATAAGGAGCCCGTCTTTACCCCGCATGACTTAAATGAGGGGATTTCAGGGGAAAAGGCGCAGTGGCTTCTCTCCTGTCTTTCGGCGGAGGGGGAGGCGGACGGGGAAGTGCCCGGCGAGAAGCTTACCTGCGGGATTTTCCGTGACCAATTATACGCCTTTTGCGAGGGGGAGGGTTTGGACTATGGCCTGCTGGTAGAAGGATTGCCGGAGCGTCTTTTGCAGGTGAAGGAGGACGATATTGTCTACCTCAGTGAATTTTTAGAAATTTACGAGCAGCTCCTTGGCATGCTTTCTGAAAAACAGGGGGAGGCTTTGGAGGAAGCCCGCCCGCTGCCGGAGTACCGTGATTTTTATGTCCTGCTGCTGGAGGATAACAAACTGTACGATGAAAAAGGGAAGATATACCGCTATGACAAGTGTGAGGATTACAGCGGGATTTTCGCTTCGGAAAAGGAGCAGTCCCCCCTGGTTGACCCGGTTGTAAAAAAAGCCCTGCAAGAGTCCGCGCAGCGCACGATGGAGGATTATAAGGACAGGGCGGTGCGGGCGCTCTGTTTTGACGGTCAGATATTGTACATAAAGGAGCGGCTTGAAAAGACCGCGACCGTGCCGAATGTCTGGGTTACCGAGGCCGAAAAAAGCAAGATATCCGTGTTCCTGCACGGCTATGCCGTCGATTACCAGGCAAAACTGCCGCTTGCGCAGGGATTTGAGAATATGGTATGTGACCTGGAGCTTGAGGACGGAAAGATCGTGGGGATCACGGTCAAAAAAGATGTGGTCCAAGGCAAGGTGCTCCTGACTTCGGAAAAGGAGATTGAGCTTGAGGGCTACGGGAGGCTGCCGCTTGCAGAAGATTTCCGGATCTACAAAATATACGGAGATCTGGCAATGGAGAAAACAAACAGGATCCTGGTCGGGTACTCGATCACGGATTTTGTTGTCGCGGACGGGAAAATATGTGCGGCCCTGATCAAGGAGCGGCTGAAAGCGGACACGATCCGTGTACTGATCAACACGAGCGGCTATGAATCCTATTACCATGAGAATATTAAAATGACCGCGGACCGCGAGTTTACGGTCACGCGGGGCGGGAAGAGCCGTACGTACGAGGCGGGGGAGGAATTTAGTGTCTCGTTCGCCGAGGAGAAAAACAGCAAGGAACGCATCTGTGTCGAAACGGTGGGCGGCGAGGGGAAGATCACCCTGTTTTCGGTCAGCCGCTCGTGCGGAAAGCCCGCTTACCGCGGCAGCATGGAGATTGTGGCGGCAAAAGAGGGGCTGATCCTTGTCAATGAGCTGTCGATGGAGGAATATCTGTACGCGGTGATCCCAAGTGAAATGCCGACTTCCTACGGGGATGAGGCGCTGAAGGTGCAGGCGGTCTGTGCGAGGAGCTACGCGTTCAACCAGCTGATGGCAAGCCGTTTCCGCGCATATGGGGCACATGTGGATGACAGTGTGAGCAGTCAGGTATACAACAATGTGGCGGAAAACGAGGATTCTATTCTGGCAGTCAAGGAGACTTACGGATTGGTGGCGGCATATGGCGGTTCCGTTATCACGGCTTACTATTTTTCGACTTCCTGCGGGCACACGGCAAGCATCGGGGAAGTCTGGGAGGGGTCGGGGACGCTTCCTTACCTGACCGGATATCTGCAGAATGAGGAAAAGGAGGAAGTCGATTTTTCCTCGGAGGAAGAGTTCAGGGAATTTATCCTTGCGGATACCGTGGATACATACGACCGGGATTTTTCATGGTACCGGTGGAGCGTAGAACTGCCGTATGAACAGCTTGTAAAGCAGTTAAAAAAAGCGACCGGCCTCTTTTCGGTCACGGGGGTTGAGGTGACAGGGCGCGGGAAGAGCGGGATTGCACTTGAAGTATCGGTCACCGGAAACACGGGGGAGGACGGGAAAGGAACTCAAAAAACAGAGCGGATCCGCTACCAGACTGCCATCCGTACGGCGTTTGCGCCGGGAACGGCAGTGCTTGTGCGCGGGGATGGCAGCGAGGTGAAAAATATGTCGATGCTGCCGAGCGCCTTTGTTGTCCTTGATGAGATCCGGGAGGACGGCAAGCTGAAAGCCCTGCGTCTTTCCGGCGGAGGCTATGGGCATGGAACCGGCATGAGCCAGAACGGGGTCAAGAAAATGACCGAGGCGGGGAAAAACTTCGAGGAGATCATTGCGCATTATTATACGGGGACGGAATTGATCTTTTTATATTGAACGGAAACAATACGGAGTGGAAAGAAGTTTCATCGTCAAAAGCTTCCATGCGGAAAGAATTGCATGAATTAACAGAAACTCCATTATAAAACGAAATGCCGCGCGGGAAAGCCTGATTTCCTGTGCGGCATTCTGCTATTATGGGGAATCGGATTTTGAATTTTGGGAGATCCGCCCGTTTTTCTTTTTCCTGCGCTCCCTGCGGGTGGCGAGAAGGGTGTGGAATGCTTCCCGGATAACAGGGTTTGCGAGCACTTGGTTAATTTCTGCGCCGATGAACATAATGTACATACAGGAGTAGAACCAGAGCATACAGAGCACGACCGCAGTCAGGCTGCCGTAGGTGGCGGAATAATTGCTGAAATTGTCAATGTAAAATGAAAAAAGGTAGGAAAAACCGATCCAGCCCGCCGAGGCGAGGATCGCCCCCGGAAGTTCGGCGAAGAAGGAGGATTTTCGGTTCGGCATCGTGATGAAGACGAGCGTGAAAAAAAGGATCATCAAACAGAAGCCGACGAGGGTGCGCACGCTGATGATCAACAGTGCCATCTCCGAAAGGATCGGGATATGCTTCAGGCAAAAAAGGTAAATCTGGTTGCCGAAGACGAAAAAGAACAGCACTGCGACGACAAGCACGGCGAAGAGCAGCGTGTAGAGTGCCGCCAGGATGCGGGTAAAGAAATAACTGCGCTTCCCGCTTGCGCGGTAGATGGCATCCAACCCCCGCACGACGGCGTAAAAGCCTTTTGAGGAGGTCCACAGCGTCGCGATCGCGGTGAGGGAGAGCACCGTGCCGTTTGATTTTTCCAGAAGCTCATCCAGGATGTCCGATATGTAGACAGAGACCGTCTGCGGAAATACGGATTCGATGGCGGAAAGCAGCTCCGGTTTCGAGAACGGGAGGTAGTTTAAAAGTGTCAGTAAAAACATTGCAAACGGGAAAAAGGATATGATAAGGAAAAAGGCGGCCTGCGTCGAAAAAGCACTGACATTGTCAGAGCTGAGTTTTTTTGAAAATGAATCGATTAAGCGTACCAGTGAACGTATCATGAAACCTCTCCTTTTTGCATCTGATGTTACCTGAAAAATGTATTCTTTACCATTTTAACAGAAAAAGGATGAAAAGTACAGTATTCTTTTTGGGGCGGGAAACGAGGCTGCGCATAAATTGCGAAAAAACGGGGATTTTAAGCTTAGCGGGCAAGCAGGAAACAAGAATGCAAAAGGCGCTTCCTGCCAAAGGAGACAGCATCCGGCAAGAGTGATTTTCAGGGGCTTGATGCGGAAAGGAGTGAGTGAGGAATGCAGCAACAGGAGGAAAAAGCGCTTGGGAAACAGAGCTTTTTGTTCGGGCGCGGAGTTTATGTGGGCGGAATGGCGAGCGTGGCGGGAAAGCTGGAAAGCGAGGGGCCGCTCGGCGCGTATTTTGATATTACATCCGGGGATGATATGTTCGGTGGGAAAACCTGGGAGGAGGCGGAGAGCAACATGCAGCTTTCCGCAGCGAAAGCCGCGATTGACGATGCGGGGCTTAAGGCAGATGACATCCGCTATATGGCGGGCGGCGACCTGCTTGGCCAGCTGATTGCAACTACTTTTGGCGTAGAGAAGCTTGCCATCCCGTTAATTGGGCTTTACGGGGCATGCTCCACAATGGGGGAAGCATTGCTTGCGGGTGCGGTTTTGGTGGACGGCGGGTATGCGAAACATACACTTACCATTACGTCAAGCCATTTTGCCGGGGCAGAAAAGCAATTCCGCTTCCCGCTCGCGTACGGAAACCAGAGGCCGATGGCGGCGACCTGGACGGTTACGGGAAGCGGCGCGGTTGTGCTCTCGGATGAGAGGAAGAAATACCGTGTGCGCCTATATGGTGCGACGATGGGGCGGGTGATTGATTACGGCGTGAAAGATTCAATGAACATGGGGGCGTGCATGGCACCTGCGGCATGTGATACGATCTACCAGCATTTAAAGGACTTTTCCAGAAAGCCGGAGGATTATGACCGGATTGTCACCGGGGATCTCGGCGTGGTCGGAAAGGAAATCCTGATCGCGCTTTTGCAGGAGAAGGGTTATGATATCACAAAGCAGCATATGGACTGCGGGATTGAAATTTATGACGCTTCCACCCAGAAGACCGATGCGGGAGGCAGCGGCTGCGGATGCTCGGCAGTCACGCTGACCGGGTATCTCTTAAAGAAAATATCCGAAGGTGCCTTAAAGCGTGTGCTCTTTGTCCCGACCGGAGCCCTTTTGTCCACGGTCAGCTTCAATGAGGGCAACAGTGTGCCGGGGATCGCGCACGCCATCGTGCTGGAGCATTGCGGGGACTAGGCGGACGGGTCACGGGGATGTGCTGTGGCCGCATTTGTCAGGTCAGAAGGGGAGAAGATATGACACGACAATGAACCGGGGCTGTTTTCCGGTGTGAGGAAAGGGGTGTTTCGATGGATTATCTGATAGCATTTTTGGTGGGCGGGGCAATCTGTGCGCTGGTGCAGATTCTGATGGATACGACAAAGCTCCTGCCGGGCAGGATCATGGTCATCCTTGTCTGCCTCGGCTCCCTGCTTGGGGCGCTTGGGCTCTACAAGCCGTTTTCGGAATGGGCGAAGGCGGGTGCGACAGTTCCTCTCGCAGGCTTTGGGAACATGCTGTTCCAGGGTGTGAAGAAAGCAGTGGATGCGGACGGCTTTCTGGGGCTGTTCAAAGGCGGGCTCTCGGAGACTGCCGTCGGTATTTCCGGGGCGCTGCTGATCGGTTATCTGGCCGCGCTTATTTTCAAATCAAAGCCGAAGCTTCCGTAGACGGAAGATAAAGGTCATAGCAGTGCGGGCTTGGGATATATAAAACGATGTAAAGCATGCGTTGGGATGGATTTGTGTCTGTCCGAAAGAAACAAAAAATCGTGCGGTCAGGGAAAACTCCTGGCCGCACAATTTTTTGTTTTTTGCCTTTTCTATTCGTCCGGGAGACTGTCCTCCGTCCCGGTTCCGCTTTCCTCATCCCCTTCCTCCGGATTTCCCGGCTCAATCGGCCGGCCTGTATCGGCGGGAGGGTTTGGCGTGTCCGAGTCGTCCGGGATATCGGAAACATCCGGAAAGTCCGGGAAATCAGGATCGGACGGATCCTCCCCGGTATCCGGCGGGAGCACGGTCTCTGCAGTGTGGATCGTGCAGGTCACAGCATCCTCCCCGGCCGGCAGGATGTTCGGCGTATCATAGGTCGGAGAGGTTTCTTCCTTGATCAGGTAAACCTTTTCCGTGGTTGTTTCTGCCGGGCAGTAGACACTTGCTAACTGGTCGGAAACGGTGCAGATGGATGCCTTGACATGGCAGGTACATTTCTCGGTCGGCACGGTTCCCTTTGCGAAAATCTCGGTCTTTACGGCATCCACCTGGTCACACAGCCCGGTGACCGCGAGGTTGCCGCATTTTGTACAGATTGTCGCGCGCAGGATGGAATCCGGCATGGCAAAGCTGGTTGCCTCCTTCTCCTTGACGACGTGGATCTGTTCCATGATCTTGCGCCACATATGCTGGTGGTAATTCCGGTTGATCTGTCTTACATTGTTGTCAAACCCGGTCCAGATTGCCGCCGTATAGTATGGGGAATAGCCGACAAACCAGAGGTCGGTATAGTGTGACGAACCGGTCTTTCCGGCGATCGGCATGCCGGAAAGCTTTGTTTTCAGGTCACTGACATATGCCTTGTATTCCTCGTTGGCAGATGCTTCCTCATCGGTTGTAATGCCAAATTTGCGTTTTGCGTACACGGAGATATAATCGTTTACTTCCCCCTGCTTAAATGCGAGGTTGGTTCCCGTTCCAAGCGTTGTCGTATCCTGCATCGCGTTGGTCAAAAGATAGGCCGTCGAGGTCTTGATGACCTGTGTGGACGCGGATTCGTTTGAGAGCAGGACTTTGCCGTTATGGTCGACAACCTTGGTGTAAAATACGGGGCGGTTGTAAATGCCGTTGTTTGCGATGGTCGCGTACGCCGCCGTCAGCTCCAAGTTCGTGACACCGTTCGTGATACCGCCGAGTGCAAGCGGGATTCCGATATCGCTGTAAATCTTACCGTTATCGTCCGTCTGGGACTCCACAAGGGTCGTAAAGCCGAGCTTTTTGAGGTAATCAAACGATACCTGCGGTGTGACCTGCTCCATAATGCGGCAGGCGACGATGTTCATGGAGCGGTAGATGGCGCGCCGGATCGGGGTCAGGCCCTCATAGATATCGCCGTTCCAGTTTGTGACCTTTGTGGTGGTTCCCGGATAGTGGTATTCCGCGTCATCCGCAACCGAAGCGAGCGTCATTCCGGCAGTGTCGAGCGCCGGGAGGAAGGAGGCAAGCACCTTAAACGTGGAGCCTACCTGCCGCAGCGTTGTCGTGGCGCGGTTTAGGGTAAGGCTCCCGGTCTTTTCGCCGCGGCCGCCGTAAACCGCCATCACATGCCCGGTCTTCTGGTCAATCACAACGAAGGAAGACTGCGGCTGCAGTGTGTAGATGCGCGGGCGTTCCGCCAATATCGAATCGCCCTCTTCCATGACCGAGGCGATGAATTTGTCAATCATTTCGTTCAGCAGATCCGGGTCGGTCGTATAGCGGCTGATGCCCCGGTGGCTGGAACGGTAATTCTCATGGTAGAATTTCAGGTCAGAATCGTTGTAGTCCGCGTAATAGTTCAGGATATGGCCGAACTGATAGTGCTCCGGGGTCTCGTCCGCTTTGAGGATGGAGACGGAGTAATCCTGTGTCAGCTCGTAAAACGAACCGGTCTCGTTGCCAAGCTCAGGGAAATTGGACTCATCGCAGTAGACGGAATCCACAACAGCCTGGATATCCTTGTCCTGTGTCGTGTAAATGTCAAGACCGCCGCTGTATACAAGGTCTTCCGCGAGTTCCGGGGAGTAGCCGGCCGCCTCAAGGTCGTCGAGCACTTGGCGGATGACCTCGTCGTTAAAATACGAGTAGTAAACTTCCTCGTTGTTTTCATAAGCGTAATTTTTGATGCGCGCGTAAACTTCGTCGTTGATGGCCTCATCAAATTCTGCCGGGGAGCACAGGCCAAGCTCCAGCATTTTTTCAAGGCAGCTCTGGCGGCGTTCCGCGTTTCTCTCCGGGTAGGTGATCGGGTTCTGGCGGACAGGGGAGAGTGCAATCGCAGCGATCACGGCGGATTCGGAGAGCGTCAGTTCCCACACGTTTTTGCCGAAATAATTCAGCGCCGCCATCTGCACGCCGAAGGAGCGGTTGCCGAGGTTGATGTTGTTCATGTAGGCAACTAATATTTCGTCCTTGGTGTAGGCATCCTCGAGCTGGATCGCTAGGTACTGCTCCTGCACCTTTCGCGTGATCTTGTCGATCGCGTATTTTTCGTTTCCGTAGCCGAACACGCGGATTTTTAAGAGCTGCTGCGTGATTGTACTCCCGCCGTAGTCGAGCAGGCCGCCGGTGTGGTTGAGAACGGATTTGATGCCGGAGTAACCGGCGCGCACGATGCCGGGCAAGTCAATGCCGTCGTGCTCGTAGAAACGCTCGTCCTCAATGGCGACAAAGCAGTCTTTTAAGACCTTGGGAATCTGCTCGGAGGTGACAAGGATGCGGTTTGACTCCACGCCGACGACGGTGCCGGAAACGGAGCCGTCGCTGTAATAAATATGGGTTGTGAACTTCTCCGGGTCAATGTTGATCTGGGAAAGTTCGGGCGCGTCGTCAATCATACCTTTCATTGCGCCGAAGACCGAGACACAGGCAAAGATGCCGAATGCGAGCACTGCGATCAGCGCTGCCCGGAACGCGAATACCCGCGATTTGGATACAAGGCGCTTTGACCAGGATTTGATCTGGTGCTGTTTTTTTATAATGCCTTTTTTGCTGAAATCCATAAACATACCTCATTTCTGCATGGGGCGGGATCCTTGCCCCATGTTATAAAACTACATGCATTTTGCCGGCCCTGATACCGGGCAGGCGGAATGCAGTCTGCGGATAACCCTTAGTATAGCACAGCTTTCCTGTTTTGGCAAATTTTAATGCGGAAACAGAAGAAGCTTTCCGTCAAGAACCGCAAAGAAGCTTTCCTCGCCCGCCACAATGGCTGCCCTGGCGTTCGTGGCCTCCGTCAGCTTTTGGGTGAGCAGGGCTTCCTCCTTCCCCGTTACAAAGAGTGTAACCGTGACGGTGTCCGTATATTCCGTGGATAGGAGCGGAATTTTTTCGGAGGCGGCGATGTACTGCAGTTTCCCGAAATCGGTGTAGCTGGTAGTGATTGTGAGATGCCTGCCGAAGCTTTTCTCGATGACGGCGGAGGCGGCAAGCCCCGCCTTGACTGCCGCCTGATAGGCTCGGACAAGGCCGCCGGTGCCAAGGAGCACGCCGCCGAAATAGCGCGTCACTACGACTGCCGCGTCGTGGATGCCTTCCGAAAGCAGGACATCGAGCATCGGCCTTCCCGCGGTCTTGGCGGGTTCCCCGTCATCACTGCAGCGGGAGAGTTCATTGTTTGCCCCGATGACATAGGCAGAACAATTATGTCTGGCATCCCAGTATTTTTTCTTTGTCTGCTCGATAAAGGCAAGTGCGTCCTCCTCGCAAGATACTGGATGCACGGTGGCGATAAAACGTGATTTTTTTTCTGTGATTTCACCGCAGCCGCCGGTATAGACGCAGCGGTAAGATTCTGTATTCATGGCAGGACTCCTTTTTGTATGGGGCAGGTGCCGTCGGTTGATCAGCCCTCTCTTGACAAAAGGCCAAGTTTTCATTATTATTATAATGTTCCAACAAACGATTATAGCAAAAAAATGGAAGATGTGCAAGTGAAGGCGAAGAGGATGAGAGGGAAGAGATTATTCGGGAGGAAGTTTTGGTCGGCGCTGCCGATGCTTTTGTTCATGGCCGTGATATTTTCATTTTCGGCAAAGACGGCGGCGGAATCGTCCAAGAGCAGCAATGTGTTTGTGGAAGTGCTGATGGATGAACGTTTCCCGTGGGCGGAGCAGGAGAACCAGGCCGCGGTCCACAGGAAGCTCTCGTTCCTCGTGCGCAAATGTGCGCATATGGCGGAGTACGCGGTGCTGTCCATGCTTGTGATTTACTGGCTGTTTTCCTTTTCGGTATCGTATCGGGCGCGCGTGGGCATCGCGGCACTTATTAGTATCTGTTACGCTGCGAGTGATGAGTTCCACCAGCTTTTTGTGCCGGGCCGAAGCGGCCAGGTGCGCGATGTGCTGATTGACGCGGCCGGAGCTTTGCTGGGATTGCTTTTTGTGAGCCTAGTCCGCCATCTGGCAGGGAGACGGCATGGGGGCACAAAAGATCCGGAAACAAAATCCTATACGGGCGGGTGAGCGGATGCCATGCCGCTTTCCGGGCAAAATTGTCCGCGCGGGATACAGGTGGGGAAGGGCAAAAGGTTATTGCTGTCACGCGAACCGGTTTGTCCCTTCGTCATATCGGTAATTGATGGCGGCGAGCTTTTCGGTGAGTTCCTCCCGGTCGATGTCTAGATCTTCGCAGAGTGCGTCAAGGGAAGGATAAAAATCGCGCAGCTTTAGGTTGATGTAGCTTAAAAGCATCACAGGGTCATTTGGCAGCATAAAAATACCTCCGTAGGGATTCTTTTTAATTATGGCAAAGATATTATAGCACGGGACAGGGCATTTGGAAACCGGAATTTTGGAACTTTTGTATGTGCCGGGATTTTGGCGGGGAAAGGGGGCATCATGGATTTATTTGATTATATGCGGGAGAAGGAACGGGAGAATGAATCCCCGCTCGCCTCGCGCATGCGCCCGCGCACGCTGGAGGAGGTGGCGGGGCAGGAGCATATCATCGGAAGGGACAAGCTGCTCTACCGCGCAATCAAGGCGGATAAACTTGGTTCAGTAATTTTTTACGGGCCGCCGGGCACGGGCAAGACGACGCTCGCGAAGGTGATCGCGAATACGACGAGCGCGGAATTTCTGCAGATCAATGCCACGACCGCAGGGAAAAAGGATATGGAGGAGGCCGTGCGGTCGGCAAAGGATGCCCTCGGCATGTACGGGAAGAAAACAATCCTGTTTGTGGACGAGATCCACCGCTTCAACAAGGGGCAGCAGGATTACCTGCTCCCGTTCGTGGAGGACGGGACGGTAGTGCTCATCGGAGCCACGACAGAGAATCCATATTTTGAGGTCAACAGTGCGCTGCTCTCGCGCTCGCTGATTTTTGAGTTAAAGCCGCTGGCAGCAGAGAATATTGCGGCACTTTTGATGCGCGCGGTGTCGGATAAGGAGCGCGGTATGGGGGCTTTTGGGGCGGTGCTTGATTCGGACGCGGCATATTTTCTTGCGGACGCGGCGAACGGGGACGCGCGCTCGGCACTCAATGCCCTGGAACTTGGTGTGCTCACGACTGAGCCGGGTACGGACGGAAAGATCCACATTACAACCGGTGTCGCAGCCGAGTGCATCCAGAAGAGGACATTGAAGTATGATAAAAAAGGGGACAACCATTATGATACGATCTCCGCATTCATCAAGAGCATGCGGGGTTCTGACCCGGATGCCGCCGTTTATTATCTGGCCCGGATGCTCTATGCGGGGGAGGAAGTTGCCTTTATCGCGAGGCGCATCATGATCTGTGCGGCGGAGGATGTCTCAAACGCCGACCCGAATGCTCTTGTGGTGGCCACGGCGGCAGCCGCGGCAGTGGAGAGGCTTGGGATGCCGGAGGGGCGGATCGTGCTCGCGCAGGCGGCGGCTTACGTGGCGTGTGCCCCGAAGAGCAACTCCGCCATCATGGCGATTGACGCAGCGATGTCCGCGGTGGAGAAAGATAAGACCCCGCCGATCCCGCCGTATTTGCAGGATGCGCATTATCCGGGTGCGGCGGGGCTTGCGCGCGGTATCGGCTATCGGTACGCGCACGATTACGAGAACCATTATGTCGACCAGCCGTATCTGCCGGACATTTACAGGGGCAGGAGGTTTTACATACCGTCGGACAACGGTTATGAGAAGAATATACAGGAATATTTTAAGAAGATCGGAAAGACTTGGGAGCCGGGGCAGGATGGATAGATATGTAAGGCCGCACAAGGCGGCAGATAAGGAGGAGCGATGAAAAAGAAAACAAAGGGGTTAAGGATTGCGGCGATCGTCTGTGTGGTGGCGTTACTTGGTATGTATGTGGCGACGTTTGCCGCGGCAGTTACGGCGAAGCCATACTCAGGCAACCTGTTTATAGGCTGTGTACTATGCACGATTTTTGTGCCGATATTCCTGCATGTCCTGATCCGGATGTTTGCGATCATGACCGAGCGGCAGGAAGGGGATACAACGCTGTATGAGATCCACCGGACGCTCAGGCGCAAAAGAAAAGGGCTGGATGGGGCTGGTTCCGCCCGGACAGAGGAAGAAAAAGCCGGACGGAAGAATTCTTAAAATTTTTTAAAAAGTAAAATACTGGCGTATTTTGCTGGACAAGGAAAAGGAAATCTGCTATAATAGCGTGGAAATGTGAGGGTGCTTTTACCGGGAGAGGAAGGCCTTCCGGAAAGTCCCGTGCCGTTTTGCGGCGGAATGTGAGGAAATATGCATAGAATAATGATTGTCGCGGAGACGCAGAGCTATATCATTATGTCCCTGAAAAAGAAATTTGAGGAACTCTCCTACGAGGTTTTGCTCGTGAGGGCGAATATGGACGCGATCAGCCGGCTGGAAGGTTCAAGTTCCGCTATGCTGATCTATGCCGACGGGGAGCTGGCAGGGCAGCAGCAGGCATTGAATTATATCAAGGACAGGGCCGTCGAGGATGACACGGCGATTTTTATCATGGGCGATCCGGACGATATCGCGGCGGTCGAGAACCTGATACCGAAACATATGGTGCCGATGGAATTTAAGCGCCCGATCAATGTCGCGGACGCGAGTGCGGAGATTGACAATTATGTAAACAAATATGGAAAGCATAATAAAAAGAAGATACTGGTCGTGGATGATTCCGGCGCAATGCTGCGCAACGTGAAGGGGTGGCTTGAGGATCACTATCAGGTGATCCTTGCCAATTCCGGGATGATGGCGATCAAATATCTGACACTGAACCGCCCGGATCTCGTGCTGCTCGATTACGAGATGCCGGTCTGTGACGGCAAACAAGTACTGGAGATGATCCGCACGGAGACAGAGTTTGCGGACATTCCCGTGATTTTTTTGACAAGCAAGGGGGACAAGGAGAGCGTTTTGGAGGTCATGGCATTAAAGCCGGAGGGCTATCTGTTAAAGACCATGCCGCCCGCGGATATCATCCATGCCGTGGACGAGTTTTTTGAGCGGAAGAAGGCGCTCGGCGGCATGGGCTAGGTTCCGTGCAAAAAAGGAACTGCCACATGGTATGGCAGTTCCGAAAAAGGGGAGGATAAGTATTTTTACCTTATCTTCTGTAATTGCCGGAACCGGAGGGGGAATTCCGGAACCGGCACCACTCTTAAGTGGATATTTCCAGTATAACCGCATTTTTTGATTCTATGCAGAAAATTTGAAAGAAACGAGGGATTATTATGAGTTTATTACAGGAATGGAGAGAAGAAGCCTACTCAAAGGATATGAACAAGAAGGAGGGGCAGCTTTACTGGGGCAGTTATTTTTCCGTCGAGCAGGGGATTTATGAGAAGCTCCTTGCCGCCCCGGACGAGGTGGTGACCGGCACGGTAAAAGGCCTGGCGGAGAAGTACGGCACTTCGGTCAAGATCATGACGGGCTTTTTGGACGGCATCAATGACAGCCTTATCCACCCGAACCCGATCGAGGAAATGACGGAGGATACGGAGGTCAATCTGGGTTTTGATAAGGAAATCCTCTATAAGGAGATGGTGAAGGCGGAGGCAGACTGGCTCTACAATCTCCCGGCATGGGACGAACTGCTCACGAAAGAGAGCAGGAAGGAGTTGTATCTGGAGCAGAAGAAGTCCGGCACGGTCGTGAAGGAAAAGAAGATCGGAAGGAATGACCCATGTCCTTGCGGAAGCGGGAAAAAGTACAAATTCTGCTGTGGAAAGACAGTATAAAACCGGAAAAAAAGCAAACGCTTTACGCGGGGAAGACCGATGGCCGGCGGCAGGGAGAACCCTGTGGCCGGTCTTTCTGCTTATTGGGAGGTGGGGTTCTAAGTTTTGCGCGGAACGCCGCCTCCCAATAAGCGCAGGATTTTTTACGGCGATTTCTGTATTGGCAAGAGTGATAATGAGACGAGGTGCATAATGGGCAGAAGAAGGGGAGGATTGGATTTTACAAGGGATTCCCACCGGGGAAGAAGGAAGATAAAGGGCGGGGAAATTGTTTTGATGCTGTTTATTTTTCTTGTTGCGCTCGCGGTGGGAGCGGCGGTTTTTCTGGCGTTAAAAGAGCGTATGAACCAGCCGGACGCTCAGGAGCCGACCGCGGTACCCCCTCCGACCCCGACCGCGGCCACCCCGCTTCCCACACAGGAAGGGACGGAGGAGGAGCCGGGAGCGGCGGGGCCTTTCGGAATGTGGAGCGTGCCTGCAGAGGAGGATGAAGTGGAGGTGGTCATCCCTGCGGAGGAACTCTGGATGGAGGATTTTGTCGATACAAGAACCCCGACGAGGGTAAAAGGGATCTATGTGACCTCGGACGCGGTGAAGAACCGGATGGATTACATTTTGAAACTGATCGACGAGACGGAGCTGAACACGGTCGTCATTGACATCAAGGATGATGACGGGCGAATCACTTACGCGATGACGGGGGAATTGATCGACCGTTTCGGCACTGCGCGATCCTTTATCCCGGATATCGAGAAATTTATCCGCACCATGAAGGAGCATGATGTCTATCTGATCGCCCGTGTCGTCACATTTAAGGATCCGCTGCTCGTGCGCACGAAACCGGAACTTGGACTGCATTTGAGCGACGGAAGCGTGTACAAGGATTACAAGGGGCTTGGGTGGCTGAACCCTACCGAGCAGGAAGTGCTTGACTACTATGTTGAAATCGCGCAGAATATTGCGGATATTGGTTTTGATGAGATCAATTTTGACTACGTCCGTTTCCCGACGGAGGGAAAGATATCGGAGCTTGTGTACGGAGACGGGGAGATGACAAAGATCGAAGCGGTTTCCGCGGCGGTAAAATATATGTGCGAAAAGATCAAGCCCATGGGGATTTTTGTTTCTGCCGACCTGTTCGGCGCGGTGATCCGAAGTGCCGTGGACCAGAGGATCGTGGGGCAGGATTATCAGGAATTGGCACTGTATCTCGACTATATCTGCCCGATGATCTACCCGTCGCATTATTCGGACGGTTATTACGGCATCGCGCACCCGGACACGGAGCCGTACAAAATGATCTACGCGGCGCTTTTGGATTCAAACAAGGTGCTCTCCGGTATTCCGGACTATAGAAAGCGCGCTGAGGTGCGCCCTTGGCTGCAGGATTTTACGGCTTCCTACCTGCGGCACTACATCAAATACGGGCCGAAGCAGGTGAGGGAGGAGATCGAGGCGACCTATGACAGCGGGCATTCCTCTTGGCTTTTGTGGAACGCGGCAGTCAACTATACGGCGGGTGCACTGATGACGCAGGCGGATGCCGATTATGCCTATGAGCACCGCCCGACCCCGACCCCAAGTCCGACCCCGACCATCGCGATACCGACGAAATTGCCGAACGCGGGGCAATATATTGATTCTCCGTGGAAAAAAGAAGACGAAGAATAAACAGGCTAAAGAATTTGCGAGGTTATGCCGATATAAAGGAAAAGGGGTGGAAACAGCCGTATGTTGGAATGGAGGGATAAAATGCAAGGAAAAAAGAGAAAGTTGCTTGTCCTTTTGCTTTTGGTGGTCATGGCTGCGGTAGCCGTGCCGCTCGCAAGGGTTCAGGCGGCAGGGTCTCCGCTTACGATTGTGGAGATTGACTACGAGAAAGAGACAATGTTGGTTTCCAGCGGGAATTCGGATTCGTATCTGTATTATTCGGATGCGAAGAGGAAGAACTGGGAATGCGCCGGGACGTTTGACGCATCCGGACGCTTTGTGCTTGATATTTCCTGGGTGAGCAAGACAAAGGATTATGTGCTCGTGCTCAAGGGGGATAAGTCAGGGGAAGTCTCGGTCACGTTGCCGAAGCAGGATCGGTCGTTTAAGGCTACCTATAATTTTATGAAGGAAAGCCTTACGTACCAGAATGCGGAAGGGCGTGAGGTTTACTGGCGCAAGGCGGACTCCACAGTCTGGAAGAAGGTGGAGATGGACACCGCGACAAGGGATGCGTTCCGCAGGCTTTATGCGAGGGGCGCGTACATCTACCTGCGTACCGGGCAGGTGAAGGGCAGCGGGAGCAATGCGGGATCCCGGCCTTCCAAAGAAGTGAAGCTTTCCCTGACAAAACAGGCGGCAGCACCAAAGCTTACGGTCAAGCTTCCGGGCACGGTCACGGTCAATGACAAGATGGAATATCAGGTAGAAGGTGCGGATACGTGGACGGCGTGCAGCGGGAAGACGCTTGATATTGCGAAGACCGCGACAAAGGCTTTTTACCAGGACACTACGCCGGGCAGTGAGACGAAGATATTCCTCCGCGTGGCGGCGACGGAGAAAAAGCTTCCTTCCGCGAATGCGGTGCTCACGGTGCTCGCGCAGGCGGCAGCACCGACGGATATAAAGAATGAGTTTATCAACACATCGACCCTCCAGCTTACTATCGAGGAGATCAAGGACGACGAGGGCAATGTGACAAGGGAGAAGCCATCGAGCAAAAATCCATATGAATACACGGTCGTGGAGGATGGTTCGCAGCCGAAGGAGGACGCGAAGTGGACGGCGATCACGTCAGAAAAAGTCCAGATCAGTGCGACGAAAGCCCCGAAGGATGCGGCGGTCTATATCCGTAAGCGCGGTCAGCTGGATGGCACTGCGGCATGGCAGCCGGAATCCCTGTCCTATAAATATGTGGTAGAGGAGTACCCGGCAGGCGGAACACTGACCGTGGATGCAGATACCGATGCAGCGTACATGAAAGAGGGAGTCCTTTATCTTGTAAAACAGGAGGGGGCGCAGGCATCGGGCCTCACGTTTGGCATCGTTTTGACGGAACAGTTCAAGGACAATGATATTTCGGGCATTACCTGCGGCGGCAAGAGCCTGAAGTTTACGTCGAGCAAGTCGGCGGACGGTCTGCGCATCAACGCGGAGATCACGGATACTTCCGAATACGAGGGGGCAGTGGAGACCCGCGATAAGGAGCAGACCGTGAAGATTACGCTGAAGAACGGTGAAGTGATCGAAAAAGTGAAACTGACGATCCTTCACGGGGCATCCGTGAAGCTTGCGAAGACTTTCTCCGTCACGCACGGGCTCGAACCGGACAGTCCGTATGAGTTTATTGTAGTTCCGGGGCTGACCCTTGAGAAGACGGGGGAGGAGTACGGAAAGACAACGGTAGCGAAGTTGAGCTTTATGGGCGAGGAGATCACATCGTACACAAACAGCACGGAAACGGACGGTTCCTACAAGATCGGGATTACGGCAGCTGTTTTCAACAGTGCATTTTTAAGGAGGGATACGGAGCTTGACAAGGCGTATCCGCTGACAATTGAGATGAGCAACGGCCAGAAGCTTGCAAAGGGCGTGAGCGTGAAGCTTTATGAGGATGTAAAGGCAGAGGTTGAGCAGTCCTATACCAAACCGGTCGGGACGGAACTGGAAGAAGATATCGTGCTTAAGCTTACCACGACGAAGACGGCAGTCAGCGTCACCGGGGCGACCTGGAACGGTCAGCAGATCGCGATGCTTGCCGAGCAGAGCGGCAATACCGTGACGGTTACGTTAAAACATGAATCGTTGAATGCATTGACATTGCCTGTCGCCGGACAGGGATGCACGGCACCGATCATATTTACGGTCGATAACGGCAATGGCAAGAAGAGTTTGGCAAGCTTGGTTTACTGGCTGACATTGACACCGTAATCAAGACATGTTTGAGCTGGGAGGCCAGAAGCCCAGGTTTCTGGCCCGAAAGCCCCAAAGATGGAACATGCGGTGGGGCTTTTGCATGATTCAAGTGCCGTTTAAGCGGCGGAATGAGAGGAATTATGAAGCTGAGAGGAAAATTACAACGCCTGCTCTTTGTACTTTGTATCGGTCTTTTGTCGGTTACCGCGAGCCGCACGATGCGCCTTGCGGCAGCGGAAGAAGGCGGGGAAGAGAATCCGGTTGAGCAGGTAAAGCCGGTTCGTGTTGATTTTGAGGAACTTTGGCTTGAGGTGGATGCCGGGGATAATACTGCGGTATATTACAGTGACCGGGCAAAGAAAGTGTGGTCGGAGGCTTTGCCGGGGGCAGATGGGAATTATCTCATTGATATTTCCTGGATAAAGGGAACTTCGGCGGCAGAGATTACGCTGAAGGGTGACAAAAATGAGGAAGTTGTCTCGGTGCAGCTGCCGGCGAGGGAGAGCAAGTACAAGATAAAATTTGACAAGGTGAAAGGGGTGCTCACCTTTACGTATCTGCCGGACAGTGTGACGGAGATTCAATGGCGGAAAGCGACCTCCTATGATTGGCAGACGGTTTCGGTCGAGGATGCGGTTGACCCGGATTCGGAGTTTGCGGAGGAACTTGATAAACTGCGCGTGGCAGGCGCGTCCATCTATGTGCGGACGGCAGGAAGCGAGTGTGAACTTGAGGCGGACGGCACATTGGATGCGGGGATCCGTCCGGGTAAGGAAATCAAGCTGAGTATCACGAAGCGCGGAAGTGCTCCGAAAGTGAAGATTGACGGCAGCAGGCTGACGTTGAATACGACAAATTCGATGGAGTATTCCACCGACGGGGGACGGACTTGGGAGCCGGCAGAGAAGAAGCTGGCACTTTCAAAAGTAGCACCGGGTGCGCTTGGGGCATCTGCGCAGGATGTGGTAGTCTGGATCCGTAAGAAGGCAACCTCGAGATCCCCGTATTCCAAGCTTTTTGTGCTGGAAGTGCCGGCACAGAGAAGCGCGCCGGCCGGTGCGGAGGTTACTTATGAGAGCAGGGACGGAAAGTTCTGGCTGACGTTTACGCAGGCCAGCAAGACCTCTCCTTACGAGTACACGGTAGTCAAGGCCGGAAATACACTTGATATATCAAAGGCATCGTGGAAATCGGTTGTAGCGGCAAAGACAATCTCGGTATCCGAGAAAACCGCTCCGGCAGGAAGTAAGATCTACGTGCGCAAAAAGACCGTGAAACAAACGACGACCACGGAGTTTGAGCTTGCTTCGGCGACGATGGAGATCAGCGTCAGCTATTGAGAAGAATGACAAAAGAAAGCGGCAGCGGTGTGATTTATCGCCCCCATGTGCATGGGGCTTCAGGATAAATTTCAGCGGTTGACGTTTACAAAAAGAAGCAGGAATGCATTTCCTCAGAAAAGCATTCCTGTTTCTTTTGTTTATCTTAATTGACCGCCTGGCATCGCTTATTCCACAGTTACCGACTTTGCCAGATGCCTTGGCTGGTCAACATCCAGCCCGCGCAGGTAGGAAGTATTGTAAGCGATCAGCTGCAATACGACCGCTGCCGCAAACGGCGCGAAGCGGTCGGAGATTTCCGGAAGATTCACACGGAAATCGTAAAGTTCTTCTTCAACCACGGCATCCGCTGCGGCAACCAATATCACAAAAGCCCCGCGTGCACGCACCTCTTTGATGTTGGATACCATTTTTGCAAGGACATCATGCTGCGTCGCGAGTGCGATGACCGGTACTTCCGATGTGATCAGGGAAAGCGTGCCGTGTTTTAACTCCCCGGCAGCGTAAGCCTCCGAGTGGATGTAGGAAATCTCCTTAAGTTTGATGGAACCTTCGCAGGAAAGCGCGTAGTCCATCCCCCTGCCGATGAAGAACAGGTCGTTCGCTTTGATCAGATGGCGGCTGATCTTCGTAAATTCATCTTTCTGTTCCAGAACATACTGGATGGACGGGATCATGGCAGCCAGTTCCTCCGTGCATTTTGCGCAATCGGCGGTTGGGAGGCGGCCGATTGCGTAAGCGGCGCGGAAAGCGATCAGGTAGAAAGCAGCAAGCTGGGCAGTGTAAGCCTTGGTGCTTGCAACCGCGATTTCCGGGCCCGCGTGGGTGTAGAACACATGTCCGCTCTCCCTCGCGATTGACGAACCTTTGACATTGACAATCGAGAGTGTCCGTGCCCCCCTTTCCCTTGCAAGGCGCAGCGCGGCGAGCGTATCTGCGGTCTCGCCGGACTGGGAGACGGTGATCACAAGGGTGTTTTCGTCGAGGATTGGATTCTGGTAGCGGAACTCGGAGGCAATATCAACCGTGACCGGGATGCGCAAAAGCTCCTCGAATAAAATCCTGCCCATCATCCCGGCGTGCATCGCCGTGCCGCAGGCGGTGATGATAATGCGGGAAAGACCGGAAAAAAGCGTATCCGGAATACCGTCGGCGGTGAAATCCGGAAGCATGTAGAAGGCACCGTTCTCGCTGTATTTGACAAGGCGCGGCATGACCGTGCGCGCGAGCGCGTCCGGCTGTTCGTGGATCTCTTTTTCCATATAGTGTTTAAAACCGTTTTTCTGAGCGGAGGAGACATCCCAGGTCACGGTCAGGTAATCCGGTGTGACCGGGGTGCCGTCAAGCGCGGCCAAGGTGATTCCGTCGCGCGTTAAGCAGGCAACCACATTCTCCTCAAGGACGAAATAATCCTTTGAATAGCGCAGCAGGGCGACCATATCCGAAGCGATGATGGAGCCGGCCTCTGTCTGGCAGGCAACCAGCGGGCTGCCTTTGCGGATGCAGTAGATTTTGCCCG
>ERZ808040.555-NODE-555-length-31102-cov-3.962707_pt1 | contig 31102 bp, 20 predicted proteins | sample MGYA00380191_ERZ808040 | MGnify/ENA primary metagenome ERZ808040 (study PRJEB31490, sample SAMN06133395) | mouse gut metagenome | isolation source: J6 | host: mice | place: China: Chengdu | collected 2015-05 ...
TTCCCGGTAGCGCGCGTCCATTTCCGCATCCGGTGTGCGGATCTCGTCTGTCTTGATATCGAATACGCGGCCGTCCCGGGTATGGATGTAGCCGCTGGAAATCAGGCTCTGGATCTCCATAATGTTGTGCACGGCATTGTGCATGGTGGAGGAAAACATATAGTTGCCGTAATTATTGTCCGGATACTCCGCACGGATCGCGTCCTGCAGCGCAGAGCTGGTGGAAAATGCCTTAATATTGTAGGTAATATTTGACAGGATCTGGTCTGTCTGGCCGGTTACAAGGGACAGCTTGTCCTTCGCGTTGTTCAGCGCCTCCGCCTTTCCGTTCCGGATGATCAGCGAGATGGATGAGACCAGGATCAGAAGGGTGGACAGCATGAGCAGGGGGAGAAAAACCGCAAGGATTTTTCTTTTCATATTCCAGTTGGTAAAAAAATAAGTTCTGCACATTGTGTATCCTCCCATTGTTCCCATTCAGGCCATTCTGATTCCATATCCTGTGTATCAGAATGCGGCCTGCAGCAATCGTCTTTCGAGAATTATTATATAATATGCGGGGATGCTTGAATACAAGAAAGGGATCAATTTTCTGATTTTTCCATATAGCGTCCGAAAATTCCATTCCGTTTTCGGCTGGAAGTGTATAAGATATTCTCAACAGCAATACAACAACAGGGAGGAAAGAAGAATGAACAAATGGAAAAAATTGACGTCACTTGCACTGGTCGGAATCATGGCCGGTTCACTTGCGGCCTGCGGAGGGGCAGGCGGTTCCGGGGATTCCGGCAGTTCAGGTTCGGAAAGCTCCGGCGGTACGGAGAGCGGCGCTGAAAGCAGTTCCAAAGATTCCGGGGAAAAGGTCAAACTGAATATGCTTTTCAACGACACGGATGAAAACGTGCAGGCGGAAATGGCATATGTGATGGAACATCTTCCGGAGGTCCTGCCGGATGTAGAGGTGGAGCTGGAAATGGTTCCCGGCGACGCGCAGACCTACGAAACCAAAGTGCGCACCATGATCTCCGCAGGCGGCGACGGCCTGGATGTATGGTGGGAGCGAGGCGGAAGCTGGGCAACCCCGATCCTGGAATCGGAAAGCGCACTTCCTCTGGACGATTATCTGGAAGCAAGCGGCTATTGGGACAAGGTGATTCCGTCCGCAAAGCTGCCGGCAGAAGACGGACATACTTATTCCGTACCGTTTGAGGACATTTCCTATGAGATCGTCTTATATAATAAGAAGATTTTCGCAGACAACAACCTGGAAGTGCCGAAGACCGTTGCGGAGCTGAAAAGCGTGGTTGAGACGCTTGCCAAAACCGACATCGTGCCTATATCTGTAGGCGCCAAGGACGGCTGGTGTGCAGCCATGATGCTGGAAGGATTTGCCTATTCACTGGACCCGGAAATGACCGAAAAGATTGTGAACGGCGAGGCGAAGTTTTCCGATGAGCCTTATGCGGAAGCGGCAAATGTCATGAAAGAGCTTCTGGATATGGGCGCATTTTCCAAGAACGTGGCATTAACCGGGATCGACGAAGCGCTTCCGATGTTTGAGACCGGAAAGGCAGCCATGATGGCAAACGGCTCCTGGGCGGTAGCGTCCGGCGCGGAAAAAATGGGCGAAGATTTCGGATATTTCTATTATCCGGTCATCCGCGACGAGGATGTGGATGTCTATGGCAAGAATGTAGCCGGCGGTGTAAAACAGAACTCCGGAATGATGGTCTATGCGGGAACCGAGCATCCGGACGAAGCGGCTGCACTCTGCGAGGCGGTTGCGGAGCTCCGCTGCAAATACGTTTACGAGGAAAAGGGAAATCCGTTTACTGTATACAAAGCGGGCGACCTGGGATGGACCTATGACAGCGATTTTGCGGAGCCGGTGGCGCAGCTTGCCGAGGATATGCAGAATTTCGAGTATGTATACGGACTGGTTCAGGATGTAATGCCCACTGCGGCGGCTTCCTCCGGTATCATGCAGGCTACGAGCAAGTTTATGACAAATACACCGGATTACACGGTGGACAGCTATCTGGAAGATATGGATAAAGCGGCGTTGGAAGAATAGCTCCGGCGAGGCGGGCCGGCGGTACTGCATTTCGCGGATACTGCCGGCTTTTTGATACCATTGTATTTTGATACTATTGTATGCGGAGAAACGGCCGGCGGCAGGTTTTTCCCATTGAGGCAGTATGGCGCGGCAGACCGATACGGGCGTCTGCGTGTGCCGATTTCTAAAATTCGAGACAGGAGTTACGCTATGAAAAAAGTACTTGGAAATAAATGGTATATTTTTTTGCTGAGCGCCCCGGCGCTGATCTTGCTTGCGGCATTTGTCGTCTATCCGATCTTCAATATCGTGGTCATGTCGCTGCAGAAAACCAACGGTCTCACGCCGCCGGAATGGATTGGGCTGGAAAATTTTAAAACCCTTCTGCAGGATGAAGCATTTATCCGTGCAAATCTGGCATCCCTGGGGCTTTGCCTTCTGGCGGTGCTCTGCAATGCGGTGCTTGCTATCATCGTGTCAATCCTGCTCTGCACACTGGGGCCCAGGACGCAGAAGATCCTGAGAACCGCATTTGTCATCCCCCTTGTCCTTTCTATTTCCGTAATCTCACAGCTCTGGCTGACTATTTATCATGCGGACTGGGGGCTGCTGAACTATTTCCTGAAAATGATCGGGCTGGGATTTCTGCAAAATGAATGGCTGATCAATCCGAAAACCGCCATGATCTGTATTGCCATTGTGGGAATGTGGTGGATGTTCGGCATGGACCTGCTGATGTCCTATTCCGGGATCAAGGCGATTCCTGAGAGCTATTTTGAGGCAGCCCAGCTGGATGGGGCCGGATTTTTCAATACGGTGCGTTATATCACGCTTCCGCTTCTGCGGGACGTGGCAAAGACCTGTGTGACGGTTTCCGCAATCGGCGGCCTGTTTACATTTCCCCAGGTATTCATCATGACCGGCGGCGGCCCCGGAGACCTGACTCAAACCGTCATGATGTACATGTACCGGCAGGCGTTTTCCAACCAACGGTACGGCATGGCTTCTGCTGTCGGAATCCTGGTGATCGCCGAGACCTGCGTGGTTCTGGGCGGCATCGGCTGGCTGTTCAGGCAGGGGAAATACAGGGAGGACTAAGGCGGCCGGGAGTACAGCGCCGGCCGCAGCCGCAAAGGGACTGATTTTCTTATGCGGCTGTGCGCATCTTATGATACTGAGCGGCAGATTGATCTGGCGGTCAGTATCCATCGGTTATAGATACAGGAGGACAAACATTATGAGAATCCGGCAAAAATGGATCAAAGGAATCCTGACGGTCATCTTCGGGATCTGCGCGGCCACTTCGGTGTACCCGCTGCTGTGGATGCTGATCAATTCATTTAAAGATACGTCAGAGATCATGACAGGAGAATCCTTCGGGCTTCCCCATGTCTGGAAATTTGCAAACTACACGGACGCGATTTTTAACCGGGATATTCTGAAATTTTTTGTAAACAGCATCATCGTGACCGGCTTTACCCTGCTGCTGACCGTGACAGCAGCCATCATGCTCTCCTACGCGCTGACGCGGATGCAGTGGAAGCTGTCCGTGCATGTGAGCAAAATGGTGACTCTGGGGATTCTGCTCCCCTCCCAGATCGTCATTGTCCCTATCTTTATGATGCTCCGGGAAATGCGCCTGATCAACAATCCGCTGTCCCTGATCCTGACCATCTCGGCCTTCAATATTGCCATGGCCACATTGATGTGCAGCAGCTTCCTCTCCGGGATTCCCCTGGAAATGGAGGAGGCCGCGGTGATGGACGGGGCCGGGATCTTCACGATCCTGTTCCGGGTCATTGTGCCCATGATCAAGCCCGCCGTAGCTACCATGTGCATCAATACCTTTATCAACAGTTGGAATGAATTTATCTACGCGCTGGTGCTGATCAGCGGGGAGAAGTACCGTACGCTCCCCATCGCGCTGATGAATTATTCCTCCGGAAAATACGGCACGGATTACGGCGGAATGTACGCGGCCATGGTGATCACGAGTATCTTGCCTGTGCTGCTGTTTGTGTTCTTTAGCAACCAGGTGGAAAAAACATTTTCGGCGGGGGCGATATTGAAGTAAATTTGACTCAGGCGGGGATGATTTTGGCGCAGATCGAATCCGGGCTGTTCTGGCGGAGCATGGGAGCATGGATTTGATACAAGCGATTTTCAAGCGAATTGAATCCGGGCTGTGCTGGTGGAACGTGGATTCTGTATGAACGATTTTAAGAAAGCAGGTGGAAAAAATGACGGATGCGGTATATTATGACAAGGTTTACGGCGGATGGCTCGGGAAATGTCTGGGCGGCGCGGCGGGGGCTCCGGTGGAGGGCATCAAAAAGCTCATTCCCTGTGAGGATTTCCGGGAAATGATCCGGCCGGATCTGCCCAATGATGACCTGGATCTGCAGTTATTGTGGCTGGAGGTTCTTCAAAAAAAAGGACGCCGTGTGACTGCGGCCGACCTGGCCGAAGCCTGGGACCGTCAGTGCTGGTATCCATTTAACGAATATGGAATTTTTCTAAAAAATTACGAACGCGGGATTCTGCCGCCCTACAGCGGGAGCTTCAATAATCCCCTGTTCTGCGAAGGGGAAGGCTGTCCGATCCGGTCTGAAATCTGGGGAATGGTATTTCCCGGAGACGGAGACACAGCGGCGGCTTACGCCGGAATGGACGGAAGCCTGGATCATGCGGGGGAAGCGGTTTGGATTGAGCAGTATTATGCGGCGGTTGAGTCGATAGCATTTGCAGATGGATATGGCGCAGCGGTTGAGCCGTTGGTTTTCGCAGATGGATATGGTGCGGCGGTTGAGCCGTTGGTTTTCGCAGATGGACATGGCGCGAAGGGAGCAAATATGGAAGCCCTGTTACTGGGAGAGCTTCACCGACTGCCGGAGGGTTCCCGCGCCAGAGCCTGTGTGAATCTGGTGATGAAGACATTTCATGAAGATCCCTGCGGCTGGAAAAAGGCCAGGGCCAGAATGCTTCGGAAATTCGGGCATTTTGATTTTACCAACGCGGTGACCAATCTTGGGATTACCGTGATCGCCCTGCTATACGGCGGGGAAGATCTGTGGAAGGTGATCAATATCGCGTTTCGCTGCGGTTATGATACGGACTGCACCTGTGCGACAGCGGCGGCGGTCTGGGGAATCCTGCATGGGGCCGAAAAAATTCCGGAAGATCTGAAAGCGCTTGTAAATGACCGGTTTGTGATCGGGATTGATCTGGAACGGGCGGATAACTCTATACGGAAGCTAACGGAGGAAACCTGCGCATTGGGGCGGAAGCTGGCTCTGCAAAACCGCACATCAGATTGGAAATCTGAGGACAAAAGCTACGCATTGAGACAGATGACGGCTCTGCAAAACCGCACATCAGAGCAGACGCCAGCGGACGAAAACATTTCAGCCGCCGAGAACGGATTTGGCTCAAGCGTAAATACTGAAGCGACATTGGCTGTAGATATACTATATATGGACCGTCCGGCAATCGGTTTCAACGACCATTGCGGCATCGGCATCCGCCTGAAAAATCATTTCCCGATTGAAAAAGAATGGAACATCCGAATTGCCGGGCTGCCTCTGGGGTGGCGCGCGGTTCCGGAGCACCAGACCCTGGTTTTGGAACCGGGGCAGGAAAAAACAGCGGAGGTTTTGATTGAGACAACAGACGACGTAAAAATACTGTATAGCAAAAACCTCCTGAAAGCCGTTGCCGGGGATGATCTGCAGGAATTTCGCCGCTGCTTTGGAATCGCCGGATCGTCAGAATGGACAGCGGCGGGGCCTTATTTTGAAAATCTGGAAAAAGACGATCCGCCGGGAATCCCCAGCGCCCACGGAGAGGGCTGCATCCTCCCCACACTGGAATGTATGGTCAACAATGTAGTATATCTGGAAAAAGAATACATGGATGAGCAGAATTTTGTTCAGGCATTTTCTGTGGAAGAAACCTGCCGGGTACATGGGTATGAGGACTTGCTGCCGCTGGATGAAGCGTTTCCTTTCCAGGGACAAGGGTGCATTTATCTCAGGCAGAAGCTGGTCTCGGATACAGAGCAGGACGTCTGGGCTGTGATTGGAAATAACGACGGCTTCAAACTCTGGGTAAACGGGGAGCTGTGTCTGGAGCAGGATGAGATCCGGCTGTGGACGCCTTATAATAATTATCAGACCGTGCATTTAAAAAAAGGTGTAAATGAGGTTGTTATCAAGGTATTGAAACGGACGGAAAGCATGAAGTTCAGCATTGCGTTCCGGAAGCACGAGGGGGAACATTTTCACCGGAAACGGTGGTGCGTGGATCTTGGGTGCGAGAATCCCTGATTCTGTTTCAAAGAGTAAATATAAAGTATTGTAAAAGACAGGGCACCCGGTTAATGTGTGAACTATCCAAAATTTACTGTTCATGCGGTGCCGCGCACTTGCTGCACGGCATCCGGCCAATACAGTGATGGGGCGTACATCCAGTCCCTCGCCGTCAGGCGACTTTTCAATGGGCTGGATGCGTTACAGTTTGCGGCTGGTTAGATAACAGGCCGTGAACTGTAACATATCAGCGCATGGGACGGGAATCAGTCACTTCACCCACATAAGCAAAAAATCAAGATGCGAAGCATCGGCAGACGGCTTTGCCGACTGTTTTTGCGCATGTGAGTGAAATGACTGTGAATAGTAACGATTTGCGAACTTGTGGGAGAAAATATCCTTGACAAATGCCATCTTGGTTGCTGATGGAATTGCTCTCGCCCAAAAGCTCATCGTCACGGGAAAGTCTCTCATATAACGGGGTGATTTTTGTTTTCATCATGGCATAGCCCTCCTTGTATGAAAAATGCTCTAAATGTGTCCTTCACTAACCATGAGAAATCTCGTGATTAAGGAGTCATTTAGAGCATATAACACCATTTGCTACAATGAGCTGATCACAAGGGGATATAAGGTCTATGTGGGCAAGACATACTGCGGCGAGGTGGATTTTATTGCCCAGCGGGGACAGGAGAAGATCTATGTCCAGGCGGCCTATTACCTGGCGGATGAGGCGGTGGTCGAACGGGAATTCGGAGTATATCGGGCGATTGAGGATAATTATCCGAAATATGTGGTTTCCATGGATAAAGTGACGCTTGGCAGGGACGGGATCATCCATAAATATTTGATTGATTTTTTGCTGGAGAGGTAGATCTGTGTCCGATGGCTTTCTTTACACCCCGTTTCGGGTGTGGTATACTGAATATCGTTCTGATACATACCGAACAGAGAGAAGGACGGATGAGATGATGACACTGAGGGAATTACCAATCGGAAAAAAAGCGACCATCTCCACGGTAGGCGGCGAGGGTGCGCTGAGGCAGCATTTTTTGGATATGGGGGTCATTCCGGGGACGGATATTGTATTGATCAAATATGCTCCGCTGGGCGACCCGATGGAATTTATGATCCACGGGTATGAGCTTACGCTGCGCCTGGCGGACGCGGAAAAAATAGGGATTGAGCATGTCCGGGACCAGGAGCCGGAGTCCGGGGAGAGCGTCCGCAAGAAGCGGCGTATCGAGCACCCGGGCCTGGGGGAGGGCGGACGATTTCATGAGAAGGGGACGGAGCATCCACTGCCGGACAGTACGCTTCTGACCTTTGCCCTGGCGGGCAACCAGAACTGCGGGAAGACCACGCTTTTTAACCAGCTTACAGGCTCTAACCAGCATGTGGGCAATTTTCCGGGGGTCACGGTGGACCGGAAGGACGGAGTGATCAAGGGACACAGCAATACGCTGATCACGGATCTGCCGGGGATCTATTCCATGTCGCCCTATTCCGGCGAGGAGATGGTGACCCGGGAATTTGTGCTGAAAGAGCATCCCAAGGGGATCATCAATATTGTGGATGCCACCAACATCGAGAGGAATCTGTACCTGACCATGCAGCTCATGGAACTGGACATTCCCATTGTGCTTGCCCTGAATATGATGGATGAGGTCCGGGGAAACGGCGGCGCCATCCGGATCAATGAGATGGAAGCCATGCTGGGGATCTCGGTGGTGCCGGTGTCGGCGGTCAAGAATGAAGGGACGGACGAACTGGTGAACCACGCCCTTCATGTGGCAAAATATCAGGAACGTCCGGGCAGGATTGATTTTTGCCGGGAGGATAAGCAGGGCGGGGCGGTCCACAGATGTCTCCATGGGATCATGCATTTGATCGAGGACCATGCCAGACAGGCGGAGATCCCGGTCCGGTTCGCGGCAAGCAAGCTGGCGGAAGGGGACGTTCAGATCCAGGAAAGCCTGGGGCTGGACCAGAATGAGAAGGAGATGCTGGAGCATATCATCTGCCAGATGGAGAAGGAGAGCGGCATGGACCGGGCGGCGGCCATTGCGGATATGCGATTCTCTTTTATCAAAGAGGTCTGCGACGCGACGGTGATCAAGCCCCGGGAGAGCAAGGAGCACGCCCGGAGCGCGAAGCTTGATAAAGTGCTGACGGGAAAATACACGGCGCTCCCGGTATTTATCGGGATCATGGGGCTGGTGTTCTGGCTCACCTTCAACGTGATCGGCGCATGGCTGCAGGATCTGCTGGACCAGGGGATCACCTGGCTTGCGGGCATGGCGGATCAGGCCATGGCGGCGGCAGATGTGAACGAGGTGCTGCATTCCCTTATTATCGACGGCATTTTCAACGGGGTGGGCAGCGTACTCAGTTTCTTGCCGATCATCGTGATCCTGTTCTTCTTCCTTTCCATGATGGAGGACAGCGGCTACATCGCCAGGGTGGCCTTTGTGATGGACAAGCTGCTGCGGAAAATGGGGCTCTCCGGGCGGAGCATCGTCCCCATGCTGGTGGGATTCGGCTGTACGGTGCCCGGGGTCATGGCTACCAGGACGCTGCCGTCGGAGCGGGACCGGAAGATGACGATCTTATTGACCCCATTTATGAGCTGCTCGGCAAAGCTGCCGATCTATGGATTTTTTACGGCGGTCTTTTTCCCGGAGCATGCGGCGCTGGTGATGATCGGGCTGTATGTGCTGGGTATCCTGCTTGGGGTTCTGTCGGCGCTGGTGTTGAAGAAAACGATCTTCAAAGGGGAGGCGGTGCCTTTTGTGATGGAGCTGCCCAATTACCGGATGCCGGGCATGAAAAATGTGGGGCATCTGCTGTGGGATAAGGCAAAGGATTTCCTGCAGAGGGCATTTACGGTGATCTTTATTGCGACCATTGTGATCTGGTTTTTGCAGACCTTTGATTTTGGATTGAATATTGTAGATAATTCCCACGACAGCATGCTGGCCGCTGCTGCGGGTCTGCTGGTGCCGTTTCTACGGCCGCTGGGAATTGGGGACTGGAGGATCTCAACCGCGCTGATCACGGGATTTATGGCGAAGGAAAGCGTGGTGGCGACATTGTCCGTGCTGTTTGGGTCCACGGAAGCGATCGCTGCTGTGCTGACGCCCCTTGCGGCGGCAAGCCTCCTGGCGTTCTGCCTGCTGTATACGCCTTGCGTGGCGGCGATTGCGTCGGTGAAGCGGGAGCTGGGCGCAAAGTGGGCCGTCGGGGTCGTGCTGGGGCAGTGCCTGATCGCCTGGGGGGCGGCAGGCGTGGTGCGGCTGGTCGGGGTGGTGCTGGGGCTGGGGTGAGAGAGGTTGGATCAAGTCCGCTCATTCGAAACGTACTTTTTCAATCATACAGGGTCATAAGAAAGATAGCCCAGATGGATCAGCAGCGTCAGTACATCATCCCGGTTGCGGACGTGATCAGATCATTGGAGAACCCATTGGTATCTACGCTGACTTCGACGCCGCCCAGAAGCCGGGCGATAGTCCCGGACAGGCCGTCGAATGGATTCAGATACATTCCCATGCTTTCGACACCTCCATGTAAAAAGTATTTCATCCTGTGGTGATGGAAGCAAGCGGATATGGGAAACGAAATATTATGAAACGGCTGATTTTCCATAAGGGGATGCCTATGGGGACAGCCTGTGCATCCATCGTCTCCGTTTGAATACGATCAGGGTCATACCAAGCCGGAGCAATTCCTCCTGGGACAGGATGAAATAAACCCATTCCACAGGCAGATGGAACAGGAACGCGGTAATCAGCCCTAAGGGTACGCCTGCCAGCCAGGTGCCCACAATGTCGATCCCCATGATGTAGGTGGTCTTTCCGCCGCTGCGCACCACTCCGCCGCCCAGGATCATATTGGCGACCTTCACAGGGGCCAGGACAGAAAAGGCAAGCAGCAGTCTGGCCGCGGTGTCCCGCACATGGGGCTCGACATGATAAAACGTCACATAGACCCCTCTCAGGCCGATCAGCAGTGCCGACAAAATGAGCGAGCCTGCGATTCCGTAGCACACCAGTTTTTTCGATTCCTGATACGCTTCCTCGTATTTGTCCGCGCCCAGCCGTTTGCCGATCAGGATTCCCGCAGCCTGGGAAACGCCGCTCAACGCCCCGATGAATAACCCCTGGATCGGGCCGGTCATGGACATGGCGGCCAGATCTCCCGGTTTTAAATGTCCATAGATAAAGGTGTTCACATTCTGTCCCAGGCTCCAAAGCAGTTCTGTGACCAGGATAGGAAGCAGCATCATAAGGTATTGCCGGTATCCGTCCGCTCCAAGGGAGAGGGAAAACCGAAAATCCTCCTGCCCCCGCAGGCGGATCAGGCAGAAAATGGCCAGCATCAGCAGCATATTGATAGCCTGGGAGATCACGCTGGCCGCTGCCGCGCCTCTGACGCCAAACGCCGGAAGACCGAAGTGCCCGAAGATCAGAACATAGTTCAGTCCGGTATTCACAACCGCTGAAATGATTCCGGCGGCAAGGGGCCAGACAGCCCGGCCCAGACAGCGGACCATAACGGCCAGGATCGAGGATATGCCCATAGGGAGATATGTCCAAAGGATGCAGGTCAGATAATTTTGTCCAGCGTTGAGGAGCGCCGGGTCATCCTTGATGTAGAGTCCCACGATCTGTCCCGGAAACAGAGCGCACAGCGCGGTAAACAGCAAAGCCAGAGCTATGGCCGCAGTCAGATTGACCGTCAGGCTGCGGTCCGCCATTTCTCTGTTTTCCATACCCAGGTATTGGGAAATCATGATCCCGGCAATGGCAGCCACCGCTCCAAGCACAACGGAATAAATAAACGCAGGACGTCCCGCGACCTCCACTGCGGCCACCGCCGTACTTCCCAGCTGTCCGACCATCAGTTGGTCGATCATAGAGAAAGAGGACTGCAGCATAGATTGAAGCCCTATCGGGACAGCGATTCCAACTACACTTGCCAGAAAGGATTCTTTTTTCATAAATCATCACCCGCCTTTTCCTTGAGTATATCTGGGAGGGCGGGTGTTTTCAATGGGTTAATCGCGTAACCTTTTGGGTTAATGACATAACCTGAAACCGTGGCTTTATTGGCCGGATGCCTTGCGGCGAGATGCAGGGCACCGTGAACAGCCATCATACCCCCTTGCTGCTGTTCCGTTCGATCAATTTGACGGGGATGGTAAAATTTTTGGTATATTCGGGCTGCTCCTTCATCTGGTTCAGCAAACGGATTGCCATCTGCGCCCGCAGCTTATAGTCCTGCCGGACAGAGGTCAGGGATGGAACGACCTGTCCGCAGAGATCACTGTCATCAAAACCAATGATAGAAATATCGTCGGGAATTTGAATGCCGGAGCTTTGTAAAAAGCGAATCAGATCGACGGCGTAGAAATCCGACACGGCAAAAATGGCGGTGAAACCGCAAAGCTTAGAAAAATGCTCCCGGTAATAACGATCCCGCATTTCCTTTTGCATGGGAATCTTCATGAAATCTGCCTGAAAGTCCAAGCCGCTGCACAGACCCTCATAACGCTGCTGATCCATACATTCCTGATTATCCGAGACGCAGAGAACCTTTCGATGCCCCAAACGACGGAGATATTCGCCCACCTGACGTCCGCCGTCCCGGTCGTCAAGCTGAAGATTGCAAATCCTTCCCCTGTTTTCAAAGTAGCCGTCATAAACGACGAAGGGGATGTGGATGCGGCTGCGGAGCTCCTGATACTCATGGTCGCAGAAGCCCAGAATCACCATACCTGCCATATTCCACATAGACGCAAATTTAACGGTTCCCAGTAGATCGGTGGTTTTTTTGAGCATCATGAAGTAATCATTTTTTTCGAGCTCGTCCGCTAAGTAGTTGATCGAGGATGCAATAAACGGGTCTGTCAGCGCCCGGCCTTCATACTTTTCATGATCATTGATGACCACGCCGATGATCCGGGAGTTGTTCTGCGCCAGGAGCGTAGCGGCCATATTGGGGATATAGCCGCGTTCCTCCAGCTTTTCCTGTACCCGCTTGACCGTCTGGGCGGAAATTTTTTTCGTTTTTCCATGGATCACATTGGAGACGGTGGCGGTGCTGACGCCCACCTCATTCGCAATATCTACGATCCGTACTTTGCCCTCTGCCCACATAAATGACCTCCTTTGCTGCGGCATGTTCTATATTTTGTAAAACGGCCGGATGGCCGTAACGGGGTGCCCTTGGGGTATACATCACCGAATTATAGCAGAACTTTAGCAAGCGGACAAGCTGAAAAACAAAACTCTTTCGGTAACATCATCTTTTTTATCATTTAACCGTTCAGGTAGAAAATTTTCTATAATTTTTTAAATAGGTGTTTATTTTTCGAAAAAAAGTGATAAAATATAAACAGAAGGAGGCGGTGATATGTTCTGCAAAAATTTAAAGTATTACAGATTGAAAAATAATATGTCCAGGAAAGAACTTGCCTCTTTAGCCGGCATTTCTCCCATGTCTGTCAGCTACTATGAAAATGGCGAAAGAAGGCCTGGTATGGATACCATAAAAAAACTGGCCGAAGTTTTGGGCGTGAAGGTCACGGATTTCTTGAGCAGTAGAGATGACAAGCTTGAATTTGTCCATGGAGAATTTCGGAAAGCGGCTAAGCTGTCGTTAAAGCAGCAGGATTATATCAGAGAGTCCGTGGAAGAATACATGAACCGCTTTTATTCGGTTGTGGAGATACTGGGCGGAGAAATTTTGCCGGATGCGCCGCTGTGTCATGGTTTAGAACTATCCGGTGATATTGAGAAGGATGCATTGGCAATGCGCAGATATCTTCAAATTGCTGAATTTGGTCCTGTCAGAGGTCTGGTTGAATTATTGGAAAATAAAGGGATTCTTGTTTATGTGACAGAGATGGACAGTGACGCGTTTTCAGGGATGAATGGTTTGATCAATGGAAGGCCTTATATTATTATAAATGGTAATATGAGTTCAGAAAGAATACGTTCCACGATTGCGCATGAGATGGCACATTTCATTTTTGCGTGGCCGGAAAATATGGCTGAGAGACAGGCTGAGGAAACTGCAACTGCAATAAGCGGCGCCTTTTTGCTTCCGGAAAGAGACGCGAAGAGGGAATTAGGCGTCAGAAGAACGCGTATCACCAAGGATATGACTTTGGTCTGCAGGGAGTATGGAATTTCCATGTATCTTTTGGTCAAACGCGCAAACATTTGCGGAATCATCAATGACAGTGTGGAGAAGGATTTTTACATCAGGGCCGGGCGGGCTGGCTGGAAAAAGAATGAACCGGAAAGAACGGAAAGGGAAGAACCTGTTCTTTTTATGCAGTTGGTATTCCGCGCAGTGAGTGAAAATGAGATCTCTGTGCAGAAAGGTGCAGAGCTTTTGAAGAAGCCATATACGTTTGTTATGGAGCATTGCTTTGCCGCAGAGGGGTGATGCATGAAATATATCAGCAGTGATACAACAATTTGAAAGTTAGTAAAGACATCTGTCAGAAATGGCGGGGGTCTTTTAAAATGCGACAAGGGTGTAATAGAAATCGTTTTCCTCTGCATCTGCGGAACAGCCGGATTCCGCCGGGCAGGGCGAGCTGACGGGCGTTTCGGATGAATATGGAATGATTCAAAAAGATTACAAGAATTACAGAAAGATCCAGGAGGAACTGGGAATCCATCTGCTGGATACGGAACTGTCTGCAAACAATCCATACATGCAGGGGCATATCATGACGGACGGAAATGATTTTGCTGTGATTACGGTGGAGAATTATATTTTGTGAGATACCGGCAGATATCAGCTTCTGGAAGAGGAAAACAGATATGCTTATGAAAGCGGAAATGTGTTCCTGTCGTTTATTTCATTGACTGTGAGGCTGATCCTCAGCGAAGAGTAGCTGAATCGCGGCTGGGATTGGGTGTATATTGGAATGTAACGGCTTGCAGAGAGCTATACGTCCGGGCGGGGCTATAGGGTCAATCTCGTGGAGCGTACACGTTTATCTGGGTTAGGTACACTACTTTGTAACTCCGTGCATTTCTGTAAGCGGCTATGTAATAATAGATATTTTGTGATCTTACTAATGCTGGGAAAATGATGCTGATATTCGTCAAGCATCAGTTTCTTGTGCTCTTCTTTTAGTTGTGGTTGATCAATGGAAGGCCTTATACAATTATAAATGGTAATATGAGTTCAGAAAGAATACGTTCCACGATTGCGCATGAAATGGCTCATTCCATTTTCGTGTGGCCGGAAAGAAGGATTTAGGCGTCAGAAGAACACGGGTCACCAAAGATATGACCTTGGCTTGAGGGGGGATGGAATTCCAATGAAATAAGAGGAAGAAGTTAAGGAATGTGCATAAAATAAGTATACCAAAATTATTTGTATAAAAAATATTTTTCATGTCATATTTTTTCTGTTTAATGTGTCTAAAATATATAGGAGCAAAAATATAGCTTTAGAAATGCTGTATATCCAAAAACGAAGGAGGAGAATGAATAAGAAGACAAAAAGAATTGTAGGGATGTTGTTAAGCATGGTTATGTTATTCTCATTTTCTATGACAGTTTCTGCTCAGGAAAATGAGGTAGAACAGGATGACAGAACATATCTGATTGTGAATGGAGAAGATATTGTATATGTGGGTGAGGATTATGAGAATCCAGAAACAGGGGAATATGTTCGCTGGGATACAAGTTCCCGTGGTGTAGATAAGAGTTTTTCTTTTTGCATCCGCTATTCACTTACAACTTCGGACTTTACCGTACATAGTGATAGAGTACTCGTGACTGCAAATGCCTATGTGGCAGATTTGTATGGAGTCCCAGTAAACGGATATACAGGACATCTATATACCGTTTCTATTGTGGGTTGGTATTCGAGAAATCTTCAATTTTCTGTAGGTAATTCACAATCAGGAACAATTACGGGACTAGATAATGGTGGAACCTATAAAGTGCGGATTACAAACAATGACTATTTGCCAGATACGAGAAATTTAGTAGGTAGTGGTTCTGTATCGACATTATGATTCTCAAAAATGTTTTTATTTAACAATTTAATATTTTAGTGCTAAAAATCCTGTTTATATTAGCGTAGGCTATCAGTATAGACAGGATTTTTGTATTATATATTTAATGATATTGAGCGCAAGATAAATCTGCTGCTCAATATCAAATGATGTGCACAAACGCATGAAGAAACATGTCGCTGTGCGGTTGCGGCTAACGCAATACTCACGGCAGATTTCGTCGGCCGTGAGTATAATAAAATTATATAGATGTAATATCGATTAATTCTGGTGTGTCTAAGGGATGAAAGGAGAGAAAAAATGCCGGCAGATCAAAATTTAGAGAGACTGATGAACGAGTATGGCGACGCCATCCTGCGTATGTGTTTTTTATATCTGAAGGACTATCAGCTTGCGGAGGATGCCGCTCAGGAGACCTTTATCAAGGCTATGAAATGTTATGATGCGTTTGAACATAGATCAAGTGAAAAGACGTGGCTGATCCGCATTGCGGTCAACTGCTGTAAAAATATGATGAGAAGCCGTTGGTTTCAGATTGCCCGAAATGACCTGAGGGATGATCAGGAAAAAGCGCATGATGATCCGATCGATGCGTTTTTGGAGAAGGACAGTGTGTCACGGGCGATCATGAAACTGAATGCAAATGACAGGCAGGTTATCATGCTGTATTATTACCAAGACTTGTCTGTGCATGAGATCGCGGCAGTGATCGGTAAAAAAGAAAATGCCGTATTGCAGCGCTTAAAGAGGGCGCGGGACAGATTGAAAATCATTTTAGAGGAGGCCGGATATGAATATTAATATGAAGGACACGATTGACAGGGAACTGGAGTGTATCGTACTAAGCGAGGAAATGAAAAGTCGGATTAGAAAGAAAGCAGTTTCCCGGCGAAGGGACGGGGTACTGAAATGGGCTGTGGTTTTTGCGGCAGCGGTAATCCTGGGAGGAACCGGCGCCGCAGCCGGATATCGTATGCTGATCACGCATTCGGTTAATGGAGAGGTCTTGCCTGAATTGGATCCCATGCGGGTCGTAGAGATTCATATACCAGAGGGACAGCCAGCAGCATTTGCATCTGCGGAACAGCCTGCAGCGCCTGCGCCCGCAGAACAGCCGGATTCCGCCGGGCAGGGTGAGCTGACGGGCGTTCCGGATGAATATGGAATGATTCAAAAAGATTATAAGGATTACAGAAAGATCCAGGAGGAATTGGGAATCCATCTGCTGGATACGGAATTGTCTGCAAACAATCCATACATGCAGGGGCATATCATGACGGACGGAAGCGATTTTGCGATGATCACGGTGGAGAATTATATTTTGGGAGATACCGGCAGATATCAGTTTCTGGAAGAGGAAAACAGATATGCTTATGAAAGCGGAAATGTGTTCCTGTCGCCCATTTCATTGACTGTGAGGCTGATCCTCAGCGAAGAGCAGCTGAATCGCGGCTGGGACTGGGAGTATCTTGGAATGTATCGGTTTGCGGAGAGCTATACGTCCGGGCAGGGCTATAGGGTCAATCTCGTGGAGCGTACACTGGAAAACGGAGACACGGGCAATGCTGTGCTGGAAAAAAGTGCGGTTTTTGTGGCGGATGGGGTGGAGTATACTTTGAGAGGAAGGGTTTCCATGGAAACGATGAAGGGGATTGTGGAGACGATGAAGTAAGGTTTGGCATGATTTTCAATTCTATTGAGTTGATTTTGCGTTGCAGATTGCATATAATATAGGTGCAATCCCGGAGCAAAACATTACTCTGATGTGGGGGAAACGCTTCAGGAGCTGAAAAGATGAGGCGTGATATTGTCGTGTACTGAAATTCATAGTGATTTGTTCGGGAAATGATTTCCTTAAAATCAAAAGAGATATTAATTATGGAAGGAATGTAAAAATATGTGCAAGCATTTTAATACAACTGGTCTGTGCTTCCCGGACGAGCATTATATGGTCAACATAGACGGACGCCTGGAAGAGATAAAGGGGATGGTGGACCGCGGAGAATATTTTGCTGTCAACAGGGCGCGTCAATATGGCAAAACAACGACTCTAAATCGGCTGGCTGAGAAGCTGTCGGGAGAATATATTGTTTTTTTGATCAGCTTTGAAGGAATCGAAGATGCTGTGTATGAGAACGCTGCCTCCTTTTGCCAGCGTTTTTGCCGTCTTTTATATCGTTTTCTGAGATATAATGAACGTATGACAGATGGGATTTCTGAATCTTTAAAAGAAGAACTGCGCCGGGTGCAGTCGGATAACGCCGTCAATTTGGAGGACTTATCCGACTTGATATCAGAACTATGCGGTCAGTCAGAGAAACCAGTTGTCATCATGATTGATGAAGTGGATCAGGCAGGGAATCAGAAAATATTTCTTTCATTTCTGGGGATGCTCCGACGAAAGTTTCTGTCAAGAAAAACAGAGCCCACGTTCCATTCTGTTGTATTGGCCGGAGTATACGACATAAACAATTTAAAATTAAAGGTTCGTCCTATGGAGGAGCATCAATATAATAGTCCGTGGAACATTGCGGCTGAATTTCTGGTAGATATGAATTTCTCAATCCAGGACATTGCCGGAATGCTTACAGACTATGAGCATGACCATCATACCGGAATGGACATTATGAAGATATCCGGGCTGATATATGACTACACCTCCGGATATCCATTTCTGGTATCCAGGCTTTGTCAGATTTTGGATGAAAATCTTTTGGGGAAAGAGGGGTTCCCGGATTTAGCGGCTGTGTGGACAAAAGACGGGGTGACAAAGGCTGTTAAAAAACTGTTGGCGGAATCGAACACACTGTTTGATGATCTGGTGAAAAAGCTGAATGATTTTCCCGAACTAAGACAGGCGGTTTATGCCATTTTATTTAAAGGGGAAAAGATCAGTTACAGTGCTTATAATCATGTATTTCATCTGGGGATTATGTTTGGCTTTATAAAGGAAGAGCATGAAAACATTGTAATCGCTAACCGGATTTTTGAGACACAGCTGTATAATCTTTTTATTTCAGAAGAATTGCTGGACAGCGCTATGTATAAGTCCGCGTCCATGGATAAGGACAGAAATATGTTTATCCGCGATGGACGGTTGGATATGGAGCAGGTATTGGTCAGATTTACAGAGACATTTACAGATATATATTCAGATGCAGAGGAACGTTTTATAGAAGAGAACGGACGCCGTTTCTTTTTGCTTTACCTGAAACCGATCATCAATGGCGCGGGCAATTATTATATCGAGGCACAGACGAGGAACAGGCGCAGGACAGATGTGATTATTGATTACTGCGGAGAGCAATTTGTCTGTGAATTAAAAATCTGGCATGGTGAGGAGTATAACAGGCGGGGAGAGGATCAGCTGCTCCGCTATCTGGAGGATTACCATCTTACGACGGGATATATGCTCAGCTTTAATTTTAATAAAAAGAAAAAGACGGGAGTACGGAAAATTCGGATCGGAGAACGGACGATTATTGAGGCAGTAGTGTAACTCTTATATTTGAAAAAACAGGCCGGGGCGTGAGGCCCTGGCCTTTACTGGATTGCTGGAAAGCTGTCCAGCCCTTTTTTCAAAAATTCGTTCGACACGTTCCGACAGCATCCGGGAGGAACATGAAGTTGAGAATGGCCCGGATTCTCAGGTTAAGAATCCCGTTTCGAAACATTAAAGTTGATTAGAAAACGCCTGATTTACGGGCGTTTTTCTTAATTTGAGAATCAAGGAGTATTTTTTTGTTTCATCCCGCAAATGTAGAATTATGTAGAACGTTTTTTAAGGCAGGACGGCAAAAACAGCGCTATAATAGGGTCAAACACAAACCGGCATGTGATTGGATGCATATTTCCCAAAAGGCACAGACCGGCGGACGGAAGCAGGCGTCATTCTGATGAAAGGGCCGAACGGCCATTGATCACAGGATGCTTTGCAGGCGCATTTTCCGGAACAGGAAATTGTCCCGCGCAGATATCGCCGCGATTCCGGCCAGCCAAGTTCAGCAGCTGCGGTGCCTGCTGAGGAAAGAAGTACCCGGGGTGTACGGATGTGTACTATATATAAATGAATAGAGGAGGGCTTCGTTATGTTTAATGAGGTAGTGACGGACACCAACATCGTTTACTATTTGATGATAGCGGTGGGCGCCGTCGGGGTGCTGTCAAAGGCAGTCAACCAGATTACTCTTCGCCGTCTGGTCAGGGCGGCGGGCAATATGTCCAAGAGTACACACAAACTGATAAAGCTGGTGCGGGCGAAATACGAGCACGCGCTGATGCTGCACGACCGGGTAGAAAATGCGGAAGCATTTGTGGAGAAATACATATATGAATACAGAGGATTCCTGCTGCGGATCCATACATGGAGACAGATTGAAGTGCAGTCGATCTGGTTTTCCGGGATTCTGGCGGCTTTTGGAGGGATCGTCTGGTACTTGGAAAATGGGTTTTGTGAGCAGGTCTATCGTTATATCAGTCTTGGGGCGGCGGAAATGGTCCTTCTGTTTGTTATCAGCCAGATTTCGGACGAGCAGTACAAGATTGAGGCGGCCAAAAACTACATGGTGGATTATCTGGAAAATGTCTGCGCCATGCGCCGCCGCAAAGCCCGCCAGTCGGAGAAGGACCAGATTAATATCATCCAGCCGGAGACCTCCCAGGCCCTCCGCGCAAATGGCCGGGATTCCGATGACGGAAAAGAAGCTGCCACAGGAACCGGATTTTTAAAAGGAAAAAAAAATTCCGTTGGAGGCCGGACCGCGTCCGAACGTGCCGAAGCTCACGCAAAGCAGCCTGCAAAGTCCAGGGAAGCTCAGGAGGCGCCGGGTTTGTCCATCAGTATCGAAGGTGAGCCCCGCAGGGCACGTACAGGCGTATCCGGAGACACGGCTCCCCTCTACGGGAGCGCAGAGGAGCTGGCCCGCGTCGCCGGGATCTATGAAGAAGAAATGGGTTCTGAGGAGGAAGAAGCTCCGGCATACGGAAATATAACCCCGCTGAGACCGGAGGACGCTTCCGAGTATGAAGATCCCGAGCCGGAAGAACAGCCCGCCTTTGCCTATGAAGGGGCGGCACAGAACGGCCGGTCCGTATCCAGCTATGGAACCGCGGCACAGAACGGTCAATCCGCTTCCGTTTATGGAACCGCGGCACAAAAAAGCCAGCCCGCTTCCGCCAATGGAGGCGCCGCGTCGAAAGGGGGCAGCCCGTCACCTGCATATGGAGCGGCTGCCGGAAAGGGGGTGAACGTCTCCGGGGCTTCGGGCACCTCCCAGATGAAACGGATCCCCGGCAGATTCCAGGATGTGGTGCAGAGAATGATCGAGGACACTACAGAATACGAGGAAGTCCTGGAGGGCCCACCCTTACCGGAGGAAGCAGCCCGCCCTGCCGGACACCCCGATATGATCCGTGCAAATGGGGGGCTGTCCCGACAGTCAGCAGAATATTCGGAGCTTGACGCGTCCTATGGAGACGGGGAGGACCTGAGAGATTATGATAGGTCAAGACATAAAAACCGCAAAAAGGGCGATGCCGCAAGGCAGGTCATCCGCCGTACCATGAAAGGAAATCCAGAATTATCGGACCGCGAGGAATCCACCTTAAAGGAGGAAGCCATCCGCCAGATACTGGAAGAATTTCTTGCATAAAACAGCCAGATTTGGTAAAATATGTACAGCAGGTACCAATGGATTCCTCCCCAGCGCATTTCCACAGGCCGCGGTCAGGAAACCTTAAGAGTACAGAAGCAGAAAGGAAGGTTAATGATGGCTAACAAAGTGACATTTGATTACTCAAAGGCAACAGGTTTTATTCAGGAACACGAGATGCAGTATATGAGCGAGCTTGCGGCACAGGCGAAGGACAAGCTTGTATCCAAGAGCGGCGCGGGGAATGATTTCGTAGGCTGGGTTGATCTCCCGGTAGACTACGACAAAGAAGAATTTGCCCGTATTCAGAAAGCGGCGGACAAGATCCGTGAGGATTCCGAAGTGCTTCTGGTGATCGGGATCGGCGGTTCCTACCTTGGGGCAAGGGCTGCGATCGAATTTTTGGGACATTCCTTTGCAAATATCGTTTCCAAAGACGTCAGAAAATCTCCGGAGATCTATTTCGTTGGAAACAGTATCAGCAGCACCTACATCAGTGACCTGATCGAAGTTGTGGGAGACAGAGATTTCTCCATCAATATGATATCCAAGTCGGGAACAACGACAGAGCCGGCGATCGCCTTCCGCGTATTTAAAGAGATTCTGGAAAAGAAATATGGAAAGGAAGAGGCTTCAAAGAGAATATATGCTACCACCGATAAAGCAAGAGGAGCTTTGAAGAATCTTGCCACAGAAGAGGGGTATGAGTCCTTTGTCGTGCCGGACGACGTCGGCGGACGTTTTTCCGTACTGACGGCAGTCGGCCTGCTCCCCATCGCGGTCAGCGGTGTGGACATCAACGAGCTGATGGAAGGCGCGGCAGCAGGAAGAAAGGCCGCTTTGGAAAATGATTTCGCGGAAAATGATGCAATGCAGTATGCGGCAGTCCGCAACATCCTCCTTCGTAAAGGAAAAACCGTAGAAGTTCTGGCGAACTATGAGCCAAGCCTGCATTATGTATCTGAGTGGTGGAAACAGCTCTATGGAGAGAGCGAGGGCAAGGACCAGAAGGGAATCTTCCCGGCATCTGTTGACCTGACAACAGACCTGCACTCCATGGGACAGTTTATTCAGGACGGCAACAGAATCCTGTTTGAGACCGTATTAAATGTGGAAAAATCCAGGGCGGAGATCGTGATGAACGAGGAACCGGTTGATCTGGACGGCCTCAATTATCTGAAAGGAAAGACCGTTGATTTTATAAATAAGAGCGCCATGAACGGAACCATTCTTGCCCACACAGACGGCAATGTTCCGAACCTCATGGTGAAGATTCCGGAGCAGAACGCATTTTATCTGGGACAGTTGTTCTACTTCTTTGAGTTCGCCTGCGGCGTGAGCGGATACTTACTCGGCGTGAATCCGTTCAACCAGCCGGGCGTGGAGAGTTATAAGCGGAACATGTTCGCGCTGCTCGGAAAACCAGGATATGAAGAAGAAAGAGAAGCATTGTTGAAGAGATTGTAAGAGGTTGTAGGAAGTTCTAAGATGACCGGCCATGCATGGATGAGACTGCATGGCCGGTTTTATGATGTTGTTGAATATGCACAAAAATAAAAATTAGATTGACATAAAATTGTGGGTTATGGTAAGATATTATTAACAGAAAATAAAAAGAATAAAAATTTAATGCATAAGTATTTGAGAGCTTATATATATCCGAGATTGGTCGGATGTTTCTACTAACTACCGTAATAGTTAACTATAAGTTTTCATATCGTGAACGGATTTGGGTATGCAGTTCGTGTTGCAGGAAAACCAGGTCGGACAGATATGAAGCTTTGGAAGAACGGCGGTAGTTTTTGTTTTTATTATAACGATCCCAAACAGCGGACGGGCCTGCGGCCGACTGTTCAGAACCGTTACATTTTTTCAGATAAGGTTATGCATGAAGTTTTTAATGGGGGGTGGGAGAGTTTCGAAAATGGAGGAGCTTTAAGGAGCTGATTCGACTAGATCACAAGACACGAAAGAACAGGAGGAATGAACTATGGAGAACAATAATAATCAGGGCTTTTTGGAAAAGGTCTTTCACTTGTCGGAGAATCATACGGATGTAAAGACGGAGTTCATTGCGGGCGTTACGACATTTATGACGATGGCATATATCCTGGCGGTCAATCCCAATATCCTGAGCGCGTCCGGAATGGACGCGGGGGCCGTATTCACGGCGACAGCTTTGGCATCCCTTGTGGCAACTCTGTTGATGGCGGCCTTTGCGAATTATCCGTTCGTACTGGCACCCGGCATGGGGCTGAACGCGTATTTTGCGTATACAGTAGTCCTGCAGATGGGATATACCTGGCAGATGGCTTTGGCGGCAGTATTTGTGGAAGGTCTTATTTTCATTTTGCTGTCACTGACCAACGTGCGGGAGGCTATTTTCAATGCGATCCCCATGAACCTGAAGCATGCGGTATCCGTAGGTATCGGCCTCTTCATTGCGTTTATCGGGCTGCAGAACGCGAAGATCGTGGTGGACAGCGCAACATTGGTATCCGTGTATTCTTTCAAGGGCTCCATTGAGGCAGGAACATTTCAGGCAGAAGGGATCACGGTCCTGCTGGCTCTCATCGGCATCCTGCTGACGGCTGTCCTGGTTGTGAAAAATGTAAAAGGCAACATCCTGTGGGGAATCCTGGGCACATGGATTTTGGGAATTATCTGCGAGCTGGTGGGCCTGTATCGTCCGGATCCGGAGCTGGGCATGTTCAGTGTGCTGCCGGATTTCAGCTCAGGCTTCGGAATCCCGAGCATGGCGCCGACCTTCTTTAAAATGGATTTCAGCGGGATCCTGTCCCTGAATTTCCTGACCATTATGTTTGCGTTTCTATTTGTGGATATGTTTGATACGCTGGGAACGCTGATCGGTGTGGCATCCAAGGCGGATATGCTGGATGAGGACGGAAAGCTTCCGAAGATTAAGGGCGCTCTGATGTCTGACGCGGTGGGAACTTCCTTGGGCGCGGTATTCGGAACTTCTACAACAACGACTTTTGTAGAGAGCGCTTCCGGTGTTGCCGAGGGAGGACGGACCGGACTTACGGCAGTGGTATCGGCCGCGCTGTTCGGATTGGCGCTGTTCCTGTCTCCGATCTTTCTGGCGATTCCGTCCTTTGCGACGGCTCCGGCATTGATCGTGGTTGGATTTTTGATGATCACGTCCATTACGAAAATTGATTTCGCGGATTATACCGAGGCGCTTCCCTGCTATATCAGCATGATCGCAATGCCGTTCATGTACAGCATTTCCGAAGGGATCGCAATGGGAGTGATCTCCTATGTGGTGATCAACCTGCTGACAGGCCGCGCGAAGGAGAAGAAGATCAGCCTGCTGATGTATGTGCTTGCGGTGCTGTTTGTCCTAAAATATATTCTGATTTAGGAACTGCGTTATACGGCACTGCCGCGCGGAGTCTGGTACGGTAAATGCCGTGCGGTCGGAACGCGAAGATGCAATTGATATCTGAGGATCAGAACCGCCGGAGACATGGGAACACCTCTCCGGCGGCTTTTCCTGTCCTTTTTTCCCATTACATGCTTGCCTGAATCGAAAAAATATAGTACCATAGAGTTACATGTCACGCCTGATAAGGGCGCGGCCTGTAATTATAGAAAATACAAATGAAAAAATGTATTTTAGGCAGTGGCACTGTTTGAAGGCTGTCGATATACAAAGGAGTGAATACATATGCAGTATCTGGTTATAATGGGAATATTGATCGCTGTCGCGGTGATTTTGATTATTATCATCATCACAGCTCTGGTGAAGAGCCGTCAGGACGACGGGGAGAAGTATGAGGACAACGATGAAGAAGATGACTATGATGACGGATACGATGAGGAAGCTGAGGAAGCGCCCCGCCATATGAGTGAGGAGTATGATGAGCAGAGGGAGCCGGAACAGGAAGAAGGCCCGCTCATTGTAGGACAGGGCAGGCGGCCACGGGAAGGCGCTCATGCGGAGGAAGGCCGGAACCGGCCGGGCGAAGAGCCGGGAGGGAGGCGGTCTTCCGAGAAGAAGCTCTGGAAGCTGGCTTTGGAGAATCTGACCACCTGGCAGAAATTCACGTTTATTTTTTATGAAAATCTCGGGATTGGAAGGGGACACAGTGTCCCGCAGCTTGAAAAGTTTCTGTCCATTGGAGACGACCCGAGGGTGTCAAAGCTGCACTGCGCAATCATCCAGAAGGAGGGTAAGCTCTACCTGAAGGACATGGGGTCCCGGAACGGAACCTACCTCAACGGCAAGCGGGTGACCCAGCCCGTACTGCTCCAGAGGGACGACATCATCGGGATGGGCGAGACTGAGATTGAGATACAGAGTATGATGAGAGAAAAATAAAATGCTGCTCGGTATGGAATGGCCTGTACCCGGCGGGAATCAGTGCAGCAGTTGGAGAAAATATCCAGCCCTTTGCCGGAGGTAATCGAAAAGGGGCTGGATATCGTTGTGTATCATCGTATGCGGAAAAGCAGCCGACAGCAGGCTTTTCTTACATGAAGTATGGAGGTTCTGTATGATAGGAAAAAAGATCCTGGCAGGGGCAATGGCGGCATTACTTCTTGCGGCATGTCCCGGATTAGAGAGTTGTGCAGAGGAAGGGCAGGAGACTCCCGCGGCGGAAGGCGCGGAAGCACCCCAGCCGGAAAAGACGCCCGAGGAGCTGGCTGCGGAGGAAGAAGCCAGAAAAAACGCGATTTATGAGATCGTACCTGACTCCAATAATCTGCCCGGATGGCCGGAAGGGCCGAAGGTCCATGCGGCGTCGGCCATTGTAATGGATATGGAGAGCGGTGCGGTTCTCTACGCAAAGGCGGCGGAGGAACAGCATTTTCCTGCCAGCATCACGAAGCTTTTGACTACGCTGGTAGCGCTGGAGACGGGGGAACCCGACGATACGGTGACGTTCTCGGAGGACAGCATCAGCTTTCTGGAGCCGGGGGATGCCAGTGTCGGAATGCTTGTGGGTGAGCAGCTCAGCCTCAATGACGCGCTGCATGCGGTCCTGCTTGCTTCGGCAAATGAAGTCTCCTACGCGGTGGCGGAGAATATGGGGATCAAGATGGGCGGGACTTACCAGACCTTCATTGACCGGATGAATGAGCGGGCCGTCGAACTGGGATGTACGGGTTCTCATTGGGTCAATGCCAACGGTCTGCATGACGATCAGCATTTTACAACGGCTCATGATATGGCGCGGATTGCAGCGGCAGTTTATCAGTATGAACCGTTCCAGCATCTGATGGGTTCGCTGGAATATACCATTGCGCCCACCAGTCTGAAAAATGAGCCCCGGACCTGCTGGCAGAATCACAAGATGCTCTGGCCGGAGAATGAATATTATTACGAATTTTGCCGGGGCGGGAAGACCGGATATACGGACCAGTCGGGAACAACGCTGGTGACCATGGCCGATAACGGGCAGATGCGCCTGGCGGCGGTGGTGATGGCAGATTACGGGGTACAGGCCTATGAGGACACCCGGGCTATGCTGGATTACGCGTTCGGCAATTTTACCAAGGTGACCATTGCGGACAAGGAGACGTCCGGTGATATTGAGACCTTTCAGGATGAGGGGGCATATGTGGTCCTCCCCGCGGGGGTTGATTTTACGCAGCTGGAATGTCAGATTTCCACGGCAGAAGGAGAGGCGGAGACAGAAGAGGTTTCCTTTGACCGGTGGATCGAGGTGCTGACCGCGCCGCCGGCTCCTCCGGCGGAGACTCCGGCAGAGGGAGAGCAGCCGGGGCAGGAAGGAACGGACGGGACTCCGGCAGGCGCGCCGGCGGATGGAGCGCAGCCGGGAGCCGAGGGAGCAGCGGATGGTTCTCAGCCTGGGGCCGAGGGAACGGCAGATGGTTCTCAGCCAGGCGCAGAGGGAGCACCGGCTTCGGCAGACGGAGCGGTTCCGGCTTCTGCGGAAGGCGTGCGGCCGGGAACGGACGGAGTTGCTCCGGCCGGCGCGGATGGCGCACAGCCAGGGACAGACGGGACGCGGCCGGAAGCAGGAGAGAACGGAGATGACTCCGGCAATCAGGGCTTATCCGGAACCGGGGAGAATCCGGACGATGCATCCTCTGGTCAGGATGGAGCAGATCTGGCGTCAGGGACAGCCGGGAACGGAGAGGACGATGCCGGATACGGCAGCGAAAGGGCCGGAACGATCGTTTATACCTATGCAGGCCAGGAGGCCGGACATGCGGCAGTGGTTTTGAATCAGTCCTATTTTGGAGAGGGATCGGAAATAGAGTGGACGCCTGCGGACGGCAGCAAGAGGAAAAGCAAAGAAAATACGCCGAAAAAACTGGGCGGGCTTTCCACAAGGCAGATGATCATTGCGGGCGGAGCGGCAGTGCTGCTGGCTGTGGCCGCGTGTGTTGGCATGAGCAGACGGAAGAGAACACAGGAAAGAAAAAGACGGAATCGGAAAAATAAGAAAACCTCTTGACTAATCCGCCTCTTCTACTTATAATATCTCTGTGGTAAAGAACTGAGAATACAAAAAGACCATGACGGAGACAGTAGGAAGAACTCTGAAGCTTCAAGCGAGCCGGAGATGGTGAGAGCCCGGTACAAGTAAGGTCTTTCTGAAGATCACTCCCGAGTTGCAGCAACCGAACCCCGGCATAGTTCCCAGTCGGTATACGAACCCCGCCGGACAGTAGGTGCTGACGGTATCCGCCGTTACCGGAATCCATACCTTACCGGACGAAGTCCGCCTGCCCCACAGGGGCATGTATTAAGGGATGCCCTTTGGGTATAAATGACAAAGAGGTCAGAACACCGTGTTTTACAGGAAACAGCATTTTCACTGTTTTCCCCGTCAAAAAGGACACCGGATCTGAACAGATGTTGTAACAGGTGGTATCAACGGAGCATACGCTTCCGTCCTATTACAGGACGGGAGCATTTTTGTTCTATAGGCAGTTTCTATGAATTTTCCGATAGAACAAAGACCTCCGGAGAGAGTGCTGTGCGTCATACAGGACAGATGCCGCGACGCGGCCGCCGCAGGCGCGAGTTTCGCAGGCGAAACTCATTTATATAATGAGAGAAAGGAAGGGAAGCAATGTATAAGAAAGTTTCTACGGATATGAATTTCGTAGAGCGTGAAAAAGAAGTCGAGAAGTTTTGGGCTGACAATGATATTTTCCGCAAGAGCATGAAGGGGCGGGAAGGCAAGCCCATGTATACGTTTTATGACGGGCCGCCGACGGCCAACGGCAAGCCCCACATTGGGCACGTGCTGACACGTGTTATCAAGGATATGATCCCCCGCTACCGTACTATGAAGGGATATGAGGTTCCGAGGAAGGCGGGCTGGGACACCCACGGCCTTCCGGTGGAGCTGGAGGTGGAGCGGGCTTTGGGCCTGGACGGCAAGGACCAGATTGAGGAATACGGTCTGGAGCCATTTATTGACAAATGTAAAGAAAGCGTCTGGAAATACAAAGGTATGTGGGAGGATTTCTCCGGCACCGTCGGATTCTGGGCGGATATGGATGATCCCTATGTGACCTATCACAATGACTTTATCGAGTCCGAATGGTGGGCGCTAAAGCAGATCTGGGACAAGGGCCTTCTGTACAAGGGCTTCAAGATTGTGCCCTACTGTCCCCGCTGCGGAACCCCGCTCTCCGCGCAGGAGGTAGCCCAGGGCTACAAGGATATCAAGGAGCGCTCCGCCATCGTCCGCTTTAAGGTGAAGGACGAGGACGCTTATTTCCTGGCATGGACCACCACGCCGTGGACCCTGCCCTCCAACCTGGGACTCTGTATCAATCCCAAGGAGACTTACGCAAAGGTATCCTGCGTGGACGGCTATACCTATTATATGGCGGAGGCCCTGCTGGATACGGTATTAGGACCGCTGGCAAAGGACGGAAAGCCGGCCTATGAGATGCTGGAGACCTATGTGGGAAAGGATCTGGAATACAAAGAGTACGAGCCGCTCTACCAGTGCGCGGCGGACGGCATCAAAGGCCAGCATAAGAAAGCATTTTATGTCACCTGCGACGAATATGTGACGCTGACAGACGGTACCGGCGTGGTGCATATCGCTCCCGCCTTCGGCGAGGACGATGCCAATGTCTGCCGGAAGTATGACATGCCGTTCGTGCAGCTTGTAGACGAAAAGGGAAATATGGCGGAATCCACCCCGTTTGCCGGATTATTTGTGAAAAAGGCAGACCCGGAGGTGCTCAAGGAGCTGGACGCAAGAGGGCTTCTGTTCGACGCGCCCAAGTTTGAGCACAGCTATCCCCACTGCTGGCGCTGCGACACCCCGCTGATCTACTACGCGCGGGAATCCTGGTTCATCAAAATGACAGCGGTCAAGGACGACCTGATCGCCAACAACAATACCATCAACTGGATCCCGGAGAGCATCGGAAAGGGCCGCTTCGGGGACTGGCTGGAAAATGTCCAGGACTGGGGCATCAGCCGCAACCGTTACTGGGGGACTCCCTTAAACATCTGGGAGTGCGAATGCGGACACATGCATTCGATCGGAAGCATCGAAGAGCTGAAATCGATGTCCGATCATTGTCCGGACGACATCGAGCTGCACCGCCCGTATATCGACGAGGTTACGATAAAATGTCCGCGCTGCGGCAAAGAGATGCATCGTGTGCCGGAGGTGATCGACTGCTGGTTCGACAGCGGGTCCATGCCGTTTGCGCAGCACCACTATCCATTTGAAAATAAAGAGATCTTCGAGCGGCAGTTCCCGGCCCAGTTCATTTCCGAGGCCGTGGACCAGACCCGCGGATGGTTCTATTCCCTGCTGGCGATCTCCACGCTGATCTTCAACAAAGCGCCTTATGAAAATGTCATCGTCCTGGGCCACGTTCAGGATGAAAAGGGCCAGAAGATGAGCAAGTCCAAGGGAAATGCGGTAGACCCGTTTGACGCTCTGGAGAAGTACGGCGCTGACGCGATCCGCTGGTATTTCTACGTGAACAGCGCGCCCTGGCTGCCCAACCGTTTCCATGGAAAGGCTGTCATGGAAGGGCAGCGCAAGTTCATGGGAACCCTTTGGAACACCTATGCGTTTTATGTATTGTATGCCAACATCGACGGCTTCAATCCCTATGAGCACGGCCTGTCCCGGGAAGTGACCGGGGAGATCCGCGTTCCGGGCTATGACACGCTGGCAGTGATGGACAAATGGCTTCTCTCCAAGCTGAATACGCTTGTGAAGACGGTGGATTATGATCTGGAGAATTACCGAATTCCGGAAAGCGCCCGCGCGCTGCAGGAATTTGTAGATGATATGAGCAACTGGTATGTGCGCAGGAGCCGGGAACGTTTCTGGGCAAAGGGCATGGAGCAGGATAAGATCAATGCTTATATGACATTGTATACCGCGCTCGTGACCGTGGCAAAGGCAGCCGCGCCGCTGATCCCCTTTATGACGGAGCAGATTTACCAAAACATGGTATTCGGCATCAATCCGAAGGCGCCGGAGAGCGTGCATCTGTGTGATTTCCCGAAGGTGGATGAGGCATTGATCGATTCCGAACTGGAAAGCAACATGGAGCATGTGCTGAAGCTGGTTGTTATGGGGCGCGCGTGCCGCAATACTTCCAATATCAAGAACCGCCAGCCCATCGGTCAGATGTTTGTAAAGGCGGAATTTGAGCTGCCGGAATACTATCAGGAGATCGCGGCGGATGAGCTCAATGTAAAGAACATAAAGTTTACCCAGGATGTAAGGGACTTTACTTCTTATAATTTTAAGCCCCAATTAAAGACAATCGGGCCAAAGTATGGTAAAATGTTAGGAGGCATCCGGAAGGCGCTGGACAATCTGGACGGTAATACCGCTATGGATGAGATCAATGCCGAGGGATCCTTAAAGCTGGATGTGGACGGACAGGAGATCACCCTGTTCCGGGAAGACCTGCTGATCGAGACCGCGCAGGTGCCGGGCTTCGTATCGGAAAATGACAGCGGGATCACGGTCGTACTGGATACCAACCTGACGGAAGAGCTGTTGGAGGAAGGATTCGTCCGGGAGATCATCAGTAAGCT
>ERZ808040.556-NODE-556-length-31052-cov-9.551057_pt1 | contig 31052 bp, 46 predicted proteins | sample MGYA00380191_ERZ808040 | MGnify/ENA primary metagenome ERZ808040 (study PRJEB31490, sample SAMN06133395) | mouse gut metagenome | isolation source: J6 | host: mice | place: China: Chengdu | collected 2015-05 ...
CAGTGCAACCCATCAACAGTTTGTAGGGGCTTTGGACCCTCACGCCGCCCATGGTCAGCATGGCCGTTTTAGTTGCCCCCGGCGGCTGTCCTGCTGCCGGGTTGGCATCTTAATCCAGGCCCATCCGTGAATCAATGGCCTGGGTGATATATTGACTTACGCTTTGTCCTGCTGCCGCTGCGGCTTCCGTTATGACCGCTTTTTTTCCTTTTGGAACCTTAATTTCTATACGGTCATAGTTTTTTTTATTAAATTCATTCTGGTAAGCAATCTGGTTAAATTCTCCGCTTTTTGCTCTTGGCATACGTCCCAACCTTTCTTCCGGCAAATTCACTCTTCCTTTCCCTTGCCAAGTGGTGTATAATTGCATTTAGCAGATTGGGCGGCTTTGGCAAGTCCACCGCCCTTTCTGGTTCCCTTTGGTCTTACTTATTAAGTAAGGCTTTTACTTTTTCCTTTGCTTCCGCAAGGTCTTTGCAGTCATTCAAGATTTCAAGAATCTTTCTTGTCTGGTTTTCCTCAACGACTTCTTTTAACAGTTCGCTTGTGTTCATTTCTTCGTCCATATGCTCTTCCTTTCTATGCTTGCCCATGTATTTGTTAAGTATCTCCCTTAACTGTCTTTATTATATAACATATGTCGGCATATGTCAATACATATTCCGACATATCCAATAAATTTTTCCAAAAAGGAACACGCCCATTTTGACGTGTTCCCTATCCCGTGACATATCATTATTCCTTGCTTTGGCCTGGTTTTTCTCCAAAAGGCGGTTGTTTTACAGATTATTTCAATAACCCGTTTACCTTGTCCTGGACGGCCTGGTAACTATACCCGGCAGCTTCCAGGCGTTTCTTTCTCTCCGTTCCATTTCCCCATTTCCCGGCAATCACTTCCTTGGCAACTTCCGCCACGCTCTTTGTGGGTTTTTCATTCCCTTTCAGTAAAGCGTTTACCTGGTCCTGGACGGCCTGGTAACTATACCCGGCAGCTTCCAGGCGTTCCTTGCGTTCCTCACCGTTGCCCCATGCTCCGGCAATCACTTCCTTTGCAACGGCGGCCATGGTCTTTGCTCCGCTTCCGGCGGCATCCGCTCCGCTTTCCTCTGTATACCTTGGAACGCCATACCCCCTTATGTAGCGGCCATCCACGGCCAGGACACGGCGGCCAACTGCATTGTTTTTATTGCCCTCAATGACGGTAATCTTTCCGCCCTCCACGCTCTCAACAATTCCCACATGGTCCGGCCATCCCGTGCAATCCCCGGCCCCGGAATCGTCCCAATCATAGAAAATCACATCCCCAGGGGACGGCGTTCTGCTATCACTTTCCTGCCACTCTCCCTTGGCACGGAATAATTCTATCATCTGGCCGCATCCGCACTCGGTTGGGATAATTTCCGTCAAGCCGCATTTTATAGCAACGGCAGAAACAAAGGTCGCACACCAGGCATCCGTATACTTTACCCTGTAGCCCCTGGCAAGCGGCGTGTGGCCGTTGTATACGTCTATGATTCCCTTGTGGGTCCCGTCCGCTTCATTCCGGCCAATCCATTCCCTTGCCTGGGCCAGTGCGGCACTTGCTGTCTTTGCCATTCCCATTTCCCCTTTCACGTCATATTGCCTTAAATCATACTGCGAAACAATCCTCATGGTATTTTCCACATACTTGCCGCTTGTGGCGTACCCGTCCGCCTTGATTGTTTCCAGATATGCCGCCGGGTCCGTGATGCCTTTAAGGTTATGGTATCTTTCCAGTTGGATGAAATCAAAATACCCTTTCACGCCCTCTTCCATGCTGCCATATACCCGGAAATTGTCCTTAATCTGCGTAAGGGTTCCCGGCGTGTACTCTTCCATGGTTTTAAGGTTTACGCTTTTCCCGGTCCACCTTGTCCCACATTTCAGCCCAAAATAATTATGGTACACCGCCGCCAGGCGGCTTTCCCCCCATCCGCTTTCCAGGACTGCCTGGGCTATAATGGGGCTGTGTACGGCAATCCCGTGGGCGGCGGCGTATTTCTGCACATACCCGGCAATCTTTTTGATGAAATCCTGCTTTTCCATTCCTTACACTTCCTTTTCCGCATCCTCGATTTCCACGCCTACTTCAATCCCGGCGTTGGCCGAATCTGTCAAGCCCTCGCCAATGATATAGGCCACAACGGATGCCCCGGCCATGATAAGTGCCGTTACCTGGGCGGCGGTGTTTTCCGTCCCTCCCGTGGCAACAATCATCATAGAAACAAAGGAAGCTGCCGCCGTCCACAACTTACGGCTTGTAAGTTTCCTTACCCAATTTACATTTTTCATTGTCTGTTTCTCCTTTCGCTTTTCTTTTATTTCCAAACCCTTTTTGGGTGTGGATTCCTTTTAATAAATCCCCCGGATGCCCTGCTCCGTTAAGAAGTCCTTTTGTTCATGCTTTATTTCCCTGGCATACTGCAAGGCGGCTTCCGTTTCCCCGTTTGCGTGCCCGTTCTTTAGGGCCGTGGCGGTTGCTTCCCCCAGTGAGATTGATGCCATCACGCTTTTAATGATTAAGACTTCGCTTTTCTCCCGGATTTTTTCTTTTTCCTCCGTTTCTTTCTGCTGCTTCTTGATTTTCTCTTCAATGAGCCAAAAGCAGAAACCAGTTACCGCACTCGGAATACTCATTACAAGAATCAGTGTTTGTAAATCCATTTTCTTACCCTCCATAAATAGCTTTATCCGTATCATACCGCCCATGGCGTTCAAATTCTGACCCACTTATGCCGGAACCAAAAGGCCGCTTTCCCTCTGCTCCCACTCCCAAAACAGCAATTCATATTCTATGGCCTTTGTAACGTGGTAGGTGTCGGCGTGCCCCATGTGTCCCAGGCGGCTTTTATATTTCCGCTCAAAGGCTTCACGGTCCAGTTCCCCGGCTTCCAGGTGCTTCACGTCATTTTTCAGCCGCCGGACGGATGCTTTTCTGACTTTCCTATATTCCGGGTGGTGGATATAGCCGCAAAAGTCAATCCCATTTCCGGCATACAGAATGGTGCTTTTGGGATTCAAGTGCAATTTCATTTCCTCTTCCAAAAACTCTTCAATCCGTTTCACCCATTCCTTTAGCTGTGCCAGGTCCGGGGAAAGGATGATAAAGTCATCCATGTATCGGATGTAATACTTGATATGCAAGGTATGTTTCACGAACTTGTCCAGGCGGTTCCCGTACACATTGGCAAATAATTGTGATGTAAGATTTCCCACCGGGATGCCCACGCCGTCCGGCAATATCCCGTTCTTGTCAATGATATTGTCCATAAGATAAAGGGCTTTCCTGTCCCCTATGTACCGCCTATTTTCCGTTTTCAATTCTTCATGCGGAATGGATGCAAAGTATTTGCTTATGTCCCCTTTAAAGCCGTATAGCCGCAATCCCTGGGCCGTCATCAATTCATACATCCATTTATACAGTTGGTTGCTTGCGGCGTGCATCCCTTTCCCCTCACGGCACGCATAGGAATGGGTATAAAACCTTTGTTCAAATACCGGCCCTATGGCATTTACAATCATGTGCTGCACCACTCTGTCATAGAACGGCAACGCCATGATAAGCCGTTCCTTTGGCTCCCACACCTTGAAAACGGTATATTCCCCCTGCTTATAGGTGAGGTTCTCCAATTCCTCACACGCCCTAAATAGTTCATCCTCCTTTGACATGGAAAATGCCAATACCTCTTCATGGAACCGCTTGTTTGCTGCGGCTTTCTTGAATGATGTATTGGCATTGTCAAAGGTATACATTTTTTCATGTAACCCCTTAACTGTTTTCATTTTGCCCTACCAATTTTCAAATATTCTTCTACTCAAAAGGCGGTGCCTTTTCTATTTTGTCCGGACAGAACGCCGGAACGGGAAAACCGTCTGACTTATCAGAATGATTGATAAATCTTGCTAGTAGCCCATAGGCCCCTAAGTCTGCAAAGTTGATTAGTCACACACGCACCACACGCCAATGTTCGTGTTCACGTTCCACGGAACATTGTTGCAATTGACGGCCCGTGAACCGCAATGCACGCCGTTGTTCCAATTGCCGCCGCCAATGAGGGCGTGCAAGCCCGGCCAGGTGCGAATTAACAGTTTCCCCATATTTTATTTATTATTTCCATTTTCCGTCTTTCACGGCTCCGATAATGCCGCCCAATATCTTCCCTACCTCTGCCAGTTTCCGGCTTGCCACTTCATATCGGTGTTTGTTCACCGCCGAATATTTCAAGTCAAACGCAAGCCGAATCAGCACCCGTATAAATTCCAGTTCCACGTCCGCCGCATATATATGGCTTTTCGTTCCCGTCTTTCTGAACCGTATTATGTCCTTTACCAGTTCAAAAAGTGACTGCTTTATGTATAGCTGCAATGCGAACTTTTCAAACTTCGGAAGCTGTCCTAAGATTGGAAAGATATAAACCAGGAAATCATAAACTTTTTGGAATAGTTTCATGCTTTCCATGAAACCGTTTGTTTGCTTGTTTTCTGTTTCTTTTTCTTGGGCCATTTCTCCATCCCTTTACAAGTCGGGGTTGGGCTTTCGCCCACCCCAACAGATTTACAGACTGTCACACACGCACCACACGCCAACGTTCGTGTTCACGTACCACGGAACAACGTTGCAATAGACGGCCCGTGAACCGCAATGCACGCCGTTGTCCCAACTGCCGCCGCCAACGAGGGCGTGCAAGCCCGTACTGTTCGCCATATACGCCTGGCCGTAACCGTTGCCTAACACATTATGCCACGCCCAGGATGCCCCCGTTGGGTCATGTAACAGTTCAACCAACCATTTCCACACGTTCCCCACCAGGTCACATATATTTAAGGCACTCACGGCGTTTGCAATGTTCCCAACGGCGGTTCTTGCCTTGTTGGCGGTTGCCGTCCACCCGTTTGTGTTGGAATCATCCAACCCCTGGGGGCTTCCGTCTGCTGCCACGGTAAATTCCATGTAATCCGGCAGACGCTTCCCCACACGCCTTGCCCTTTCCCCTGCAATATACCAGTTAAGGCCCTCCGTACCCGTGATAGGCGTGCCGCAATAGACAGACTGCAACCCATTGGCCCCGTCATCACTGGAAAGGTAAATATCACCCCACAAGGCGTTCCCCAGGTATACCATGCCGGACGGGTCACATTTAGGGCGGTGCTTCGTTGTCCATACAGAATTGGGGATAATGTCCACACGGGTATTCCCCTCCCATCCGGCACCCCTTACTGCCCCGGATGTATTGATTGGCCTGCCGTATTCGTCCGTATTCCTCACACGGCCATAATGGAATCCGCCAATCTTCCTGGTGTTGGTATCGTCCCATCCCTCGCCGTCCGGGAACGTGGAATTTAAGGAAATCAAATACTGTTCGTCCTGGTCATCCGTTCCTGGGTCACAAATATAGATATAATAATCATTGCCATGTGCAAAATCGCTTCCCTGGTCCAGATTTTCCTTTGTAAGTATGGTTTCCGCCGTCTTGAACACGGACGTTTCACCCACCGCAATCACGCATCCGCCAATGACTGTGATTTCTCCCCGTCCGCTGTACTGGATGTACGCCTTGTCCGGGGCCACAATATCAGAAATGGCCGCCATCTTTGCAACGGTAATCTTCGCCCGTTCATCCAACATATTTTCATCATACACAAATAATCTGCTCATGCTTCCAATTCTCCTTTCATTTCCTCTACTTCCTCCCTGGAAATCCCCATGCGGTCATAGAACGTCACCGCCGCCGGGATGCCGATTTCCGTTGTGCCGATATTCACGGCTTTGGAAAGGTTCAGTGTGGTGTGGGTTGTGGCGTTCTGCTGCCCTGCTGCCGCCTGGCCGCTTCCCGTGCCCTCCCTGGCCGCTTCCTGGCCCTCTGTGGCGGCGTTTTCCGTGTCGGTGGTATGTTTATCCACCTCCACCGTTTCAACGCTCTGTATGGTCGGATAAACCGCCCCGTTTTTGACCCTCTGCCCTGCTGCCGCTTCGGCACAAAACATGATTGTGACCGCCTTTCTGTCCTCTGACAGATTGATGACCGGGCACATAATCCAGTTCTGATTTTCCAGTTTCGCCACGGCTTCCAACCAATCCGACTTTTTAAGGCTCCCTTTCTTCGCCATCTTGAACGTGTTTACCAGGTCCGACTTTGTTTTGATTACTTTAGGAAATCCTTTCATCCTCTTACCTCACTTTCTTTTTAACTTAATATATGGGTTCCAATATAGTTGCCTATATAGGCCATATTGGCGCACTCACGCAAGGAAACGGTCATTGTATGCCCTGGCGGCATATGGTCCACATTTCCAACGGAAAACGTCCTTGGTATTGGCATCACGGCTTCCATATCCGTTTCCATGATATAGTCCCCGGCTTCCTGGATATGGAAGCCAACGCCGCTTTCCGAAACCGCCGCCGTCTGCACCCTCCCCGTTGTGGTGTTGGTAAGCGTGAGGGTAACGGCTCCCTGGATGCTCTCCAACAGATAGGCTATATAAAGCCTTACCGTCTGCCTTTGTATATAGGCACCCATATAGTTTCCGATATAGCCCCTATCCGCCCCGTCACGCAAGGAAACGGTCATTGTGTGCATCAGGTCCACATTGTCAACGGAAAATCTGTTAGGCGTTGCTACAACGCCCCCTTTGTTGGTCCTCACGGTATAGTCCCCTGCTTCCGTGATGTAAAATCCAATGCCGCTTTCCGTGAAATCCGCCGTCTGGATGCTCCCCGTTGTGGTGTTGGTAAGCGTGAGGGTAACAGCTTCCCGGATGCTTTCCAGACGGTAGGCAATCCATAGCTTGAACGCCATGTTATGGACTTTCTTTCTAAGGCCGTCAATCTGCAACTGCAATTTCCCGGCCACGTCCCCGGCAAGTTCATCCTGCTTTCCCTGGAACCACTTTTCCCATTCCGCCGCCTGGGTTTCCATGAAATCCTTTGTCATCCCGGCGTATTCTTCCACAAAGGAAAGACGGTCTTTTTCCATTGCCTTTTTCTCTTTGGCAAGCCAGGCATTGAACTGTTCCAAATCAGCTTCCCGGCCATCCATGAAATCCCGGATAAGTTCGGTATACTCTTTCACAAAGGCGGCATGGTCTTTTTCCATTGCCTTTTTCTCTTCCGCAAACCAGGCGTTGAACTGTGAAAGGAATTGTGAGAAATCCAGTTCCTTGAACTGTGAAGCCACAAACCCACACACGGAATCATCCGCCCTTTCGTCTGTTATGTCTGCCTGGGTAATTGCCACCGCCCCTGCCCTCACATAGACACGGGCCAGGCTCTTTTCCTGGATTACATCATTGTTTATCAGCCCCGGCGGCTGCGGCTTGCTTGAAAATGCACCCTCCCGGATAAAAATACTTGGTCTGCGCTCCGTTTCATCATTCCGCACAATCACCCGGTCAATCCTGGGGAGTGTTCCGCTTGCCTGGCTCACGGTAAGCGGCAGGACTGCGGTATTGTGTATGGTGTGAAGATTAATATAGGCGTACCCTTTCCGGCTTCCGCCGTCCACCCTTACTTCCATCCCGTCCCCTGCCGTGACCTGTAAATGGCCGTATACAACGCCCTCTTTGTAGAAAGGGGCTTTATCTTCGTTCATATCCTGGCCATTGTATCTGCGTTCCTTATCGTTCAAATCCGTGGCGTTGTAGAAGAAACCTCTTACTGCCATTTTCTTTCCCTCCTTTCCTCTAATCGTCCCATTTTATTGCCGTGGGCAAGGCATCCCCAAAAGTGGGCACAACATACATTCCCCCGTATTCGTAAACCTCGCAAAGTTCCGTTATCCTAAGATTTTGGGAAGTGCCCCATTTTTTCTTCTTGACGGTCACAACGTCCCCCAGGTCATAATCCTTTTGGTAGGTGAAATTTACATCCGCTTCGGCTTCAGCTTCAAAGTTTTCAAATACCTTGTTTTCATTTAGGTATTCCTGCCCTCTGGTCCGCAATGCGGCCAGATATGCCGCTTCCGTCAGTTCGTCCTTGTTTATGTCTTTTGCATCCAGGAACACTTCCCGTAAGTCAAAACCGCTTCCGCCGCCCACGGTCACATAGACACGGTTTAACCCCTCCCCTGCCCCTCCCACAATTACTTTGGTTTTCATGCTTTCGTCACTGTAATTATGCTTTGCCTGGTTCAGATTATCGTAACTTTCCGAAAAGATGACCCTGGGATTTTTCCCTTGTGCCTGGGTTCTGTCTATGCCCTTATAGGTTTCAAAGGTCATGGTCTTTTTCTTGAAATCCGGCACCACACGGAACCCGATTTCCGCATACCTCGCCAGTTTGGTGAGGTATTCCAGGACATTCTTGTAAGTGGCCTGGAACTGTATTTTTGTCTTGTCCCCGGTCCCCTCCGCAATCTGCAATAGGGGAACTGCTGCCATCCTGCCCAACATAAAACGCATGGCATCTTCCACGGTTCCGTTGTAATTGAAAAGCGGCCCGGTCAGACGGTCCCCCAGGTACACGGGAAGAAACTTTCCATTCCTGGTAATCTCATTTACAAGCGTGCTTTCCTCTTCCGTCTGGTCCCCCCGTATCACGGCAGCTTCCAGTTTGTTGTCCCCTTTGGTAATGACGTTCCCAGGCTTCAAAAGCCTAAGATTTTCCGCCGTCACCGGGCAGTGAAGTTCAAATGTCCCACATTCATAATATTTTCTGTGCCACTGTAGGGACGTGTGGTTCTCAATGTGCCCCAACCGTCTAAGGCTGCGGTCATAGACGTGTATTTCCATTCCTACACCCCCAAATATGAAATTCTGTAGTATACAGATATGGAAAGATAGTTCACGCCCTCATCCGCCGAATAGGTAAGGGTGTTGGTCCCATCCTGCAACTGTATAAAGTCCCCATCTTCATCCAGGTATTCATTTATCACGGTTCCGTACCGTTCAATCACGGCATCCCAATCAATCACCCCATAATTGTTTTTATGGTTCTCAATCTCCGCCTGGGTCACGCCGTCCAAAAGGTATATGTTCTTTTTCCCGGTATAAGTGTTTATGATGACGTACTGGCCGGATGCCATGGTGAAATTGTTCTCCGTATATCCAACCTTTGTAAATTCTCCGCTTTCGGCATGGTATATGGCCGGGTTCTTCACGGCACCGTCCGCATGGAAGATTACAACAATGCCGATATTGTCGGCTCCGCTGTCATTTTCAATTTCCTTTACCAATTCAGCTTCCCGGTGCCCAAATATAACGCCCTCTTCCGGGAAACACGCCGGGAAAAAGAAATCACTCACCCATGATGCCATCACCACTTCAATGTCTGCCAGGTCCTTGAAATACGGGTCCGTGCATTTTAAGGAAATGGTATAATCACGCACTACGCCCGTTGTGGCTCCCGGCAGTATGTTTTCAACCTCATAATCAATGGTCTTGGCTTCCCCGTCCTCTATGTACTGCATACTGCCGGTCCGCTTTATGGGGAACGTGCGGTATAAAAGGTTTCGGTTCTCCTTATAGTCCCCATCCATTTCCACGGTCAGCACAATGTTTCTTTCCTTTGCCGTGGCTCCCTGGTAGGTGCTGCCGTCCGTGGTGGTGTTCTCACTCGTTACCACGTTGCTTTCTATCCCGTATATGCCCTCTATGTCTACCAGGTGGAACGGGGTAAACCCGTCCCAGGTAAAGGTCAATGCCACGTTCTTGTCGCTTGTGCATATCACTTTAATGTCCGACACTGGATTTACCCCCTTTGCATCCTTAAAATCATGGCCCTGGTCTGTAGCCTGGTCTGTCTGCCCACCTCATAAGGACTTAACGCCTTTGGGCTTGTTATATTCACATTCTGTACATATCCACCGCCGCCTTTTCCGGCGTTCTCCATGGCGTGGTTCCTTGCCGTCCCCGTAAGCGGCGTTACAACCGCCTTTCCGTTTACCATGCTCAAAAGTTCCGGGCCGGCTTCCGCCACCATGGCCTGGCCCTCCCTCAATACGCCGCCCTTTGCCAGTCTTGGCAGTGACAAGGTTCCTATCTTCCCCAGGGAAACGCCCGGTATCATATTGATTACGTCAATCACGCCGTTAATCATGCCTATGAATTTATTTACCACGCCCTCTATGGTGGAAAGACAGCCATTGATTGCCGATTTAAAGGCATCCCCAACGGCGGAACCGATTTTCACGCCCACATCCACGAAACAGCCCTTGATTTTATCCCACAACCCGGAAAAAAAGGAAGTCACGTTGGCAAAGGCGTTCTTTATGTTCGTCCATGCGTTGTCGAATTGTGTCTTGAACCACGCCGGAACGCTTGAAAGTGCGGTCTTTATCTCCGTCCATCTAGCACCGAACCAGGAACCGATTGCCGCAAATACACGGGTCACGTTGTTGTAGGCGTTGGTGAACATGGTAAGGAACCAGGTTGCTACTTGGGCCAGGGCGTTCTTTATATCGTTCCACCGTGCCCCAAACCAGGAACCGATTGCCGCAAATACACGGGTCACGCCTTTGTATGCTTCCGTGAACCGGTCCGTGAACCACTTGCCCACGCCCTGGAAAATGGAAACCAGGCCATCCCACAAATTTTGAAAAAATTGTTTGATGTTCGCCACCAGATTATCTATAAATTCCCGGAACGCCCCGCAATTATCGTAAAGAAGTTTAAAGGCTCCGGCAAATGGATTGACTATCAGCAGCAAAAGCCCCTGCCAGTTCGATTTTATGAAATTCACCACGGCCTTAAAGGCGTTTGGTATCGTGACTGTGAAAAAGTCCGCAATGGAACCGAAAACGTCCGCCGCCACTTCCTTTACTTTGTTCCATATGGCAATCACTTTGTTTCGGAAATCCTCATTCGTTGCGAACAAGGTAACAAGTGCCGCCACAAGCGTTCCTATTATCGTTACCACAATGCCGATAGGGTTGGCGTTCATTGCCGTGTTTAAAAGTTTCTGTGCAATCGTCACGCCCTCGGTGGTTGTTTTCCATACCTTAAAGGCAGAAATCAGCCCTTGAATCATTGTTACCACGTTCCATGCAAGCATCCCGGCGGCAATCCCGGCAATGATTGAAATAATCTGTGACCCATGCTTTGACACAAAAGAGATAAATTCCTTTACCTTGTCGATAACCGCAAGCACAATGGTTTTTACTTGCGGTATTTTGCTTTTGACTTCTTTTATTACATCACTGATTACTGGCTGTAGTTCTTCGCCTATGGGCTTTATCAAATCAACTTTGATGTTCCGCCCCAACTCTTCAAACTGGTTCCCCAGGTCATTGTATTTATTCTCATTTATCTTTTCCAGGGCATCATTGGCGTTGGAAATCTCACCCTGGGTATTCACCAGGGAACGCACTGCATCTTCTCCCAAATCCTCCCATTTGGTCCCGTAAAGGGTAACGCCCAAAATATTGCGCTGCACCTTATCATCACAAGAAAAAAGGGCATTGTTCACTATATCAAAGGCTTCCCTTGCACCTTCGCCGCCCTCTGCGAACTTCTTTTTCAAATCCTCCGCATTAAGCCCCAATTCCTTAAAGGCATCATCCGCCGTTCCGTCCTTTACCCTTATGCCAAACTCTTTCACGGCATCATTCAGATAATCAATCTGGAACGTTCCGTTCTTGGCACCATTCGCCATCATGTTAAATGCTTCCTCTGCGGAAATCCCCAGGTCATTGTAATACACGGAATATTCTGCCAACTGGTCCGCAAGGTCCCCGTTCTGGTTCAGCCCCTTTTGTGCCCCCTGGGCCAAAAGGTTGTATGCTTCCTCGGAAGAAATACCAAACTGCTTCATCATGGCATTAACGCCCCGGATGCCCTCGTTTACGTCTATATCAAAGGTATCACGCATCAGAATGGCGGTTTCCGTGGTGTTTTTCAGTTCTTCATCTGCAAGGCCCGTCTGCTGCTTGACTGCCGCCATTGCCGTTGCTATGTCGTTTATGTCCTCGCCAAAATTATCCTTGTATATGCTTAAAAGGGTTTCTTCCAACCCCTCCACTTCACTGTCTGCTGCCCCCGTCTGTGTAATGACTGTGTTTAATGCCTTGTCACAATCCGTTTCAAACTTTGTGGCATATGTAGCGGCGGCAACGAATCCGGCCCCCAATGCTTTTGCCGCACCCTCCGCCGCTTCTCCTAGCTTCCCTAACTTTTCCTTGAAAGTCCCGGCCTTTTCCTCTGCCTTTTTCAATTCTTCGCCGGAAAGGGCGGATGACTTCCCCAATTCTTCCACGGCCTTGTCCGTCTGCCTTGCCGCTTCCTCCAAATCCTCCAATTCCAGGCTTGTCTTTTCAATTTCCCTTTTCAATGCCCGGTATTGCTCTTCCGAAACCTCTCCCCTTTGGAACTGTTCTTGCACTTGCCTTTCCGCCGTTTTCAGAATATCCAGTTTTTCCTTGGTTTCCTCAATGGCATCACTTAAAAGCGTTTGTTTCTGTGCCAGGGCTTCCGTGTTCTTGGGGTCCATTTTAAGAAGTTTGTTTACTTCCCTTAGTTCTGCCTGGGTATTCCTCACTTTCCCATTCACGCCGGAAAGTGCCTTTTCAAGTTTGGTGGTATCTCCGCCAATCTCAATAGTGATTCCCTTTATCCCCTTGTTTGCCACGGTATCAGCCCCCTTTCTTCTTGAAATTTCTTCGTAGCCCCTCACGGTCCGGCTTCGTCTGCTCCATCCGCCAACAGTTTTTCAGATATTCCCGGCCCTCTTCGGTCTGTGAATTTTCATAAATCATTGCTTCACGCATGAAAAACAGATAAACGTCAATCTCCATTTCCTGCACTTCGTAAATGTCTATATGGCAATAGTCCATCACCAGTTTTTCCGGGCGTGTAAGCAATGTGTACGGTATCTCTTCCCCTTTATCCTGGCGTGGATAAAAGGGCATGGTTAGTTTGGGTTTGTTTTCAGTTCGTCCACAAACGACATATAGGCTTCCAGGATTGCCGTACACTCTTCTATGTCGTAATCCTCCAGGTCCTTTTCCGTCACCCTTACACGGTTCATATTGTTGTTAAGGACTGCCGCCAACAGTCTGTAAATGGCTTCCGTGTCCTCCACCGTGGCGTTTTCCTCTTCCACGTCCTGGATTTCCTTAATGGCTTCAAAAACCTGTTTCTGCGGCATCCTCACAATGATTTTCCTGCCCTTTTCCACCACGTTCCCGTCCCCGTCCACCTTGTCTTTCAGCGTGAACGGCCAGAACGTCCTTTTCAGCTTGTTGCAATTAAATTCCTTTACTGCCATGCCCTCATTCTCCTTTCATGGAATAAGCGGCCTGGGGGCTTCTCCCTGGCCGCTCTTACGGTCTTACACTTCGCCGCCGGGTTCCTCTTCTGTGCCTTGTCCCCCTCCGCTTTCGGGTCCTGCTGCTTCCTCTGTAGCGTCCATATCCTCTTCATACAGAATAAGCGTGCCCTCCTTGTCCATGGGCTGTGCCTTAAACTCCGCATCAATGACGGTTTCACTGTCCTTGGCAAAGGCAATGGTAAATCCGGCCTGGTTGTTTCCAACGATTGTCACCCTTACGTCCCCGTCCACCGGGTCTTTATGTACAAAATGGATAACATACCGCTTTCCATCCGCATTGCCGATTCCTCCAATCTTCACAATGCGTTTCTTCTTTGCCTTGTCCTCCGTGACCCTTGCGGTCTGGCATAATTTCTGTAACGTGGTTCCGCACCAGGTCATAATCCCGGATTTAAAGGTTGCTTCCTCTTCCGTTATGATGACCTTGGAAACCTTTCCCATATCGTCTTTGGCTTCATAGAAAGACGGTGCATATTCGATTTCAGCACCGCCTTTGATATAGCCCAGGCGGTTTTCTTCCGTTTCCAATGCTTCATTGGTTGGCAATTCCTTGTCCGTACCCTCGAACTCCGTACAATACAAATCGCCGGAACCTAAGACAATGCTTTCTTTGTTCATGCTCTTTTCGCTCCTTTCGTTTTGGTAAGCAGCCCCTTTACCTCATAGGCCGTCTGGAAACATTCTTCATCCGGGATAGGGGCCAGGTACATTTCATGTTCCACATCCGGGAAAATCTCCGCTTCCATCTTTCCGGCCAGGTCCTCCCGTTCTTCATCATCCGCCACGGTATATAATTCCAGGTCAAAATCCCTGGCCTTTAAATTGTTTAGGTTGTCCGCTCCCCTGCCCGTGTCATGCGGAAGCATATAAACCATATAGGGAAGCGGCGGCACCGGGTCATCAACGGTTCCCTCAAATTGGTTCTTCGCAAGCGGTATTCCGTGTTTTACAGAAAATGCCTTTGCCCTCTGCACAAGTTCTTCAACCCCCACGCTATCCCCTCACTTTCTGCGTTATCTTCTGTACGGCCAATTCCCCCAGGGTATCATTTACGGGGCCGATATGTTCAAACGCCCTTACCCTGCCGCCGTTCCTTGCCTGGTGCCCTTTTTCAAGTAAATGGGTCAGTTGGTAATGTTTCTTGTTATACACGGAATATCCGTTCAATCCAGTAATGGCGGATGCCCTGCTGCCCCTTACGTCATGCGTCCAGTCCTTGGTATATTTCCCGGTTCTCTCCGTGTACGGTCCGCCCTGCTTCAACGCCTTTTCCGCTGCGGCGGCGGTTTCTTTCAAGCCCTCATTTACGGCTTGTTTCAACTCCCCGTTTGTCCATTCCTCCAACTGTGACATTATGGCATCCCCCAGGCCGTCAATGGATGTCCTCAATTCTTACCAGCCCTTTCCCCGGCGTAAAGTTCAATCTTCCCGTTGCTTTTGGGGCCGTATGTCCGATAGACAGCCAATGTCCTGCCGTCCACCACTATTTCCGTCTGCCCCTCATATTCAAATCCCCAAACCTCAACCATCATGGATGCCTTGAAACTTTTCTGCCCTGCTGCCGTAAATTCATCACGGCCTACCGGGTGGATTGTCCCATAGGCTTCTTTTTCCAGGTATTCCTTTGGGTTCTTTTTAACCAACAGTTTCACTATTGCTTCGATTGTAGCCACCGCCCTTTATTTTCGTGCAAATCATGTTGTATGATTCCATCAGTTCTTTGTGGTTGTCCGGGTGTCCAAAGTTTGCATCCGCATAGAGTAAAGCAGCTTCCACAATCAACGGGTCCTTTATGTCCTCCGGCCCTAAGTATGACGGATGCACCCCTATGCGCTTTAGGTCTGCAAGGGCAACCTCTACCAGTTGCCCCACGTCTATGTCCAGGGTGTCAGTTGACATTTTGCGAATCCGCAATTTTGCCCTGGAAATCAGTTCTTCCTTTGTCATGCCCTGCCGCCTTTCCTGCTTCCTACTTCGCCGCTGCCGGGTTCTTTACACGGATGAATCCATTCTTGGCAACCACGTTTCCGCCCATGAACACATCCGCACGGTAAGCAACCTGGCCCTGCTTGAATTTGTAATGCTCGGATTTCCTTGCATCAATATCACTGAAAATTGCCACTTCATAATTACTTAACGGGCCGTATGCCATGGCATATGCCCCGGCGGTTCCGCCAACCTCTCCGCAAGCGGAATTTATGATAAAAGGCACTTCATCAATGGTTCCCGTGTTTCCATGGTTCTTGATTGTGTACACCTTGCGGCCCTGCTTGTCACGCAACTTTGCGAACTTTTTAAGGTCCTTTTTATTGAGGATAAGCACGGCAACGTCCTCCACATCTTCATCACCGCCATAGGAATAAATGATTTCATCCAGGGTCCCGTCATCAATGGCCGTAATCGTGGTGATGTCCGTGGACGGGTCAATGACTTGTTCCTTTTCCTCTGTGGGATTGAAAAAGATTCCACGGAACTTTCCAGTTCCGCCCGGCCCCACTAAAATCTGTCTGGAAGCGTAACGCTTGATTGCACGGGTCACGCTGTCCTCCACCACGGCATCATAATCCGCATCCGGCAATTTAATCATTTCTTCCGGCTCTTCGGCATAGGCCGTGATTTTCTCCCGTACAATCTCCGCATAGTTAAATACCGGCTCGGAAGCGTTGTAGTCCGCTCCCTCTGCGGTGCTTCCTGCCCCGTCCCCATAGGAAACCACATAGGGCCGTCTGTAGCTTTCGCCGCCCGGAAGCGGAACGGTATGCACCCGGTCAATGAGGGAAGAAACATTGTTGAACGTGGGGGAAATGTCCGGGCTGTCATGCTGCGGCATCACAATCCCGTTGGCGGTGGAAAGTGCGTTCCTGGGACTTGCCAACGCCTTTGCCTTAAAAGTGACTTTCTTCCCGTCCTTTAAGGCCCTGCCGCTCTTTGCCCTGGCCTGGTTCTTCGGCTCCTGGCTCCCCTCTCCGGCTCCCGGTTCCTCTGCCCCCTCTTCCGGGTCCGCTGTCCCTGCTGCGGCTGCTGCCGCCATCAATTCTTCCCTTGTCTTGATTTCATCCAGGATTTCACCAATCAGACGCATTTCGTCCATGGCATCCGTCAATTCCTGGCCGGAAAACGCCTGGGCTTTCTTCCCCAGGTCCGCCGCCCGGTTTTTAAGTTCCTTTTTGGAAAGTTTCATCAACTCTTCTCTTGTCATTGCTATGTTCTCCTTTCTTACTCCCTCACCTGGTCATATACTCCATGGCAAGTGAAACAATCTCTTTCCGTCTGTCCTGCTCCCCGGTGTCCTGCTGCCCTGCTGCACTCTCCGGCTTTAAAATCTCCCTTGGCGTATTGTGGCAATACAGTTTCGTGTAATCCTGCACCGCTGCGGCAATGGTGTTTTCCTCCCCCACCTTTACCCGGAAATACTCCGCCGCCTGGGTTCCGTTCAGCCACGTTTCTGCTTCCATCAGCCCTTTCACCGTTTCAATGTCCACGCCATCCGCCAGGTGTTCGGCGTAAATGCTCCAAATTCCGCTTTCCACGGCATCCAGGGTTTCCGCCATCTTCCTAAGTTCCGTGGCGTTCCCCTCGCACCCTGCCCATGGCTTGTGAATCATCAGATAAGCGTTTGACGGTATGGTGGGCATATCGCTGTCCGCAAAGGCAATGACGGAAGCAATGGACCCGGCCAGGGCATCCACATGGACGGTTTTCTTTCCCTGGTATCTTTTCAGCATATTGTAAATGGCAATCCCGGCGAATACGGAACCGCCGCCGGAATTGATGTATATGTTCAAATCCTTTCCCCCGGCTTCCGCAAGGAAATTCTTGATTGCTTCCGGGTACTGGTCCTCTTCCTGCCACGCTCCCCACCAGTCTGAAACAATATCCCCGTAAAAATACAGGTCCACGGTGGTTTCCGTTGCGTTCTTGAACTCATAGAACCGTTCCACGGTTGCGTGTGCCCCGTCCCGGCACGCCATAAATTTTTTCTTTATGCCCGGCATCCTCCTAACCCCCTTTCATGGCCGTAAAATAAGCACGGGCCGCCGCTTCCATTGCCCGGCGTTGTCTGTCCTGCTGCCCCGGCGGCAGTTCCCCATCTCCGCCCTGCTGCCCGTCCTTTCCCACTTGGTAAAGGCTCTGGTCCCCGGCTTTTACATAGTTCAGCGAAACCATACGCACGTCCCCGTCCTCCGTTGGCGGATAATACATAAGTGCCCGGTATTCGTTTATTGTCATGGCTCCACGGTCAAACATATTTCCGCCTATTGTGTCCCTGGTCTGCAATGTGGCATACTGCAAAAGGTTGGCGGTAAACTCTATCTTGTTTCCATACCCTATTTCCCGTGGCGTAAGAAGTTTAAATGTGAACTCATAACCCAACTGGATTGCTATTGGCTCAATCACATTTTCATAAAATGAAATCCATTCCTGGTCTGAAAGCGTGGAAGTCAGCACCTTTTCATTTACTCCGTAATAGCGGTATACATTATCACGCAAGAAAGTTATTTGTGTGGTAGGCAACGGCGTGGTCTTTGTGTTGATTTCGTGGAACTCATATGTGCTGTCCAGTGCCGCAACTCCCCCGGCGTTGGAAGCGTTCATGTATGATTCCTGGAACTCCCTGGCCTTTTCCTTTAGTTCCTTGTCATCCGCAAGGTTGCTATATTTCAGATAGCCGGAAAGGCTATTGGAATGGTTTACAATGTTTTTAATCATTTCCCCGGACGTTTCCACAAGGTCCAGGCTCCGCTTCAACTCAATGTCCGGGGCCGTTCCCAGGAACCGCTTTTTGTTGTACCTTGCCTTTATGTGGATGACGTTCTGGTAAGGCACCGTGTACGTTTCCCCGTCATAATCCCAACGGAAACGGAATAGGACGTTGTGGCGGTCATCCTCAAAAATGCGGTAACTTTTCGTTGTAATCGGTTGTATGCTCGTTACCCTTGTGAAATCCTCATTGTAGAAAATCACGGAAAAGGAATTGGAAGTATAAACCAAATCGGATGCTATGCGGTAAAGGAAATCATAGGTTGACATTTCCGGGCATGGCCGCAAGGTCAAAATCCTTGCCAGATAGTCATTTTTCACCGTCAGCCCTTTTTCATCCTTTCGGATTACCTGGGGCTGTAGCTTGCCCACGTTCTTTGCTATGGCATCCGCTATGGCTCCCACAATGTCATTATCCCGTAACGTCCCCGTTGGCACATATTCCCCACGGCTCAATAAAAGCGGTCTGTACTTCGCCCTAAAGGCTCCAAACACGTTTGCAATGATTCCCGTACTATTACCCCCTTTCCTCAAAAATAGGCCCATGGAACACGCCCATGGACCCATTGTAAATATATTCGTGTTGAAATTCTGACCCACTTTAAAATCCTGCTGCCGGATGCCGCCTTATGCCGCTTCGTTCAGCAGCTTCTTTCCAATCTCGCTATGGTATTTTGAAACCATTGTCATTGCATCAAATACAGAAACCGCCCCGTCTATCCTTAACCGCTTTTCAATCTTTACGGGCTTCATGCGGCTGTCATTCATATTGATTTCCACGGCCACGTTCAAAAGGTGGGATGCCAAAAGGGTATTGTCCCCCAGGTTATACTTTCCGTCCTTTAAATCCCCCTCGAATTGGTGTAGGATAGGTGTTAGGTTGGTGCCCTGGTAAACGTCATCCGTCTGGAACCCGGCCATTTTAAGTTCGTCTATCAAATACCCTGCCATGTATCGGTCATAGCCTATTTTCAGAGGACGGATTTTATAAACCTTTACCAGTTCTATGAACCATTTGTAAACGTCCTTGTAATCCACCTGGTTTTCCCCGGATATTTCCAGGAACCCCCGTTCCCGGTGCAGATTATATGGCACGTTATCTTCATTCACGGCCACTTCATACCGTTTCTTGGGCATATAGAATTTTGTTATGACGTTCCATTTCCCGTTCTTCCAGATAACGATTGATGCCGCCGTAAGGTCCGTTGTGCGTGAAAGGTCTATGCCACCCACGCAATAACAACCCCGGAACTGCTCCAAAGTAAGGTGTATGTCCTCGTTTACGGCTTTCATCACGTCCCAATAGTCAAGCCATGCCACACTGGAATTTTGCTTGATATTACAGTATTTTGTAAGGAACTCCACTTTCTTTGAAAGGGATGCCCTTGCAATTTCTATCTGCTCAATGTAAAATTCCTCTGTCACGGAAACGCCCAGGTTGGGATTGCTCTTTTTCAGTTCTTCCAGGCTGTCCCATTTCTCTATATTGTCAATCATGTAGAGGAAAGGCAGAATCCGGCTTTCCTTGGAATTGCCCTTTAGGAATGACGTTGCACGCCGCATCAGTTCGTCATATACCCCGTCATTTATGTACCCTGCCGTTGATATGGACAATATAAGCGGCTGCTTCCTTGCCCCCAGGGCGGAAGTCATTACTTCGTACTGCTTCAATCCCTGGTCCCCCGGCCAGGCTTCCATTTCATCATTGACAACCATCTGCGGATTGAAACCGTCTGATTTTTTGGAATTAAAGGCAATCTTTTTGATGCTTGTGTTAAATTCCTTGATGTAAATGTCACTCCGGCGTTTCTTCGTGATGCTTTCCAGTTCGTCATCCGCCTGGACAATCTGGTAAAACGCATCATACACAAGGTCCGCCTGGTCCAATTTAGGGGCAAGGAAATAAACCTTTGCCCCATACTCCCCATCTATATACGCCATGTATGCCGCTATAGCGGCGGCGAATAATGTTTTCCCGTTCTTACGGGCAACAACAACGAAAACCTCCCTAAACTGCCTATACCCGGTCTTTTTATCCATGATGCCGAATATGGCACTTACAATGGCTTTCTGCCACAATTCTAATTTCAGTAAATCGTTACGGCCCTCGGAATGGTGGCAAAAGTTTTCTATAAAAGTTATGGCCTTGTCTGCCTTTTCTCCGTCAAAATCCCACTTGCCACTTTTAAGGCCATCCACAAGGATTTTGTAAATGGTCCTTATCCACTCGCCTACGGTTACGGTGCCGTTTTGTATGGCATCCCAATACTGAAAGATATAATTATTTTCCATTCCTCAACGCCGCCAATCTGCTTATGTTCTTTTTCTCCTTTGGCGGCAGATATTCAATAAGCGTGTGGATTATGGCCGTATACTGGCGCGAATACTTTTCATAAATTGTGGCAGACGGGTGGGCCTTTACAAACTTCTGGGAAGCGTTCACCGTTTCCGTTGTAAGCCCCTCTTTTTTCAGTTCTTCCTTGGCCTGGAAGCACGCCACTTTCAGAAATGCCGCTTCCTCTATCAGCGAATTTACCAGGTTTTTCTTGTCCTCGTCATCTATCCCGTCAAACATTGGCTTTAAAAAATCTATCTCTTTTTTTATCCGGGCCGGTGTGATTTTGTTTACTCTTCTCTTGGGTTTCGTGTCGGATTTCTCTTTATTTTCATCCAGTTTTTCCGCCTTTTTGGGCGTGTCGGTTTTCTTCGACTTACTTAAAGAAGATTTTTTCTTTTCCTCCATGCTTATCCCCCCTCATATGCGTGCGACCCTGCGGAGTTTTTTTGAGGTATCTCCCTCGGTTCTTCCAGCCCCTCCAAAATTCTGCCCACCGGGGGGCGTACCCTCTCCTTTTCTCCTGGCGGCGGCAGCAGGTTCCCGTTTCCGTCAAATCGGTAACGTGCGGCGTGCTTCGCCTTATGCTCCTTGTTGTGGCAATCCTCACAAACCAATTCCAGATTGTCCAGGGCAAGCGTTACCCTGGCATCATGGATATTGCCAGGCGTTATATACTTCTTGTGGTGGACAATCACACCGGGAACGAAACGCCCGGCGGCTCTGCACCGCTCGCACAATCCGTTTGCACGCTTGATTGCTGTCTGCCTTGCTTTCTTCCAGGCATCCGACTGATAGAAACTCTTTGCATATTCTTTCAACTGCTGCCACCATCCTTTCTCTGTACATGATTAAGGGCCTACAGATATTCCCATCCATAAGCCCATGTTAATATAAATCATCCCCATATTCTGACCCGTTTACTGTATGCCCTGCTGCCGCCTGGCTACTTTGTGATTTCCTAGGTAAACTTTGTAATGTTCGGGACAAACTGAAATGTCCATGCTTCATCCCGGATAGATATAATGTTCCCATCCTCATTGATTGCCAGGACTTCAATAAACCTGGGCTTTACAATCGTGTCCCTATTACTGTAATCCATATCATCCGGCATCCGCACTTCCATTAGTGCTATGGCGTTTAATACCATTCCCCCATGTATTACTTTGAATCTGCTTAAATCAATTCCCATCTTCCATTCCTTTCCCACCCGGCAACATATCCATTGCTTGGGCAATCCGTGTTATAAATTCCGTCCGATACTCATAGAACTGGCGGCGGCCACACAAGGCATCCGCTATGTATTCATAGGGCGTATTATATACAATGCTCTCATAAATCCTTTTCTGCATCTGCCGCCTGGCCTGGATGCTCTCAATATTCTGGCAAGAAGAACACAAGGCATCTTCCACAACGGCAGCGGCCATAATGTCAAAGGCACTGGCCTTTCCGGCTTTTATTCTCTTTTTCCGCTTTTCGTTGCCTTGTATGATACTTCTGGCTACTGCCTTAATATCGGCATCCATCCTTTCCAACCTCTGCCCCCCCTATTCCTCATAGGTCTTTTTCTGCACTTCGGAACGCTCCACCTTTATGCTTTCCTTTGCCATCTTGGAAACCCTTGCCTTTATGCCCTGCCCTACGTCAATCGTGATGCCTTTCATGGCCTTTTCCTCTATGGCATCCACGGCCCGGAACATGATATTTACAACGCTCTGGTCAATGGGCTTTTCCGCCGTGCTGCTGAATAGTTCTTCAATACGGTTCTTTGCTTTCTGCACCCGTTCCTTACTTTCTGCATACTTTTTGGCTTCCTCACACTGGCACCTACACGTCACGGCTTCGTTTACTTCATCCTGGCCCCATCCCATCATTGTATGGACAACGCCGCCCTGGCCGCAAAAGCGGCAATATCCCGTCTGGCTCTCCACGCCCTCCGGCATTTCCCGGCCCTCTTCCTGCTCCATTTCCCTTAAATCCTCTTCTGGTATCGCATGGCCGCCGTCTGTCTTTTTTCTCATGCCTTATCCTCCCCTTTCTTTGCCTGGTTATAGGCATCCATGGCAACGGTAAGCACCGCCGCCGACTGCTCCACGCTCAACTGTGTGCCCGTCACCAGAAATGCCAGGTTCTTGTTTATGGTTTCCAACGTATCTTCCAACGTCATGTTCTTTAGCGGCTTCCCGGCGGAAAGGTCTGCAATGGTCTTTATTATCGGCACCTTGAAATATTCGTCTACTGCTGCCATGTTGGCGTTTATGGTGCTTTCCGCCCGTGTCGGCGTGTGCCTTTCACACTTGCGGCAATGCTCCCGGCAGAACATACGCCCCATTGGAACGCCGTCACACTTCCCGTCAATCCACGGGGCGTTCAGACACTTGGCAAGCGGCATCTTTCCGGGTTCCTGCAAATAGTCCAGGATTTCCGCCTTTGCTTCCTCTGCCCCATGGCATACCGCTGTCTTATAGCCCTGCTGCCGCAACCCTGCCATAAATGCTTCCTGCTCTGGCGTTGCTTTGTTCCGGCCATACTTCATTTCCAGATAAAGGCCGTGGAAATTATGGCTTGCCACGGGCAGACACACATCCGGCACGCCGCTTTTCAGCCCCATGGCCTTTAATACCGCCCCGTTTGTCCTCTTCCCCTCGTTTGGGACGTGGTACATAAGGGAAAGGCACGGCAAGACGTGTGTATTGTTCCCGGCCCACACGAAAAGGGCCATCTGCTCCGTGGTTTCCCCTTTCTTCATGTTCTGCATCCTCATTTTCCAAACCTCCTATTCTTCCTCAATGGCATATTCCCGTTTACGCCGCTTTAGGTCCTCCAACATCCTTTCCAGGATGCCCGTTTCCTCTTCATTCAGCCAGGTATAATATTTTTCAATCATCTTTACGGCATGAAGTTTCCGGGCGTTTTCCTTTTCCTCTTTGGTTGTGTCGGTATCTGACACATTGGCTTCCCTGGTTTCCTCTTCCTTGGTCTTGCGGTGTTTTTTCTCTTCGGCCATGGCCTTTATTTCCTCTGCCCCCATGCCGCCTTTGTCCTCGGAAGCCTTTGCAATCTCTTTTTGGGTTCCCTCGTCTGCCCTGGATGCTTCCATGGCCGCCGTGATGCCCATATTGCCTTTCTGGAACTGTTCTTTCACTTCCGGCGTGGCGTTCTGGTCTATGGTGTTAAGGGTCCTTATCTTTGGCACGCTCTCCCCCATCACCGCCGCCACATAATCCCGGACCCTCTCCCCTGCTTCCAGGACAAGCAAGCCCTCTTTCCGTGCCTGGGTCAATACCTCTTTCCAGTCCGCCGCCTGGGTCATAAGGTCATAATCCGACATTTTGCGGTTGAACGTATTGCCGATTAAAAGCGCAATCCGAAATTCTATTTCCGTCATATCCTTGTAGCGGCAAGGGACGGTTTCAAACTCTTCTTTCCCCTCTGCCACAAGGATTTTTATACCGCCCAGGCGGCGGTGGCCGGAAACAAGCCAGTATTCCCCATTTACACGCCCCAATACAAGGGGCTGCTGCAACCCGTCCATTTCAATTCCCGTGGCTATTTCCTGCAATTCGTCCATACTGTATTTATTATGCGCCGTCACAATAATGTCCCGGTAATCCAGGTTGATTTCCCGGTAATCCTTGTTTTCCCCTGCTTCCGCCCTGGTTGCGGCGTTCACGACATCCAGAATATTAAATCCCATCCCTTAACCCCTTTCCCCTGCTGCCAGGTTCCCAAATTTCTGCACATACTCCGCCACAAAGGCTTTATAATCCTGGGCGGCTCCGCTGCGTACACTGTAGCGTGTCGGTGTCTGGTGGTAGAACGTGGCATCCTTGGCCTTTGTGGAATGTCTGATTTTCTGTGAGAAAACAGGGCATCCGCTCTTTGCTCTCAACCAACTTTCCGCCGCTTCGCTTGTGTCCGACTTCTCATAGTCCGTGATAAGTACCCCGGCAATCCTGGCCTTTCGGTTCAACGCCTTAACCTGGTTTATCTGCTCCACCAGTTCTTCCAGGCCGTCCAACGAATAGGCATCCAGGCACACGGGAATGATGATTTCATGGGTTGCCACCATGGCGTTTATGACGTTCATCCCCAGGTCCGGCGGATTGTCTATGATGCAATAGTCATATTCCCCGGCAACTTCCCCCAGGGCGGTTTTATAACGGTCATGCTGTGCATGGTCCTGGTCCGCCTTTACGGCAAGTTCCGCCAACTCCATGAAATAGTTGCAAGGTATTACATCCAGTTTTTCATCCGCCGCAATCCCGGAAACCCTCCGAATACTGTTTCCCCCCATGTGGCCGGTCCGCATAATCCGGCACGCTTCCGCCTCCTGGTCCCGGTTGTATACCTCAAACATACGGGAAGCGTTCCCCTGCTTGTCATTGTCAAACAACAATACCCTGCTGCCAGGCCGCTTTCTTTTCTTGTCCCCCTCTGCCAACAGTTCCGCCATGGAAACGGCTGTGGTGGTCTTGGCACACCCACCCTTTAAATTGATGACTGAAACAATCTTCATTTCTTGTTAGGCTCCTTTCGCTTAATCTTCACCATACGGGCGTATATGTAGAACGCCGCATTGATTCCGTTGTACTTAACCTCTGCATCCAGAAATTCAAATCCAGGGTATGCTTTTTCCATCTGGCTTTTCAGTTCTTCATGGTCCCTTGCCATCCGCTCCACATTGCCCTTTTTAAACTTTGAATAGCTTCTTGTCGGCTTGTCCGGCTTTTTAAGGTTCTTTGACGGGCACCATCTTTTTGTCCCGTGTGGGTTCTGTGATATGTACGTGGCAAGCCCGGTTATAAGGAAATCGTCATCCGGCTTTATCCTCCTGGTGTTCGGTCTGTCACATTTTCCCCATAGTTCTTCCAGTTCGTCCCGGTCCATCCCGTCCCCGGATAACAGAATATGGAAGTGTGGGCGTTTGTACCCGTCAAAGGCAAGGATATAAATATATTTTGCATTGTCCAACCCGTCTTTTTTCCGGCGGCGGTTTATCCGCTTTATGAAATTGGTTATATCTTTCCTGGCCCTCTCTTCATCACCAGGCAGACAACCATCATTCCATCCAAATGTGGCCCAAATATCACCCTTGCCGAAATTGATATTTGCCAGGCGTATCAGATAACGTCTTGCGTTCTTATCGTTTAGGTTCCGCTGTGACGGCCTGGTTTCCCTCTTCTTTGCCGTTACTGGCATATCCTTTTTATCCTTAAAGGCCGGGTATACCTGGCTTTCCAGTAATACGGTTCCGTTCTGGATGTTCTCCGCCTTGGTGGTGGTAGTCCGATAAAGGCACCCCACCTTTCCATCCTTTAACAGCTTTTCCAACTCCCATTCTTCCAGGGTGTCACACTGCTTTTGGTATGCTTCCTCATAATCGTAATCATCATACAGTTTTTTCATGTTCCCCACCTTTATATGTCAAGCCCCTACCCTCTTTCCTGCTCCTGGGCATCACTTCCCTTTTCCTCCCCTCCCTCCCCTCTTCTTATCACCATCACCCACCTATGCCTTTATATCTTTCTATAAATCCCCAGGGTGTCCGATATGCTAATACCCATTACAAGGACGGGCAAGGGGCACCGCCCATTTAAAAAAAATCAGTCCAGAAATTCGTCAAACGCTTTCTTTATCAGTGCAAAACCGAACAAGGCCAGGCCGGATATAATCAGCATTGCCGCCGCTACTGCCGCCATAATTATATAAAACTCCATGTTTTCCGCCTTTCTTTCTATATATGGAAGAAAACTCTTTCTTTCCTCCATATCTTGTGTTATACTGTCCTTGTTAAGTTCCAACCCGGTTGTTTTGGTGTTCCCCACCTTTCAACCGGGTTTCGCTTTTCCCGTTCATGCTTCCGGCAATTCACCGAACATACTTTCGTATGTTTCCGTTGCATAACGCATCAAAAGGGCTTTGGCTTCCTCTTCCTCTATTGCTTCGCCATACTTCTTTTGGAAATCTTCCTCATGGGTCAACAGCCAGTTCCCTTTTTCAGATTTCCATAATTCGCAATCATACGTTTTTCCTACTTCTTGCCCCCGGAATACCGCACTCATTAAAGGGCTGTCATTTTTATACCATTTCCTTACTGCTGCCACCCGTTCCATCTTGTCCGTGTCATACTTCATTCCGCCAATCACAAACCGCATCCGGCACCCCATGTTAAGTCCCTCACTTTCCGCCCTGCTGCTGCAACTTATATTCTTCCACTATGTCCACAACCCGGTCCATGATGCTTTCCATGGCTTCAACAGTCATGGCCTTATCGTCTATGTAGAAATCCGCATAAACTTTTCTTGTGTCATTCCCCCATCTGTCCATCTGCTCCGGCAATGGCTCATTCACCGCATCAAAGACAATGCCCTGCTCTGTACACCATTCCACGGCATCTTTTAAATCCTTTCCGGCCCTGCTTGTCCAGAGGATAATTTTATGGCCGTTGGCTTTCAGCATCTTCACCGCCGCCACAACCTTTGCCTTTGGCCCCACGATTTCCGGGAACCTGGTAACGGCCAGTGTATTGTCAAAATCAACTGCATAAATCGCCATAGTCTTTTCCCTCGCTTTCTGCCTGGCCGTCTGCATCCGCCTGGCTCATTTCATATTTCAACAGCATGGCCGCCACCTGGACCATTTCACAAGCGGCATCCACGGCCTGGCGGTATATCGCCATTGGCTTTGCATCTTCCACCAGGAAACAAGCTATCTTTTTCCCTCTTACTCCATCCCACAACACGGCAAGGGAAGATTCCACGTTTTCCAGGGCTTCCTTTGCTTCCTCCAATTCTTCCAGGGTCACGGCGTAACCCTCATGGCGGCTATTGAATAAAGGGAACTTTTCGTTTGCCCGGTTCATTTCTGCCTGGGCGGCGGCTTCAACCTCTTCCCTTAACTCATTCATTGCCATGGCTTCCATCCTCCTTTTCCCCGTCCGGGTCCTGGTCCTGCTGCCCGTCATCCATTGGCGTGTATTTGCTCCCGTCCTCGCAGAATCCGCAAGTTGTTAGGTTGTTCCCTTTCTTATGATTGAAGCACGTTTCACAACTCCATTCTTCCGGCTTTTTCTTTTCCCCGGCGGCATCCATGGCCTTTAACTTTTCCGCATTGTCCAGAATGATTTCATTAAGCCGTTCCGTTTCCGCCAGTGCCACAATACCATTTAATGTTTCCACGCCCCTTGCCAACCGTTCTTCATCCGGCAGCATACGCAAGAAACGCCTGGCGGAAGTAATCATGCTCTCAATCTCATAGTCCGGGTGCGGCTCTACTTCCGGCAGAATCTCCGGGGCTTCCATCTTCCCGGTAAGCATTTCCCGGATGTACTCATGGGGCACGTTGCATCTGGCCGCATTTTCCATTAGTTCCGCCTTTGCCGCTTCCCTCATAAGTTTGTAAAATTCCGTGTACTTCATGTTCACGGTTCCGTCACTTGTGAATCCATCTAATAATCCCATGCCCTTTTCCTCTCTTTCTATCTGTGAATCCTGGATGCAAAACAATATAAAGGTTCTGCATCAATTTCCATTTCTTCCCGGTTCTTATAAATCATCAAAGAGAACCACTCTTCCCCCTCTTCATCCGTGAAACGGTGGGCGAACTTCTCAAACCCAAAACGGGAATTTATCCTTGCCCCCTCCACCATGTTTGACAGCTTCGCAATCTCACGGCTGCCTAACGTCACGCCCTCTTCGTGGTACTGATGCCACTTTCGGAATGTTTCTTTGAGATATTCCAGAAAATCCGGCTCCACCACGCCATTGATAGGCGTATAGCTTTTATACTTTGCTTCCGCCGCCCTTAATCTGTCCATCCTCTTTTCCTCGCTTTCCTGGCCCTCTGGCCATTTATCCAGGCACGCCGCCGCATTACCTTTTTCAACCTGGAAATCCCGGCCTTAAATTCCGGCCAATCCTTTATTTCCACCGTCACTTTCATTTCCGCCATTTTTTTCTTCTCCTAAATGATAATTTTGTAATATAGGGTCATCTGTAAATCGGAAAAGCGGAAGTCCGGCGTTTTCTCCGGCTCCATTGGCGGCATCAGTCCCCGGTCTTTCCATTCCTTATGCCGGATTTCCGGGGATGCCCTAAACCGTTTCACCTGGGCATCCAGGACGGCATCCGCTACGGGGTCATGTGTCAACAATGCCTTATACCCTTTGTATATGGTTTCCTGCCCTGCTTCGCTTTTGGCATCCCGTACTATCAGCAGATTATCCGAATTATGTATAATTTCTAAAAAGTCCCGTACTGTCATAACCGCCGCCTTACTTATGCGTATATATGCACATATAGACGAATACGCATAGCATTGTCACGCCCAATATTCCAAAGAAGATACGGCATCCTTTATGGCCTTTATTCGCCCCCAGGGAATAGATAACCGCTATCCCTGCCAGTGCCACATAACAAACCACTCCTAAAATTGCAATAATTGTGGTTGCTATAATCATCACGCTTTCCATGCTTCGTTTTCCTCGCTTTCTACTCTGATTATGCCGATAAATACACGCTCCGCACATGGAACCGCAATACTGTTTCCCAAGGCCATGTAACGGGCGTTGTCTGACATTTCCCTGCCGGATGCCCCGTACCTTGTCCAATAGTCCGGGAACCCGTCCAGGCGTTCACATTCAAGCGGCGTAAGGCGGCGGACCCGGTACTTTACCGCTGCGGCAATCCGCTCAATTATCACGGCAAGGGTTTCACTTCCTCCCCCTGCTGCCCCACGGCTCTTTTTTATGGTCCCCACACCCTCCTTGAACTCCGCATAACCGCTTTGTGTATAGGCTACGGCGTGCCGGTCCGTGCTTGTAAGCGTTGGGGCAACGTCCTGGTTTATCCCTAATTGATTTCCGCCGTGCTTTGCATCCCGGCCAATGACGTTTCCGGCTATGGTATAGACGGGAAGCAAGTAAAGGCCAGTCTTTCCACCTCCGCCCCCTGCCCTCCCCATAAGGGTTACGCTCTTCGTGGCGTTTATGTAAATCCTATCCGCCGTCCTGCCGAAATCCAGTTTCATTTGTCCGCCTGGTTCCTCTGCCAGTCCTCCGCTATCCTCTCCAATAGGGCAATCTTTAGGATTGTCGGAACCTCTTTTTCCCTCTTCTCGGCCCGTGACAGAATACCCCAACACGCTTTCGCACTCAAAAAGTATTTGTCCGGCACGTCCATTTCTAAAATCTGTGACAAGGTAGATTCTTTTTCTACGTTGGGGAACTCCCCAAAATTGGGCGTCAAGCTGCCGCCATGCGACTGTCCGCAAATCCCCCCCCCCTGGTCCCTCAATTCCAACCAATCCGGCGGATGCCCATTTCCCACTTGTAGGCATTGGAATACTGGCTTCTGTGATTTCTTCCAGGACCCGACGGAAATCCTCTCCCTTATTGCTTGAAAAAGCCCCGGCCACATTTTCCCATATGATATACTTTGGATATTCTCCATCTGTCTTTTCCCTCATTTCCCGTATAATCCGCACGGCTTCCATGAATAGGCCGGAACGGGAACCGTCAAGCCCCGTCTGCTTCCCGGCCACGCTCAAATCCTGGCAAGGGCTTCCGAAACTGATAATATCCACCACGGGGATTTCTCCGCCTTTTATCCCGTTAATGTCCCCCAGGTTCACGGCATCCGGGAAATGCCGCCCTGCTATGTCTATACAGTTCGGCTCTATCTCACTTGTCCATACGGTCTTGATGCCGTGCCGCCCTGCTGCCAGGGGAAACCCGGCTATCCCGTCAAAAAGGCTTCCCAATGTCAACCCGGCGTTCATTTCAACGCCCCCGGCCTGGACGGTTCGTAGACAATCATCACCGTGTAAGAAGTCCTATAGTCTGCAATCTCCTTTCCACGGATGACGGGCAATGTTTCCGTTCCATGCTCAATTCCCATGATTTCCGCCCCATCTGCTTCCAGGGCGGCCAGGTTTTCATTTACCTTTGTTTCAAGGTCTTTCAAATCGGTGTCACTTTTTAACATGATTTTCATGCCTAAATCCTCGCTTTCTGTTATTTGCCCAGGGAAACGGCTATTCTATCACGTTAAGGCTGTCGTCTATCTTGAAAAGCCTTTTTCCGCAATCTGTACAGACGGCATATTTTCCAGTGTTCCTATATGTCAATCCGCTATGTAGTTCCGTGCTTTCAATCTCTCCCGTTGCCATGTCCACATAATATTCCCCGTTGCCGCTTATCCTCTGCCTTACCGTGAACATGGTGCCGCCGCATCTTGGGCACTTCTTTATTGGAAAATTATATTTTCTGTCCATCTGCTCGCCCTTTCATGGAAACCGCTATTCCTCCGCCGCTTCAAAGAAGAAATCACATAATCCCTGCTCTTTCCCCGTATCATCCAGGAAATAAAATTCTGCCATATCTCCGAAACCCTCAACCTTGTAAATGTCATACACTTTGCCCCTTGTTATGTTCTCCACCTGGCTGTGTTTAGGGCTTCCATTGAAATATCCGTCAAGAAACGGCTTTTCTGATATTTTGGCTTTGAAAGAAACTTTCCTTTCCCCAACAAACGGGTGACTGTCTAAATCGTTATAATAATCAAATTGTGACATACTTTTCCCTTTCTTCTGTTTCGCATACCGCAAGCGGCCATCCGTCCGTATCACGCCCTACGGCTTTATAGGATGACAGCTTGCAATATACCGGGTGTT
>ERZ808040.558-NODE-558-length-31018-cov-8.593872_pt1 | contig 31018 bp, 27 predicted proteins | sample MGYA00380191_ERZ808040 | MGnify/ENA primary metagenome ERZ808040 (study PRJEB31490, sample SAMN06133395) | mouse gut metagenome | isolation source: J6 | host: mice | place: China: Chengdu | collected 2015-05 ...
GGCCGCCCTCCGGGCAGCCGCGCATCGGCGCAGGTATAATGTCTGACGACATTATCCATATCCTTTCGGATATGATGCCTCCGGCGGATGCGCACGTTCCGCAGAGGTAATCTGGCCGCCCTCCGGGCAGCCGCGCATCGGCGCAGGTATAATGTCTGACGACATTATACCATATACTGCGTGCTTTTTCATATATATTTTGTGCTTCTCGGGCAGGAGCACGTCAGCACCGCAATATCCCGGCCGGCGGTTCTGCAGCTGACGATAATCTCCTGTGCCGGACTGCCGTCGTTTTTTGCTGTAAGAACCGGCATGAAATTTTAATTGCTGTTCCGATTGTGTTTTTTCTCAAAGGGAAGTCTGCTGAAAAAGATAATTGCCGCACCGCTCCCCAGCAACAGCAGCACTTGATAAACGCTGATGCCGTTTGAAACGGATTTGAAGACAGCACCGACATTCTCCATTTGCAGAATGCAATACCAGCAAAACGATACCAGAAATCCAACTGCTGTGTTTCCTGATACGGCGCTTGCCAGAAGTCCGACAAAGCCGAGCGTCACGGCCGCTGCTAGGGTTCAGAACGTGTAAGCACAAACTGAGATTTTATCGGCAGAATAAGGATCGGAAGCATTGTCATACAGACTGCAGCAGCATAGCGGGTACCGATCGCCTTTGCGCTCGAAATGGTTCTCGGATAAGTGAATCCCTGCATTTTACGGCGCTTATCCCGCAGCATCAGGTCAACAATCATAAAGGCCGGAAGGAACAGCATAACCAGGGAAATACTGTCACAATAATACCGGGCAAATGCGCCCGTCACCCGGTCATCCTCATAAAACTCCCTGTGCTGACGCTCCGTAATTGGAGTGTCTTCCATATCATTGCCGAAATAATATATTTTCAGCATATCCCGGCTAAAGCAGGAGTTTCATCCAATTAACCTGCTGACCTGCTCCATTATCTCCCTGAAGCGTTCAAACGATACCTGTATTTCAAAGCTGCAATTTGAATATGACGGCGTTATGGGGGAAGACCCGTCATCAGGAACATACTGCCAATCGTCCGGCTCAGCTACAAACTGCCCGTTCTCATTTATCCCCTGCCCCCCCTGCCGCAGAATGAACGCACCGCCGCCGGAAATCGGGACATCACCGATATCCGCGCCTCCTGCCCTGTCCGCCGTCCCATTCAGATTTTCTTCACTGAGCCCGGTCAGCTCCATCAGGTAATGCAGAATGACCGCCTGAGCCTTTGCAGACATGGTTTTCTCCTTAACATAACCAAACGGGTAATACTCATAGCGATTGCTGCGGTAATCGTTTATCAGCCGGTTTGCGGCTCCTGTGAACTATAAAGTGAAGAAAAGTGAATATTGCATCATTCCCAGGGAAGAATATGAACTATACAATGTCTTTGGGTGATGCAGTATGGCAAATGTCAAGGATTGCCCCGGTTTTGAAACCTTTGGCGAGGATGTGCGGGCAGGGCGCAAAGCAAGGGGAATCGTCCGCAAAGCATTGGCGGAAATGGTAAACATATCCCCCCGTTATCTTGCGAACATTGAATTGGGCAAAACAATCCCCAGCATTCCGGTCACAATGCAGCTTATACGGATTTGCCGCCTGCCAGCGGAACGCTACTTCAACCCCGGCCTGATCCGCGGGGACAGTGAGCAGCGGCAGCGTGTCGGTCACAAGCTGCAGATATGCCCGGAGAAATATCTGCCCATTGTCGAGGCTGCCATTGACGGAGCAATCAAAATGGAGGAACGGGAGGACGCATAGCCGCGCTCTCCCGTTCTCGCATGAGGCAGCACCTGCAGCGCTCCGCAAATGCATAAAGTATTATTTCACAGAAAGAGAGGTCTTTTCATGTTCCGAAAAAAAGCCGCGGCATCCGGCCGCAATATGATGCACTGCTGGATGCGTCTTGAAACTCTCCGCCCGCGCATGATCTTTTCCATCTTTGCCGTCACTTTCTGTTTCTTCTTCCTTTTTCGTTCCATGACGCACGGCTGGTTTTCCGCTGCCGCCGCTATCGGGACTGCCGCCGGCGTCCTCCTGCTGATGCTGATTGTTTCCCGGCTCTGTGTGTCGAAATTTGCGGTAAAGCATTCTGCCGTGGGCCGGCAGCTTAAGCGCTTCGGGGATTTCCGCACAGTCTACAGCGAGATTTGCGCGGCGGCACAGGAGCCTCTCTACACAAACGGCACCGAAGTGATCAGCAGGGATTATATCTTTCTGACGCCGGAGCAGTCAGACCTGACGGAGTCTCCTTTTTCCGGCGGAAGGCTCCTGATTCTGGCTGTCAGCGAACTGGAAAGCGTATGCGTCCAGCCGGACGCCCTCTATCCCGATGAGATGAATACCATCCTTTTCCACACCGCAAACCCGCTGAAAGGCGCTTCTGCCGACAGCTGCCGCTACCAGATGACCGTACATCTGGATGCCTCCTCCACACAGCAGCTGGCCGATGCCGTCTCAGCAAACCTCCGGGAAAAACGCCGTGCGGCGGCCGAGCCCTTTGCGCGGACAGCCGGCACGGCACAAAAGCCGGAAAGCAAAACGCAGGCGGACTGCACATTTTCCGGCAGCACCGGCGGCTTCGGCACTTCCGCCGCATGCCCGGCTGCAGCCCGCCCGAATTCCTATCCTTACAAATCCATGCGTTCCCCGGCAGCCCGCTCCGCCGCCCGCTTCCGCTCCGATCCCCTGCACGAGCTGCTCTCCGGCAAACTGCGCGTGTTCCGTCTTGTTGTCTCCTTGATCCTCTTTGTCAATCTGGGAGCAATTCTGTTTATATACTTTCTGAGCGGCGGTGCTCTGTCCTCGCTGCCGCGCGATTTTGTACACTTTGTCCGCCGGGAGCTGCTCGGCCAACCGGATCAGCTGTATTTTCTCCTCGGGCTGGCGGCGATGTATCTGATTCCTTCGCTCTTCATCTACATAATGATCCGGCGATGGTACCGGTGTTTTCTGGAACAGTTTGAACGGCTCCCGCAGCCGGAGCAGAAGGAGCTGCTCTCAGCGCTCTGCGACAATTTCGAAACCGGCCGACCGGCGGTCATCTATACGGCGCACTGCATCTGTTTCCGCAACATGCGCATGCTCTCCTTTCAGACACTGCTGCCGTACCCGTCGATTCTCTGGATATACCGTTCCCGCGGCGCTTTCCTTTTACCGGTGCCGAATATGGACGCCTCTCTTCCGGTCGAATTCTGCCATCTCGTCATCCGAACCGCAAATCGCCGGAAATACCGGATTCCGTCCGACGAGGAAACAGCACTGTCCAGACGGGTTTTGCATGCTGTTGTGGGCTATGGCGAAGACGAAAAGCAGTTATACCGGGAAAAGCTTCGGGAACAAAAATGGAAATAGCCCTCCCCGGCGCTCCGTCTTTCAAAAAATCAGCAAACACGACGTGCTGCATTACGCTTCCATTAAAATTTCCTTACAATTTCCTTTTTGCTATTGCAATTTCCTTCGCGAAGTGCTAGTATGTTTTTACAGATAACGTAGTTTTCATAACTACATAACAAGCTTTCATTTCCTCTGAAATGAATTTAAGATTACCTTATCGCATATACTAGTGCAGTCCTGTAAACTTTTGAAACGGCACAGCACGCTGTGCGGAAACGGAGGAATTTTTTATGGAAAAAACAGCAGTTCTCAAAGAGCCGGCGATCTCCCGGGCAATTCACGGCAAGGCGCCGCGTGCCTTCCGTCTGAAGGACCCGTTCAGCAGCCTGAGCCATCTTATTTTTGCCGGAATTTCATTTGCGGCGGGCATCCCGCTGATTATACGCGCTTTTGCATCCTCCGGCCTTACGAACGGCCTGTCCATGCTGCTGTTTGTGTTCGGCCTGATCGGGCTTTACACGGCAAGCGGCGTCTACCACGGGCTTGACCTTTCCGAGGCCGCGAATAAAAGGCTCCGCAAAATTGATCACAGTATGATCTATGTGCTTATCGCCGGAACCTATTCGCCCGTCTGTCTTGTCGTCCTGGAAGCGTCAAAGGGCATTCCGCTGTTCTTTACGATATGGGCACTGGCGCTGGCTGGTATTCTGATGGCGCTTTTCTGGATTACCTGCCCGAAATGGTTCTCTGCCCTGATTTATATTGTAATGGGCTGGCTCTGCATATTTGCGCTCGGGGATATTGTAGCCGCGCTGCCGGCGGGCGCCTTTGCCTGGCTGCTCGCAGGGGGAATTATCTACACGGTCGGCGGTGTAATATACGCTTTGAAGCTTCCTCTGTTCAATCAGATGACAAAAGGCTTCGGCAACCATGAGCTCTTCCATCTGTTTTGCATCGGCGGCAGTCTCTGCCACTATATTATGATGCTGGGATATATCTCGGCGATATGACGGCAATGCCGCCGACGAAGCTCCGCTCTGCGCTGCTGCTTCGATTCGGCGGCATAATTTCTGCAGCAATATCAATGATTTTGTGCCGTACGCCGCCGGCATGTCCATTGTTTGGTACAATAGCATCTCTGCGTTTCGCTTCAAAAGCTCTTCCATTCTCCGCTGCAATTAAACAATATTTCCACACAGTTCAGAATCAGCCTGCCGGCCGTATATCCCGCAGCGCAGGGCCTGTCCATTCTCCGCTGCGAAAGCTCCTCCATACTCTTCTGCAAAGCTTTTCTATTCTCTTCTGCAAAAGCTTTTCTATTCTCTTCTGCAAAAGCTTTTCTATTCTCTTCTGCGAAAGCTTTTCTATTCTCTTCTGCGAAAGCTCTTCCATTCTCTTCTGCGAAAGCTTTTTTATTCTCTGCTGCAAAAAAGCAGCGCTTCCGCACGGAAAATCATCAGCCTGCCGCCCTGCTGGCCGTATGCCGGGGCGGCAGCTCTGCGCGCGGAACATAAAAGCCTTCTCTCCGCTGTTCTATTTGATACAGCCGGGCAATCCTGTATATTGATAGGGGCATTGTGCCTGTTTGCTGCCTGTAAGCTCTCCCGTCTGTTTGTTTTCCAAAGCTCCGCAAAGCTCTGCGGTTCCATGGGCATCCTCCCGTGTGCGGAAGGTATGTAGCAGACGTTTGAATCACCCGATATGCCTTTGCCGTTTTCCTTCCATCCTCCTCCCTATACATTAAAAATATGCAGAAAAGCTGTCCGTTGTGAACACCGGAACATGAAATATCAAAGCAAAGAAATTTCAAAGCAAAAAATAAGCGGTGCATGGACTCCTGTCCATACACCGCTTACCTGTTGTGTCCTGAGCCCGCAGAAGCAGTTTTCTGCGCCGCCGGACAGCCGCCTGGATTGCTTACTCCTCGCTCTGCCTGATGAGCGTCAGCGGGTTTACCGTGCTCTCATCCTTCTGTACCTGGAAATAAAGGTGATTTCCCTCCAGTCGATAATATTTTGTTACCGGAGCAAGCCTGGCAAGAACCGTTCCGGCCTTCACATAGTCGCCCTCGCTGACCTTCACATCCGCCAGCTGGCCGTATACCAGCCGGTATCCGCCGCCGATCTCCAGTGTCAGCGTCTGTCCAAGCTTGTCCTCTTTTCCGACGGAAAGGACGATACCATCTGCGGAAGACACAATTTCAGCTCCCGGCTCACCGGCAATAAAAATAGCAGGGTTGGTCCGGAACTGCTGCAGGGTATCAAAATAAACCATCCGGTCGGCGCTGTAGGATTTCACTACATTCCCGGAAAGCGGCCAGCAGAGCCCCTCCTCCGCGTTGAACTTCAATTCGTCCGCCGTCGGGTTATTCACCGCCTCCGACGGTTCCTCATTCAGAGAACTGCCATCCTCTCCGGAGGCTGTCTTGCTTCCCTGACCGGAGACTTCTTCATCCCCTTCCGGGGCCGTCTTTCCGTCCTCGCCGGAAGCCACGGTTCCCTGATCAAGCATCGATCCGTCCTGCCCGGAAGCTGTTGTTCCGCCCGGCTTATCATCCGGCTGTATCAGACTCCCGCCCGGGTTCTTGCCATCCGCTGAGACCTGACCGGATGGCTCCTTCAGATCAGTCCATCCAGGCTGATCCTTCCCGTCCGCCGTCGTTCCGCCCGGAAGGCCGCCCGTTGTTCCGGACGGCCCGGTTCCAGGGGTTCCGCCTGCCGTAGGCTCAGGCGCATCCGTCTGGCCGCCTGGATTCTTCCCGTCCTGCTCCGGAAGCGACTGATCTCCCGGCTTCTCGTTCAAATCCACGAGTTCCTTCCCCGGTTTGTCCGGCTTATCCGGCTCGTTTTTTCTTGTCCCGGCATACACCGCACCCGAAACGGCCAACACACCGCAGAGCGCCAGAAGATACAGCTGCCTCTTATTTTTCGTCTCCTTCTTTTCTCCCTTCAATTCCTTCGCGCCGCCTTTCCTCAAATTCTCTTTCCGTGCAGCAGTTCAGCCCCGGCTTTTCTGCGGCTGATGCCTGATAAAGGCCGGACTCCCGCATCACGGATAATATCTGTACTCTCCGCACAGTGTTTACGCCGAAAGCCCGCCGGCAGCAGGCTTTCTCCGTGTTTTCCCACTGTACGATATACCAGTATTGTTTCCGGCACATTCAAAATTATTCAGCAGTATGAAGGAATTCCGCACGGAAATATCACAGTAGGAAGAAAAAATCCGGACAAAGACGGCTGCCGTCGTGAAATAAAAAAGTTCTCCGGCATACAGCCGGCAGGGAGAAAAGGGTACCGCCCCCTCTCACAAGCCGGTCTGCAAAAGATGTCGATGCTTTGCTGCTGCGAAGCGTAAAGGAGAAAAGAGCACCGCTCCTCTCATGAGCCGGTCGACTTGAAATGCCGCACGCCGATTTTCCACAGACCGAACGCCGGAAGCAGAAAAAGCAGGCCCGCCAGAGGCGCAAAAATCAGCGCTGCATTATCGCTGCGCCCGGTCAGATACAGAAACGGATAGTACTGCACCAGCGCATACGGAACAAGAAAGGTACAGATCCGGAGAACCCTCTTGCCATAGATGTCAAACGGATATTTTCCGTACTCCCGGGCGCCGTCCGTAAACACATTCATAAATTCGAGGCTCTGCGTCGTAAAAAAACAGAGTGCCGCGTAAATGATGAACATAGCCGAAAAAAGCACTGTTCCGCCGAACACCATCAGAACAATGGTCAGGATATTCGCCGCATTCCACTGTATTTTGCTGGTTGCGACGACATAAGCAAAAGTAACGACTGCCTGCACGATGCGCCCGATCCGTGACAGCGCAATCTTTGCGCAGAGCACCTGCGCAATCTCGTTGCGCGGCCGCACAAGAATCCGGTCGAACTCCCCGTTCGCCAGCATCCCGGCGAAGGAGTCAAACCCCCGCACAAACATTTCCGCCATGGAAAAGGCAAGCAGCACCACCGAAAAACAGAGGAGCGAATCCTGATAGCTGTAGCCCTTCACATTCGAAAAACGCTGATACATAAAATGTATACCCAGAAACACACTGAACGATACAAGAAACTGGCCGATAATCGTTGTGAAAAAGGATACCCGATACTGCATCTCACTTTTTAAGTGGATCGCAAAATACTTCCTATATAAGCGCATAGCCGTTCAACCTCCCTGCACGATAATCCGCCGCATCGCCTTTTTCGTCAGCAGCCTGCCTGCTTCGACTATCACGACCAGCCAGAACAGCTGAAGCAGTATTCTCAGATACATATCTCTGCCCGCCAGGTCTCCTCCGTAAACCCGAAAGGGAATATTCTGCATGGATGCGAACGGCAGCAGTTCAACCGCCTGCCGCACCCCGTCCGGCAGAAACGGGATCGGAATCGCCGTTCCGGAAAGAAATTCGACGAGACCGCCCGCAAGCTTCCGTATGCCATTCGTCTGTATGGTATAGAAGGCAGAAACATAGATCAGCATTGTAAATGCAACAACAATCAGCAGCGCCAGAGCAAAAGAAACCAGAAACCAGAACGCCGCACCCAGCCCCGCGGGCAGACCCAGACCATAAGGCTTTTTCAGAACTGCTGCAAACAGAAGCACCGGTACACAGCGCAGCGCGCCCATGGACAACCGGTTCGCCACGCTCCGCGCATACCACATGCCGTACAGGTCAACCGGGCGGCAGAGCTCGTAGACAACGCCTCCGCCCATTATTGTCTGAAAAATATCTTCCTCAAATATCCATACAAATATCAGGCTCAGAAACGCCTGCTGAAGCCAGATATAAGAGGCCAGTGCTTGGAAGTCCATCGGAAACGCCGCCGCGTTCGTCTCATAGAAGGCCTTGTAGAGCAGCAGTTCCATGAGCCCCCAGACAAACTGTGTCACCACGCCTGCCGCAGCAGCAGCCCGGTACTGGAGCCCGGTCAGGAATTTTATTTTAAAAAATGTATAATACATCCTGCGTCCCTCCGTTCCTTAAATCTGATACTTCTTGTAGAGCGCCGCAACAATCCCGTCAATACTGCAGTCGGGCTGATCTGCTCCATCCCGGCTCTGCTCCGCACACTGCCCTCCCTTGATTACCTCAGCCTTCAGTTCTTCAAAGCTGCAGTCACGCAGGATTTTCCCATGGCCGATCAGCAGAATCCGCCGGGTCAGTGCTTCGATATCCTGCATATCATGCGTCGTCAGGATCACCGTTGTGCCATGTTCCTCGTTCATCCGCCGGATAAAATCGCGGACAGCAAGCTTGGAAACCGCATCCAGGCCAATCGTCGGCTCGTCCAGGAACAGAAGCTCCGGCCGGTGCAGCAGCGCCGCTGCAATTTCGCAGCGCATCCGCTGCCCCAGCGACAGCTGCCTCGCGGGCGTCCGGATAATCATCTCCAGATCCAGAAGCGTCACCAGCTCCTCCAGACTATCCCGGTAGACCGTCTCCGGTATCCGGTAAATTTCCTTCAGAAGCTCAAACGAATCGTTGACCGGAACGTCCCACCACAGCCCGGAGCGCTGCCCGAACACAACCCCGATATGACTCACATGCTCCTTCCGCTGCTTCCACGGCACCCTGCCGTTGATCCGGCAGCTGCCCTTATCCGGAGTCAGCACCCCGGACAGCACTTTGATCGTCGAGGACTTGCCCGCCCCGTTCGGCCCGATATAACCGACCATCTCGCCGTCGGAAATCGAAAACGTAATATCGTCGAGCGCCCGGATCTCCTCCGTCTCCCTGCGCCACAGGGCCTTTACCGCCTGCATCAGACCGGCGTCGCGCCGTGCGACCCGGTAGGTCTTTGAAATGTGCTCCACTTCAATCATAGCAAACTCCTAACCTGCCGTTTTAATAAGGAAATATCAGTATGTAATTGAATTTTTTAATGACTGAATTACTTCGGACCTAAAAAACGGCACAAAACAAAAGACCTGTGTCATTTTCCCACACAAGTCTCCGGACGGCTTTTTTCCTCCGCCCTGCCTCCTGGTAGTAATACGTGCAGGCCCATCACTTCCTCAGAGGACAGTCCGTCGTATCCTGTCATAAAGAGGATGACCTGCCAATATCTTGCCAAGCGGTCTGTTCTCTATAGTTTTGCCGTGCGCTTCGCGGGTGCTCCGGCGATGCCGCAGAAACAGGACATCTCTGATGCGTTCTCTCCAGACTTCCCGCCGCCCGCCGAATGCCGGCCTGCCATAGAATACCGTGGTAGATATGAATTTCCGCAGGCGCCGCGCCGCCCGGAAATCAGAGAACAGAACTCTGTGCGCGGACCAGAGTTAGATTTTAGCACAGGAACAAGTCCGTGTCAAGCGCTGTACTTTACTATTATTCTGCCGCTTTAAAATTGTAAACCGGCCGTATCCGTTCCATAATATCTGCCGTCGGTCCGATCTGCGCCACAATATCCTCCATGCTTTTGTAAGCCATCGGAGATTCGTCCAGCGTATCCTGCATAACACAGGTTGTAAAAATCCCTTTCATCTCTTCACGGTACTGCTCCAGGGAGAGCGAATCAAATGCCTTTCTGCGGCTCATAAGTCTTCCCGCCCCGTGCGGCGCGGAGCAATTCCACTCCTCATTTCCCTTTCCGATGCAGATCAGGCTTCCGTCGCGCATATTAATCGGAATCAGAAGCTTTTCGCCCGCCCGCGCTGATACCGCACCCTTGCGCAGAATCATTGCCTCGGTGTCAATATAATTGTGGATGGTCGTAAACTCCTCCGTCTTTGTAAAGCCCATGCCAGACAGGATCACGTCCGTCATTGCCTTGCGGTTGAGCATGGCAAACCGCTGAATAATGCGCATATCGTGAATGTAATCCTCGAACAGCCTGCCCTCGACATAGACAAGATCCCGCGGGATGTCAAGCCGGTGCTCCCGCTTGAGCTCGCGGATTTTCGGCTGAATCTCCTGGAGTCTCCCCTCCTCCTTCATCTGTGCAATCTTTTCCTGAATCTGGTGATGCGCGCCGCCCCACATCGCGTACCGCCCCTGTGTCTGATAATATTCCGCAACCTCAACGCCGAGATGGCGGCTCCCGGAGTGTACAACAAGGTACAGTGCTCCGTCCTCCCCGCGATCGGCCTCAATAAAATGATTGCCTCCGCCGAGCGTTCCGATGCTTCTGCGGGCGCGCTCCAGGTTTACATACGGCGCACAGCGCAGCTCATTCAGGTCGATCTCTCCGTTCAGTGCATGCGGCTCCTTCCTGACCTCGCGCCCGCATGGAATCTGACGGTGAATCAGTGCGTCCAGCTCTTTAAAATCAATATCCCGCTCCGCGATTTTTACGGTCTCCATCCCGCAGCCGATATCAACACCGACCATCCCCGGGACAAGCTTATCCGTGATCGTCATGGTTGTCCCGATTGTACAGCCCTTTCCCGCATGGACGTCCGGCATAATACATATTTTGCAGTCCTGGAACGCCTCCTGGCTGCATACAGCGCGGATCTGCTCCTCCGCCCCCTCCTCCAGCTGTGCGCAATAGCACAGTGCGGTATTGAACTTTCCCTTTACTTCTATCATAATCTGCTCCTTTCTTCTAAGTTGTGCCGCACGATTCCCGCCAAGTGCGGCGGCTGCAGCGTTTCCTGCCCGATGCAGCCATCTGACAGCTCTTTTTCTGTCCTTCTGCGTTTCCTGCTATGCTTCCTTTCCGGCGCGGCGGCTCCCGCCCAGCAGTCCAAGCAGCTGCGAGAGAATGTCTCCATTTCCGTTCAGCTGAATGCTTCCGACATTCTCGCAAACTCTCTCCATATATTCCAGCTCTTTCAGCTTATACAGCGTTTTATTTTCCTCCATCAGCTTCGCCGTATTCAGCAGCGATCTTGTGGAAGCCACCTCCTCGCGGCGTGTAATCACATTGGCCTGCGCGCGCTTCTCCGCAACCAGAACCGTGTTCATGATCTCGCGTATTTCGCCCGGCAGGATAATATCCTTTATGCCCGCATCCCGGATCTCCACAAACAGCTCCTTCTCCTTTTCCTTCAGCCGCCCGCGCACATAATCCGCCATCTCCTCCCTGGCCGCCAGAAGCTCGTCAAGCTTGCATTTTCCGACATACTCCCGCAGCGCAAGCTGCGCCGCGACATGCATCTGCTCCATATAATCGTCAATCTCCGTGAGTATTTTCACATAATCTGTAACCTTGTAATTGCAGACAAAATTGATGCGGACGGCAACCTTATCCTGCGTCGTAATCTCCTGTCCGCTGACATTCAGCTGCGTCAGCCGGGTATCAACCAGTCCCGCCTCCACACGGACATTGGTCTTCCAGAAATAGTATGTACCCGGCTCGAGAATGCGCACAAACTTCTGATCAAAATACAGGCGTGCTCTCTGGTACTGAGCCACCTCAATTTTTGTATATACGGCCTCCGGGAGCTTTGCAAAAATGTATTGCGGAATGTCGGCCGCCACCTCCGGCACGGAAATATCCGCCATTTTGTATTCATGCCTGCTGTCCACAGCCCAGAAAGCATATTTTCCCCGCGGCAGCAAATCCGAAAATTTTCCGTTGACAAAATGAAGCGCGAGCTGCTGATCCGCAACTTCAACAACAGATATCTGCTTCGCTGTTTCACTGTCCGCGCACAGAGTTTCCAGGGTGCAGCTTGCCGAGGCAAGCGGGGCGGAAAGGGAAACCACCTCGATCTGCCTGCCGCCGAAGCTCCAGTGGCACCCGGGGCAAAGCAGCTTAACGAATTTACCGTTTTTAAAAAGAAAGCCTCTCTGATTTTCATTAATTATAACTTTTTTCATAATTTCCTCCCTTTGCGCCGCATGAAAACACTTTTACAGGAATTGTACAAGTCGCGGCGGCACAGATACCAGAACGGTACTTCCCGTTTTCCAATAAATGTTTCCTATTTCCCGGTGAATTTTTCCAACGAATTTTTCCAATGAATTCTTCCAATCCTGCCTCTTCTCTTTCTCTGCTGCCATCCCTGCGCGCCCGACGGCCGGGCATTTCAGCACGCGGTTCAAAAAGCGGGAATTGCTTCCGGCTTTGATCGCCAACGCACGGTATCCATCCCCGGACAAAGTCCTGCACGCATTGCTCCGGGTATTTTCCGCTGCCGCGAAAAATCCCTTCGCCGGATGGCCTCATTTAAATATCGGCGCTTGGAAGGCGCTGGGAACCGCCCAGAAGGGCGGCAGCATAACAGGTTTTTAGCCTGCAAAAAGGATTCGAACCTTCTCCGCTTGCTTCGCGTTCACCGCTGCAGGGAGCCGGCAGGCATACACTCTGGAACGTCCTCGTGCACCGCAGTGAAAACCGGTAAGGAAAAACTTCGTTTTCATTCCTGTATCATTCACTCTCGCTGCCCTGCAGTTATATCCTACCAGCGCGCCCGCATTTTTTCATGGAAAAAAAGCTGCGATCCGTTCGGAGTTTGAAAATTCTCACTGTTCACACTCCGCATATTGTTATTATTTGTTTGACCGTGTATAAACAATATCATAGTATGTTCCTATCCGGCGCGGTAAAGTTCAGCCGTGTCTGGCTGACACCGAAATGCAAAAAAGACGGTTGACAAAAGAAAAAAAGGACAATAACTTTTTAAAAAAGTTTGTAAGGTTTTTGGAGTCGGGAAGTCTTATAGACAGGGAGGTGAAAAAGTGGTTGATTATGGAGGGAAATTTGACAAAATCTATATAAGATACTTTAATGATGTATTTCTTTTCCTCAAAACGCTATCCAAAGACGAAGACCTTGCAGAGGAAATCACAAGCGAAACATTTTTCAAAGCAATGCGTGCAATTGATAATTTCCGCGGCGATACAGACATTCGTGTCTGGCTTTGTCAAATTGCAAAAAACTGTTACTTTTCCCACTTGAAAAAGCAGCAGCGTATTGCAGAGATGGATGGCATTGATTTTGCAGACAGCAAGGCCGCCATTGAGGATCACATGTTAAACCAAAATGATGTTATGCAAATACATCTTCTGCTTCACAATTTAGCCGAACCATATAAAGAAGTTTTTATGCTGCGGGTTTTTGGAGAATTAACGTTCCGGCAAATTGCAGATATTTTTCAAAAAACAGATAACTGGGCTTGCGTCACGTATCACCGGGCAAGAAAAAAAATATTAAAACAAATGGAGGCAAACAATGAGTAATAAATGCAATTTAATCAAAGATATCCTTCCGCTTTATGCAGAAGATATGGTAAGTACGGATACACGGGAGTTTGTTGATGAACATCTTGAACATTGTGCGGAATGCCGAGCGGAGTTTGAGCATATAAGAAAGCCTGCGGAATTTATCCCGGATACGGATATCGTTCCCCTGAAGAGAATAAAAAAGGAGTTATTTATCAAACGCCTGCAGACTGTTTTTTTTACAGCGACGTTAGCATGTGCCGTTGTAGCGGTTGTTTTTGGCGTTTTAACAGCGCCTGACTTTTTTCCCTATTCTGATGGTTTAGTGAATGTTATAGATAGCTCTGACGGGAATATTATTTTATCATTCAATAATAAAGTGTCAGGTTATAGCTGTATTAAAGAGTTGGATAGTAACGCGGAAACAGCGGTTTATCGCATAAACGCATGGACTGCAACCTGGGACTTATTTTTTTCGGATCGCGGAAACCAGAATATGGTTATACCTGCTGATGCCGGAACGAAAATCCAGATCTTCTACGCTCAAAACAATGGCTCTGAAGATGTGCTGATTTATGGGGTAAATGAAAATACCAAAGAAGATACCGTAACATTGCCGCGGCAAATTTTAATGCCTTATTTCTTATTCGCCTTCCTTGCCCTTGCTGTACTTGCAGTTCTGCGGTTTTTATTGAGAAACCGGCCGGCAATAATTTTGTGGATTGACAGAACCATACCATTCCCGATTTCCTATATGGCAGCGCAGCTTTGCACAAAAGGAATTCACTTTACAACATATTCATCGCAGCGGGATTTCTGCATTATCCTTCTTGTTGCTATACTGTTTTATTTTGCATTGCTGACAGGAAAAGCTCTTTACAAAGCAAAAATGAGGACTGCTCTTAAAGAAGGAAATCAGCAGGAATATAAGCAATGACATTTTATGGGGAAGCATGCAGAGCCGGCAGCATCGTTGTAAGTCTCCATTCCCTGGCTCTTGAAAAGCCCGTAAACGTCCGGGCCGGGCAGATTACTTTATTTTCATTATCGGGTCTCTATTTTTTTCAGCAGAATAACGCATAACAGCACAGCTGCAATGAAGATAATAAATAAAGGCCATAAATTATTCCACACAAACGTACTTTTCGTCATAAATGCATATCCCCATGTTGCGGGAAATAGTTTTCCGGCCATCACAAATACCTGGGGAAGCATATCCCCTGGAAACATAATCCCCGAGAGCATAGTAGAGGGAAGAAACAACAGGATAGAAAGCATTGATGTATTTGCGGTATCTTTTACGGCCAATCCGATTACGCTGGCAATGCCAAGCGATACAGCAATCAGGGTAATCAGTCCAACAAAGTATGTTCCCGGATGCACCGGAATTTTTGCGTCAAAAGCAACCGGTGCAATTCCATAAAGAAGGAAACTCATAATAAGCAGATGAACAAACGCTGAAATATTCGTCAAAAATAATCCTAATGACAGAGGTACGCCATTCGCTTGGTATGCATTCTTAACATCGCTCCTGTATATTTCCGCAACGGAGGGCGGCAAACCGATCAGCGCACCCATGGTTACCGCAAATACGGACATGGATTGAATCAAAGTTTCGCTGCTCTCCGGCATAACGGATGTAAAAATTCCTCCCATCACTGCGAAAAACAGGAGCGGAACGGCATAGCAGGCAATCAGCATCGTTCGGCTCCGCAAGTCCAGTTTCCACTGTAATGCAACTCCATATAAAAATCCATCCATTCTTTACTCCCCCCTTGCTATTTTTACAAAATGCTGTTCCAGAGAACCGCGGTTTACTTGGATATCCTGAATGTTCATATTCTTTTCCTGATAACCTTTCAAAATGGAAACCAAACTTTCCCCGATGTTGTCAGCTACAAAGTTTTCCGTTCCTAGGCTTGTTTTTATGCAGATATTGTAATGCTTTCCGACTGCCTTCGTCAGTTCGCTCACGGTTCCCGCAAATGCAATCCGGCCGTCTTTAAGAATTGCGATATTGTCACATAAGTTTTCTACTTCGGCCATATCGTGGCTGGCCAACAGGATAGTTTTTCCCTGGGTTTTCAGCGTCCGGATATATTCGTGGAGAGAAATCCGTCCCTCAATATCCAGTCCGGCCGTTGGCTCGTCAAGGAACACAATGTCGGGAGCGCTGATTAAAGCCAGTGCCAAATGCAGCCGCCGTTTCTGCCCTGTTGACATCTCCTGATACTGTTTGGACGCCAGATTATTTACACCTAACGCCGCCAGCATAGAGGTGTCAACAGATACCTTGTTCCATTTTGCAAAAAGGCGAACCGCTTCCATCCCTTTGATATGGGCAGGCAGAGAAGCCGATTGTAATTGAATCCCCATGCTTCCATTTACCGTGATACTGCCGCCATCGTACTTTCGTAAGCCCTCAATACATTCAAATGCCGTTGTTTTTCCCGCGCCATTTACGCCCAGCAGAGCAAAAATTTCCCCTCTGCGCACACACAGGTCAATTCCCTTCAGCACCTCTCTTTTCCCGTAGCTTTTACGCAATCCTTTCACTTGCAATGCGTCTGTCATATCACTTCCTCCTGGAAGGGGTTTACCCCCCGATTTGAAAAGTAAGCTCCCAACGCCGGTTCAATAAAAACATTTGCTCTGTCTTGCTTTTGTTTCCACTCTTGATTAAGTTCGTCGTTTTCTCCCATCTGCAGGAGCTTAGAGAGCATGGCAGCATCCCCGCCTGTGAACTCCAAAATTAAGTCCCAGTAGGCTTCTGCAAATTGTATCCCTCTCTGACTTTCTGCCGGCACTCCGGATTCCTGCAGCCGAATCGCCTCATCCTGAAAATGCAAAAATTTTTTCAGGAATACCAGACCGCTTTCCCTGTCAAACCGGCTGCGAATATGATCCAGCGTTTCACTGTCAAAATGCTTAATGAGCCAATAGAAATCATTTTTCATTTCCAGATTGATAATAATATCCGCATATTTTTTGAAGTCTACCGACTGCATTTCCAGCACTTCTGTTTTTAACGCCTCAATTGCCGACAGAGATTCGGTTAAACCTGCTATCTTTTCACGTATTACAGCAGCCTGCTCTGAAAGAATCTGCGCCACATCAGCCGGGGAAGCCAGCGGAATCAGCCTGTCCCTTATGTCATCCAAAGAAAACCCCAGATGCTTCAAAGACAGTATCTGGTACAGCTTTATAATATCTTTGTCCGTATAAAGCCTGCGTCCTCCATCGCTTAAGGCTGATGGTGAGAGCAGCCCTTCTTTATCGTAGTGCTGTAGAGTCCGGACTGTTACATCCATCCTTTTTGCAACTTCACCCACCGTCATATATCCCTGCGGGATAGCTCTATATTTTTCCACATTCAAAATACCTCCTGCGGATAGTATAACTCATTACGCTGCGTCACAAGCAACACTCTTTTCACATTTTTCTGATGAAAATCCATATTAGACAATTCCATATATCCGTTATCACCGATCCAGACGCACAGACGCAGAGCCGGTAACACGCAGATAAAAAATGCGGTTATCGGCCCTTCTTTTGACAACTGTTAGCTAATGCCGACAGGACAGCCAGGTTATTTCTCTTTCCGGGCTGCTGTCTTCCGCTGCTCCCGGGCAAATGTTCAGAACTGCCCGGTTCGTTGTTCCCACGCCCCGCTTTCCTTCCTGCTCCGGCTCAGTCCTCTCTTCAGCTCCCGGCCTCCCGCTCAGCTCTCTCTGCCGTTTCAGGCGCTCCCGGATCAGCCCGATAAAGCGTGCCGGCTCCGTCACCCTCAGAAACGGTCCAAAAGAAAGTACGCGGATCACCAGCTCCGTCTCATCCTCCCTGCTGTAATGAATCCGTACACGATAGCGCCTCTGCTCCAAACGCTCCGCCTCCTTTTCAAAATGCGCGAAATGCAGCAGTGCGCGCTCCAGAGCGTTGCGGCCGTCAAAAAGCTCAAACACAAGGCTTTCCGTACTTTCCCGTGATGTTCCGCAAAGATCCCCGGAGCGTTTCCCATTCGAGCCGGTATGCGTCTCCCCATTCCGTTTGCCGCATGCTGCCCCGACGGCATCCTCGTCCTGCAGCGGACATGGCCTGCAGGAAAGAATCCGGGCCAGATTGATTGTCCTTCCATAGCGGCAGCCCGATGTAATCAGACGGAATTTATCGTCCTTTTCGGAATATTCCATATACTCCGGGATCGCCTTTATATGCGTGCTCATTCCTCTGCGGTTCTCCACATCAATGCGCAGCGGACAGCGCGCAGCAATCGCATCCATTATGGTACGAAAGTTCTGTATATATTTCTCATTATCATAAGGATCTCCATCCGCATATTTATCAAATATATGAATATCATCAGGTAAAAACAACGGTTCCACCTCTTCCAGCCCTTTAAGCTCACAATCAAAAAGGCGGAGCCTTGGGTCCAGCAGAATTGCTTTGAGCCACCGTTTTTCCAGCAGGGTGAGCGGCAGCTTTTGCCCCCGCATCAGCGGTGCCGTGCCGTCCGGACAAAGCAGCTGCCACTGTCCCTCAAAGAGCGCGGGTTCAATCGCAAGAATGCTTTCCGAAAAAGCCCGCTCCTCAACAATCTCCCGAACCTCCTGCCTTGTGACCGGACGTTCTGACGCCCTCTTCAGAATTTCCGCAACCGCATTATAATACGCGCTGTACAGCTCATCAAACAGCATCCCCTGATCGGTCATCACTTTTCTCCCTCCAAGGCCCCACAGCCCTTTATATCTTTCTTCTCCCTCTGCGGCTCACAACGCCGCATTTTCATCTTCCCTCCCGCAGGGCGCGTCAGCGTCCTCCGACCCGCTGCCGCAGCTGTGCAGCTCATCCTCAAGCCCGTAAATCCGGTACATTGTATCAAGATCATTCCAAAACCGTTTTTCCAGCGTTTTATTTGAAAAGTTCAGCGAAACAATCCGGCAGATAAAGGTACGTATCCACGGGACAAGCTCGCTGGCGTCATAGACCTCTGCACAAAACCGGCTCGTATCCGCATCCAGCCGCTCCACCCGTCCGCAGCGCTTTTCCCGCTCCAGGCGCCTGTGGATATATTCCTCGCCGGCAGCGGCGCGCACCGTAAACTCCACACTCTCCAGACGCGCACCGCTGCCCTGTGTGCTGACTCCCCACATGCTGCCCTGCATGTGATCCAGATTTTCCCGCAGCCTGTCAAATTCTTCGCAGATCTCACCGGCACTCACCCGGCAGATCATATCGAGCCGAAGACTCTGAATCCTGCCGTTCTGCGGACTGTATGCCATCACATACTGTCTGCCGTTCTGAACGCTTATAAAAACGCGAAGCGGAACAATACTCTGCATCCTCCGCTTCCCGGTACGACGGCTTACGGTTTCTGCCTCTGCAGCCCGTTTCTGCCGCATCAGGTCAAAGACAGCGCACAAAATACCGCTGTCCAGCGCCTGTGTTATGTAATGATGCTTAAATGAAAAACGTTCCCGGTGCGCTCCCGCTTTGTCCAGAAGAAAGGAGCCGATAACGCCGCAGGGTACGGCTTCCGAAAAAAAATCGAGCAGATCCGGAAACTCCGGACCGTCCGTCTTTATCAATTCCGCACAGCGGTAGAGCACTGCCTTGCCCTGCTTCTTTGTGCAGATCATTCCCTTCTGCTCATACTCCTTCAGCTTTTTGCGAACCGTGGATACATCAAACACCCTCGGCTCACGGAATTCCGAAAGGCAGGCATCAAGCCTTCCCATAATATCCTGGAGGGACAGCGGGCCGCCGGCCCCGCCCAGTATGCCAAAAAGAAGAAAATGCAGCGTAATGTCCCCCGCGGTAAAGCTTTTCGCCTTCCATGCCTTATAAAACGGATTATGACGGACAGCCCGGCTGTCAACCGAAATAAAAACATTTTTTCCGTCCTGCGTGCGCCGGAATCCCATGTAACCGCCGAGCCAGCTTTCAATGCGCCGTCTTTCATCGTCATAGGAGCGGGCACTTTTCTTATTGTATTCCTCCCGGCATTTAAAGCCGTAAACATAAAACTCCCTCATATAATCCCGGATATTGTCAAAATTTTTAATCAGCTCGCTGTAGGCCATGGTCTCTGCTCCTTTCCATTCCCTTTTCCGTCCGGGCTTTCGTATGGTATTCTGCTATTGCAATATAGTAAGGACTATGCTATCTTTATTATATTTGGAGGTGGATATGATTCCTTTTGATATCTTATATAATGAATTTGAAAACACAAATGATATATGCAGCTTCTGCTCCATCCACAGGGAAAACCGGACAGCTGAGCGCTTTCTTCTGATCCGCTCTCTCGACAAGCCGAATCTTCAGGATATTATCCGCCTGTATTCCAGCGACACGCTGAGCGGAAATATGAGAGCGCTCACCCGCGCCGCCTACGAGTCCGCCGTAACCGTTGACGGGCTGCTTGATTATATCGAACAGCAGCGCACAGAGCTTGTTTCTTCCCGGCGCAATGAACTGAACGGCCTTGAACATATTCTGGAAGATAATCCTGTCGTAAACTGCGGAATCCGCAACGATAAGGTGGATGACATTGTAAAGCAGCTCGTCCGGAATAAAGAGATGAAATCCTTTGAAGAGCTGGAGGAAATGGTGACTCGTTCCGTAATGCCCAGAATCCGTCAGTACATACTCTGGTCATATTACAACCAGACAGCAAACGATCTGATCGAAATGTATTTTATTTCTCACCCTGCTGTCATCCCGACCCTGCGGAAGATACACGATATTGATTTCTTCCTGTACACTGATGCAGGCAATGAAATAATTCCTTTTGATCTGAAATTTACACATATATCCGACGCATATTTTGACCTGTTTTCCAAGGGACTCACCCCCTTGGAGGCAGGCCATGACGATTTCCTGATCGGAAACGGCATCGAAGAAATAAAGGAAATCAAAGCCTATTACTCCAAAAGGAAAGCGGCTCTCTCGCTGCCAAACTACGGAAGCATGTCCAAAAAGGATCTTCTGGACACATTATCCAAAACCGGCGATCCCGGCGCTGCGGGCTTTATCCGGGCCATGGAACAGAAACGCAGCCTGGCGGTTGAACAGACTGCCCGCGATCTGCGTGCGCTGGAGTGGTGGAATTACAAATTTCAGGGAGAACGCCTTTTCTGCAACAACAACAGATTTTTCGTTTTCCTTGCCTGGAAAGAACGGTTCACGGACGGACGTGAACTGAAAGGAAGGATACACGAAATCGGCCGGAAAATCACGACCCTGCTGGATTGTTTTTCTTCCGGCGATATCCATACGATACGCTATCACTACGACAAGGAAGCCGGACTTTCCGGAAATTACACGGCTCGCACGCTTTCCACGATATATTGTGAATAACCGGGTTCTGCTCTTCTACGGCATAAGCTCCGCACATTTTTTAATAATATGGGATATTCTGTAAATATATCCCTCCGGTATGGTTTCCACAAACAGTGCATTCATAATATTGTATACCTCCGCACCGGGAATCCGGTCCAGCTGCTGACGGATTCTTTCCTCCAGGCCGCTAATATTATTCTGATAGACGATCTGCTGCTGATTGGTGTTTTCCGCATTTTTAAAGGTCAGCACAAAATCCGTCTTCAGCGCATTTTTCCGGTTATCCTGAATCACGGAGGTCGCGGAATATTCCAGCGGAACGATATCACAGAGCTCGAAGCCGCTGCGCAGAAACATATTTAATGTTTCCAGCCAGGTTCCGTCATCCAGACAGTTAAATGCCATGGAAAAGTGCCGTCCCTTCTTCAGAACTCTCTTTATCTCCAAAAACGCTTCATTCAGCAGCTTCTGATAATTCTCCTGCGTTTTTCCCCGTGCTCTGGCCTCGGAAACAACGATCTCCTTTTCCCAGGCAAGCTTTGAATCCATCCCCAGCCAGGCATTCCACATCAGGCTCATCTCCATATAGAGAATGCGGTTGGAATGCGGCGGATCGATAAATACATAATCCACGCTGTCATTCTCCAGCGGAAGCTCTGTTGCCGAGCCGTTAATCAGCAAAACATTTTCTTCTGAGTATCCCTCCGGCAGACCGGCAAAAATGTCGCTGATCTCCTCCTCCCCTCTGAGTATCCGGCGATACCGGTTTTCAAAGCAGTTCCAGACATTTATTTCAAAATGCTCCTCCGGAACCCAGTAGCCGACCACCCAGCTCCCCACCTCCGCACGTTCTTCTGCACCGGCGTTTTTCTTTCGCCGGCGGATCACAAAAACAAGGCGGCTTGCCTGGGAAAGCGTTCCGGACAGAGTAAGTTCAAAAACATTCCGCACCTGCGGATTTTCGATATTCCGTATTTCCGCTGCAAGCAGGGAGAGACCGACCAGGGCTCTTCGGGTGAAAAGATCGCAGACACGCTGCCCTCTGCCTACATTGATTCTCGAGTTCTCATACATCTCGCTCTGCGGATACCAGTCCGGCGGCACAGCCGGATTTTTTGACATGTCGATATCAATCTTCCTGCCGGCGCGTATATTTTTTTTCTTTTTTTCAGTCTCGTACCATACCTCCAGCGGTTCTCCGTTTTTCCAGATCGTATGTGTTACAAGAGTCTTCTCCCCGTCCTCCTCCACAGTATACAGGCTGTTGATCACAGCCCGCAGCTTTTCTTTTATGCGCTCGAAAGTCTGACTCAGTACTTCAGGGCAGACAGCGGTAAGGCAGGTCCTGGCAATCTTTACTGCGATGGGATTCAGATCGACACCCACGCATTTCCGGCCGAGCTTTACGGCCTCAAGCAGGGTAACACCGGAACCGCAGAAGCTGTCCAGCACGGTTTCCCCCGGCTCCGTGTAAGCTTCAATAAATTTCGAAATCTCGTTGAACGGCTTTTTGCCCCAGTATTTGTGCATGGCATATATGCCCTTGTACGTATTTTTATTTACTCCCAATTTCCCTTTTCCTCCGCCAGTTCCCTGCGGCAGCGCTCCAGCTGCTCGTTGTTGAATTCCAGACGTTCCCGGATTTTCTGCCGCCTGGTATTGAGATGATGACGCACCTCAACCATCTCCTTGTCGTCAAGCAGCGCATCCGCCTGGTAAATCCAGATTTCCGCGTCTTTCACCCCGGCTGCCCGGAGTATATTCACCAGCTGGCGCGTGTACTGTTCCAGCTGTTCCGTACTCTTCCGGTAGCGGCGTTCCTCCTCGCGCGCTTTTTTGTATCTCTCCCAGAGATCCGCCAGCTCCCGATAGCTTCCGACACAGTATTTTTCATAGCAGTAATCGAGCGTGCTCGTACTGTTGACAAGCTTGATCTTGATCTTGTTTGTCAGCTGTATCACCCGGTTCTGCCGGTACACGGACTCCTTGAGCACCCTCTCGCAGGCAGCGGCGGCCGACGCGATGTAGGCCACAATCGCCGCGGCCATCACCGCGGTCAGAAGCAGAGGCAGTGTCATATCCGCCGATGCCGCCGCTCCGGCCACAAACAGCGTGAGAAAAAGAATCACGACAAGCACCGCGCTTCCGATCGCCATCCTTCTCAGGAACTGCTTTTTATCCTCAGCCTGCTCCCGCTCGTAGCGTATTACTGCACGCTCCCCGTCCAGCTGCCGCAGATCCGCCATCACCATGCTCTGATACTGTTCCTGCTCATAAAGGTTTTTCAGCTCATTCGGTATTTCCTTCTCGTAGCGCTCCATCGCCCGGTACTGCTCTGTTGGAATCCGATCCGGGCTGTTCTGATATCTGCTGCGCTCTCTGCTGAGCTGAATTATCCCGTTCGCGGCAGCGTTCACCACATTTCGCTCCTTCTGCTCAAGGCGGTCGATGCGCTGCATATCCGTAAGGTACGAAGTAACCGCTTCATATTCTCTGCGGGACAGCTCAATCTGACGTTCCAGCTCCTCCGCCTGCTCCTGCAGCGTGCCCTCGGGCTGTTCGGAAAATACTTCCGCTTTTTTTCTGCCCCACCGTTTTTTTTTCTCTTTTCGGAGAGTTTCCGAAAATTCCGCCTCCGCGGCTTCGATTTCCCTGCGCCTTTTTCTTCTCATTCCCGCCTCCATGCCGCAGCCAGCTCCTGTCCGGCAGTTCTCTGCCGCGCGCTCTCCCGGTACTCGTTTTTCAGCTTCTCCAGCAGCTTATCCGCACACTGATAATATTCCGCAATCTTTCCCTGTTCATGCAGCGCCTTCAGCCTTTCCAGCTCCTGCCAGGCAGGCGTCGTTTCCGCCGCCGTCCTCGCCAGATACAGCGCCTGCGTCGTCTGCTCGATCACTTCCCTGCGGGGAAGCAGCGTTTTCAGCTCCTCTGCCAGCACCTGCTCCTGACCTGCCAGCTTCAGCGACATCAGATACTGCTTCAGAGACTCATCCGACCGGTTGAGCCGGTACGCCTCCCGGAAATGCCCCTGCGCCTGCCGGAATGCCCCCTCGCGCATCTCGGACACCGCCAGATTGTGAAGCATGTTTCCGTGCTCCCTCTCGGTAAAAACCGCCAGTTCCTCCTCTCCGAGAATCTGCCGGTAGATTCTGCACGCCTCGGCCTCTCTCCCCTCTGACAGCAGCCGATCCGCATTCCATTTTCTGCGCTGCACCGGGCTCATTCCGCAGAAATCATCGTAGCGCCGGAGAAACTCCTTGATCTCCCCCTCGTCAAAATAGTCCGTACTGCAGAAAATCGCCACCAGAATATCCTTTGCCCCCGCCCGGCTTTCACAGAGCTGCCGAAGACAGCCCGCCCTATCCGAAAGGCCGAGCTCCTCGCTGATAAACCGGATCAGTTCCGGGTCAAACAGCTCGTCCTGCATTACAAACGCATTGTGATAAAGGATATGGCATAATTCTTCCATGCTGGCTGCCGACTGGCCGATCGAACGGAAGAAGTACGGGCGCGCCGTTCTTCTTCCAGTACATAAAATAACTTTTCCCATTGCCGTACTCCCCCCTGTCTGCTGCAGCATAATTTGTTTGCGCTGCTGCGCGGCTCAGCCTGTACCCGGCCCGGTTCAAGCCGACCAATACTTCGCAGTTCAGCCGGCTCTCCGCCTCTCAGCATAATCCGCCCCGGCCCTCCTCGGCTCAGCCGGCTCTCCGTCTCACAGCATAATCCGCCCTGTCTCTCCGCAGCCCATCTCTTCTGCAGGTGCGCCCCAACCCCTGCCTCCTAGAGAATCTGCTCCCAGATTCTCCGGGTTCCCGCTTCCCTTCCGAAACCGAGATCGCGGATCTGCACAACGGGCGTCTCCCGGTCCGCATAGCTCAGGGAAAGCTCCAGCATCACCGTCTTGTTTTCCCGCTTCATCAGGTTTTCCAGAATCATCACCTCGTGCACCGGCTCTTTTTTCAGTACGTTGCTCACCAGAAATTCGATTTCCTGCGTCGCATCCAGGATAATACGGCACTGGCAGCCGGCGCTCCGGTAATCCTCCCCCGCATGCGCCAGCTCAACATAGCGCTCCTTCGCGTCATGGTACAGCTTCACATAGATGCTTTCCCGAATCATATCGCCGGAAAGCAGCACGCAGCCGGCATCCGTGCCTTCCGCGGCCATCTTCGCCGCATAGCAGGCTCCCTTTGTGTACAGATTCTGCCCGAAGAACACGCGCCTGCCCTCGCAGAGCTTGCGCAGCGTTTCGTCCGCCCAGCCGTCCGCAAAGCCGGAGCCGGTGACATAGAGCACCGTAACCGGCTGATTGTGAAGCTGCCGCATCGCAAGCTGATAAAACCAGTATGCCCTCCGCTCTCCCGGCTCCTCCTTCTCCCTGTGGACGCTGTATTCCTCCGTAAAATCCTCACTGCGTGCAAGTACCGTCAGAGGCTGCTTCCTTTTCGAGCAGGAAAGTCTCTCGTACCGGAAATGCTCCTCGTCGCAGTCGAACAGAGCTGCATCGTTCTGCCAGAGTTCCGGCGGCATATTAATGCAGTAATACATAAAACATTCCGTATGAGACAGAAATTTCAGTCTGTCCTGCGGAATGCCGAGACGTACAAGACTGTCCCCAACCGGCTTCCGCAGCTCCTCCGCTTCCGCCGGCAGCGTCACAGCCATTCTGGCAATCTCCGATGTCCCGCTGCACTGCCGGCATATTCCCAGCAATCTTCTCAGATACTGCTCCATCAGAGCTTCCCCGGACCAGGTGCCGCCAGCAAGCTGCACCTGCCCGCCGTCGAGCATTTTTCTCAGCAGGCCGCTCACCAGCTCTCCGCCGCCGCGCTCCGCCAGCCGGAGTGCCTCCTGCCCGGAAACCCAGCCCCCGTCGGCCGCCCGGCGGCAGAGCACGGCCGGCATCAGCAGTTCCTGCTGTTCCCCCGAAAAACAGACGGATTCCGGCTCGCCTGTCCTGCTGTTATAGCGGCTGATCTGCGTGATGTCCCAGCTCAGATCCAACCCGTAATAGAGGAAATCCGACATTCCTCAGTCCTCCCTTCATCACGATCCGCGGTCAATCCGAAATCGGCCGAAACAGATGGGCCGCCTCGTGCTCCGTACGGATGTAGCTCTCCAGCAGGCTCAGCACTGCCGCCTCCTCCTTCATCTGATGTGCCGTCAGTATCAGATTCAGATTATCAAAGCGGCTTCCCCGTCCGTCCGGCAGCTGCGCCTCGCGCGTCACGGTCGTGCTCTCCGTCAGTTTCTCCTCGCCGTCCGTCTCCTCCGTAATATAATACTGCAGGCTTTCCTCCCCGAACAGGATAAAGCCGTACACAAAAATCCCGCAGAACGCATTCTGCATCTTTGCCTCACGGAACTCCTCCCCATCCCCGATCCGGTAATGAATTTTCACTATGCTTTCCGGATCTGTGTGGTATTCCACAAAGTATTTGTCATACATCCACCCCGGCAGTTCTGTAATGTGCTCAAAGCTTCGGTAAAATGGAAGAATAATTCCCTTTTTCAGCAGGATATGAAGCCTGCTGCCAATAAAGCTGTTCTGCCTCTCCGTCAGCTCTCCCGCCTCCGAATATCTGCGCAGCAGCGCAGCCGTGCAGATATCATTTTCCTCCATGCCCGCTTCACGCTCCATAATCTCAAAAAGCTCGTCCGGCAGCGCGCGGTCCTTCGTCAGATATTTATACGCGTGATAATTCAGATAGGCCCGGATCAGCAGCCGGTTTGTGCCGTAGCGATAATAGCTCATAAACACCGTCTGCGCGTTTCCGATATAGCTCTCTGCAAACAGCATCTGTCCAAGCAGGCTTTCCTCCAGCGCTTCCGTGTCCAGCTCCGCATTTCTGGCCGCCTTCCAGATATCGTACATGCTGCGGGTTGAGCCGTGATAGAACCGGCAGAGATATTCCAGCAGACCCCCGTCGTATTTGCCGCTGTCAAAGGCCCTGCGCGAGAGAAAGAGCAGAAACCGGCTGAATTCCCCGGCTTCTCCGCCCGCCAGCAGCCGTTCCGCCAGCTTTGCCAGGCGCTTTCCTTCCACGCCTTCCGTCCCGTAGCGCTGCAGCGCCCCGGCAGCCTCGGCATCAAAGCCCCGCGTAATCAGAAAGCCGATAAACTTTGCCCGCTGCGCGGCCTCCAGCTCTTCCAGATCAATCTGCCGGAGATAATGCTCAAACAGCTCGCTCTCACAGTTTTCGTAGTAGTAATCCGTCAGTTCCAGGACACAGCGGTTCCTCAACCCGCCGGAAATATCATCCTGTACCGCGATTCTCTGCAGAAGCTCCTGTTTCTGCTCACCGTATTTCTGATAGCAGAACACCTGCTCCGCAAGATATAAAAGCAGCCCGGTATCCGAGCAGCCGGCCTCGTAGCTCTTCCAGAGATACTCATCCAGCTCGAGCAGCTTCTCTCTTTGTACGGGAGCGGCAGACTTCGTCTTCTCCGCCCCGCCCGAAGGAGCGTTATGCTGCTCCTGGCACAGATTCTGCAGCGGGTAGAGATCTCCATAAGCATCCTTAAGACAAATCTCCGCATCCTCCGTATAAACCCGAATATATGCACGCCCGCCGACAAATGGCACCTCTTCGCTCTGCTCCATGTCCGGGTGACGAACGCACACGCTGCGCATCGCTTCCAGGCGGCAGGAAATACGCCAGGTAAACGCAATCTGAGGAAGAGCGCGGGCTTCCTCCTCACTCTCCGGACCGTTCTGAAAAATATCGCTGTAGATCACCGCGAGCGAACTGCTGACAGACCCGGCCCGCAGCCGCTCTCCCGCAAAGCTCCCGATCTCTCCGCGGAATTTTTGATAGAGGGCAGGATTTTGTTCTTTATGCCGGATCACATCCGCATACAGCCGCGCCCTCTTTCGGTCACTCAATCCGGCTCCGCCGCCGAAATACGCGTAAATACCCGGATCAATCGCCGCCGCGGACTCGTCGTTCAGGCAGCTCATATAAAATTCAGGCAGCTCCGCAAGCCGCAGCTGTGCCTCCGCCCCCAGCTGAAACCACCGGAAATAGCGCGGCTCCCTGCTCCCGCTTCTTATGATCAGCGCGCAGATTGCCTCGAGCAGTTCCCGATCCGGCTTTTGCTCATAACATCGGACAAGCACGCGGTACAGCAGCGCGGACATGCTTTTCTCCCTGGCCGCCAGATATGCGACCCGGCTTTGAAGCCCGCTGCCGAAGTAGCCGAGCGAAAGAGCAAACTGCAGAATAGCCAGCTCAAAGGTTCCCAGGCCGGAAAGCAGCGAAACATCCTCCCGCACAGCGGCCAGCGCCTCGAACAGCAGCACCGGCCGCCAGCCGTTCCGCCCGGAGAACCCGCGGATCGCTTCCAGTCTCTTCTTTCTGTCCTGATATTCCTTTTTTATATACAGCAGATACCACAAAAGCAGCCAGCGATCCGGATGTTTTTCGTACAGTTCCGCGAGCCTTTCCGAGGCATCCTCCGGAGAAAGCGGCGGCTTTTTCTGCAGGGCCTGCAGATAGTACAGTCCCCCCTCCGCATCCGGGTACTGCGACAGCAGCTCCCGCTGTCCCGGCTCGTCAAAAAAGGTCAGGGCATTGCCGGCCGCCGATTCCTTTCCTGATACCTGCCAGATATGTATCTGATACAGCCTTGTAAGAAGTCTCGCCGCAGGTTCGGCATCCTCCCCGCGGAACAGGGTCAGACAGCGCTCTGCCTCCGCAATATACTGCTTTACGTTTCTCTGCCCGCTGCGGAACAGGAGGTAATTTTCCGTCAGCCCGGCCTGCGCGCGCCGTCGCCTCCTCCTCTGCTCCTTCTGTTCCGGATTTTTGTGCTCAACCGCGCAGCATACCGGAATCTCCAGCGTCTGATTTGCACAGACGGCCCGTATCACGGCGCGGTGAAGCCCGGGCCCAAGCCCCGACGGATTCACAATCATCTCGATTTCCGCGCACCCGTTTACAAAATCCTCCGAGGAAAACGAGGTTCTCGTCAGGCTGATAAAAGCAGCGCTGCAGGACAGTTCAAAACACACAAATCCCCACTCGTCCTTCTGAAAAACCAGCTTGTCCATAAACGGATAGCCGGCCGCCCGGTACGAAAGCTCCTCCGCCTGCGCAGAAACCCGAACCGGCTTCTTCTTCCCTGCGGCAACCAGAAATTCCTCCAGCGCATGCCCACGCGTCTTCGTGCCGGCAAGCATCCGGTACAGCACCCTCTGCCTTCCTGCGCGGCAGAACAGCGCTTCGCCGAAACGGCTGTCAAAAAACAGTTCCTCCGCCCCGGCCCAGTTTTCCTTCGCAAGTCCCGCAAACTGAAACAAATCATGTATCTCCCCGGCGGAGGACAAAAGCAGCGGCAGCCGGACAACGGCCTCATAGGCAAGCCCGGCTTCACCGATATCCGTCACAATCCGCAGCTTTCCCTCATACCTTTCGCCGTCCCCCCCATGCTCGGCATGAAATACAAAGGGAATCTCATTTTCTTCCCCCACAAACTGCTCCTTCTCCAGCTCCAGCAGGAGGCTGTCGGAATAGATAACGCCCTTCATTCTTCTGTTTTTACTGTTGCTGATACAAAAGCAGCCGCGGTATATTCTTCCCGCCTCGGCGCGTATGACAAGCTTTTCCTCCGATAGCAGCAGCTGCGGCAGCTGATATTCAAATTTTCCTTTTGCTAACTGCTCTATCTTTTCTTTCAAACTTCTCCTCCGTTCCGGTATTTTCTGCTATTTTTTCCGATAATTTTCCGATATCCTCCGGATATTATATCATGTCCGGAACAATTTGAAAACAGGTTTTCTTGCATCTTTACAAGACGCTGATTTCGTGGTATGATAACTCTGAATAATTAGATTCAAATCAGAATGAATTTTTGTATAGAATGCAGGAAAGGAGGCGGCCGGAATGATACAGGCGTACAATCATTTTTTAGTGGAATACTCTTCCAGGCTTTCTTCCCATTCCTCCGCCCATAAGCAGAAGGAGCTCCGGGATGTCTACACCCGCATCGTCAGCATGAACCGGCATTCCGCCTGGTATAAGCTTGACCTCTCCAAAGAGAAACGTTTTTATTCACTCACCCTAAAGGATTCCGCGCTGACGCTCTCCGAGCGACTGACGGCGCTGTCAGACGTTTTTCAGAAGCCATCCGCAGTGCAGGGCGTCCGCTCGTCGGATTCCGCTTCTGTTACTGCTTCTCTGCTGGAGCGCTCTGCGAATTCCTTTGCTGAGCCCGTAGCTATCCGCGTGCGGAGTCTGGCTCAGCCGCAGGTCAATGAGGGGCAGTTTCTGCGGTCGAATGGCGAGGGGCCGGCCCCGGCTTCCTATCACTTCACCGTTCAGTCCGATGCGGAGAGCTATGAATTTTCCTACAATATCAGCTCATCGTCCACAAACCGTGAACTGATGACAAAACTGACGGATTTCATCAACAAGTCCAGCGTTTCGATCCGCGCTTGCGTCGAGGACAGTCCGGATCAGGAATTTTCCCGCATCGTGCTCACCTCCTCGGAGACGGGCGTCCCGGACGGAGAGAGCCAGATTTTTAATCTGACGGACTCCAAAGAGCAGGCGGCAGGGCTCGTTTCCTGGTTCGGACTTGACCGCGTTGCGCAGCAGCCGTCGAATGCCGTCTTTTCCGTCAATGGAAAGAAATACAGCAACATGCGGAACGATTTTGTTCTGAACCGGAGCCTTACGGTTCATCTGAAACAGATTTCATACGGTGAAGTAATACTTTCTCCCGAAACAGGAGGAAACCAGGTAGAAAAAGCGCTCGGTGATTTTCTTGACAGCTATAATACCATGATTGGTCTGACCAGGAACGGCCCTGCGGGCAACCGCCGTTCCGCCAGGCTTCAGAGCGAGCTCAACCACGTTTTTTCTTCCGGGCTGGAGGAACTGAATCTCGCCGGTATCCGCAGGCGTGAGGATTTTACGCTGATTTCCGATCCGGAAAGCCTCCGCAGTCCCGAAACGCAAAGCCGTCTCCGGGCACTTTTTGAGGAGCCGGACGGGCTGCTCGCCCAGCTGTCCCGGAAAATGCAGGACATCGCCCTGAACCCGATGGAATATGTGGATAAGATTATTATCGCCTACCCGAATCTATCCAAATCGGGCTTTTCCAACCCGTATTCCACCTCGATCTACAGCGGTATGATGTTTAATTCGTACTGCTGACACTGTTTATCCGCAGCGTCTTTTTTACGGCGGGCAGCGGACGGAAGCTCC
>ERZ808040.559-NODE-559-length-31001-cov-5.909035_pt1 | contig 31001 bp, 21 predicted proteins | sample MGYA00380191_ERZ808040 | MGnify/ENA primary metagenome ERZ808040 (study PRJEB31490, sample SAMN06133395) | mouse gut metagenome | isolation source: J6 | host: mice | place: China: Chengdu | collected 2015-05 ...
CGGGAAATCCACGCTGTTAAAAATCCTGACAGGCACGCTCCCGCCGGATTCCGGCACGGTGGAATGCGGCACTACCATCCGCGTCGGATATTTTTCACAGGAAAATGAGGCGATGGACGAAAATCTCCGCGTGATCGACTACATCCGCGAGACCGCCGAGATCATAAATACCGCGGACGGCACACTGACCGCCTCACAGCTTTGCGAAAAATTCCTTTTTACCGGGGCAATGCAATATTCCGTGATCGCGAAGCTTTCCGGCGGGGAAAAGCGCCGCCTGTACCTTTTGAAAATCCTGATGGACGCGCCGAATCTGCTCGTGCTCGACGAGCCGACGAATGACCTTGATATCAGCACACTGACCATACTGGAGGACTATTTAAAGAGCTTTCCGGGAATCATCGTTACCGTCTCGCATGACCGGTATTTTCTTGACAAGCTGGCACAGCGTATTTTTGCTTTTGAGGGCGGCGGGAAAATACAGCAGTATGAAGGGAATTTCTCCGACTATAAAGAAGCATGCCAGACGCGGCAGGACAAAGCAGAAGGGGACGGACCGGCGGGAAAAAACTCCAAAAAGGCAGGCAGGGAGCAGGATGCCTTATCCGGTAATTTCGCCAAAAGCCCCGCCTCCGCACAAGCATCCTCCAAAAACACCTGGCGCACACCGGCCACAGCACTGAAATTCACCTACAAGGAACAAAAAGAATACGAGACAATCGACGATGACATCGCCGCACTTGAGGATAAGATTGCTGCGCTTGAGACCGAGATTGCCGGAAATGCTTCAAACTACAGCCGCCTGACGGAGCTTACCTCCGAGAAGGAAGGGGTGGAGGCAAGGCTGAACGAAAAGATGGAGCGGTGGGTGTATCTGAATGATCTTGCGGAGAGGATTGCAGGGCAGAAGAAATAACAGTACTACCCAAATAGTAACTTTGTAGTCTTTTGCATTTCTTTCAATAGAATAAGTTTCTAAATTAAGAAATTGCATATCCATTTTTAATTCATAATCGCTTATCTTGAATATTTGTGCCGCTGACTTGGCGGTGGAACGTCCCGAAGATATATGGAGTTACCGTGCAACGGTCGTTGCCTGTAAGGAAGCTTTGCAGGAGAAAAATTCAGCGGATGCATTATCCAGAGAAACACTTCAGCAAATGATAGATGACGTAATAGAAAATACGGATTGATCCCTTTCTTTAAGGCGGGCAAGCCGGTTTCGGCTTGCCCGCCCTGCTGGTCATAACACAAAACAAAAAGCCGTGGGAGGGCGGGACTGCCCTCTCAATTATATCATATCCTTATCAATCAAATAATAATCCCTCTGCGAGATCACCTGGAACCCATTCTTCTGATACAGCCGGAACGCCGTCTCATTTCGGCTTCCCACCTGGATGCGCACCTTCTTTTCTCCTGCCCCCGCGCACTTCTCCTGCACAAGCCGGATGATCTCTTTCAGGAGCGCCTTACCAATGCCCCTGCCCTGATGGTCACCGTCCACGGCAAAATCAAAGACATAAAACGTCTTTTCCTCCTCCTCAAGCGCGAAAAGCCCGACCATCTCCGACTTCTGCCAAGCCGCGTAATAAATGCCGTCCCGCCCGCATACTTCCAAAAGTCTTGCCGCCGCATCTCCCTTGTCCATCAGAAACGCCCCCGCAAGCAATTCCGCCGCATCTTCCTCCTCCTCTTTCGCAAGCGGTTTCAGTACCAACGCATTGGTTGGCATGAGCTGGTAAGAATATTTCCATTCCATCAGGTATTCCGAATGGGAATAAGTAAAATATCCCTGCTCTATGATCTCTTCGAAATCTTTGGACGCATGCGGTTCAAAAACATAGTAACCCGTCTTGACCTGTGCCTGCTTAAACTCCTTAGATATCGCTGTCATCAATTTTTTGTACATCGTCCGCTTCCGGTACTGCGGATGGATGTACGTGCAGATCTCTGCCATATGGTCCGGCATCCGGTACATGATTGCAAAGCCCGCAAGCAGCTCCTCCTCGTAACACAAAAAATAGGTCGGGGATGTCCCTGCCTCCTCGTCGGCGGTCAGTGAAATCCCCCCCTGGATCTTATCCTGTTCCCTGCACAAACTTTCAAGGGCGCGCACTTCCTCCCGCTGTCTCCCGTTCAACTGTGCCAATACCTTCATTCGCAGCATATGCTCCCCCTTCACTTCTTCGAATCTTCATTTGCGTATCAAATTTAGTAAAATGTGCCAACGGACTTTTTTCACATGGTCATATTTTTATCGGAGCAGCTCATCTGCCGCATCCGTCCCTCCGCCGCTATCTTCTCCCAACCGCATCACTGCGGTCCCCGCCAGAAGATCTGCCAGCCGCGCAAACTGGGCAAGCGTAAATGCCTCCCCGCGAACGGCCGCGGGCTGCCCCATCTGTTCTAAGGCAGCGAGCACTGCCTCCTTTGAAACCCCGGTCTCTGCGCTGTTGGCAAGGCTGTTCACGAGCGTCTTCCTTCTTTGGTTGAAGGATGCCCGGATCAGGGAAAACATAAAACGCTCATCCACCGTCTTCACCGGCGGCTTGTCATAAAGCGTCAGCCGTATGACGGCAGAAGCCACGTTCGGGCGCGGCATAAAACAATTCTGCGGGACATTCGCCGCAATATAAGGCTTTGCGTAATACTGTACCGCCAGTGAAAGCGCCCCGTAATCCTTGCTTCCCGGCTCAGCCTGCATGCGCTCCGCGACCTCCTTCTGAACCATGACCGTAAGGCTTTCAAGCGGCACATGTGCCTCAAACAATCCCATGATGATCGGTGTTGTAATATAGTACGGCAAATTTGCCACTACTTTGACCGGCCTGCCGCCATTTCGTTCCTGCACAAGTCGTCCGATATCGACCTTCATAATATCGTCGTTGATGATTGTCACATTGTCGTATGCTCTTAATGTGTCCTGTGTCAGGATCGGGATCAGGTTCTTATCAATCTCGACCGCCACGACCTCACGCGCGTTCTCACACAGATACTGTGTCATCGTGCCGATACCAGGTCCGATCTCCAGCACCATATCTTCCTTCGTAATATCAGCCGCACGTATAATTTTTTCCAAAACATGCGGATCGATCAAAAAATTCTGTCCGAATTTCTTCTGGAACATAAAATGGTATTTATTTAAGATTTCGATCGTATTCTTCGGTTCTCCCAACGATGCCATATACTTCCTCCTAAAGGCGGTAAAGCCGTCCCGCGTTACGTGCCGTGACACGGATCACTTCCTCCGGCGTGATCCCTTTTAAGCGCGCGATCTCCTGCACGACAAGCGGCAGATAAAGCGAAGAATTCCGTTCCCCCCGGTGTGGTTCCGGCGACAGGTAAGGACAGTCCGTCTCAAGTACCAAGTGCTCTAAGTCGGTGTCTGTAACAACTTCCTTCGTTTTCCGCGCATTTTGAAACGTCACCACACCGCCAATCCCGAGGAAAAATCCCATTTTCACATATTCCCGCGCCATCTCCCTGCCATAGGAAAAACAGTGGATCACCCCCGTCAGGCGCTTTCCCCCCGCCTGCGCATCATCATACACCCGGCGTAGCGCCGCCAATGTATCCGCCGCCGCATCCCTGCTATGGATGATGACCGGAAGATCCTTTTCCACCGCCAGAAAAAGCTGTCTGTCAAACCAATACTGCTGGACATCGCGTGGGCTGTCCCAATGATAATCAAGCCCGATCTCCCCCACCGCCACCACCTTTTCTTCGTCAAGCTGCGATGCCAGCCACGAAAAATTCTGTTCCGTAAGCTCCTGCGTCTCTGTTGGGTGGACACCCGCCGCGGCATAGATAAAAGGATATTTCTTTGCAAGGGCAACCGCCCTCACCGTGCTTTTCAGTCCTGCCCCCACATCAATGACATTCCCAATCCCAAACACAGGGAGACTTTCTAAAAGTTCCTCCCTGTCCTCATCGAACTGCGCGTCATCGTAATGCGCATGGGTATCAAAAATCAGGCATCCTTCTTCTGCCTGTCTGCCTTTTCCATTTATATTTTGATTCTCTTTCATAGTTTAATACCTTTTTTTTTTTTTTTCAATATATTTTTTGTTTTTTCTGATAATTTTAATTCCTATACATCTTTTATTTACTAAAAGCATGTTTTGTTTTTGCATTTTAAAACACATAAGGCTAACAACCTTAAATATCGGTCAATGTACCGGCTTCTTTCCTATTCCATATCCGTCAGTTCCGGTTCATCCGCCTCCCTGCATTCCCAATCTACCGCGTGCGCGGTGCGCGGACATTTCATCTGGAAAATGCCATCCACCATCCGGTGCACAAGGCAGGCCGCCGCCGTGTCTTCAAGACGGTACAAAACCTCTTTGCCCTCCCTGCGGCTGCGGATAAAACCGCTCTGTTTCAGGTTGCGCAGATGGTGCGATACTGCCGGGGCGCTCATGTCAATCGCTGCCGCAATATCATTGACGCACTCCTCGCTATGACACAGAATCCACAAAATTTTCAAACGTGTCGGGTCTGAGAGCTGCGCAAAAATATCCGCCGCTTCCCCGAACGCTTTCTTTGAAGGCATTACCTCCAATAACCGCATCGTCCCATGCCCATGGTCATGCGGAATGACCCTGCGCCTTTCTGTCTGATCCATGATGCCCTCCCTTCCCGCGTTCCCGCCCCAAATTAGTTTTATTAGATTATCCCCAAATATTTATGACATTAATTCTATGCGGGCGTGTTCCCTCCGGGGGATTCACACAGTCCGCTAAATTATTGTCCTTTGCGCTTCTGGTGCTGCTTTTTTGGCCGGACGGCGGACGAACCCGGATATAATGTCTGTCGACATTATACCATTTTTTTTATTGTTTGCATAGTTCCTTTTGGATCTGCATAAAATCCTGTCACTCGCTGCGTGATAAATTTCCACATCCCATTGGTAGACACAGCAAACCCAAAAAGATATAATGACATTAACAGCAAAAGCCCTTTCCCCGAACCGGGCCGGGAAGGAAGTTCTGGGAGCCCTGCGGACAGAAATTCCTTCCCGGGATAGATGGCACGGGGAGGGCGGATGCGGAACTAAAAATAGGAGGAATCAGAATGACAATCGGACAGAGAATATACCAGATCAGAACCGAACATGGGCTCTCACAGGAGGAATTCGGCGAAAAACTTAACACAACAAGGCAGACCGTTTCCCGCTGGGAACTAGACCAGACCTATCCGGAACTCGCAAAAATAGTATTAATCAGCAAAATTTTCTGTGTAACAACGGACTCCATCATCAAAGACGGGATCAGTACATTCGACAGTAATATCGAGCCTTTCACCTGCGGGGTGTATCGGTCCGCACACTCGGAAATTGTTGAAACAGAAAAATTTGCACTGGTTTATTACTGCACTCCTGATAAAAACATATTAGGAACAAAACTATATTCCGGCTATGAAAACCACAAACACCTGGTAGCGGTCTGTGAAAGAAATCAGCAAAAACAAATTACAGAGTACGCTTATTCCCTTCCAAAAGTACAAACTATAATATCAAACAGCGATACCTTAGCCTCACAACTCGGCGAAACATATGACAACAGTAAAAAAGAATCCATGCGCCGCCTGGAACAGTTTTTGGTGGATCACACAAGAAAACCGCTGCCCTGCGTAAAAGAGAGCGGAATCCCCACATGCCTGACCCTTTGGCGCATGGCAGACAGCTATAGCGCAGATGCGGATTACCTCAATTTCTTTCTGTGCACGGGCAGAACCGAATATATTTTTTCTGTCAGACCGCAAGATACCAATATCTATTGTGGTGCGTCGTACAATATTGTATTTGATCTGGGAATGTTCAGCGGGGGACAATTTTTCCGCATACGCAATTATAAAGATAACAGCGAAAATTATTGCCGCTTCTTCTGTGATTTTTCCTATGAATTCAGGGAAATTGATATTCCGACAGAGGAATGTGAACTCGGCAAATGCCTCACAACAAGCAAGGGGCTTATGTGGTGCGTAAAGCGTTACACCGATGATGAGATAGTTCTTCAGGGATGCGGGGAAGATGAATATATCTACCGGCGAACCGATATCCGAACCGAACAATTTGCACCGGCAGGGCAATAAACTTCCCCCGCTGTGCGCAAAACCGGGCGGGGCAGTTCCCCTGCTCCCTTCGGCATATTTCCCCGCCTTTGCTCTGTATCAAAAACAAAAGGCGTATTCCGGGCATCTACTTTTGCTTCCATACTCCTATTCTATATTTCCCAAACAATTATACATAAATAATAAATCATGCACAAAAAATGCCGCCGGATGAAAATAACACTTCATCCGGCGGCATTTTTTATTATTACAACTCGCAGTTATTCACCGTCCGCGGGAACGGGATGACATCGCGGATATTGCCCATGCCGGTCAGGTACATCACGCAGCGCTCAAACCCAAGTCCAAATCCTGCATGGCGCGCGGAACCGTACTTGCGCAGGTCAAGGTAAAAATCATAATCCTCCGCCTTTAAGCCCAGTTCCTTCATCCTGCCAAGCAGTGTATCATAATCATCTTCCCTCTGGCTTCCGCCGATGATCTCGCCGATACCCGGAACCAGACAGTCCATCGCTGCAACGGTCTTGCCGTCCGGATTCAATTTCATGTAAAACGCCTTGATCTCCTTCGGATAATCCGTGACAAAGACAGGTTTCTTAAAAATCTCCTCGGTCAGGTAGCGCTCGTGCTCCGTCTGCAGGTCGCATCCCCACGAAACCTTGTAATCAAACTTATCGTTATTTTTCTCCAAAAGCTCGATTGCCTCGGTGTAGGTCACATGCCCGAACTCCGAATTCATAACATGGTTCAGGCGTTCCAAAAGCCCTTTATCGACAAAACTGTTAAAGAAATTCATCTCCTCCGGCGCATGCGCAAGCACGTAGCCAATCACGTATTTTAGCATTGCCTCGGCGAGCATCATGTCATCCTTTAAATCCGCAAACGCAATCTCCGGCTCGATCATCCAGAACTCTGCGGCGTGCCTTGTCGTGTTGGAATTTTCCGCCCGGAAGGTCGGCCCGAATGTGTAAATATTCTTAAATGCCATCGCGTAAGTTTCGCCGTTCAACTGCCCACTCACGGTGAGGTTCGTCGGCTTATTGAAGAAATCCTGCGTGTAGTCTACCGCACCTTTCTCATCCTTCGGAAGATCCGCAAGGTCAAGCGTCGTTACTTGGAACATCTCGCCCGCGCCCTCACAGTCGCTGCCCGTAATGATCGGCGTATGCACATAGACAAAATCCCTGTCCTGGAAAAATTTGTGGATCGCGTAAGCGATCAGCGAACGCACGCGGAATACTGCCTGGAACGTATTTGTGCGCGGGCGCAGGTGCGTGATCGTGCGCAGATATTCCATCGTATGGCGCTTTTTCTGGAGCGGGTAATCCGGCGTGGACGCGCCCTCCACCGCCACTTCCTTTGCCTGGATCTCAAACGGCTGCTTTGCGTCCGGCGTTGCCACAAGTTCCCCTGTGACGACCACCGCCGAGCCGACATTGATCTTTGTAAGTTCCGGGAAATTCGCGAGCTTATCCGCGTAAACGACCTGCAGCGCCTCAAAGAATGTGCCATCGTTCAAAGTGATAAACCCGAAGCTTTTCGAATCGCGGTTACTGCGCACCCATCCGCCGACCGTGATCTCCTTTCCCACATACTTCTCTTTTTCGCGATACAGCTCGCGAACCGAAACCAAATCCATCTTTTATGACCTCTCTTCTTAAAGTTTCGCATGTGTCCGTCACCGCACCTATAACCAGGAAAGGGGACTTCCGGCGCTGTTTCGGACACATGCTGTTTTGAAATTCTGCATATACCTCCGGTACCTACGGCCGGGGTAGCATATGCTGTTTTTAATTTACATCTTCTCAAACACCGGCATATAGTCGATCGGTGCTGCAACATGCACGGTTTGCCCGCCCTCATATACGCTGCCGTCGCTTGTCAGCTTCCAGTTCCCTGCCGGGAGGTATACATCCCTCTCGAACTGGTTGAGCGCAAAAATCGGAGCTGCCAGATACCTGCTGCCGAACATATACTGATCCTGCAGCTCCCAGCAGGTTTTATCCTCCGGGAATTCGTAGAACATCGTGCGGATCAGCGGAGAGCCGTTCTCTGACGCTTCCCTGTACAAATCCCTGATATAGTCGTGCATCGAGATACGGATATCATAATATTTCTTCATGATCTTGTAGTTATCCTCGCCGTAGCTCCAGAGCTCATTCGGCTGGCCGGTGTGCAGGTATCCGCCGCCCCAGTCGCGGTCGTCGAGTGCCGGGATATCGTAAGGGCCGCGGTCGCCATGCATACGGAATACTGCGGAATAAACGGCAAACTGATACCAACGGATCAGAAGCTGCCTGAAATCCGGGTCATTCACATCGTCGGTCATAAAGCCGCCAATGTCCGTCGTCCACCATGCAATCCCCGCAAGCCCCATGTTCAGGCCGCACTGCAGCTGGTCATAGAATGCCTCGAACGTGCTCGGCACATCCCCCGACCAGACAACATTGCCGTATTTCTGGCTGCCCGCCCAGGCGCAGCGCAGGAGGTTGACCACATTGCCGTCCCTCAAGTCTTTCATCTTATCATAGAATACACGGCTGTACATCTGCGGGTACATATTGCTGCAAGAAAGCGCAGGCGCATCCATGTAGCGGTAATGCTCGAAATCATAAACCCCGTAATCCGGCTCGGAATTGTCAAGCCAGAACGCGTCGATGCCGAGATCGTAATAGTTGCGCTTGCAGACTTCCCATACATACTCCCTTGTCTCCGGGTTGAACGGGTCGATCTCCACGCAGTCACCCTGATAATCGTACGTCTGCTGCGCACCGCGCTCCGTCCGGATCAAAAGCCCCTTCTCCATCATCGGGTAGAAATTCTCACTCTTGCGGTCCACCGAAGGCCATACCGACACAATCACCTTGATGCCCATCGAATGCAGTTCGTCCACCATCGCTTTCGGATCCGGCCAGTATTTCTCGTCAAATTTCCAGTCACCCTGTACTGTCCAGTGGAAGAAATCAATGACGATCAGGTCGATCTTGATGCCCTCCTTCTGGTACTGGCGCGCCACCGAGAGCACCTCATCCTGCGTGCGGTAGCGCAGTTTGCACTGCCAAAGCCCCATGCGGTCCTCCGGGAACATCGGAGAACGCCCGGTCACACCCGTATAATTTGCAAGGATCTGCTTTGGGGCATCTGCTACCGTGATCCAGTAATCCATCTCCTTCGTGGAACGTGCAATCCACTCGGTATAATTGCGGCCAAAGGTCACACTGCCGACCGCCGGGTTATTCCAGAGCATACCATAACCGAGGTTTGAAACCGAAAACGGCACGGAAATCTGGGAATTCCTCTGCGCCAGTTCCAGAACACAGCCCTTTAAATCCATATAGGACTGCTGGTACTGTCCCATACCGAAAATCTTTTCCCCGTCGTTGCTCTCAAATTTCAGATTGAGGGAGAAATCGCTCCCTCCGATCACACCCTTCCACTCACGGTTGATGACCTTTAAGCAGCGGCTCTCCTTCGAGAGCGTCCCGCCGTAACTGCGGTAATATTCCCGCAGGAATTGTACCCCGTCGCGGTAAAATGTAATCACGCCCGCAAAATTAACGGTCGCTTTGATCCTGCCATTGGTGATGCAGGCCGACGGCTCCCCATACTCCTCCCCCGTAATCTCCACCACAGGGCTTGCCTGCTCCGGTCTTTCCGTCAGAGCCCAGTCATTCCCCGTAAACTTCGAGAACATCGTTGCGCGGACGCGCAGGGAATCCTTCCCCCATGCTTCGATCCGAAGCGTCTCCCCATTCCGGCGCGCAGTTAAAACCCCATTTTCGTTCCTGAAATCCATAACTTCCCCTTTCTTTTTTTCATAAATGTTCTGCAATGGGGCATCTTACCCCATTCTGCTTGTCAGCATATGGATATTATACCGCATTCTTCTAAAAAATCCTACCCTTATATTTTCTTTTTTCATTTTTCCGTCACAACCACGGATACGGAATTTGCCGGAAGCGTCACAGTAAGCTTCGAGGACATTACGGGAATGTCTTTCTCTGCCGGGACGATCCGCTCCGCCCCGCGTTTGTTGACGTTCGGCTCATGCACCAGCGCCTCGTCCCCGGTCAGGCAGATCCATTTTGCCGTGCCGCTTTGCAGCCTTCCTCCCGCCGCATCCTGCCCGCCAAAGACAATCTCGACCTTCTTCGCGTAATTGTCCGGGTTGACAAGCTTCGTGTAAACCTTTTCGCTGTCCGCCGTTACCGAATGGAAGACGGCGCGGTTGTATGCTTCCAGCTTATAATCAAGGACGCGGCTTTCCACACCTTTTACCTTATGGGAGCAGATCAGATGGCGGTACGCACCATAACCCTGTGCGGCATAACCGCAGCCGGATTCCGCTGTGTCCATACGTTTCCCCGGCGCTTCAAAAACACCGCCGTAATTTACGGTAACCGTATATTCCTCCCCGGTCACAACCTCCTCGTCAAGCGCCGCGCGCAGGTTGCCCGCCGCCCTGCCGCATGAAAAATCACCGAGCGCGTAGCCTTCCACACCGTCCTTGACCACACGCACGGATGTTTTCCCGGCATCGCCGATCACGTACTGTACCGCATTCCTCCCCTTGCCGATGCCGGAAACACCGACACCGAGCGTCAGCGCGCCATTGCCGGAAACACGCGTAAGCACCGCTGTCACGGTACAATTCGTGAAATCCCCTGGCAAGTAGAGACCTGCCGACTCACGGCTTCCTTTTAGCAAAAGCCCCCCGTTGCCAGGCTCCAGCCAGGTATGCGGGTAGAGCATAAAACGCCGGTCCAGCTCCTGACGGAAATCCTGCCCGAACAAAACCCTGCCATCCGGGTTCGCTGTTACGGTCAGTTTCTTTAACAGCAGATCCGCTTCCCCGGTCACAAGCTCGATGCCGCCGCACGGCAGAAGCGAAACGCGCCGTGCGTCCCGGTACTCCGAGAACTCCGTGTGCAGAAGCTTATCCCCCAGATGTTCCGCAAACATCTTCTGCACATAATAATTTGGCGTGCGCCATACCGTCTCGTCATCAAACCAGATAGCGTCCGGTGTCCAGCGGTACGTACCGTCCGTGAGCACCTTGTTGAACAAAGGGGCAGTCGCCGCCAGACGCACCACATCCGAATTGCGTTCAAAACCAGTCATCACCGCTGCCTCCGCCACTGCGCCCGCAAGTGTGTTCTTGTCACTGGATGCGTACTCCCCGACAAAAACTTTGCTGATTTTTTCGTCCTCCACGCTCCCGTCCTCGCGGTAAGCGCGCGCATAATAATTGTAGCGGTCCGCATTTTCCAGCAGATATTCATTCGAGCGGTAATAATGCTCATCCGCAATTGTTTCCATAAAATCCTTCTGGTACTGATACCATCCCACCTGCTTGTCAAAACTGCGCTCCCCGTCCGTAAACCGCACCTTCGCGCCCCTGCCGGAATGGTTTCCGCTCAGATAGCGCCAGCCGTTCTCGTACGCCCCATCGTCCGCCTGCGCTCCCACGGTTGAGATGATATGCAGCTCCCAGTCCGGATAATGTTTCTTCATATACGCCGTGATCTTACCGTAAAACTCCTCAAAGCTAGCGTAAAATTCCTCGCCCCAGTTCTCATTGCCCACACCGAGATAGTGCAGTGCGAACGGCGCTTCATGCCCCATCGCCCTGCGCAGTGCCGCCCATTGGTTCTTATCAAAATCCGTGCTGATCGCAAAATCAATCAAATCCGTAAAATTAGCGATGTATTTTTCCTGAAGCTTTCCACCCGCCGGGTTCGCGTAGTCCGAGCGCGCCTGGCAGAGCACGCCGCACGCCATGACCGGGAGCGGCACCGCATCCAAGTCCTCCGCAAGCTGGAAATACTCCATATATCCCAACCCCAGTGTCATCATATAGCCCCAGACATTGAAATTTTCCTTGCGCTTCTCGACAATATCCACCGAATCCTTCCAGTCATAGACATTATCCCAGATATAAGAACCTTCCGAGATACAGCCGCCCGGAAAACGCAGGAACGCCGGGTGCAATTCTTTCATTGCCATAACAAGGTCGCGGCGCAGACGGTAATTCGGGTTTCCAAGGTAATTTTTATGCGCGCTCGCGCTGCCTTCTTCCTCGCCAAAGCCCCAGACATGCTCCGGGAACATCGAAACCATGTCGATCGACGCGCAGCCCGCAAACGACAATTCCAACTGTCCGAGACAGTCCTTTTGCGCCGTAAACACAACGGCCTGCTTTTCGCCGTATTTCCTCCAGCCGCCGGATATGGTGATTTTTTTGGTTTCGCTGACGGCATTCCCTCCCGCATCCAGCAGGCGCACCGAAAGAAGTGCGTCATGATCCGCTTTCGCCCAGACCGTAAAATGGTAGCGTTCCCCCTTTACAAAATGCATGGCAAAATTCCCGCTGGTATCCGAAAAACCGCGGTTTGAAATCACGGCACCATCCGCCGCCTCGACATAGGTCACATTGCCGTCCGGGTCAGCCTGCCCGAACACCCCCGCAAGACCACCCTTATTTTTCACGGCCAGTTTATCAAGATCGCCGTACCATCCCACAAGAGGCGTATGGTTGCGCCCGGTGGAGCGGCCATTCTCCCCCGAATGGAAATCGTATGTGTCAAAATAAAACGCCTCAAAGGAACGGTTCCTCACCATCTCCGCGTAAATACCGCCGTCCGCCGCATTGTTAATGTCCTCATAAAACAGGCCGTACAGGGTTTTGCTGATATCAAGCACCGGCTTGTCCTTATGGATGGTCAGGGTGTACGGTGCAATCTCCCGCGGCATGACCGTAAAGGTAAACTGCTTTTTCACGCAAGCGTCGGATGGCAGGGAAATTTCCTTTTGCAGGCGGAGCTTTGCCGTCAGTGTCACGACCGCAGGTTCCTTCACCTGCCCGACCTTCCCGTTCCCGTCAAAAAGCTCCGGCCTGTCCGACTCCCACTCCACGCGTACCCTGCCGCAAAGCAGACTTGCCGGCAGCTCGATATCCTCCGTGATCACCTGCTGGCGGATTGCCAGATATCTCTCCGCCGCCGGGACTAAAATCTGCTCGTCTGTCAGCGTCTCGCACATCATATCCACGATTTCGTCCGCGCCGAGCACCCCTTTAAAAATGCAGAAATCCGCGATTGCTCCCGAAAAATCGCCGTCCGCCGCAAACTGTGACCTGCCGATGTAATTGCAGCTGTAATTCTCCGGATCCGCAAAGGTCGCAAACCACTCGCGCAGACGCTTGTATGTACCGCTCGCAGTCTGGCTGATCTGCCCGTTTGCCGCCGCCTCACCATTGACATAAATACATGGTCCGGCATTTCCGAGCGTCCCATTCTTCGTCCCGCTCACGCTCATCGCCACATGCACCCACTCACCAAGCGGGTAGGTGAACACCGGATCCGCGAACAGATCCCCGTCCTTAAAACAAACGCCCCGGAAATTCCTTGTCAGGAACAGATAGGGTCCACGGTCACCTTTGCCGAAATCAAACACGCGCTCCCACACATTGGTTCCCTGGGCAAAGTTTACCCACGCCGTCACCGTGATCCCTGTCTCGTCGTTTACCCCGTCAAAAATCCCGTTTGGCAGTTCGAAATAAGATGTGCCGTTCTCCCCGCCGGAAAATACCGCCGCCCTGCGTCCCGCAACAATCCCGATGTGCGGCGGCCTGCTGCCGCACGCTTTCGCCGTAAATCCCCTCCCGCCCGCGTCCGCACCCGGATTTTTCTCGTCATCAAAGCGGTACTGCGCGATCAAACTCTCTATCATGATAACTCTCCTCCTTTTATGCAGTTCCTTGTCCCGATCCCTTGTTGTTGCATTTCTTAATTTTTTTATTTCATAAGTTTTTCCTGTTCGGTCTTCTTTTTCTTTTCATTTGTCTGTGGAAACCGGTTAAGATTTACGGACTGTCCGGTTTCTTGCAATCCCTTTCATCCCTCCGGCGGGTTTGATCCCCGCAGAACCCCTATACATCCTCACTCCGGATATCTTGTCATAATATAATTGCCCTCCCCCGGTAATTCATCGCGGCCAATCCTCCTGCCCCAATGGACTGAATTGTTGTAATTGCCCTCCGCGACGACCACCTCCGTATCCGTGACTTCCAGAACGATCACGGAATGGGTATCGTCATTGACCCTCAAAATATCGCCCACACGGATTTTCGAATAATCCGTATGCACCCGCACCGGAAGCGCGCCGAACGCCGCGTCGCTCATGGCAAAGGCAAATCCCGCGCAGCCTGCGCCGCCGCTGTAAACCCCGCCCTTCCAGAAATAAAAATTCTCATTCGTCCACGCCATGCCTTCCGGGTATTCGGACTGCATTGCCGAAATGGCGGCATAAACCTCCTGCTCCGTCGGGATTTGCTCTGTCTCCCCTGTCGGTTTTTCCCCAGTTTCCTGAACCGGCTTTTCCTTGCTTTCCTGTGCCGGCTTATCTTCTGTTAATTTTTCCGGTGTGCCCTCCGTCACCACCACATGGCAGGAATATTTCTTTTTTCCGACCTGCGCCGTGACGGTGCACTCCCCTGCCTTTATCCCGCGCACCTTACCTGTGCCGCTCACCCTTGCCACCGCGCGGTCGCTGCTCGACCACTTGACCGTCTGGGTTGTTCCGGAAAGCTTCAATTTATAGGTTTTACCTTCGACAACCGTGATGGAGGTTTTATTTAATTTCGGGGTTTCGACCGTGATTTTGCACGTGTACTTCTTACCGCCGCTTTTGGCCGTGACGGTCGCCGTACCTTTTTTCTTTGCCGTGACCTTTCCCGCGGTATTGACGGACGCAACCGATTTATCGGAGGAAGACCAGGTGGTCTTGGCGCTTGTGCCGGAGAGCTTTAGCTGCAGGGTCTGTCCTTTGATGAGAACCGCGGCAGTTTTGTTCAAGGCAGGGGTTTTATCTGGCGCAGGGGCGCTTTTTTCCGCGATCTCATGCCACATTGCCGAACCATTATTTTCCGGCATCCGCTCCGATGCCGCCTGCACCGTCCCCATGCTGCCGGACATGCCCGCACCCATGGTACTCCCTGCAATGAGGGCGGCTGCCATCCCGAAGATGCTGATCATCTTTTTTATGTTTTTCATGCTGTGATACCTCGCTTGGCATATTTTATATTATTGTATAATATTTTACATCATTCTTAAATGCGCGTCAATGGGAAGTGTGATTTTATATTATTTCTTTAGAAAACGACGGAAAACTAAAATTCACAATTTTTATGTAGATTCAAACACAACATCATGATATAATATTAGTAAAAACTAATGATTGAATGGAAGGAGGAAACTGTAATGAATACTGCACTCGACTTAGCCAAATACATTGTTACAAAATGTGTGAAAGAAAAACGTCCGATCAGTAATCTCCAGCTTCAGAAGATCCTTTATTATATTCAAAAGGCATTTTTAAAAAACGGAAATACTGCATTTTTTGATGATATCCAGGCATGGACGTTCGGCCCGGTTGTTCCAAATGTATACTATTATTTTTGTGCTTATGGGGCAATGCCAATCTCATTTTCCTTTGACAATATCTCGATAGAAAATTATGGAGATACCGAAATCATCAATCAAATTGTTGAAGAAAAAAGAGAATTGGATCCTTGGGAAATGGTAGCCGAAACGCATAAACGAGGCGGGGCATGGGAACAGATTTATCAGAATGGTGCCGGAAACCACAAGCTCATTCCTCGTGAATTGATCCGAACTGCGGGGTAATTTATGGATTTGAACAAAGAAAACCAACAGCGGGAGGAATTCCGCAATATCCTTGGACAAAATCTTGGACAGATCAGAAAGGGCTATCAGCAGAAAAGCTATGCGAATCGTGGTGAACCCATTGATGTGAGCGATTCCATCAAAAAACTATATGACCATGTAAGCCTTGATATTGCAAGAATGTCATGTTCCGATGCCGATGAATTAAAAATCTCCGGTGAAGAAGCCATTCAAAATATAAAAAACAAGGTCAACATCGTATCGGAAAACATTAAGCATATAGAGGAAAGTCAAAAGAACATAGGACAAGATCAAAAAATCATCGAGGAAGCACAGAAGAACATCGCACAGAATCAGAAAGACATGGAGAATAAAATAAACGACCAACAAAAGGAATATATTACCATATTAGGAATCTTCGCTTCCGTTGTACTTGCATTTACAGCGGGAATCGCATTTTCAACTTCAGTCCTCAACAATATAGCACAATCCAGCATATATAGAACCATACTCATTACATTAATGATCGGATTAGTGCTTGCCAATATTCTTTTTGGTCTATTTTTTTATATTAATAAAATTGTGAACAAAGAAACAAAAATATACCCCCTGCTCCTGTCAAATATCATTTTCGTACTCCTAATCATGTTCACAATACTCGCATGGAATTGTGGTTTGGTGGAAGGTCGGAATGAACGTATCCATAATGTATTATCAGAACAGCCGCAAAAATAAGCTTCATCCATCCCCCAAAAAACCAACAAAAACACCGCTGCAAGGGCTTCCATCCCCCACAGCGGTGTTTCCATCCTTACTTTAACTCCGGCAGCTTCCTCGAACAAGCCACCGCCAGCGCACCGGGCCCGATATGGCAGGACACACTCAAGGACAGCGGGCTCATCACGATCTCATAGCCCGGGAACAATGCCTGCACCTCCGCCTTAAACGCGTTCGCCGCCTCAAGGTCGTAGGTGTACGCCACTTCCAGATAAACCGGCTGTTCACTTCCGTCCGCAAAGCGCGTCTCAATGTCGCGCTTCATCGCCTCCAACATCGCGCGCTTCCCCTGCTTGACGTTGCGCGCCTTGGTAAACGCATCCAATTTTTCACCTTGGATCTGCAGTACCGGCTTCAGGTTCAGAATCGTGCCGAGCGCCGCGGCCGCGGGGGTGATGCGTCCACCCTTTTTCAGGTATTTTAAAGTATCAAGCATAATATAGATACTTGACTCCATCTTGTCCCGCTCCAAAATCTCGCGGATCTGCACCGCCGTACATCCCTGTCTCACAAGCTCGATCGCATCCAGCACCGACTGGCGCTGCGTCACGGAAATGCGCTGGTTGTTGACTACCTGCACCTTGCCGTCGAAATCCTCCGCAAGCATGATGGCGGTCTCGCACGAGCCGCTTAAACCGCTTGACATCGGAATGTGCACCACCGTATCATATTCTTTCAGAAGTCCCTTCCAAAGATCAATGACATCGCCCGCCACCGGCTGCGATGTGGAAATATCCGCCCCCGCCTTAAGGCGCTGATAAAATTCTTCCTGCGTCAGGCTGATATCCTCATAGTAAGTTTCCCCGTCAATCATAAACGGCATCGGCAGGACCAAAATCCCCAGTTCCCTGCCCTCTTTTTGTGTAATACCACTGTTACTGTCCGTTACTACCGCAACTCGTTCCATCTCAATCCCCATTCTGTTCGATTTTCCGGCATGTCCACGATGTACACGCCCACCACCGGCTTTGCCGCGCATACTGCCATGCAGCGATTACCGTTCATAAACGAAACCCCGCCTTGCAGGGATTTCCATTAAATCCTACCTGCCTATCGTATAACGAAATTCAAATTTCGTCAAGGGGATATACGGAATTTCTGAAAATCCAGAAACAGCCGTCAATAAACCGGGTGCCGTCCAGCATTGCACACGACACCCAGTTTATTACCCAAATTATTATATTACTCCGCCACCTCGACCGAACATACCTTATAACAATCCTTATTGTAGTATAGGACAAAATATGTCTTTGTCCCGACTGCCAGCTTCTTCGGCACTTTTACAATGATGCTCTTTTTATCACGGCTCAGCGATGCCTTGATCTTTGCGGCATCCCCTGCCGGTCTGGTGACCTTCAGCCTTCCCTTCTCGTCGATGTGGATTCCCTCTTCCCCCGTAACCGCAAGAACCTTCGGTTTATCCGTCGTGGCAAGGGATGGATCAACCGGCTGCGCGTCAAAATTAAGTGTCAGGCTCTGCGCCTGTGTCTCCGAATATTTCGCCAGAAACGCATCCTCCCCCTCTGTCTCCAATCCTGTTCCCGCAGTAAATTCGATGCTTTCCATCGGGTTCGTGATCGTTATGCTGACCGAAGCTTTCTTATTATTTTCATTGCAGACAAAATTCACCCTCACATTCAGGGTTTTGCCTGCCTTTGCGGTATCAAGTGCAACCGGCGTGATGTTAAAACCATACTTTGAACCTGCGACCGGAGTAACATCCACATAATTCTCACCATTCTTACTGTATGTTACCGAATAACTTCCTCCCTCCGCAATCTCCGTGCCCTTTGATGCCAGAAGCGGCTCCAGGTACACCTGTACACTCTCGCCGATTGAAAGCGTCTGTTTCTTCACCGGTTCCCTGCCTTCCGCGCTATAGTCCCCGTCATTCACGAGAAGCTTCGACGGCGCGGCAGTAACCGTAATTTTCGCGTACGCCACGGAATGTGCATTCCCGGTATCGATCACCCACAGATATACCTCCCCCGGAACCTTCTGCGCAGTAACCTTGATAAGCCCCGTCTTTGCGTTGACCGTCGCCTTAGCGGTCTTTGCCGCCTCCTTGTCCACGATCTTCCCCTTGACAAGCTCCGGTTCCTCTGACGAAAGTGTAATACCCGCCACAAGCTTACCGTTTTTCGTTTTCGTCCTGCCTTTCGAATCGGTTGTTGTGATCTTGGAAGCTTTGATATCGGTATAGAGGCTGCGCACCTTGTAATTATACTTTGTTTCTTTAGAGGAACCAACATTCCCGCCGTTGACCCAAACCGTAAAATCTTTTTCCTCCGGCGTAACCGTAAAGGCAGCATCCAGATAAATATTCTCGTACTCCGCTGTGCCGATCACGGTCACCGTACAAGTTTTGCTCACGCCCCCTGCAGCCGCGGTTGCCGTAATGACAGCCGTCCCGTTCCTCTTCCCGGTGATGACTGCGCTTCTGCCGTCCTGCCCCGGAGTGACCAGTACACAATTGCTTGAGGAGGACCAGCGCACCACATCATCACATGTGCCCCCGGCTGCCGTCAAAACCGCGGTCAAAGCTGCCGTTTTGGATTGGTCACGGTCAATCTCCAACACGGTTTCGCTGAGCGTAATACCCGTTGCAGGATTCTTTACCTTATACTGTGCCGCATCAATGATCACAACACCGTTCCCATCCGGGGCAGAAACATAATTATATACACCGCTTGCCGCCATGACATAAGAGAGCGTGGTTCTGCCGGCCAATGCATGGATATACTGCCCGGGCACCAAGCGGCCTGCCGTGCGAAGCTGTGTTTCTGCATCCGCTTTGCTGGATATCTTAGTAAAATCACAACTATATTTCGAATAAAAAGTATACTGATTTGAGTTGCTCATCACCGGAAGCTCGTACAGCCAATTACTTCCGACCGTAGTGCTTTTGTTTGCTTTATGGTCATAGTTAAATACGGAAGCCGGGATACAAAAATAAAGGTACAAAAGCCCATCCCCGGCAAAATCCGCACCCGCGTCATCCCAGGTGGCATCGATGAGAAGCCATTCGCCATTGATCTTAACCGCATTCCAGGCATGCCCTGCTCCGCCTGCCGTGCCGACGATATAAACACTCTCAATGCCCAGTGCCCTCAAAACCAGCTGCAATGTTTTTGCGTAACCCTCGCACACAACCGCATTTTTTCCGTTAAATACCCCCATAACAGAATGTGCCCACAAAGCATGCTCCGGCTGCCCTTTCGAGTTCCACGCATATTCCACATCCCGGATCAGCTTATCGTGGACGATGCGAACCTTCTCATATGTATCTGACGCATTTTTTGCCGCATCGACATACGCTTTCGTCCCGTCAATCAACGCCTGCTGATCCCTCTGCCTTGCTTCTTTTGTAAAATAGTCACGGTTCAATAAAACATAAAGGATACCGTCACTGCTATAGCGCAAACCCGAATAGAGCCAGAAATACTCCGGAAAATCGTTGCGTATACAGTAATATACCGCACATGCTTCCGAACTGCTGAGGCCAAAACTGCCAAAGTCAACCCCGCACAATGCCACTGTATCCTTCTCTTCGATGTAATCCGTCGTATTAAACTCATTCTGCCGGAAATTTAAGATCGCTGTCCAACAGGCATCGTAAAATCCCTTAAATTTTTCCGGAAGATGCTGGTAACCATACCGCTCCTTCGGCGCATCCAGTGCCGCGTCGCGTTCTGCCTGTTCAAGCGAAAATACCGAATGACTGCCGTAAATCGGTATATCGGCCGGTATTTCCTCTCCCGAAATCTCCCGTTCATCATAAATCATATCGCCCGTCGGGTACGACACCCCTTCCGGCAATGCCGGCTGGGCAGACATGGTTCCAAAACCCAGACCACCTGCCGCGCCAGAGCGTGATCCCATCCCTGGCATATCCGCGAAAGCTGCTGTTGTTTTGCCCGATAAAAGCAAGCATACTACAAGCAGTAACGTGCCCAGACGTTTCCATTTCCCGTTTCCACATACTTTATTCCCCGTATTCATCCCGTACTTTCCCCGCTTTCCTTAATTTCGTGGAACATCCCCTGTCCGTTCCAAACCACATAGTTGTAAAACAAACTGCAATCGTATTATACAATAAAAAGAGAGTATTCCCTATAGTATATCGGTATATTTCATCTTTTATCTTACCATTTTTGAAAATTTTGTCGATTTATCTTTCATTTTTTGGATTTATACACTTTATGCCTATACAGAATATGTTTTACGCGAATTTCCACCGCAAATTTAGCGTGTATAGAAAAGCATACGAAAACACCCTGCCCCCCTTGTTCCTAAACAAAGCAACAGGGGGCGCAGGGTGTTTCTGCCATCCGTTTATTCCGCCCGGAGCGCCTCAACCGCATCCTTTTTCGATGCCATCTTCGCCGGAATATGGCCGCCGATCACGGTAAGTACCGTACTGACGAGCACAAGGATCAAAGCGTGCGCCAGCTGCAGGTGCGACGCTCCCGTCAGGCCGGCAAAATTATTGATCACGCTGTTGATCGGAAACGTACACAACCACGCGATAAACACGCCGAGCAATCCGGAGAACACACCTAAGATCATTGTCTCCGCGTCAAATACGCGCGTTATGTCTTTCTTCCTCGCGCCGAGCGCTTTTAAGATACCGATCTCCTTCGTGCGCTCAATCACGCTGGTGTAGGTGATGATACAGATCATGATCATGCTGACCACGAGCGAAATGGCAGCAAACGCGACCAGCACAATGGTAATCCCGTCCATAATACCGCTTGTCATCTCCGACATTGTCCCGGCCAAATCGGTATAAGTTACCACATCGTCTTCCGCCCTGCCTTCATTGTAAGCGTCCAGGTAAGCGACCACCTCGTCCTTCGCCTCAAAACTGCTCGGGAACAGAAGCACCATGTACGGCGTTGCGCTCCCGCCAAGATAGGCGATAAAGCGGTCCTTCTCACCCTCGTTAAACTCCTGCATCGTCATGATATTCACATCCGACGCAAGCTGTGCTTTGACAATGTCCGACTCCTGCCCCGCCGCGATGATCCGTTTTGTCAGCGCGTCGCTGTACGCGATGCCCGCCGCGAGCATTGACATCGAAGTGCCCTGCTTCGCGCGCACAATACCGGAAATTTTGATGTCAAAACTCCTGTCGGAAACATACATTGCCTCGTAATCCGTTCCCGGCAGGAATGTGCCGTACTGGGTCGTCACATAGTAATCATTGTTGTCCACCACACGGAAAGACGTGCCGACGATATCCCCAAACGGTACTTCGGTCTGTCCTTCCGAGAGCGTAAAACCAAACTGTTCCAACAGGGATTTTTCCAGCTGGTTCCTCGTATTGACAACCAGTACCACATCCGTTTCCGCCGCCGGGTAACTTCCCGCCAAAAGCTCGTAATTCTTCTCCAGATAGCTCTCACCTTTCAGCGAATCCGGATAGCAGGAAAGCCCCATACTGCTCGTGGAGGTCATGCCCGCCATATCGCCCTGCATCATAGGGCTGGCGAAGCTGACCGGGATATAACCGTCCGCCGTCTTTTTGACCAGATTCATGTTCGCGATGCGCACATAGCCGATGCTTCCGCAGATATCCGGCGAAATGTTGTCGAGATATTCCGCAAATTCCCCCTCCAGCTTGTTGGTATGGGTTTTGATCGTCGTCGACGAATCCACAATCTGTACACCGTCCGTATCCGCGTACTCGCCCGTGCCGGTCACACGGTCATGCCAGATCTGGGATTCCTGCATGTATTCCTCCATATTAACTTCCTGCGTCGCCTGGCTGATAATGACCGGGAACTCCGCCATCGCCCCCGCCTGAAAATCATCAATCTCCGCCTGGAAACCGGTCGAAAGGCTTAATATGACGGCAATGCCGATAATACCGATGCTCGATGCAAATGCCGTCAAGAAAGTCCTTCCCTTCTTGGTATAAAGGTTGTTAAATGAAAGGTGCAGCGCCGTGCGCAGCTTCATGCTTGTCTTTTTTAAGCGGAACTGATCCGGCTTCGGGCGCTCCTCGTGCGGATGGCTGTCATCAATGATCCTGCCGTCCGAAAAGCGGATGATGCGGTCGGCATACTGCTCGGCGAGATCCGGGTTATGCGTTACCATGATCACCAGCTTATCCTTCGCGACCTCCTTGATCAGATCCATGATCTGGATGCTCGTCGTGCTGTCCAGCGCCCCCGTCGGCTCGTCGCACAGCAGGATCTCCGGGTCGTTCGCCAGCGCGCGCGCAATCGCCACACGCTGCATCTGCCCGCCGGAGAGCTGGTTCGGCTTTTTGTGCAGATGTTCCTTCAACCCGACCCGTTCCAGCGCCTCCAGCGCTTTGGCGTGCCTTTCCTGTGCCGGCACATTGGAGAGGGTCATGCCAAGTTCCACATTCGCCACGATGCTCAAATGTGAAATCAGGTTGTAACTCTGGAAGACAAAACCAATGGAATTGTTCCGGTACGCGTCCCACTCGCTGTCCTTAAAATCCCTTGTACTCTTGCCCTTGATCCGAAGGTCGCCCGAATCGTAATGGTCAAGCCCGCCGATGATATTCAGGCAGGTGGTCTTACCCGAACCGCTCGTGCCAAGAATCGCGACAAACTCCTTTTCGCGGAACGCCACGCAGACACCGTCGAGCGCTTTTGTCTCGATGTCGCCGACGCGGTAAGTCTTGCGGATATCCTTTAATTCTAACATACCAAGCCTCCAATATTTGCGTCATGATTTCCATGTATTAGAAATAAGATAAATCGAAACGGAGGAAAAATCAATAAAAAAAGTATGAAGATTTTCTTTATATTTTGCTTACAGATAAAACCTTCTCCAAAACTCCATTTCTGCTTTCGCCCGAACGTCTTACCCTTCCCTTACCGCCACCCGGCATTTTTTCCTGATACACGCGATCCCATTTCCTTTTTCTGAAGGTATAACCGCCCTCCAGCCGCACAGGCAGGTTCCTTAATAATTTAGTAAATCAGCTTCTCCAGCTCCTTCACCTGCTCCGTCTCACTTGAATTCGTGTGTTTGGCCTGCTTTGCATACAGATTAACCGCCGCCCTGGACTTCGCGATCGGCTGCATCGTTCCTGCCCCGGCAATGCATCCGCCCGGACATGCCATGCCCTCAAGCAGGTAACCGTCATACTTCCCTGCAACCGCCATTGCCAGCATTTTGCGGCAGTCCTGAAGACTCTCCGCATTCGCCACTTTCACTTCCCTCTCCGGGAAGCGGCTCTTTATCACATCCACCACCGACTGTGCTACGCCGCCGGAAACCGCGAAATTACGCCCGTCCGCCGACACATTATCCACGCCGTTCGGATCTTCCTCGGCGTTTTCCAGTTCCACATGTTTTGCGGCAAAAATCCCGGCAACCTCCTCGAACGTCAGCACGAAATCGACTTCACTGCGCACCGTGCGGCGCATGGCCTCCAGCTTCTTTGCCGCGCACGGTCCGATGAACACCACTTTCGCGTCCGGGTCGTGCTGCTTGATATAGCGGGCAGTCAGCGTCATCGGGGTCAGTGCCATCGAAATGCAGTTCGCGTGCTCCGGGTAAAGCTTCTTTGCCATCATCGACCATGCAGGGCAGCACGATGTCCCCATAAACGGGAGATGCTCCGGCACCTCACGCACAAAATCCTCCGCCTCCTGCGTCGCACACAGATCCGCGCCGAGTGCCACCTCGACCACATCGTGGAAGCCGAGCTGCTTCATGGCGGAACGTAGTTTGCCCGGTGTGACCCTTGGCCCGAACTGCCCGACAAAAGCGGGTGCTACCGCGGCATAGACGCGTTCGCCTGACTGAATGGCGCGTATGGTCTGGAAAATCTGGGATTTGTCCGCAATCGCGCCGAACGGACAATTCACAAGACACTGTCCGCAGGAAACACATTTCTCATAATCAATATCCGCCCTGCCGTTCTCATCAGAATGGATCGCGCCCATCCCGCATGCCGCCGCGCACGGGCGCTCCTGCACAATGACCGCATTGTACGCGCAGGCGGAAGCACAGCGCCCGCATTTGATGCATTTATCCTGATTGATCTGCGAACGCCCTAGTTTATAGTCAAGCGTCACCGCCTCCTTCGGGCAGACCTCCACACAAGGGTGCGCAAGACAACCCTGGCAGCCCTCCGTCACGATCACACGCTTCTCCGGGCAGCTGTTGCAGGCAAATTTGATCACATTGATCAGCGGCGGGGTGTAATAAGTCTCCGGCCGGTCTGCCGCCTCAATATTTTCCGAAATCGGAGAATGCTCCGCCGCCGAGCGGTTTGGCAGCCCCATTGCCAGACGCAGGCGCTCCCCGACGATCGCGCGCTCCAAAAAAATATCTTTGCCGAAATTTGCGACTTCACCCGGCATGATCTTATATGGCAATTCATCAATGCGTCTATCCACCGGCCATTCGGTATGATAAGCCATTCTTGCAACCTCCCGGAATATCTGGTGGCGGATTTCCTGGATCCTTGTCTCGATTCCCCGCATAAAAGCCTCCGTTCCTGCTATTGTCATTTTATTTATAGCAAATAAATACTTTGTCAACAAAAAAACAATCCATCAAATTTAAGATAACATAAATCCGTCCGCCTGTAAAGGAAAATAAGTTGGAAAGCTTCCTGCGTTTTGGAGGTACTGCGCTTAATCCTTTTTATTTATTTTTTCATCATACTGCTGCAAAAGTTTCTTTGTACTGCGAACGGAATCCCCAATCATCTGCATCTGGACTTCCGTACAATCCATGAGCACCTCATTCACCTCTTTTAAGACCATGCTGTGCACCTTCCCCTTCGAAGTGATCTGTTCAAAAAGCAGCATATCTGCTGTTATATCCAATGAATTTATCAGACTGACCAAAACCGGCATACTGAATTTCGTTTTGCCATTTTCGATATTGCTCATATGGGGAACCGAGATGTTGAGCAATTCCGCAAGCTTTTCTTGGGTCAGCCCGCGTTCTTTGCGGAATTTTTTCACCCTTTTCCCAATTGCTACGTAATTTATTTCCATCGGCTTCACCTCCAATAAATTAATTTTATTGGATATCACCCGGAAACAAAATAAAGCTTTGTTATTAGTTCGGGGAAATTTATTAAAGTGTAGCAAAAGTATTTGGTTCGGAAATAAAATCTCGCAGAATATTTTATGTTACAGTTTAAAATATAGTGTAACAGTGCTATAATGTATGTATTATTTTGCCGATATAAAAAAATATAATTTAAGAATCTTTAATTTTTCACTTTGGTTTCAGGAAGCTCAGGATTCAAATCAAAAGTCTGTTTCCGGGTTTGTCGCCATTGACACACAGCACCTACTCCAAAAGCTACTAGGAGGGCATTTGCAGAATCCCGGGAGAAAGCTTTGTTTACCCTCATAATGAGGAAAATGCATCTGCAAAATATTGCGGTTGTTTACAGTATCTCTAAAACCAGTATTTTCAAGACTAATTTTTTTTTGGGGGGAACTATGAACCCGGCAATGAATGCCTGTCGGCACATTTTTTGCTTGCATTTTTTTTAAAGGTGTGTCATAATCATGGCATAGCTTCGTAAATATTACTGAATGATGAAACAAGGAGGAAACAGTAAGGAAGCCAATCTTTTATGTCGTTAGGAAGTCAGCACAAATGGAGGAAAAAAAGAATACGATCAATAAAGAAACATTTTTAGAGAAATATTCCTTGCAGAAATGTTTTTTCGACTCAAGATTAGAATGGGATGTTCTGGAAAGAATTTATCAGGACTATACGAGTTTACAAAAAATGAACGAGTTTGCGGAATGTTGCAAAAAGCTTGAGGATTTTTGCAGGGGACAACTGACGGGAGATGTTCCCGTTCATTCTATACGGTGCAGAGCCAAGGCACCGGAACATCTGATCGAGAAGATCATACGAAAAAGGGGCAAGGAACAAGCAAAAAAATACGACGGGATTAACGAGGAAAATTATACACAGATTGTCCGCGATTTGATCGGTCTTCGGATTTTGGTCATAAAAAAAGAAGATTGGGAGGCAGTCTTCGATGAACTCACGCGCATATTTCCCTATAAGGAAAACAAGGAATCCTCTGGAAGGACAGCCCCTGAAGTGGCAGAGATGCCATATATGGCAGAGATTCCTGTCGCATACATCCGGTATGGCGACCGGGATATTTATAAAGACAAGATAAAGAAAGAGTATTCCAATAAGGGATACCGTTCGCAGCACTATGTAATCAAATATGGCGGATTTTACTGTGAGATTCAGGTGAGGACATTGGCAGAAGAAGTCTTTGGCGAATTTGACCACCTGGTTAAATATCCATACCGCAATGACAATAATTTTCTATTGCGTTATACCAATACCTTATCCAAACTCACCGACTCCATCGACGAGATGATGTCAACATGTTTTCAGATTAATGAGGACGGTTGGGAACAATGTGCTAAATATTTTCCGGCGGATGAATATTCGGATTGGAAACAAACTGCCCAAAGTGTAGACCAGGAAAAAACCAAAACGAAGGATGGAATAATATGTAAGCCTCCAAGCGGGGATTCCATTAACATCCGTGATTATTGCAATGAGATATTGCTAAGAAAGGGAAACTAAAATGGAAAAATCATTAAATAGTGCCAGTATAGGGATTGAAAGATTGATGAAGGAAATACGGGAGGGAGAATACCAAAAGGATATATTGCCAAACTCTGCCCTTGGTTTTACGCGCGAACAACAGGCACAGTATTTTTCAAATTTAAGGAAGAATCTTCAATCCGAAATGGCAGATATTGTGATCAATGACCTTCAGAGCTTAGGGGAGATGGAACTGCTTAAAAAATGGGGGATTTGGAATCATGGCTGAAAGGCAGGATTATCGAGAATTGATTCAGAATCATGATGAAGAGGAGTTAAAACAACGTTTTATCGAGCTGAAAAAAACAGCTGATGATTTTATTGAGCAATCTCACTTCCAGGAAACGGTCTTCTGCAACGAACGGATCTTGATGCAGGTCATTCTGGATTATTATTCTGATATTGACCGTTTAAAGGCTTTTCATGGCATTGAGAGGGTAAGGACGGAAAAGATATTTGCATATACAATCGCATGGATCGTGAAAAGAAAACCTTTGCAATATAATTCTAATTCCTATGACGAAAAAGATATTTTCGTGAATGAAAGATTTGCGGCTTATCTCATGTTGAGTGAATGCCTGTGTTGCGGGGAGGAAAATGTCAGCTTGGAGCATAAAGACAAACTGAAGGAGTATGTTGATTTGTTGTTTTACTATTTCAAATACCGTGAATGCAACCCACAAGTGGTCGAGCTTGCGATTGCGTCATTTAAGATGGGGACTTTGGTATTGAAAAAATAAGCATTCAACAATGCGGTTAACCTGAAGATATTTATGGAAGCCATAGACCGGAAAGGGCGGGCTATCTTGGAAAACAAAATTTGCAAAATGTAGAATACCGCCAGTTTCCGGATCCGCTATAATGCTGGCAGCCAAACGTAATCAGAACATAGTCCAACATAAAAATCCCTGTGGATGCCACCGCAGGGATTTTTGTCACTTCAGAACCGTTGTCACGGCCAATACCGCCTCACCGTTTGCAGAGGTAGTCGATCTCTCAGTTCTCAAATTTTCTCGGATGAACCTTCCCCATGACATCCCCGTCCCCCTAATCCCTCCGCCGGATAATGCTGCACCTTATCCAGATTATGCCTCATGTACAATGCCCCAAGTTCCGATTGTATAATTGAAATGTAATATGGTACAACTTCGTAAGCTAATATCCTCCGGAATTCATTTTCCTGCTCTTTGCTTGAACCTAGCGGGATAAAATTTACACCGTATGTCGAGATCAGGAGAATCGCCTCCACCAGAGCTTCCTTGTTGTTGCAAAATGTTATCGGCATCGCATAAAAAGATCCTCTGCTGTCAAAAAGACCATCCCTTCTTCCGGGCTTATATATGTTGCTCTCCGATTTGTCATTGCAAAATACAGGCGCTTTCTCTTTATGGCACATAACATAATGGTATAGTGTACTGGAATCTCTCACAAACTCATTCAAATCCGTCATATCACTTATTCCCGACCTGCCGGCCAACCACTTCCACTCCCTTTCGGAGCAATATTTATATATAAGAGAAACATCCACATAGCTGCTTTCTTCCTGAATTATTTTTGCTATTGTGATCTTTAGATTTTCACATGTTTCTTGCAAATAATTATGTACTCCATAAATATAGGGCCATTCTTTATCCACAACTTTAAGTTCGTATGTATTTTTGCGGTAATTATCAGCTTTACGGTCTATTAACCGTACAATTTGGGTTAAAATGGTTTTTGCACGTGCATTCCGTTCCGTGTTCTTAAGCTTTTGTTCATTTTCACATTCCTCTTTGTATTGATGGTACTCTCTATAGGCAAAAAATATTAAAAGTATTATAAACAAAGTAAACATAAGGTTCGTTCTAAAAGGATGTTCATTCTTCTGTGTGATCGTTTGGATGAGGGGGATGCACATTATTGTTAATACATTGAAAAAACCATTAAATATGTGATTTCTTATTTTTTTATTTCTTTGCAATTTTTCCTGTTCTTCCATAGCATTTTACTTAGATTCTTTTTGCAGAAAGCATCTTACTCCTTGTAGAATGTATTTCGGTTGTTCAAGGGATACCTATAAACCCTTAGAGCTAATTTTTTACATCTCTGTTCTGAAAGGATAAAATAGTTTTATCAGATTGAGGGGATGATCGTTTGCTCCTTCCGGATTTTTCATTTGGCCTATAGCATAAAACGATTTGTTTGATTTAAAAATAAAGAATTATCATCTGATCTACCGAAAATACTACAGAAGGACTTTTACGCCCCATAATGTTGCGCAAAAGTCCTTCTGCGATTCACTTAAACATAAGCGATATTTTGGTGATTCGTATCAAGTTAGCTATTACTGTCCACCGCCCTGACTAGCTGCTGCTTTTACCTCGAATGTTGCTGACCCTGTTGCGGAATCATCGACCATCGATGTAGCCGTCACCGTATACGAGCCTGCTGCTGTATCTGCACCAATCACAATTTCGCCAGACTCATTGACAGTTAAGCCACCCGTCACACTATAGGTTACCTTTTTGTCATCATCCGTTGCACCTGCTGTCGCATCCACCGTACATTTTACAGTTACTTTTGCGCTCGCAGCTGCCGTAATCTCCGCAGGACTTACCTCCACCTTAATCGAGTTGATCTTGTACCATACTACATCAACCTTGTTCGATGTCTCTAAGGTCTGGCTTGCCTTGTTCCCCATACCCTTGACAAAAAGCTTGCCATCGGTATCTCTCGTCATGTTGATCGCTTTTTTCGCACCTGCCTTTACAGTCGTCCACTTGGTATCATCAAGGCTGAATGCGAAATCTCCGCCCTTTGCCTCCAGATCATAGCCCTTGTCCGTCTTTGTGAGGGTCGCATAAATCTTTCCCTCTTCGATCGTGACAGTCGTGGTCTTCTTATCATCACTTACCGTAGGCTCGGCAAGCTCCGCCGTTCCCGGAATCGGTACGATCGCATGGACAGAATCTGCTTTCTTACCATCAGCAGGAGTGAAAACTACAATACTAAAGCCTGCCTTCAACACAGCAGCATCTGCTTCCCCGCTATCAGCATCAACAACACCACAATTCTTCAGAATCTGCGCCGGCGAAAGAGCTTCCCCTTTCTCTGCCGCTACTTTAAAGTCAGTAAGAGTATAATCTGCCTTGATAACAGCATACTTAACCTTCTTTGGCAGCTTAACGGTATTCTTTACATAGTCGATCGCTACCTTCGGAGCCTTCGGCGCTGCCGGAACCTTCACCTTTACTTCCGGGCTGATCGCACCTGCCGGATCTTTTTCTGTTGCATCAGCTGTCCCAACTGCGTTTTTACGTACGACAAGCGTTGTACCGGCAATCTCTGCCACGCTCTTTGCATCTTTAAAGTCAATCAGAGAGGTAAACTCAGAACCGTAAAGCGTGCGGTACTCGAATTTTTTAATCTCATCCTCTGTTTTAGCCGCTACCTTATCGATCACAAACGCTTTGTAGTACTCATCCACTTTTACACCCGGGGTATATTTCATGGAAAATTTCTTCATCTGTGGATAAACAGTCACGATTTCTGTCTTATCCGTCACAGCTTCGTTATCCCCATGTACGCGGAGATATACTGGTGCCTTCGTGATCTTCAGGAAGGAAAGGTCAATCACAACGTCAGTACCTGCCGTAACCGGGTAAGTATACCTAGCACTCTCTTTCGAGTCCGCCTTATTCTCTTTTAAGACTTCAAGGATGACATAGGCACTTGCTGCGCTCTCCGGACTCTCTATCACGCCAACAAAGTCCCTATAATCAACGGTGAGCTTGTAAGCAGATGCTGCCGGGGTAGTTGTTGAACTCCCATCATCACCAGTTGTCTCTGCATAAACATTAACTTCCGGGGCAGCCGCAGCCACAACAC
>ERZ808040.560-NODE-560-length-30977-cov-7.788091_pt1 | contig 30977 bp, 27 predicted proteins | sample MGYA00380191_ERZ808040 | MGnify/ENA primary metagenome ERZ808040 (study PRJEB31490, sample SAMN06133395) | mouse gut metagenome | isolation source: J6 | host: mice | place: China: Chengdu | collected 2015-05 ...
TGCGCCATGCGGGACATCCCCATCTTCACCTTCATCAACAAGATGGACCGGGAGGCCCGGGACCCCTTCGAGCTGTGCCAGGAGCTGGAGCACGAGCTGGGCATCGACACCTACGCCGTCAACTGGCCCATCGGCTGCGGCAAGGCGTTCCAGGGCGTCTACGACCGGGAGCGCCGCCGTATCATCCACTTCACCTCCAACGGTGGCTCCAGGGCGGCCACCGCCACCGAGGTGTCCCTGGACGACCCCGAGCTGGCCGGCCTCATCGGGCAGAGCTACCGGGACCAGCTCAACGACGAGATCGAGCTGCTGGACGGCGCCTCCTGCGCGTTCGACATGGACCGGGTGCGCCACGGCCAGCTCTCCCCGGTGTTTTTCGGCTCCGCCCTGACCAACTTCGGCGTGGAGCCCTTCCTGGAGGACTTTCTGCGCATGACCACCGCGCCCCTGCCCCGCGCCGCCGGGGAGGAGCTCATCGATTCCTTCGACGACGGCTTTTCCGCCTTCGTGTTCAAGATCCAGGCCAACATGAACAAGGCCCACCGGGACCGCATCGCCTTCATGCGGGTGGTGTCCGGCCGGTTCGACGCGGACCAGGAGGTCTATCACGTCCAGGGCGGCAGGAAGATCAAGCTGTCCCGGCCCCAGCAGCTCATGGCCGCCGAGCGGGAGATCATCGAGGAGGCCTACGCCGGGGACATCATCGGCGTGTTCGACCCGGGCATCTTCTCCATCGGGGACACCCTGTGCACCGCCGCCCACAAGTTCCAGTTCGACCCCATTCCCACCTTCGCCCCGGAGCACTTCCGGCGGGTGCGGCCCCTGGACACCATGAAGCGCAAGCAGTTCCTCAAAGGGATGGAGCAGATCGCCCAGGAGGGCGCCATCCAGATCTTCAAGACCCCGTACTCCGGTATGGAGGAGGTCATCGTGGGCGTGGTGGGTACCCTGCAGTTCGACGTGCTGGAGTACCGGCTGAAAAACGAGTACGGCGTGGACCTGTACGCCGAGGGCCTGCCTTACGAGTATCTGCGCTGGCTCCACCACGAGGGGGACGAGCCCCTTCGGGCGGAGGATCTGACCCTCCCCGGCGACGCCATGCTGGTGGAGGACTACCGGCAGAACCAGCTGCTGCTGTTTGCCTCCCAGTGGTCCATCAGCTGGACGGCGGAGCGGAACAAGCAGATCACCCTGTCCGAGTTCGGCGGGGCGAAGTTTTAAGCGACATGCGGAACCCGCCGGAGAGCAGACGCTTTCCGGCGGGCGGCGCTTTTAAAGGATGGGGAAGTGCTGGAGATCGGGTATCTCTTTGAGCGGAAGCACTGGCGCCGGGGCTATGCCACAGAGGCCGCCCGGGGGTGCAGGCAATATGCCTTTGATGTGCTGAACGCGGATGAGGTGTGCTCCATCATCTGGGATACGAACGCAGCCTATCGCGGACAGCCTTCGGCCTGCCGCTTCGCACAGCCCGCCCGCAGCGCCTCCCGCCGCACCTCCGCCCGCTCCCACAGCAGGGCCAGCACCTGGTCCCCGCAGTCCGGAGGCAGGTCCAGCCCTTCGGCCTGCAGCTCCAGCCCGTTCAGTGACCCGCCCTCATACAGCTCCACGCACCGCCCCCAGCGGCCGCCCCCCAGGCCGAAGGCGGCGGTCACATCCGCCCCCGCCGCCAGGGGAGTCACCGGCAGGCCGAATTTTGCCTGGAGATACCGGGCGTAGTCCTCTCCGCCGGGGGCGTCGATGAGCAGGCCCCGCACCTGGGGGCACAGCCGTTCCGCCGCTCCCTCCAGCTCGGGGCACAGCCGGGGGGAGGACAGGGCCACCCGCCCCCGGCGGAGGGGTATGCCCTCCGCCTCCAGCGCCCCCAGGGCCAGCACGTCGGCGCACCCCCGCCAAAAGGGCAGGGGGTCCACCGGACACAGCAGCGTGAGCCGGTCCCCGTAGGGGAAGTCCGCCGCCAGCACCACCCGGCCCGCCCCCATCCGGGCCAGGGCGCGCTCCGCCCGGCGCAGCCGCCGCCTCAGCCGCCAGGGGGCCAGTCCCTCCGGCTGATACACCGCCGCCCGCAGCACCGCCAGCGGCCCCAGCCGTGCCTCCTCCACGCGGAAACGGCCCGTTTCCCGCCGGAGCACCAGCTGTCCCACCATATCCGTCACCTCAACAACACATATGCGCCGGACCGGCGCGGCATGACGGCGGGGCGGTTCTTGACAGAGAGGGGCACGTTGTCAAAACATTTAACAGGGCCCCGAAGAACGGCAAAGGAGCTTGTACATTTCCCCGGTTGTATTTCTCCCCCCTGTTTGATATAATTGCCCCAATCATATTGCAAATTTGAACACGAAACGGAGGGCTTTTCCATGTCCATCAAGGTCACCGCCACCAGCACCTGCGACCTGCCGCCCCAGCTGCTGGACCGCTATCAGATCACCATGGTTCCCCTGTACGTCTCTTTTGGGGGGAACACCTACCGGGACGGCGTGGAGACCGGCCCGGAGGATATCTTCCGCCATGTGGAGGGGGGCGGCCAGCTGCCCTCCACCGCCGCGGTGAATATCGCCGACTATCAGGAGCTGTTCGCCCGGCTGTCCCCCCAGTACGACGAGGTGATCCACATCACCATCGGCAGCGAATTTTCCAGCTGCTACCAGAATGCCCTGGTGGCGGCGGAGGACTTCGGCAACGTCCACGTGGTGGACTCCCGCAACCTCACCGTGGGGCAGGGCATCCTGGCCATCGCCGCCGCCGAGGCCGCGGAGCGGGGAATGGGCATTCAGGAGATCCTGTCCATGCTGGAGGGGATGGCCGGCCGGGTGGACACCACCTTTGTGGTGGACAAGCTGGACTATCTGGCCAAGGGCGGGCGGTGCTCGTCGGTGGTGGCGCTGGGGGCCAACCTGCTGAAGCTGAAGCCCTGCATCGTGCTGTCCGGCGGCAGGATGACCGTGGGCAAGAAGTACCGGGGCGCCTTCGACAAGGTGCTGCCGGACTACGTGGCGGACCAGCTGAACGGGAAGAATGTGGATTTAGACCGGGTGTTTGTGGTCCACACCCGGTGCAACCCGGAGATCCCCGAGGCTGTATGCGGCATGGTGCGGCAGTACGGCTTCCGGGAAGTGGTCACGGCCGTGGCCGGGTCCACCATCTCGTGCCATTGCGGGCCCAACACGCTGGGAGTCATTTTTCTGAGAAAGGGATAAAAAACAGCGCCCGGCTGGTCAGGCCGGGCGCCGGGGTAAAAATAGAGGCAGGGCTGTGACGGACGAGGCCGCAGCCCTGCCTGTGTTTTGCGGTCCCATAGCCGCGGCCCGCCGCGGACTCCGCCTTGTGCGCAAAGCCCCGCCTTCGTGGGGAGAGGAGCCGCAGCAGAATGGGCGGGCGGCGACTGAAAAAAGCCGCCGCAAGCGATATGACGCTTGCGGCGACGTGGCTTAATGTGGCAAAATCGCTTTTCCGGGCCTGATAAGCCGGGGCCCCCGCGCGAGCCCAGCGAAGCGGGTCGCGTGGGGAGAGGAGGAGCAGCGGAATGAGCGCACTCCGGCGTTTTTACAAAAAAACGCCGGAGCAAGCGATATGGAGCTTGCTCCGACGTGGTGCGCGAGGCGGGAGTCGAACCCGCACGCCCTTGCGAGCACTGGCACCTGAAGCCAGCGAGTCTACCAATTCCACCACTCGCGCATCCTGTATTTCTGAGCCCTTCCGCTCAGCACAGGCCTTATATTACCACAACGGTTTCTGGTTGTCAATAGTTTTTTTCGCGATTTTTCCCCGCGGGCGGACCCGCAGACGGGGGCCTCCGCCCCGCTGAAACGGGCCCGTTTTTGCCGCGGCCAGCCGCACGCCCGACGCGCTCTCCCTGCCCGTTCCGGCGGGGCGGACGCCGTATTTTATTCCTGAGCCAATATCCTGTATTGCAAACCGGGACAAACCTGTGTTATACTGTAAAATATGTTTACGCGGCGGGGAGAACGGCGCCTTCCGTCCATCCGGGCGCCGCGTGCCCAAAATCGCCTGGGCAGTGGCCCCGGCAGGAGAAAAGGAGAACATCTCATGAAAAAACGTTGGACCGCCGCCCTGCTGGCCCTGCTGCTGACGTTTGCCCTGCTTCCGCCCCCCGCCCGCGCCGCCGGGCCGAACCGCTCCGCGGGGGACAGCCTCACCGGGGTCAACCGGGCCGTGTATACGGCGCTGGAGGAGGCGGTCGCCCTGATCGCCTCCGGACAGAGAACCAGCACCTCCGTCCAGATTCCCGATCAGTCCGGCCTGTCCTGGACGATGGATGAGCTGGGCCTGTCCGGCGCCGGCAACGACGACGTGCTGAAGAAGCTGGATCAAAAGCTGGCTGAAACCCTGGACTTTGAGCGGGTCTACGTCTGCCTGTCTCTGGACCACCCCCTGGAGATGTTCTGGAAGAGCAATCAGTTCATGCTGGGCTATTCCTTCGTGCGCCGGGGAAACCAGGTGTCCGTGACGGACCTCACCGCCCAGCTCCAGGTGGCCCAGGACTGCCGGGGCGGCAGCGATATGAACGTCAGTCCCGACCGCATTGCCGCCGCCGCCCAGGCCGCCGAGCGCGCCCGGGCCATTGTGGAGAAATACCGGGACTGCTCCGACTATGAGAAGCTGGCCGGATATTGCCGGGAGATCTGCCAGATGGTCTCCTACAACCTGGACGCCCTGGCAAGCGGGACGCCCTACGGCGCCCCCTGGCAGATGATCAGCGTGTTTGACGGAGACCCGGGCACCAACGTGGTCTGTGAGGGCTACTCCAAGGCGTTCCAGTACCTGTGCGATCTCACCGACTTTGAGGGGGACGTGGTCTGCCGCACCATCAGCGGCGCCATGAACGGCAACCATATGTGGAACGTGGTCCAGATGGAGGACGGGAAAAACTATCTGGTGGACGTGACCAACTGCGACGAGCGGATGATCGGCGAGGACGGCGAGCTGTTCCTGTCCGGGGCGTCCTCCCAGGATGGGGGCCGGACCTGGACCGTCTCCAAAGGCTCGTGCCGCGCCGTCTACAAGTACTCGGACATGATGGAGGGGCTGTACGGCGGGGACTGGCTCCAGCTCAGCGCGGAGGACTATGTCCCGGGCGCGGACCCGGCGCCCGCCCCGTCCGGGGACCCGGCCCCCGCCGCTTTCACAGACGTGGACCCCGAGGCCTACTACGCCGGGGCGGTGGCCTGGGCGGTGGAGCAGGGCATTACCAACGGCACCACCGCCGCCACTTTCTCCCCCGACCGGGCGTGCACCGAGGCGGAGGTGCTCACCTTCCTGTGGCGGGCCGCCGGAAAGCCGGAGAGCAGCTATGGCCCTCAGGACGACAGCACAGCCTTCTGGAACAGCGCCCTCCACTGGTTCTATGACATCGGCCTGCTCCAGCAGAGCGAGGCGTTCGACTCCAGCCGGCTGTGCACCCGTGCCACGGCGGTCAACTCCATCTGGTGGGCCTTCCGCCGGCCCGAGCCCGAGGGGGCGGGCGGCTTCGGCGACGTACCCGGAGATTATGTCAAGCCCGTGGCCTGGGCGCTGGAGCAGGAGGTCACCCAAGGCACCTCGGACACCACCTTCTCCCCGGACAAGGCGTGCTCCCGGGCGGAGATCGTCACCTTCCTCTACCGGGCCTATCATTGAGGCTAACAGAGATCCCCGCCGCGAACGCGGCGGGGATCGTTCCGTTTTACACAGGCTCCTCCGGGCTCTGTGCCACGTCCAGGATGAGCCGGGCGCACCGCTCGATGCCCACCACGCTGGAGTCCAGCGACAGGTGGTAGTTCTGGCTCATGCCCCACTCCCGGTCGGCATAGTGGCGGTAATAGGCCCGGCGGCGTTTGTCCTTCTCCTCCAGCCGCTTCTCCGGGGCGGCGTCGGACTCGCCGTAAAGCCGCACCACCCGGTCCGCCCGGTAGGGAATGGGGGCGTGGATAAACACGTTGAGCACATCCGCCCGCTCCCGCAGGATATAGTCGGCGCACCGCCCCACAATGACACATGGCCCCTTTTCCGCCAGGTCCAGAATCACGCGGCACTGGATCACCCACAAAAAGTCGGCGGTGGACAGGCCGTTCATATGCTGGCGGCTGCTTCCGCCCCCGGCAAAGGCGTAGGACAGCAGGGACTGCCAGGGAGAGGCGTACTCCCCCTCGTGCTCGATGAACTTTTCATCGAAGCCGGTCTCCACCGCCACCTGCTTCACCAGCTCCTTGTCGTAGTAGGGCACGCCCAGCAGCTCGGCCACCCGGTGGCCCACCGAACGGCCGCCGGACCCAAACTCACGGCTGATGGTAATGATCTGTTTGCTCACAGGGACCCCTCCTTTTTGCAGTTGACTTCCAGCCAGATGATATCCTCCGGGGGCGTGCCGGCGCAGCACACCGCCGCCCGCCAGTTCGCCCCGGCATAGCTTTTGTGGGGGCAGGGGGGAGGCGTCTCCACCCTGCGCGGCGGATAGAGCGGCGCGTCCTCCCGCTTGCACCAGCTCTCCTTCAAGGTCCACAGGCGGAAAAACTCCTCCCAGGAGCCGTCAAACCGGGCCAGCTCCGCCCCGCTGAGCAGCCGGCGGGGCAGCTCCGGCCGCCTGGGACGGACCAGCTCCACGTCCACCCCCACCGGCCCGTCGGACAGGGCGCACAGCGCCAGCCCCCCGCTGTGGGACAGCGAAAACCAGTGCCCCTCCAGCCCCGGGAAAAAGGGCCGTCCCCGGGGGGAGCGCGCCACCGGAGGCAGCGCGGGCCATCCCCACCGGAGCGCGGCCGCCCGCTCCAGCAGCGGCCAGGCCAGCCTCCGGCCGTCCTCACCGGCGGCTCCGTAAATGGCCGTCATGATGTCCCTCCCTTTCTCTTTGTGTATATGATACAATATTGCCGCCCGAATTTCAAGTGGTTTGCACAAATATTCCATTTCCTGGGCCGGGTCCGGCGGAGAAATTTGACAATCCGCCGGTCCCGGGGTAAGATATGCAGGTCACCACCACAAAAATGAGGATGGGAGGACCACATCATGGAGATTCATCAGCTGGTGCAGGCGCAGCGCCGTTTTTTCCTCACCGGCGCCACGCTGCCCGTCCCGTTTCGGTTGGACATGCTCCGGCGCCTGCGGGACGCGGTGGACCGCAGGCAGGCGGATATCGCCGGGGCCCTGGCCTCCGACCTGGGCAAGAGCAGCTATGAGAGCTTTATGTGCGAGACGGGGCTGGTGCTGTCGGAGCTGAGCTACATGATCCGCCACACGGCCCGTCTGGCCGGGGAGCGCACCGTCCGCACCCCGCTGGCGCAGTTTGCCGCCCGCAGCTGTCAAAAGCCGTCCCCCTACGGCGTGACCCTCATCATGAGCCCCTGGAACTACCCGGTGCTGCTCACCCTGGACCCGCTGGCCGACGCCATCGCGGCGGGAAACACCGCCATTGTGAAGCCCAGCGCATACGCCCCCGCCACCAGCGCACTGCTGGCGGAGCTGATCGGAGGCTGTTTTCCGCCGGAATACGCGGCGGTGGTCACGGGAGGCCGGGACACCAACGCCGCCCTGCTGGACGAAGCCTATGACTTCATCTTCTTCACCGGCAGTCAGGCGGTGGGCAGAGAGGTGCTGCGCCGCGCCGCGGAGCACCTCACCCCGGCGGTGCTGGAGCTGGGCGGAAAAAGCCCCTGCATTGTGGATGAAACCGCCAGGCTTCCCCTGGCGGCCCGGCGCATCGTGTTCGGAAAGTACCTGAACTGCGGCCAGACCTGCGTGGCCCCGGACTATATCCTGTGCCACAGCGCGGTGAAAGACCGGCTGGTGAAGGAGCTGTGCCGGGAGGTACGGCGGCAGTACGGGGAGAATCCGCTGCAAAATCCGGCCTACGGCCGCATTGTCAACGAGAAGCACTTCCGGCGGCTGGTGGGCCTGCTGGACCGGGGCACGGCGGTGGCCGGCGGACAGTGGTCCCGGGAGACCCTTCAGATTGCCCCCACCATTCTGGACGGAGTTTCCGACAGCGACCCGGTGATGGGGGAGGAGATCTTCGGGCCCATCCTGCCCGTGCTCTCCTATGACCGCTTCCAGGACCTGTATGAGTACCTGGCCCCCCGGCCCACCCCGCTGGCCCTCTACCTCTTCTCGGAGGACCGGGCCAGGGTCCGGGAGGCCATGGCCCGGTTCCGCTTCGGCGGGGGCTGTGTCAACGATGTGGTCATCCACCTGGCCACCAGCGAGATGGGCTTCGGCGGCGTGGGGGACAGCGGCATGGGCGCCTACCACGGCAGGGAGGGCTTCCGGGCCTTTTCCCACAGCAAAAGCATTGTGGACAAAAAAACCTGGATGGATCTCCCCATGCGGTACCAGCCCTACCGGAGGGGGCTGTATGAAAAGCTGCTCCACCGGTTCCTGCGGTGACCCGGCTCCGGCCGGGACGGCCTCCCGCTTATTTTTATAAAAACGGTTGTGGAAAAACCGCCGGTATGGTATACTGCAATGGTTATATTGCGGCCTTTTTCCGATTTTATCCGCGGCCGGGGCCCGGCCGATCCAGACCCCGGGGCCGGACGCGGGCCGGCAGCCCGCAAAAACAAAGGAGTTGTGGAGACAAATGAAATTAGGAATCGGTGTACGCCGGTGATTCTTTCCTATCTTGATGCGGGCGGCCAAAATTTCGCAAACATACATATCTCAACGGTTTGACGATATTTGATGTTGATATATTTTGGTGCACCGTATCAGAGGCAAATACCAAAATGGCGTACAAATGGCGTAGACTTTTTGAGGGGAATCCTGATATAACACCAAGTACAGAAAGACCGTCCCATGTCCTGGCTGCTGGATATGGGACGGTCTTTTTGTAATTTATTTGAACGTCACCCGCACTGCCCCGGTTAGACAGCAAAGGGTGAACGGCGGGACTGTGTGACGGTTTCAGACAATCCCAAACAGATGTGCCTTTGTTTCCCCTTCAATATGATAAAAGGTTTTTCCCGGTTTTTTTAATTCTCAACCCCATGGGAACCGCCGTATATTGCCCGATATACGGCGGCTCCGCTTGCCTGGCATCATAATAGCACTCCTCGGGCAGATGGCCCTTTAAGTGGCTTTATCACGGGAATACACCCGTTTATGAATCCTCCACGCCTAACAGGATATTGACCGCCTGTTGTAGCTCCGGCTTTCGGCGGTAGGCTCGGAGAACTTTCCGCTCCTGTGTGCTCAATTCATCCTCGGACAGATGAACGTTTAGCAATTCGCTGGGCGATACCTCCAGCACCCGGCATATATCAGCGAGTATGTCAGCGTCCGGCCTGTTCAGCCCCTGCTCCCAATTTGATGCCCGACTGTTGCTGACACCTATCAATTCCGCAAATTGCTTCTGGCTCAGACCCCGCAGCTCACGATACTTGCGTATTCTGCTCCCCAGCTCATATTTCAAATCTCTCACCCGCCTCTCAAAGAACATTATACACAAATAATTTGAATAGTAAAGCCGGAAATCAAAACATCCTGTATTCCCAGCTTGATATTACAGATATTTTGTGCTATGATGTAGAGAAATCAAGAAAATCTTGAAAGGAGCGGGGATAAATTGAGGGTCTATGAAAAAGTTCGGGCCTATATTGACGACCACGGGATAAAGCAGGTGGCGGTAGCACAGAAATCAGGTATTTCCAAGGTGACGTTTAACGCCATCATGAATGGCAAGCGGACGCTGTACGCCGACGATCTCCGGGCCATCTGTCTGGCACTGAACGTCAGCCCGGAATTGTTTATTGATGTTACACAGGAGAAAATGAAATAGCGGCCACAGCGTGTCCCTTTTTTGTCGCACCGGGTGTTGTATTATAGACGCCGATATGATACCATGATGCAAGGGGTATATCAGATGTATGAAAGACAGTCAAAGAAGCTGCTGATTCTAAACATTTTAGATATTCTTCGCAAGTATACCGATGCAGACCACCGATTGAGCCAGAAAGAAATCCAGGAAATCCTTGAAACAGAGTACTCCATGACCGCCGAACGCAAATCCATCCGGCGTAACTTGATGGATTTGATTGATTTCGGATATGCGGTGGAGTACAGTGAATCGGTTCGGATGGTGCCGAATCCCAGGACGGGTCAGTTGGAAGAAAGCTGCATTCTTTCCGATTTTTATCTGGAGCGGGATTTTACCGACAGCGAATTGCGCCTGCTGATTGACAGTCTGCTCTTTTCCGCCCATGTGCCGCACACACAATGCAAAGAGCTTGTGGAAAAGCTGGAGGGGCTGTCCAATATCTATTTTCGTTCCCGTGTGCGGCATATTGCCAGAATGCCAGAGGACAGAGCGGGCAATAAGCAAATATTTTTAAATATAGAATTGTTGGACGAGGCCATCACAAAAAAGCGCAAAGTGACGTTCCACTATTTGGAATACGGAACGGACAAAAAATTACATTGTAAAATGAGGCCGGACGGGACGGTTCGGGAGTACCTGATTAGTCCCTATCAAATGGCGGCGAGAGAGGGGAAATATTATCTCATCTGCAACTACGATAAGTATAGCGACATTTCCAATTACCGCCTGGACCGCATAGCCGATATCACGATTCTGGACGAGCCGGTCAGGCCCTTTGAAAAGCTGGATTGGGCAGAGGGAAAAACGCTTGACCTCGCCGCGTATATGAAGGAACACCCCTATATGTACTCTGCGGAAAAGGTGCGTGTTAAGTTCCGGGTATGCCGCGCTATGGTCAGCGACGTGATTGATCTGTTCGGTTGTGAGGTTCAGTTTTCCGAGGAAGACGAAAGCGGTGTTACTGTGACCACAATCACCAACGAAAGAGCAATAGAACAGTTTGCGACAAATTTTGGCCCTGATGTGGTGGTTTTAGAACCGAAAAGTTTAAGAGAAAAGGTGAAACACCGTTTGGAAAGGAGTGTTGCCGCATACGAGCAGGTGCAAACGTGAACACGGATGAAACCAATACAATAGGAGGTAGTAGCATTATGCTAAGCACAGAGGAGCTTCAAAAAATAGTCGATTTTTTAGAAACTGAATTTGATTTGGAAAATGTTGAATTGCCGGATGAATACTACTATACGTGTCTGCCCTTGTGCCTTTTGGACGCAGTATTTTCAATTGGCGTGACATATTCTTCGACCCGCAATACGGTGCGGAGATATTGCGATAAATACGGAATTTCCTGCTATGACCGCACAAAACGGGAGTTGGACTTCCCCCATACAATCAGTGATTTAATCTGCAACATTGAAGCAGTGGGGGCCGCCGATTTTGCTGCAACTGTTTTGGAAAATGAACAAAGGACCTCAAGCCGGAACGGCATCCTCAAGGCACAGGCGGTATTGGATTGTGCAAAGGTATTCCAACAAAACGGAATTGAAAATTTACGAGATTTCAACAGCAAAATGAACACATCTATTGAGAATGAATTTTTAGCGGTAAAGGGGCAGTCCAGCGGCATTTCCTTGAAGTATTTGAAAATGCTGTGCGGGGACGAGGCCAATTTGAAGCCAGACCGCCATATTGTTAATTTCTTAAATGCCCGTTGTGGTATGCCCGTAAACAAAGATAATGCCGGAGCAGTTATGAAAACCATACTTGACGAACTCGCCAAACGGTATTCAAGCCTTACTATGCGTAAGCTGGATTTCGTAATTTGGCAATACCAAAGCAATTCTTGAAATAAAACAGTGGCGCCGCTGCTTCTATGCCCCTTTTTTGTCCCATCCATCCTGATAGAATCAATATCAGGCATAGGTGAGCGGCTATAAAAGCAAACATCTCTTTCCATTTATAATTGTTTAGTGCAGAAAACAGCCGCAATCGCCTACGGATTGCGGCTGTTTTATTCTAAAAAGTATAAACGAAACAGTTGACTTCTTTTCGTTTAGCCCTTATAATTATTTATGCAATAGGAGACATAGAAAATGTATAAACTGACTGGAAACGATGGAAAGCTGTTCTTTCGGACTGGCGAGCAAGAACAGTGCGTTGAGACACCGCCAGCGAATAAGCCGTTTTGTGCAGGTTCAGAGCATTCGCGGGGGTGATGAAATGTTTTTGCGTCATGGCAGTTATCTTTATGGCAGTTATAATGAGTACGATAAGTGGGATAACGATAATGACTATGCGATACAAAGAAGGCATGACCTGTTTGGCATAATTCATTTCAAGCATTCAAATACACCCACAGACGATGATGATTACCTTATTGAACCACAGCCAGCTCTTGAGTGGGTCCTTGGGTGCTACTACGATAGTATTTTTCGATTGGGAGATATATTCGTCCTAAGCGCACGTGGGAAAGTGGGGGCCATCCGGTGTGTTGACGATACAGTTGAATGGATTGTTCCGTGTGAGTATTATGCTGTCAAAAACTATTTGCGAGTCGTGATTTTTTTCAAGCAGGACGAACAGGTATGCTATTTCAAAAACAGCCATATGACTAAAACTTTCAGTGAAGTAAGTGTTGACGAGGGCTATAAGGACTATATTTTTGCCTGTGATCCAAGATATTATTACATTATTGACGCCAACACTGAAAACATTTTATGGATGTGCGAAAAAAATGACCCTCATTTAAGCCCTTATACTCTGTTTGGTTTAGAGCCCTGCCTCATTCCCATGGGCACAGTAATAAATGATGTTCCTATGTATTTTGATTGCGCAAACGGAATTTATATGGTTCCAACCGGAGAAAACAAACTGGATTATATATCAGATTTTTACGGTGAAATGGTACCGATTATTATTCAAGGCAGAAATGTCATAAATATTGTCGATAACTCAGAAAAAGTATATGCGGGCAATTATAAGGAATGTTTTCAGCGACCGCTTGATGAAAATAACGGATTTGACGAAGTAACTGTTGAAATTAAAGTTACGCTAAAAAGAGGGGCGCACACAGAAGAACACTTATACCCTATTCCTCACGGCACATTTGTTCCAGGCGATCTCTTAGACCACCTGGAATGGTAAATATAAAGGGGAAGGTACAGATATGATTTACGGTTACGCCCGGTGTTCCACGAGTGAGAAGGAACAGGATATTAACAGACAGATTCGTGAACTGAAACAGCAGGGAGCCAAGGATAAGACAATCTATCGTGAGTACGAGAGCGGCATGAAAACCGACCGGGCCGAGTTTGCCAAACTGCTTGACATTGTGCAGTCAGGTGATACCATCATGGCAACAGAGGTAAGCCGCATCACTCGAAGCACCAAGCAGCTTTGTGACATTATCGAGTTTGCCAAGGAGAAGCATATCAAGCTGGTGCTGGGCAGCTTCATTGTTGACTGCACGAGAGAGCTTGACCCCATGACCGAGGGTATGTTGAAAATGATGGGCGTGTTTTCCGAGTTAGAGCGCAACATGATAAGCCAGCGTGTCAAGAGCGGCATGGAGAATGCAAAGGCCAAAGGGAAATCTATCGGCAGACCGCCAGTTACCGCCGATGGGATTCCAAGCATATTTTACAAGCACTATCCAAAGTATCAGAAGGGGGAAATCAATAAAAAGGAATTTTCTCGGCTGTGCAATTTATCCTATCCGACAATTTATAAATACTTGCGCATTGTTGCAGAAACGTAAAACTTCGTTCTATATGCGCTTGAGATGCGAGGAATGAATCATGCCAAAAAAGGCCAAATTGCCACATTGCAGGCAAATCTTAACAACTAAATCAACAATACGCAGCCATTTGTGGGAAATCGAATATTCAGTTGACCGGGGACTTCTTTACTGTATTGCCAATGGTCCCAATGACCCAGAATACAAGGCTGTGCTTTATGCGACCTGTTCAAAGCTGTATTTTCTCAGCAATCTGGTCTATAAAAGCCAATATGGCATTGTAAAACTCCCCGTCAAGACCTACCAACAAGGATTGTTTATTGGTTATTTGGAAACAGTGGAGGAAGTTGCAGATATGCTTGGACGTATGTGCATTGACGAAAGCCGTGCCGCTTATGTTTACAAGTGTCTACAGCCTATGGAACTGCTTCTGTGCAATATGATAGGGTGTCTTTATGAACAGCCCTTTATATCTGAACTAGCGTATGCGGTGGACTATGTGATACACCGGGGCGGAGAAGTGGAAATGCCGACGTTTAACCGGCCCACCGATTTATTCCCTTCCAACTACAAAGATTTTTGTTATAACGAGGGCATCGCAAAAGATATTCAAAAGATGGAACTGGAATATTAAATCCAGTGATTTTCAGATGTAATTTGGGAGAAATCTGCATGAAAATTAAAATTTGTTCCAGAAAAGCAATCGAACGGCTTTTGCAAGTGCAATTCCCGGAACATACGGCAGTAATTAGCTTCTACAATCCGCCATACGCCCATGAAAATAACGCCGCTCGTTTTCCTGTGGATTACTTGGGAAAGGCAGACCGCATTTTTCAAATTGCTCTGGATGATTTTGAAATCGGTATGCCGGAAGCTGCCAACCTGGCAGAATTCATTGACACAGCTATCTCGGATGGACTGGATATAATCTGTCAATGCGAATCAGGCCAAAACAGAAGCGCAGGTTGTGCGGCGGCGATTTTGGAGCATTACAGCCACACGGGGCAAGTTGTCTTTGACAGCGACAAATACCGCCCGGATGAGATGGTATATTACAGTGTCTTGGGCGCTCTTGAAAAGCGAGGGACAGACCGTGCCAAAAAAGATTAGGATGCCGCACTCGGGGCAAACCCCAATAAAGAAAAACAACAATCCGAAAAAACGGAACACTATCAATGTGAAACAGCCGCTGAAACACTATGTTTCGGCGGCTGTTCTTTAACGTTCTTATATCAAATGCCTTTAAACTACTCCTTTTCATCTTTGACTACATCATAGGGTGGAATCCTCGGTAAGTTTTTAAAACGACTCAGAAGATGCCTTTCTGCGGTATCAACAATCACCTCTCCGTCCGGTATTTCAGCATAGGTATCTGCAACCATTTGGAATTTCTTATATTCTTCAAAAAAGCGTTTTATTTCTCGGCCTGAAATTTCAATGCCATTTTTTTCATCTATTATTTCTTTAAATGTAAAAACAACTTCGCCATCATCTACTCTTTTAATGTTCATTTTCAGCGTTTTGATGGCCTCAAACCAGGCCAATACGGGATTCCTTTCATAGACGCTTTGCGGCCCAAATCCACATAAGTAGTCAAGCGAAACATCAAGAGCTGCAGCCAGTTTTGCCGCAGATGTAATTTTCGGCTGTTTTTCCCCCTTTTCGTAATTGGAAATCATGGAAGATGAAGTTTCTGCCCTTTCCGCAAGTTCTGCTTGCGTTAAATTCTTTTCTACCCTCGTTTTTCCCAACCTAATTGAGAACTCAGATCTATTCTTCTGTGTATGAGAACCCATTTTATTCGCCATAGTTTATGTTCTTTCCTCTCTATAGTTTATATTTTATCCACTAATATTTGTATTACCTCAATTTTAACATACAATAGGGAATTATACAAGCTATAGAATCTAAAATTTGCTTTAAAAAATCAAAACTCTCGATAGTTGTTCTCGCTAAGAGAAGCATGTACAATATGCGTACACCGGAAATAAAATGCAAGAGAGGGGTGACTAAGACAAAGCCGCCTGGGTACTGGCATACCCAGGCGGCGGCAATCCGGCAACCCTCGCAAAACCAAAGCAGACTTGCCATCATTATTATATAACGAGCGGCAAGCAACTGCAAGTATTAACAAGGAGGAAACAATTTATATGACAATTGAATACTTACGGCGACTACCGCTTGCTGGAGGAAAGGGGGAGCAGCATGGAGCTGTCTGACTTTCTCTCTCACTTTGACAAGGTAGAACAACATGGGAAAAGGTATATGGCCCGCTGTCCCGCGCACGATGACCACAATCCAAGCCTATCTATTTCACTTTCGGAGGATCCCAGAAAGATTCTGATAAAATGCTTCGCTGGATGTGCGGATAAGGACATTCTTGATGCCGTTGGGCTAAAAATGTCGGATTTGTTTATCAATAAAACAGACAAACCGCCCGATGCAAAGAGCAAAACTCAATACTCCTACTACGATGCAGACGGCAAATTGTTATACACAAAAACCCGTGTGGATAAGGGAGATGGTACAAAATATTTCTATTTTCTACAGCCAGATGGTAGGAAAGACGTGAAAGGGGTGAAGCGAGTTCCATATAATCTCCCGGTTTTGCTCCAAGCCGATAAAGTGTACTTTGTTGAGGGCGAAAAATGCGCCGAGGCCGTTATCAAACAGGGCTGCGCAGCTACTACCCTCGACAGTGGGTCTAACTCAAGGTGGCTACCTGAGTATGCCAAATACTTTGAGGGCAAGCAGGTCACAATCATTCCCGATAACGATAAGCCAGGTATGAAGTACGCTCAGGAAATCGCTAAGAACATCCCTCACGCTGTTATCAAGCAATTGCCGGGGCTGGCTGAGAAAGAGGACGTTTTTGATTGGCTGGCAGCGGGGCACACAATGGCCGAGGTGGATGCCTTATCGGAAAGTAAGCCATCCGGCGAGGAAAAAAGCTCTGACATTCCAGAGGAAAAAAGTACCCAGGCTGAAACGCTGTTAAAGCTGTGCGGAAAAACCTCATTGAAAATTTTTCTGGATGAAACCAATGAGCTCTATGCCGCCGCCCCTGTCAGCGACCATACAGAAATCTTTTCTTTGGAAAGCCGGGACTTCTCTCTTTGGCTCCAAGACCTGTTTTACAGCAACGTCAAGCGGCCCATCCGGCAGGAATTCTTATCGCAGGTAATCAACACGCTCTCGGCTCAGGCCCGGTTTGGGAGTAAAGAGCGCATCCGGCTGTTCAATCGTGTCGCACTCTGCGGCAGCGATTTCTGGTATGACCTGTGCAACACAGACGGTCAGGCCGTCAAAGTGTCAGCTAACGGCTGGGAGGTCAGGAAGGACACGCCGATTCTGTTCCACCGCTACCGACACCAGAAGGAGCAGGTTTTGCCCCAGGGAAACGGCGATGTGTCCCGAATCTTCCGATATGTCAATGTCAAGGAGTTCCAGATGCTGTTCCTATGCTGGCTCATCACCTGCTTTGTCCCGGAAATCCCCCATCCGATGCCGATTATTTACGGCGAAAAGGGAGCGGCAAAGAGCACAGCCTGTGTTTTGCTGAAACGGCTCATTGACCCATCGGCCACAGATCACCTACCACTTCAAAATGATACCAGAACCCTGGTAGTCAATCTACAACAGCACTTTTTCCTCCCGTTCGATAATGTCTCTGTTATAAACGGAGAAACCAGCGATATGCTGTGCCGTGCAATCACAGGCGGCAGCGTCCAACAGAGGCGCCTATGCACTAACGCGGAAGATTATATTTTTACGTTCATGCGTTGCCTTGCGATAAATGGCGTCAGTAACGTGGCTAACCGTTCAGACCTGCTCGACCGCTCGCTTCTATTTGAGCTGGAGCGGGTATCGGAGGGGGAGCGTAAAGAGCTTGCGGAAGTCTACCGCGACTTTGAGGCAGACCGCCCCATCATCTTAGGAGGCATCTTCGACACCCTTTCAGCGGCTATGGCACGATTCCCCACTGTCAAATTGGACAAGCTTCCACGGATGGCGGACTTCTGCCGCTGGGGGTATGCGGTCGCCGAGGTGCTGGGAGGCCGTGGGGAGCAGTTCTTACGGGAGTATACCGCCAACTATGAACGTCAGAACATCGAAGCGATTGAAGCCGATTCCGTAGCGACATTGATTATTGCGCTTATGACGAACAGGGGACAATGGCGCGGACGTGTTTCTGACCTTCTCGTTCAATTGGTGAACATGGCGCAGGAGTATGGTGTTAACAGAAATTCCAAGAGCCTCCCATCCCAGCCAAATACACTGTCCCGACGGTTGAACGGGATAAAAAGCAACCTGGAAGCTGTTGGCATTACGTTTGCCAGGGAGTCAAAATCCGATGGGGCGTATATAACCTTGAAGAACGAAAATTTATCACCATTACCGTCATACCATGTGGATTCCACCCAAATCATGGGGTTAAAGCATGGCGATGCCCCTGGTGATGTTTCGGCCCCAGCAATATCACCACCACCTAATATCCCCATAAAACCCAAAGGAAATGGTGATGATGGCAGTAATGGCGATAATTCAGGTGATTCCGAGGAAGATGACATTGAATTTTAGAGGAGGTGATTGATATGGAAGAACTGATCCCCATTCCGCAGAAGGTAACGCTCACCATTCCAGAGGCGGCGGCGTACACCAACATCGGCATGACTAAAATCCATAGCCTGCTGCGGCAGCCTAACTGCCCGTTTGTTCTATATGTGGGTACCAAAAAGCTCGTGAAACGGAAAGAATTTGAGGACTTCATCAGCCGTCAGCTTGTAATTTAGCATTTCAACAGTTGCGGGGAAAGAGCCGATATGATATACTACGGTAGTTATATCAGGCTCTTTCCCCATCTTCATCAAAGAAAAGGGGTTTTTGAGCATGGGAAAAGACCTAAAAGGAAAAGAATGTGGAAAGGGGCTGTCTCAGCGAAAGGATAAGAAGTATTCGGCGAGGTACGTCACAAGATTGGGAAAGCGAATCGAAAAGTATTTTGACACCCTGCCGGAAGCCCGGAATTGGCTGGCTGACGCGAGGTATGAGGATATGCACAGCGGCCTCGGCCCCACGTCAACTATGACCGTTGATTCCTGGTTCAACTATTGGTTCGATAAGATCATCTGCGACCTGTCCCCAAACACCCGCCGGAACTATAAGGAGCGTTACGAGCGGAATATTCAGCCCGTGATCGGCAGAATGTGCATGGTAGATGTAAAGCCCATGCACTGCAAGATAATATTGAACCGGATGACGGCGGTATACGCCGGGTCAACCATCCGGCAGGCGTACATTGCCATGGGGACCATGTTACGGGCCGCTGTCATGAACGATGTCATCAGCAAGCACCCCATGGATGGCGTCCGCTATACGAAACCCGTCCGCGCCCCTGCTGACCACCGTGTGCTGACCGTAGAGGAACAGGCTAAATTTCTGGAAACGGCCCAATCGTCCCACAACTACCGGCAGTACGCCTTGATTCTGGAAACTGGGCTGCGGACCGGGGAATTGATTGGCCTGACCTGGGACGCTATCGACTGGGAGGCCCGGACGCTGACCGTGAACAAGACGTTGGAGTTCCGCCACAATCAGCACGTCTGGAGGGCCGGCCCGCCCAAGACCCAGACCAGCTATCGGACCATCCCGCTGACCAACCGGGCGTACAGCATCCTCTGGGAGATTTACAAGGAGCGGGAAACCCGGAAAATGTCAGAAGAATTGTCCCAGGTGCTGACCTACACAGACCGCCGGACGGGGAAAAGCTCTTCCCTCGTTATGCGTGATTTGGTGTTCATCAACTTCCGCACCGGGATGCCGAACAAGAACAGTTCCTATGACACGCACCTGTACAAGTTGTGCGAAGCCGCCGGGATTGCGCCCTTCTCCATGCACACCCTCCGTCACACCTACGCCACCCGGGCCATTGAGGGCGGTATGCAGCCGAAGGTCTTACAGAAGCTGCTGGGACATTCCAGCATACAGACCACCATGGATACCTACGTACATGTGACGGAGGAATCTTTGTCCAAAGCCGTGCGGCAGTTTGAAGCCAACCATACAAGCAGCATGGTTTCTACTTGAAATCGTCCCGCCCAAAGTGTAAAATGGCGTAGAAATGGCGTAGACGTTTCAGAAACCGTTGAAAACAAAGGAGTTGTGAGGATATATGAAATTAGGCATTGTGGGCCTTCCCAACGTAGGCAAATCCACCCTGTTCAACGCCATCACCAACGCCGGCGCGGAGAGCGCCAACTATCCCTTCTGTACCATCGACCCCAACGTGGGCACCGTAGCCGTGCCGGACAGCCGCCTGGACTGGCTCAGCGGCTTCTACCATCCGAAGAAAACCACCCCCGCCGTGGTGGAGTTCGTGGACATTGCCGGACTGGTGAAGGGGGCCTCCCGCGGGGAGGGGCTGGGCAACAAGTTCCTGGCCAATATCCGGGAGTGCGCCGCCATCGTCCACGTGGTGCGCTGCTTCGACGACGAAAACGTCATCCATGTGGAGGGCTCCACCGACCCGGTCCGGGATATGGATATCATCGACCTGGAGCTCATCATGGCCGACGTGGAGATGGCCGACCGCCACATCGACAAGGCCCGGAAGGCGGCCAAGGCGGATAAGAAGTTCAACCACGAGGCGGAGGTGTTCGAGGGCCTGCGGGACTGGCTCAACGACGGCAAATCCGCCCGCTCCTACCTCGGCCAGGTGGACGAGGAGGACGGGGCCCTGATCGCCACCAGCGAGCTGCTGTCCCTCAAGCCGGTCATTTACGCCGCCAACCTGGATGAGGACGGCTTCGCCGACCCCTCCGCGGTGCCCTACTACGGGCAGGTGGCGGAGCGGGCCGCCGCCGAAGGGGCCCAGGTGATCCCCGTCTGCGCCAAGCTGGAGGCGGAGATCGCCGAGCTGCCCGCCGAGGAAAAAACCATGTTCCTGGAGGATCTGGGCATTGCCGAGTCCGGCCTGGACCGGCTCATCCGCGCCAGCTACACCCTGCTGGGGCTCATCTCCTTCCTCACCAGCGGCGAGGACGAGTGCCGGGCCTGGACCATCACCCGGGGCACCAAGGCCCCCCAGGCGGCGGGAAAGATCCATACCGACTTCGAGCGGGGCTTCATTCGGGCGGAGACGGTGGCCTTTGAGGATCTGAAGGCCTGCGGCTCCATGGCCGCCGCCCGGGAGAAGGGCCTCATCCGCTCCGAGGGCAAAGACTACGTGGTGCAGGACGGGGATATTATCCTGTTCCGGTTTAATGTGTAGAGCCCATCCTGAAAGCGTTGAAACCGCCGGGGGCTGCCGTTCTGAAACGGCGGCCCCTTTCGGCGTTTTGGCTCCGTCTCCCGCATCCCGGCCCCAGGCGCGGGGCTGGCCACAAAATCTGCGGCACATTTCCGGCTCTATCTTGTCTATTCTGCCCAATCCGGGTCTGAGCGGACTCCAAACGGCCTTTGGAGCAAAAACAGAACCCCTGTGGAACCCTGCTTAATTTTGGGAAAAGGACAGTCCAGGTTGACATGGCAGGAAATAGCCGATATAATAAAAAAGCTGACTTCAGCATAGAAAGACTACAAAGCAGCGGCATGGGAGATGCGGGCCATCATGATACGACTGATCGACATTCACAAGGAGTATGACAACGGGACCAAGGCCCTGAAGGGGATCAACCTGCGCATTGAGGATGGCGAATTCGTATTTCTGGTGGGCCCTTCCGGTTCCGGCAAATCCACCATTGTCAAGCTGCTGACGGCGGAAATCACCGCCAGCCGGGGACGGGTCATTGTCAACGGCTACAACCTCAACAACATCCGCCGCTGGCAGATTCCCCACATGCGGCGCACTCTGGGCGTTATTTTCCAGGACTTCCGGCTCATCGACAAAAAGACGGTGCAGGGCAATCTGGAGTTTGCCATGCGCACCGTGGGGGCCAGCGGCCGGGAGATGCGCAAGCGCATTCCCTATGTGCTGGACCTGGTGGGGCTGGAGGACAAGGCGGACGCCTACCCCAACGAGATGAGCGGCGGCGAGCAGCAGCGGGTGGCCATCGCCCGGGCGCTGGTGAACAACCCGCGGATGATCATCGCCGACGAGCCCACCGGCAACCTGGACCCCCGCCGCTCCCTGGAGATCATGACGCTGCTGGAGCGGATCAACGCCATGGGCACCACCATGCTGGTGGTTACCCATGAGCGGGACCTGGTCAACCGTTTCTCCAAGCGGGTGGTGGCCATCAAGGACGGAGAGCTGATACGGGACGGTCAGGGAGGCTACTACAGAGCATGAGAAGATTCAACTTGGGCTATTTCATCAAGGAAGGTTTTTCCAGTATTTTTTCCCACGGGCTGATGTCCTTCGCCGCGGTGTGCATGATTGTGGCCTGCCTCATCATCATGGGGTCCTTCTCCCTGCTGGCCGTCAACGTGGACGGAATGCTCAGCCAGCTGGAGGAGGAGAACGAGTTTCTGGCCTACATCGACGAGAGCCTCACCCCGGACCAGGTCCGCACCCTCATGGAGAAGGTAAAGCAGATCGACAATGTGGACCCCAACGGCGTGACCTTCATCACCCGGGAGCAGGCCAAGCAGGACTATCTGAAGGGCCACGAGACCGACGGGCTGTACGTCAATATGCCCGACGAGGTGCTGCGGGACCGGTTTTCCATCCATGTCATCGACCTGGAAAAGTTCACCGAGACGGTGGAGGCGGTGTGCGCCCTGCCCGGGATCGCCAACCACCGGGCGGAAAACAAGGTGGCGGAGGGCTTTGTCACCGTGCGCAACGCGGTCACCGCCCTGGCCTATGTGCTCATTGCGATTCTGGCGGCGGTGTCCCTGTTCATCATCTCCAACACCACCCGGCTGGCCGCCTTCTCCCGCCGGGAGGAGATCGCCATCATGAAGATGTGCGGCGCCACCGACGGCTTTGTCCGCTGGCCCTTCATTGTGGAGGGGCTGCTGCTGGGCCTCATGGGGGCGGCGGTGGCCTTCTTCCTCCAGTGGGGGGTGTACGCCGCCGTAGGCAGGGCCCTGGCCGACAGCGGCGCCACCGCCCTGTTCACCCTCATGGAGTTCTCGGCCATTTGGAAACGGGTGCTCACCGTGTTCCTGCTGTCCGGCGCCGCCATCGGCGCGCTGGGCTCCGGTTTCGCCATCCGCAAGTTCCTTCAGGTCTGATTTACAAAAGGAGGCCGCTATGCAGAAAAAAACCCGGCGGATTGTTGTTATCATTGTCACGGCGGCCCTGCTGCTGTCGGTACTTCTCCCGGCGCTCACCCTGCTTGTCCAGGCGGACGTCACCCAGAGCGACATCCAGAACATCAAAAACGAGCTCACCGACATCACGGCCCAGAAGAAGGAGGCGGAGGCCAAGCTGGCCGCCATCCGCAGCGACCTGTCCAAGGCCAAGGAGCAGGCGGCGCTGATTCAGGAACAGATCCTGCTCACCGAGCAGGAGATCAACGCCAGCCAGGCCATGCTGGACGCCTACGACCTCCAGATCGCCGACAAGGAGCGGGAGATTGCCGAACTGGAGCGGCGGGAGGAGGAGCAGTACCGGGAATTCTACCAGCAGGTGCGCTGGATGGAGGAGACCGGCGGCGTGTCCTACCTGTCCATCCTCTTCGAGGCCAAGAGCTTTGCCGATATGCTGGACTACACCATGCTCATCGGCGACATCATGGACTACTCCAACCGCATCATCGAGCAGCTGGAGGCCACCCAGGCGGAGCTGGACCTGGCCCGGGGGGCCCTCCAGGCCGACCGGGACGCCCAGGCGGCGGTTCAGTCGGAGCTGGAGGGGCGGCTGGACGAGCTGGACCAGAAGCGGGACGAGCAGCAGAAGCTGCTCAACCAGATCGCCGCCTCGGAGAGCGAGTACGCCAAGGAGGCCAAGGAGCTGGCGGACAGCGAGGCCAAGATCAACAAAGAGCTGAAGGACGCCGAGAAGAAGTACGCCGCCCAGCTGGCCGCCCTGGAGGCCCAGCAGAACGCCAACATCAACATGACCAGCGGCGACTGGTACTGGCCGCTGCCCGGCCGGTATAAGATCTCCTCCCTGTTCGGCAACCGCGCCGACCCCTTCACCGGCAGGCGGGACAACCACACCGGCACCGATATCCCAGCCCCCGGCGGCACCCCCATTTACGCCGCCAAGGACGGCATTGTCACCACGGTGAACGCCAACCGCTACGCCTCCTCCTACGGCTACTACTGCATCATCAGCCACGGCAGCGGCTACGCCACCCTGTACGCCCACCAGAACCAGGTGCCCATCGTCAAGGAGGGGCAGACGGTCAAAAAGGGCCAGGTCATCGGCTACGTGGGCTCCACCGGCCGGTCCACCGGCAACCACCTCCACTTCGAGCTGCGGGTCAACGGGGTGCGCAACGATGTGCTCAAGCTCTATCCCGGCATGACCTTCACCTCTCCCGGCGGCGCAAAAATCAAGGGCGGCTGACGGCGGAGCGTTTCCCGCTCCCCGCGGGGCCTGATCAAACAATATAAAACCCAGGGGCGCGGGAAAAACCCGCGTCCCTGTCCTATTATCTGCAAGGAGGATGGACCATGGAAGAACAGCGGACCGTACACATGCAGAAGAGACGGTGGAGGCCGGCGGGCTGGGTCAAAGTTCTGGCGGCGGTGCTGCTCACCCTGGCGCTGTCCACGGCGCTCTGGTGCGTCCTGCTGGGCCGGAGCGGCCTGGCCATGGTGCAGACCTATCTGCTGGCCCGGTTTGCCTTCGTGGAGGAGGACGCCGACCTGGACAAGGCCGTGGACGCGGGGCTGGACGCCTTTGTGGACGGCCTGGGCGACCGCTGGTCCTACTATCTGACCCAGGAGGGCTATCAATCCACCACCCAGCGCCGGGCCAACAGCTATGTGGGGGTGGGCGTCACCGTGGACTATACCCGGGAGGAGGGCCTGCTGGTCCAGTCTGTGGTCAAGGGCGGCCCCGCGGATCAGGCGGGGGTGGTCCCCGGGGACATCATCACCGCCGTGGACGGCGTGTCCATTGCCGGGGACGCCCGGCAGGAGGGCTCCGACCGCATCCGGGGGGAGGCGGGCACCCAGGTGGTCCTCACCCTGCTGGGGGAGGACGGCTCCGCCCGGGACGCGGCCTGCACCCGGGCCACCCTCCACAACCCCTCCGCCAGCGGGAGGCTGCTGGACGGAGGCGTGGGTTATGTGCAGCTGAGCAACTTCTACTCCGGCTCGGCGGACAGCTTCCGGCAGGAGGTGGACGCCTTGATTGACCAGGGCGCTCAGTCCCTTCTGGTAGACGTGCGGAACGACCCCGGCGGCTATGTGTCCGAGCTGGAACAGATTCTGGACTACCTGCTGCCCGAGGGGCCGGTGTTCACCCAAAAGCCCCGGTGGGGGTTCCAATCCGTGTACCAGTCGGACGGGGACTGCGTGGACCTGCCCATGGCGGTGCTGGTAAACGAACACAGCTACTCGGCGGCGGAGCTGCTGGCGGCCCAGCTGCGGGAGAGCGCCGGGGCCCCCATTGTGGGGGAGGTCACCTCGGGCAAAGGGTATTCTCAGATCACCTTTCCCCTGGCCAACGGCGGCGGGGTGGGGCTGTCCACCGCCGCCTACTGCACCGGAAGCGGCCGCTCCCTCATCGGGGAGGGCCTTACTCCCGATGTGGAGCTGTCGCTGACGGAGGGCGCGTCCATCGGCGGGGCTGACGACAACCAGCTTCAGGCCGCCGCTGCGCTGCTGACTGCATGAGGGAGGCCCCGGCGGCGCAATTTGTTGAAACAACCACGCCGAGAGGATGGTGCGGAATGAAGTTTGACCTGCCTGCCGGGGCACGGCGCATCCTCCAAACGCTGAAGGTTGCGGGCCATGAGGCCTGTCTGGTGGGCGGCTGCGTGCGGGACCTGCTGCGGGGTGTGGAGCCCCACGACTGGGACGTGTGCACTTCTGCCCTGCCGGAGGAGACGGAGCGGTGTTTTGCGGACCGGCGGGTCATTGAGACCGGGCTGAGGCATGGCACCGTCACCGTGCTGGAGGAAGGCGAGCCCTACGAGATCACCACCTACCGTACGGAGGGCCCCTACTCCGACAGCCGCCGCCCGGATTTTGTGCGGTTTGTGCCCAATCTGGAGGAGGATCTGGCCCGGCGGGATTTCACCATGAACGCAATCGCCATGGATCTGCAAGGCAATCTGCGGGACCCTTATGGCGGCGCGGACGATATCAAAGCCGGGCTGATCCGCTGTGTGGGCGAACCGGACCGGCGCTTTCAGGAGGACGGCCTGCGGGTGATGCGGGCCCTGCGGTTCGCCGCCGTATTTGGCTATGAGATTGAGGGGCAGACCGCCCAGGCCGTCCACAAAAACCGGGCCATGCTGGACCGGGTGGCGGCGGAGCGGATCAACGGGGAGCTGTGCAGGCTGCTGGCAGGTAAAAACGCCGGGGACATTTTGCGGCGGTACCCGGACGTGTTCTGCCAGTTTTGGCCCCAGCTGGGCCCGCTGGTGACGCTGGAGCAGCACAACCCCTGGCACTGCTGGGGCGGCTGGGAGCACACCGTTCGCGCCGTAGAGGCGGCCCCCGCCAACGTGACCCTGCGGCTGGCCATGCTGCTCCACGACATTGGAAAGCCCGCCTGCAAATCCACCGATGAGAGGGGAATCGACCACTTCTATGGACATCCGGCGGTGAGCGCCCAGCTGGCGGATCAGATGCTCTGGGCGCTGAAATTTGACAACAAAACCCGGGAGCGGGTGGTGCTGCTGGTAGAGCGCCACGACGCGCAGCTGCCGCCTGAAAGCCAGGTGATCCGCCGCTGGCTCAACCGGCTGGGGCCGGAGGCGTTCTTCCAGCTTCTGGACGTCAAGCGGGCGGACGGCATGGGGCAGGCTCCGGAAAAGGTGCGGGACCGTATGGCGGAGCTGGACGGGATCAGGGTCAAAGCGGAGCGGATTCTGGCGGAGCGTCAATGTCTTACGCTGAAAGATTTGGCGGTGAATGGGCGGGACGTGATTGCCGCAGGAATTGAGCCCGGGCCGGAGGTGGGGCGGGTGCTGGCAGGGCTGCTGGAGGGAGTGCTCCGTGGTGAGCTCATCAACAGGCGGGATGTTCTGCTCAAGCTGATGGATGCGCCTCCAGACAGTGGGCCTGGCAGCATCAAAACATGAAACGCAGACGCGGAAGCGTCTGCGTTTCATGTTTTGCCGCTCAGTCCATATGGCCGCCGGCGCCGTCTACGGCGTTCCGGCTCACGGCCAGCAGCTTGATCAGCCATTGGGGCACCGGAGCTCCCATGTCCGCGGCGTTCTCCGCCATAGAGCCCAGTTCCGTCACAATGTACCACACCAGCACCACAGGACACACCAGACCCGCGTACTCAAAGGGGAGCTCCACCAGCGGCAGGTTGTCCAGCACCAGGGCCAGCAGCAGATCCGCCCCGGCGGCCACCAGCACCACCACAATCATACCGCACTTGTGCCAGATTCCCTCCCGGGCTTTTGCGCTGGACCACTGGCCCTCTTTGGCCGCCGCCATGGAGCCCGTGAGGTAATCCAGCGCCATGCAGCCGATCCAGCCCACCACCAGCCAGCCCAGCCACCCCCATAATCCCGTGAGCAGGCCCAGAACGCCGGCCAGGGCTCCCTTGATCTGGTGGAACGTCTTGTCCATGTATCCATCCTCCTTTCATGCCCCTGGGCCGGAGCCGCGGATGTTGCCCGAACGGATACACTCCCCGGCGCGTCCTGAGACAAAAAAGCGGCAAAACCGCTTTTCTGAGGCACGATCCAAATGGGGCCCCCGCAAAGCCGCCCTTCAGGCTTTGTGGGGAAAGGAGCCGCAGAAAAATGAGCGAGCGGTGACGTGGCTCAATATGACGAAATCGCTATTCGGAATTCTATGCAACAGCCGCCCGCAGGGCGGCCCCAACCGTGAGCCCAGCGCAGCGGGTCGCGGTTGGAAAGGAGGGGCAGCGGAGTGAGCGCGCCCTGACTTTTGAAAAAAGTCGGGGCAAGCGATACATAGCTTGCCCCGACGTGTCTTTCGTTGACAAAAAAGATGCGGGCCCATAACCGCTGCGCCGCAACAATTTCTGTAGTTTATGCTTTCACTTTTTTGCGTTTTCAAAAAGTGGGGGATTTAAATATGAGCCCTCAATATGACACAGGGCAATCAGTATCCGAAGCATTAGGACTCAGTTTCAGCTTGAGTAGAGCGTTTAAAATTTTGTAGACTGAAAGATTGAACTGGGCGTTTAGTGCGTGTTGTTCAGAACAACCGTCCGAACATCCAGCTCAACATTGCTATGATGGATTGTGGAGGGATTTGGGTGCGCATTAAAATACTGCAATAGATATACAACTTCAGATGATAAAAAATGTCAATACCATCGTTCCAAGTAATATTTGCATGGGAGGCAGAATTGCGGATTTTTACAAATTTCGCAATCTTTTTCTGGTACTCCTCACTACTGTAAAACTTTGAGATGCCTAAAGTGTCGTGACCCTGCTGCTCCGTTATAGGCCTAACGTATTCACGATATAGTTCACAAATATACACGATTTTTTCCTTCAATGATGGTGAGAAGTCCTTTAACTGCGAATTTAAGATTGATTTCGCTTTATTTTTTACAATTTCAGGGTAATCTTCCCCTTTGTCTACAACATCAATGAGAACCTCGGTCAGTTTCTTTGCGGCATCCCTCTCGTCCTTTAAAGGAACAGATGCGGAATGAGAATACTCAATTTCAAACGCTATGCAGAGGTTATTGATATCAGTATACAATATGTTGTTAACGTCCTTGTTCCGTTTGGTTAGGAACTCCATGTGTGGTCTTGTACTATCTTCGTTAAGAAGCTTCAGTAGGCTTGGCAAAAATTCATCGAGATAGCCCAGTCGTATTACTTCTGTAAAACTAAGATTGTTTGCATAGTCATCAAAACCATCATTCAGGCGGAGAAGTATCGGTCGGCTAACATCATTTTTATATAAACGAACCTCACTGCAAACATTCAGCCTTCCTGCACAGAATTGGAACAGTGACATGGCGTAAGAATAGTATTTTTCAATGTCCATCAGCATCCTTGGCGACTGAAAGTTGAATTTGAGTATCGAATGGATAGTACCCCTTAAATCTGGAAGCTTTCCCGCATCTATGTTTAAACTCGCTGTACTAATGGAGTACATAACTTCGAAATGTTCGCCGTTGATTTCCACAATATATTTTCTTGTGTAATGATCAGGGGTTTTGAAAGTGATAGTTTCCTTATCCCACTTGACCACTTGGTCGGGGTTGTGAAGAATGTCCACAATGCCACCGTAAAATTCAATTGCGTCAAAAGTACTCAAGTCGATATTCTTGCCAGGAACCGTACTCTTCACAATAAGGGGAGTATAAAATTGTGCACTTCTCATATCGTAACCGGATGTAAATCCAACATTTAAACGGTCTTTTTTCAAGATAGCAATATTGCAATTGTCCTCCGTGAAACCATATAGCCACTGTTTCAAATCATCAGCTTGCTCTTTGCCGTCCATGCCGCTCAGTTTATAGAGAGTGTCGCCACATTCTTTGGTCAGAGGCAAGAGCTTTACTATATTGCCATTCACGTTAAAGAAAGCATTATAGCCTTCGCTGTGACCAATGTTTAGTGCACCGGTGAAATTATCTGCAATCGTATTTTTCATGTGAGTTGGTTCTCCCTTTTGACTTAATACTTAAGTCTTTTGCAGGAACAACTTTTATAGAAATTTCAAATGAGTTGTTCTCGAGACATTATATATACTATGCTATGAGCCTCTTTTTCGATTGCTTTTAACTTTTGCTTGCAGATTTTCTAATATTTGCATCAATAATAATCAATTCTGGGCATTTAATTCCGGCCTGCTTATTCTTTTCGTGTTCTGCCATTATTGTTCGTAATCTTCCCGGATTTCCTGTATCCACAAATACGTAGAACAAATTTTCAGTACACTCCGCTTTACCATATTCTTGCACTTGCGTTTGATATCCGTGAAGGTATTGGGGGTTTGAAGACAGTTTTACTTCACAAATGGATTTGTCTGCCCCTACACTGATCTTTATATCTACAGGACCTCTACCCAAATCAGATTCAAAACTAATGTCCAAATTATTAACTGTAATGTACTCTTTTGCCCCAAGATGAATTAAACGCTGAACAATCTTCTCCCGTTTCCCTGTAGAAATTTCTTGGATTTCACTCCATCCTTTATTATTTTCAACCCAATCTTTAAAGATTTCAATAACGTGAAAAATTGCCTCTCGACTACAAATCTGTGGAGGTTTTGCGCTATGTTGCAGAAAAGCAAACCCTACATCGTTGAGTCCCCTAAAAATGCGTTGAGCTACATAATCTAAATCTGCTTCCCAATCGCACTCGCCTACATGCGAATCCCGATAGCTTTGTAACACTCTTGTACATTTTTCAGGATCCATAAAAATCATTTTCTTGAGATAGGCTTTTTTCTCATGCGAAGTATATTTTGCCCACTCCAGGCCTATCATCTCGTTAATTTCTTGGCGAATTGCTGCGTTTTCGGACACAACACGATCAATATCATCCCAGCACTTAGCAATGGGAAGTTCATGCAGTATCTCTTTGGGGAGCAATAACAATTCGCAGTTTTTATATGGGTTATATACAATACCATCTATAAATCTATCATCTGGGTAGTTTTCAGGTGTAATTCCCAATTCAGAATTAATCCTACGTGTATAGGTGCGTATATCTTCCTTGATGATAGTTGCAATCATGTCACTTAATCGGTCAGGACCAACATTCTCCTCAAATAATCCTACTAAGTGAAAGAACTCAGGTTGGGTGGTTCCAGCTTTAATTATATCGAAGGCATCTGAAATTGTAGCTTTTCTCAGTCCCTCACCAAACGCCGACCCATACTGCGTTTCAGAAAAACCCAGATTAATTCCGTTTACTTCTGAAAAAGCAAATTTTCTTAAAGCCTCCCTATAAAACCGATCCTGCGTGGTCTTCTCTTTTGCTTGATTCAGAAGAAGAGCAATGTCATGAAAATATGAATTTATCCTTTCATATGATACTAAGAACTCAGGAGTTCTTGCATCTTTTAATCTTGTTACATTTATGAAGTAACGGCTGTCTGAGTCCATCACTGCATCAAAGACACCCATTGCATCAAAATTCTTACTAAAGTAATCCGAAATAAACTCAGCCATTACAAAAATCCCCTTTTCATCTTCTGCAATTCTAAAAGAAACATTGAAACGGAACAAAAGTTATTTGGATGTTCTTCTCCGCAAATTCGCAAGGTTCAGAAAATATGCGTCCTAACAATCGTTAACCGTGCCTTCGGATCTAACCATAAATGGAAGTCTGCTGCAATTTCAGGGTAAGCGCTCACACCTCCACCCTTGCCTTGCTTTACGTGTATTCCAACCGCATGAGTCCTTCGAAT